>Ga0265296_1002695_pt1 | contig 17465 bp, 21 predicted proteins | sample MunlanPumphouse1_FD_189073 | JGI IMG/M metagenome (GOLD analysis project Ga0265296, IMG submission 189073) | Groundwater microbial communities from a municipal landfill in Southern Ontario, Canada - Pumphouse #1 | ecosystem: Environmental > Aquatic > Deep subsurface > Groundwater | place...
TCATATCCCGAAAGCGTAGCGCGTCATCATACAGGCGAACAATGCCCCAGATACCCTTTGTTTTATTGTGTTGTTGCATGACTTTTCGGTTTACCGAAAAGTCTCATATGTTACTGAACTTGTGCAGAGAAAAGGGAGTAGAAATCCAAAAGCACGCGCACGGGAGGGTGGGGCAAGTGCTTTTACTACTACGTTTTCTTTCTTTTCGGTCCCGCCGTCCGTCCGTCCAAAAGTTTTGGGGGCGAAGCCCAAGCAGGCGGGCAAAAAGGAAGGGGGTTGGGGGGAAGGAATTTTTGCCCGCCTGCTTCTGTTCCCGTTCCGTTTGAGCAAAGGAAAAGCGAAAAAAAAGGGGGGAGGAATTCCGCTTTTCTCTTGCCAAATCAAAATGAGGCCAGTCCCGCCACCTGCCTGAATACTTGGAAGGCAGAACACCGCAGAAAAATACTCTTTTCATTAAAAGAAGAAAAAATCGGGCGCGCGCAAAATGAAAAGAGTAAAGAGTATTTTTCTGCGGTGTGGCGAGCTTGTCGAGCAGTGGCGGGGCTGGCTTCCTTAATCTAGTTTCGTTCAAAGTAGGTTCGCGCAAAGTGTATAATTACAATATAATTATAATGAGAGTCAAACCTCTATTCGGAAAAACAGTGGGTGATATGATGCTGGTAATAAATATGCGAAAAAATAACCTTAAATCAGAAAGACTAATTTAATGTTAAATTCTAATATAGAAAAGTTGAAAATTTTTATAGAAGTCACTCGCGTATTAAACAAGCATGGAATTACTCCAATTCTTTTTGGTTCTCTTGGCCTTTATAAAGTAATAGACAAGCTTGAAAGAAAAATTAATGATATTGATATTTTGGTTCCAGACGAATTTCTCTGCGCAAGATGGGTAGAATTGTTTGAAATTGTAAATAAACTTGGTTTTGTTTTGAAAGATGAACATGAACATGAATTTGTTAGTGGCGTGGAAATTATTGCTTTTGGTAAGGCGAGCGACTTAGTTAAAATTGCAAATGTAGATTTTGAAAAATTAAAAGTAACAAATAAGGACGAAGCTGAGTTTGGAGAACTTTTTCCCGAACAATATCTGAATTGCTATAAATTTATGCTTCGCGACAATTATCGGCAAGAAAAACGCGGCAACGCCGATAACGAAAAAATCGCACTGATTGAAAAATACTTGCAAGAGAGAAATATAAAAAACCAGATAGATATATAGGTGTTTGATGGCTAAAAAAACTATCAAGCAAAAAATAAAACCATAAAAGAAAAACTTTAACTTTTCCATTTTTTATTCCTTATGAAATTTTAAAAAAACAATTAACATCAATCCAAATCAATCGTTGATATTGTAGCATACAACTATTGTTCTGTCAATGTGCTTTTTACGCACACGGTAATGCATTCTTGGGCTTCCGCAATGGAAGCCCATTGTTTGGCTGGTAAAAAAGAATTGAGTTTCATTTTGGTGTGCGGGAGAGGAATTTTCCCTCGCCTCTCGGTTCGCCATCGCTCACCTCGGGCTAGGCACCGCCTCGTGTGTCACGCTACTACGTGACACATGTTCCGGCGTTCAAATCCTCACGCGAGCAAAGCAGTTTACTCGCTTCCCATACAAAAAAAACGCCTTGTGGCGTTTTTGTGCGCGGGAGAGGATTTGAACCTCCACGTCCTTACGGACACCAGCACCTCAAGCTGGCCTGGCTACCAGTTACAGCACCCGCGCAAATAACGAAATAATAGTACCTAAAAGCAGATTCGTTTTCAATAGCTTGTTTGTGATCTTATGCATAACTAATTTCCAATATCCGAGCATTTTTCTATCACAATTGGGGCGGGGTTTGCCTGTTTGGCCACAAGGTATCCCGCTCCGAAACTTATGGAAATAAAAAGAAGTAAAACCGCCGCTATTATAATCCACTTAGTTCCGTTTGACATATATACACATTATATAATACAATTAACACTATTGTAACCACAAAAACGATCTTTAGAAATGGAGAAATTTTTAGATCGGAGGTAAATATTATATGGCACATACCAAAGCCAAGGGCTCAACTAAATTAGGACGAGATTCAGAAGCAAAACGCCTCGGCGTGAAGCATTTTGACGGTGAAATTGTAAAGCCGGGCGATGTTATCATTCGTCAGCGCGGTACGAAATTTTACCCTGGCAATAATGTGCGTCAAGGAGGAGATGATACTATCTATTCGCTCACAAACGGAAAGGTGAAATTTTCGCGAAAACAAAAAACGCATTTTGACGGATCAAAGAAAATTGTAAAAATAGTCGGTGTCATTCCTTCCGCTTTGTCTGGGGTATCAAAATAACATTAAATTCCGAGGTTATTCCTTCTCCAAGATTCACGCGTACCATATGATCACCAACACTCTTTAGCGCGTGTTTTTCTTTTATAGCAATGTGAGAAAATCCCTTCTTGTGAAACGCGCGCTCTATATCACGTTCGGTTATTGAACCAAATACTTCATTTTTCTCCCCTATTTTTATCTCAAATACAAGACGCGTATTTTTAATAGATTCCGCGTCTTTTTTAAGCGCTTCCACGTATTCTTCGTGTTGTTTGTCTTCTAACGCTTTTTCTTCCGTGTTTTTTTTGAGTGCCAGCGAAGTCGCGATTTCCACAAGTTTTTTAGGTAACAAAAAATTTCTGACGTATCCGTCATTTAACTCTTTCACATCGCCTTTATTGCCAATATTTTTTATGTGTTGGAGTAAAATAACACGCATTGAAAATTACTTATTAATTTCTGCTTTTATAACTTCCAACGCTTTATCAAACTGGGGATCTTTCTTTGTATCTTTTTCATCGGTTGGCATTTTTACTTCATAATCCGGCTCAATACCCTTTTTGTTAATATGTGTTCCGTTTGGCGTCAGCCATTCGGCAATTGTTACCTTCATTGTTGATCCATCTGATAAATTTTGAAGTTCCTGCACACTTCCCTTTCCAAATGTTTTTTCGCCAACAAGCTTGATTTCGCGATTGTCCTTCAACGCTCCCGCGAGAATTTCAGACGCGGAAGCAGAGCCGCCATTTATCAAAACAACAACGGGAAGTTTTGAAAAATATCCATTGCCACGCGCCTTCAAAAGTTCCGGCTCTTGTCCGCGCGCATTTTCTTGCACTACTGTTTCCCCAGAATTCAAAAACCATCCGGCAAGCTCAACAGCAACGTCTAAATATCCTCCCGGATTATTTCTTAGATCCAGCACAATTCCTTTCGCGTTCTTATTCAAAATCTGAAATCCCGCCTCGTTAAAAAGACCCAGCGCGTTCGCGTTAAAATTGTAAAGTTGCACATACGCGATATTTCCATCCCACATTTTCCAATCAAGCGTTGGGATGACAATTATTTTTCTTGTTATTTTAAATTCCCTTGCCTCTTTCCAGCCATCACGAAATATAAGTAACGTAACTTCCGTACCTTCTTTTCCACGAATATGACCTACCGCCTCATCAATCGTAAAATTGGCGGTTGATTTTTTATCAACTTCCAAAATTTTGTCGCCGGCCTTCAATCCTACTTCCTCCGCGGGATTTCCTTTTATTGGCGAAATGACAAGAAGCTGATTTTTGCGGATACCGATCTCCGCGCCAATGCCGCCAAAACTTCCATTCAAATCTTCGTCAAATTTCTTTGCGTCTACGGGATTGAAAAACGTGGTATAGGGATCATCCAGCGAGTTTAGAGCGCCGTTTATAGCCCCATACACAAGATTCTGATCATTGATGTCTTTAGAATTTACATACTTTTCTTTGAGTGTGTCTATCGCGTTCCAAAATAAACTAAAATCAGCATTTATGAGTTGCCGACTGTCGGTGATTTTGATAGATTTATATTGAGCTCCATACTGGACTCCCCCATAGAATGAACCGCTCGCGATTATAAAAATAATTCCTATTCCAGCAATGACTTTGATGATTTTAGAATTCATATTTATACATAATATCACAGAATAACTTTATGGCTATAGATGCCGAATACATAAAAACAATACGGAAGCGTTCAAAAAAAAGTAAGGTATACACGCAATATCAGATGATGGGACTTTTGCTCGCGGATATATTGGAAGATCAGGCGCATAAATCACTCTATATAAAGCTCGCGAAAGAACATAACGAACAAAAACTTTTAGAACTCGCGAAAAGCATATCACAAAATAAAAATGTAAAAAATAGAGGCGCGTATTTTATGAGAATGCTTACAATGAAAAAGAAATAATATATAAATTTTATAAATAAGATGAATCCCGTTAGAAATCATACGTTCTATTATGTATATGTATTACAAAGCAAAAAAGATAAAAAATGGCATACGGGTTTCACGGATGATTTACAGAAGCGCTTTAACGAACATAACTTTAACAAGATTTCATCAACCAAAAACCGAGACCCGTTTCAATTAATTTACTATTAAGTATGTCTTCACAAATACAATGTAAGGTCGAGAGAAAAATACCTTAAATCGGGCATGGGCAAGCGCTACTTCGGGAATAAATTAAAGCGCTTCCTATTTCTAACGAAATGAACATAAAAGAGATACTTCTTATAAAAAATAAAAAAGAGGAACAATTTCTTCGCTCAAAAACGATTAAATTTGATTTCTCAAAGTTTACCAAAAAAGAAATTCAAGAAACGATAAAAAAGATGCGTGAGATTATGAAACGCGCTAACGGCGTTGGACTTTCCGCGAATCAAGTTGGTATTCCGTATCGTTTTTTTATCGCGCAGGTTCCAGACAGCCAAGGAAAGCAAAAATTTTACGCGATATTCAATCCGGAGATTATAAAAATTTCAAATGACGAAACAGAGACGATTGAAGAAGGATGTTTAAGCGTGCCAGACACGTATGGTCCGGTAAAACGCAATTACCGCGTAACGCTTATAGGACGGGATAAAAACGGCAAAAGAATAAAAATAAAAGCATGGGGACTCTTGGCTCGGGTTTTTCAGCACGAAGTAGATCACCTAAGCGGAGGTTTGTTTATTGATAAGGCGAAAGAGACGCGCGTTATTAAGTAAAAAGTTTTTAAAGTTTGTAAAGTATAAAATAATAATACGAAATATATATTCTTCGGTTCGCCCGAATTTGCGAAAATTATTTTAGAGAGACTTGTTGAATCTGGTTTTCTTCCGGTTGCTCTTGTGTGTAATCCAGACAAGCCAGTCGGACGAAAAAAGATTATTACTCCCCCGTTAACGAAAATTATCGCGGAAAATCACAAAATACCCGTATTCCAGCCCGGAAAATCAATTGAAATAAAAGAACAACTGAAAAAACTAAAACCCGATATTGCGATTATCGCGGCATACGCGCAAATTATACCGGAAGAAATCTTGGATATTCCTAAATTCGGCACTTTTGGTATTCATCCATCACTTCTCCCCTACTATCGCGGGGCAACGCCGATTCAAACCGCTATTTTAAATGGCAAGAAAGAAACCGGCGTTACAATATTTAAAGTTGATAAATTCGTTGACCATGGACCTATACTTTCGCAAAAAGAATGCGATATAGACAAAAACGACACATATATATCGCTTGAAAAAAAACTCGCGGAATTAGGAGCGGATTTATTGATAGAATTTTTAGAGAATTTAACTTTCCAAGAATTGGAAGTCGGACTTCCAAAAATTGAATTAAAATCACAAGATGAATCGCGAGCCACTTATACAAAAAAAAATAAAACCGATGACGGATATATACCATACGAAGATATTAAACACGCGCAAAGTGAAGATAAAAATCTCGCGTCAGAAATATCAAAAAAAGTGCGCGCTTTAGGGCATGAACCCGGAGTGTGGACGGTACGTGATGGAAAACGAATGAAATTACTTGAGGTTTCTCTTATTCCTGACGGATTGTTTCATATCAAAAAAATCCACATTGAAGGTAAAAGACCGCAGAATGTATAAATTTTATAAAATACTTATTTTGTCTCTTAGAAAGGAATTTTTACCCGCCCGAGTGTTTCGCCGAACCTAGCACCAAGCTTGTTCTATTGCGGGATTCGACGGAACGCTCGGGTGGAAGGAGGGTTTCGGTCTGAAATACTTCAATAGGTTTTGGAGATTTTTCGTTCGAGATTAAAAACAAGAATCACTTTTCCGGCAATTTTGATTTTATAGAAAATACGATAAGACCCGATACGAAGTCTCCATATATTATCTTCTCCTCTCATCTTTTGGATATCTCCTAAATATGGGTTCGCCGGTAAAAGACGAATAATCTTAAGAATAGCTTCAGTGTCGCGCCGAGGCATTCGCTTTAGAGTTTTGAAAATATTGATATCAATCTCCAAATCCAAGCCATAATTATCGCTTCCGAAGAAAATCTCGAAGCCAAAAGAGATTTTCTTAAAAAGATTGGCTCGAACTCCCGCCTCGCGTCCCGCTCGCTTCTTTTGGATTTCAAAAACCCTTGGCGAATTCTGGCTGAAACCCCAGTCGCGTCGCCTTGCGACGCTCCGCATTTCGGCGAAAACGGCGATTCTATTTTTTGGCTGCGGGACCTGGATTCGAACCAAGATACCATGCTCCAGAGGCATGTGTCCTACCATTAGACGATCCCGCAAAAATAATACTTATTTATTAATACCTCAAAAACATATATAAATCAATGAAAGTTGACAATGGTCGCGTTCTATAAAACTCCTTTCTGACGCAAATATTCCATCGCGCCATATAGGCCGCCAAAATCGCCGAGTTCGGCTTTTTTTATTTCAGGAATTTCTTGGAAAATCTTCATATTTTCCTTTAAGTATAATTTAATATCGTCAACTGATATAGCGGGATCCCCCGTAATCATTGATCCGCCCAAAATCACGGCATCAGGAGACCAGTGAAGAATTGTGTTATAAAGTCCATATGAAAATAATTTTGCTAATTCTTTCCAAAGTTTTTGATTTTGTATTTCACGCGGATGTTTCCCAAAACGCTCGTGAACGGCATATCCTGAAACAAGCGATTCCAAACATCCTTTAGAACCGCACGAGAGGCATACCTCCGTTTCCTCCGCTTTAATAATTTGATGTCCGGGCTCAAATCCAAACGTGTTCTTATCTATTTTGCCATCAACATACCGAGCGCCGCCAATACCCGTGCTTATCGTTATGTATACGCCAATATCAAATCCTCTGCCGGCGCCATATTTCATTTCCCCCAAACCAACCATCGCGCTGTCATTTTCAATAAACACCGGAACGCGAATTATGTCTTCCAATATTTTCTTAAGGGGTCTACCGGCCCATCCGGCAATATGCGATGAACGAATCATCGCTGAATGATTTTTGTCCAAAGAGCCGGCTATTCCACCAGTCGCGCTTTCAATTTCTTCTACTTTTGAAATATCCGCTATGATAGAAGTAAACAATTCTATACCATCTTCAAAACGCTCCGGAGTTCGTACAACTTTTGGTTCTGAAAACTGTTTCCCATCTTTTGTGAAAGCAATACGCGTTTTTGTTCCTCCAATGTCAAAAAGTATGTGCATAAATTATAAATGTAATATATTTTGTGTCCCTACTTCACATGATTCAACGCCCAATTTATCAGAAATATCCCCTAATACATTTCTGTAAGAAAAATTATCTATTTTTTATTCTCTCCGCATAGGCGCGGCTTTTACTATTTCAATAATCTCATCTTCATCATCTGTAATGGTGTACAAATCAAAATCATTTTTATCAACAGCGCCGTGTTTTTCATAAAGCATATTCCTCATAAAACCGTCTAAGGGCTTCCAATAATCGCGTCCGACAACAATTATAGGAACGGAAGGTATTTTACGCGTTTGCGCGAGTGTCAAAATTTCAAAAAATTCATTCACTGTTCCAAATCCTCCGGGAAAATAAATATACGCTTCAGCGGAATACGAGAGACAGACCTTTCTGCTAAAAAAATAGTGGAAACTCACATAGTCATCAACATATTGATTAATAATTTGCTCTTTGGGAAGTTCAATGCTAAACGCAAGCGACTGACCGCCCGCCTCGCGCGCTCCCCTATTGGCCGCCTCCATAATACCGGGACCCCCGCCAGTTACGACGGCATATCCAAGTTTTGAGAGTTTATAAGCAACACTGCGCGCTTTTTTATAGTGCGGATTATCTTCTGAAAACCGCGCTGAACCAAAAAAAGTAACGGACTTATTATATCTTTCGGCAAATGAGAACCCTTTTGAAAACTCTTTTGTAATAAGCGAAACTCTGCGATCCGCCTCTTCTTTTATTTCTTTTGCGGTAAGTGGCTGAATATTTGCGTGCGCTGAAGGGACATTAATATGTTTTTTTTCTTCCATATATGAAAGATTATAGCATAAAAACAAAGAAGAATTTCTAATTACTAATTATTCTAATTTCTAAACAATCCATCAATAATAATTGAAATAAATAAAATTGTTTGATTATCATATATTAATATCTATTACCTCCATTATACTACTTATTAAATCAACTTTTTTGTCATTGATTCATTTATCAAATCAATTAGGTCAATTAGTAATTAGGTCAATTTCTATTTTCCTATGTTATAATTAAAATAAAATAAGTTAGATAATTATTTATTTTTATAAGAAATAAAAATATCTAACAGGACAAAGGTCGTTTAAACTTTATAACATATAAAAATTATGAAAAATCTACACACAATCACTTTCTTATTTCTTATAGTGGGCGGTCTTAATTGGCTTCTGCAAGGCACAGTGGGATGGAATATAGGAGAACTCTTTGGCGGACAAGATGGTTTGGCTTCACGAATAATTTACATACTTGTCGGTCTTTCCGCTATAAATGAAGCAATTATACATGGAAGAAACTGTAAAGTATGCGCTATTAAAGAAGCGCGGAAATAGATGTAAGAAAAAATCTCCGCTCTGTGGGAATTTTTAGTTAAAAGTTGCGAAAGTTAAAAGTAGAAAATTTATCTATATTAGTTGTCTGTCGCGTATTGCTCATTATAAGTTAACTTCCGCATACATCACATCCGCTACATGGCAGTTCTTGCAGCCGTTCACCGAAATATTGCAAAAGCATTTTACGCCTGCATACGTTTGCCGTGCAAAATGTAATCATAGTATCCAATTGTTGCTGAGCAATCACCGCGCGCTGCCCTTCTTTTTTTGATATGAAAAATTCGTGTTTTATTTTATCGGCATAGCTGAAAAATAGAATACAATCAGCGCTGAGCCCATCTCTCCCCGCTCGCCCCGTCTCTTGATAATATCCTTCTATGTTTTTTGGCAAATCATAGTGAATCACAAATCTAATATCCGGTTTGTCTATTCCCATGCCAAACGCTATCGTCGCGACAATTACTTGCGCCTCGTCATTCATAAAACATTCCTGATTATGAGTACGTTCTTTCTGCAACATTCCAGCATGATATGGGAGCGCTTTTATACCGTCCGCGAGTAAATGTTCTGCCATTCTATCTACAGCGGCGCGACTGTGACAATAAATAATTCCCGAATATCCTCCGTGATCTTCAATATAGTTTATAATTTGCGCGTATGCCTCTTGTTTAGGACGAATTTCATATGAGAGATTTTTCCTGTCAAAACTGCCGCAATATGTATTATAATTTTTAAAATTTAACTGATTTACAATATCGTCACGAACTTTCTGTGTCGCGGTCGCGGTCAGAGCCACTACTGGCGCGCGCGGAAAAAACTCGCGAAGCATTTTGAGTTTGCGATATTCAGGACGAAAATCGTGTCCCCATTCGGAAATACAGTGCGCTTCGTCAATCGCGATAAGCGATACATTAAGCATTGAGAGAAATTCTGAAAATCTTTCATGCATAAGGCGTTCTGGGGCAACGTATAAAAGTTTTATTTCCCCATATAATACTTTCTCTTTTACCTCACGCGCTTCTTTTACTCCCTGACTGCTGTTTAAATAGGCAACAGGAATGCCGCTATTTTTAAGTCCCACTACCTGATCTTTCATTAATGAAATAAGCGGGGAAACGACAATCGTAATTCCCGGAAGCATAAGCGCCGGAAGTTGATAGCACAACGATTTTCCTCCGCCGGTAGGTAAAAGCACAAGCACATCTTTTTTAGAAAGGATGTCTGAAATAATTTCCTCCTGAAACGGGAGGAATTTATTGAACTGAAAATATTTTTTGAGAACGTCTAACATTGTCTCTATTATGTTCTCAAATATCTCCTAATAGCAATAGAACTTGAAAGAATACCGACACCAACGCAAAACGCGAGTTGATACATAAGAAGCACGCCGAATGAATTCTTAAAATATGAGAGCAAATTCATCTCTGGAATAAAGTTGTTAATATATGGGGAAAGAAAATTAATAATAGGGATAAGAATAATAAAACTTATAATTGCCGACAGTATGCCGTACATCACGCCTTCTACAATGTATGGTCCCTGAATAAACTTATTAGAAGCCCCCACAATACGCATAATTCCTATTTGATCGCTGTTTGAGAAAATCGCGAGACGAATCGTATTAAATGTAATCATCACGGCGAGAAATGAGAAAAATACGGTGAGCGTGATGCCGGTATTCTTGAGTGTGTCAATGAGCGTGATGAGACGTTCAATAACCACCTGATTTTGCGTGTAGGTTACTTTCTCTATTTGATCTTTCAAGTTTTGATTCTTTAAATAATCGGCGATCGCGCCATATTCGTGTGTGTCTTTTGCTTTGATATTTAACGACGCAAGAAGCGGATTTGAATCAAGTTCATTTAACGCCTGTGTAATCGCATCTTCGTTTTTGTGATTAGATTTGAAATCATCAAGAGCTTGCTCGCGCGAAATATAATCAACTTGCTTTACCTCACCGAGACTTTCAAGTGATCGCTTAATGCTCAAAACGGAATCTTCAGAAACATTGCTCTTAAAATAAACACTAATATCAATCTTGTCTTGAATTGACCCAATGGCGCTTTTTCCTATTACATTAAAAATAATGAGTCCCTCAAACACGAGTGCCGCAAGAATCATAATGCTGATAGTGGATACAGAAAGCCAGCCATTTCTCAAAAACGCCTGAATGCCATATTTTATAATTCGTGAAAGTGTAACCATAGGTCTAATTTAATTAATTTTAAATTTTGAATGAATGTTTTAATTTTAAAATTGAATAATTGGAAATTGATTTAAAATTGGAAATTTAAAATTGGAAATTTTTTTTCACTCTATCCTATAATAAACCTTCCATTTGCGTCGTCGCGAATCACCTGTCCATTTTCAATCGTGATAACACGCTGACCGAGCGTATTAATAATCTCCTTGTCATGTGTCGCAAGAATAACCGTACTGCCAAGTTCATTAATCTTCATAAGAATTTTTATCACCTCCCATGTATTCAAAGGATCTAAATTTCCAGTTGGCTCGTCTGCGATAATAAGATCTGGTCTGTTTATCATAGCACGCGCGATAGCAACGCGCTGGCGTTCTCCGCCGGAAAGTTCTGTAGGAAAATTTACCGCCTTTTCTTTGAGTCCAACCATTTCCAAAACTTGAGGAACAAATTCGTTTATCTCCTTTTGCGGTCTGCCGGCAACCTCAAGCGCGAAAGCAACGTTTTCAAAAACGGTCTTCTTGGAAAGGAGACGGAAATCCTGAAAAATCACGCCGACACGTCTTCTAAACTCGGGAAGCTCGTTTGACTTTAATTTATTTATCTCATAGGAACCAAAAAAAATCTGACCCTTTGTTGGTTTTTCTTCCCCAATAAGAAGACGAACCGCTGTGGATTTTCCCGCGCCTGATTTCCCCACGATTGAAACAAATTCTCCCGGCTGTATTTTAAAACTTACCTTATCAAGCGCTACAAGATTGTGGTTATAAACCTTTGAAACGTTTTGAAAAATAATCATATAGTTAGTAACAAAAAACCTTCTTATTGAAAAAGAATGTTTCTAAAAACATTGTATCAAAAGAATCGCCTATACTCAAGTATTAGTTATCCCAAAAGATCAATGTTTCCATTTAACATCTCTTCAACCCTCGTGATTTTTTGACCCGTGCGATGATCTTTTATCTGTTTATACGGATGTAAAACGTACGAGCGGATCTCGTGTCCCCATTCCGGCTTTACTTTCGTTTTCAAGTTTGTAATCTCTTTTTCGTGGCGTTCTTCCATAAGCAAAACAAGTTTTGCTTTCAAAAGAATGAGCGCCTTTTCACGATTCGCGGCTTGTGACCGCTCTGCTTGCGCGGAAGCGACAATCCCCGTCGGGAGATGTACAAAACGAACCGCTGTTTCAACTTTGTTTACATTCTGTCCGCCTGGACCTCCCGCGCGATAAAATTCAACTTTTAGATCTTTCTCCGGAATAGAAATATTTTTTGTTTCTATTGCCGGAATTTCTGGAAGCGCTTCAACAAGCGCGAATGATGTATGACGCAATTTCTTTGAATCAAATGGAGAAATACGCACAAGACGATGCGTGCCAGATTCGGATTTCAAACGCTCATATGAACCGCCCCCTCTTATTTCAAGTGTATTATCGCTTACAAATTGCGCTTTCCAATTTCGTTTCGCGGCATAGCGCGCGTACATACTCAAAAGCATTTGCGCCCAGTCCTTCGCATCGTCGCCTCCGGCGCCGGCATATACCGAAACGAATGTTGTATTTGGGTTAATCATGGAATTAATTGTTTTTATGATTTTTGAATTTTTGATCTCATTCAATGCAATTCTAAAATATATTTTTTTAGTTTCTGATTTTTTGCTTTTCGCTTATTAAAAAGCGAATGTTTGACGGCTCAATTTTTATAACGTTTAGGTTAAGTGGCAATTTTATATTTTTAGAACTGGCCAAAACAGAGCGCCAGCCCAAATTGGAAATGTTTTTAAGCAATTTAATATCAACAACAACTTTTAATGTGGAAACGTCAAGAGTATCAAAATCCGATTTTTTCGCTTGAAGAGTCAGAGTCATTTCTTGCGGGGCGACCTGGTTTACAACCAAATTTTGCGGTATATTTTCAAATTCAATTGACGCTACAAAATTTCTTTGAACTATGGTGAAGTGTGGATTAATAAAAATAAACAACCCAAAAGAAACAATGAGAGAAATGATAAAAAAAATAAAGTTTTTTGTGAGCCAATCGCCTAAATTAAAGCGCTTTTTTTTTGAGAATTTCCTATTTAAAAAATCTACAAGCTTGTCTCTTAATTCAAATTCATCCCTTACATGATAAAATTGTCCTCTTTCAGCTATACTTATCAATCTCTTTTCTTCAGAAACAACAACTATAAAAGCATCCGAATGTTCTGACAATCCAAGTGTTGCCCTATGGCGTAAACCAAAACCTTTAACTTTTTCAATATGTTCCGCCAAAGGCAAATGAACGCCAAATTTCCAAATTTTATTATTTTTAATAATCATGGCGCCATCATGTCCTGGCGATGTATTATCAAAAATGCTTAAAATTAATGGTTCGGAAATTTCACCGTTTAAAGAGTGTCCATTTTCTAAGTATCTCTCAATTGGTTCGTGTCCGGGAAAAACAATAATTGCCCCTGTTTTCTCTCTTACTAAATGACCAATGCTTTTAATAATAATTCCTAATTTATCTTCTATAACTGGAACAAATCGCATTTTAACTCCTAAAAATCCAAATAAATAGAAAAAATCTCTTATCTCGCGCTGAAAAATAATAATCAAAATTAATAAAAAGACGCCGGAAAACGATTTAAAAATAAAACTTGTCAATGATAGGTCAAAAATTAAAGAAATTCCATAAATGATACTTGAAAGAAAAACTCCAAAAGCAAGAAAAAATGAATGGGTTCGGAAAAGAAAATAAATGATGAAATAAATTAAAAAAGCAATAATTAAAATATCAAAAAGATCTTTCGTGGAGAAAGTTATATTCCTTAGATAATTATTAAAAAATTCATTGAGAAAACTAATTGCCGTTGACATTATTTTGATTTTAACATATTTAATTATCACTGGCAATTTAATGCCTTGCGCCAACCGGCAGTGAGAGCTTCTGATTCAGTACAAAACCATCTTTCTCCGCGAGTTCCGTCTATTTTAGTTTTCTCATACGAGCCACAGCCGGGTAAATGATAAATTTTCTCGCCCGAAGCGCCTATATTACCTTTGATAACGCAAGAATCGTTAGAATTATTTTCTCGCGAAACTGGAACTTGGGTTCCAGTCGAAATAATGGTCGGACACGAATTCCATAAACCACGCTTCGCTTCCCTTGCTTCTTGTTGAGCTTTAACAAATAAATCTTGATATTTTATATCCGGCGGGTATGAATAAGAATAAGCAAAACCCTGTTTCACCAATTCCAGATTAACAAAAACATCGTCCAGCCAGACATAACGCGGAAGCCGGCCGTATTTATCTCTTTCAGTTATATCTTTTTCCAATCGCGCCGTTTTGCCCAGAATCAATTCTTTATTTTTGTTGTAGGCCTCTACTCCAAAACACTGAATGGATTTTTTTGGGTCAACGGTCTCCGGCGTATCAATGCCAATATATCGCACTCGCTCTCCGCCTTCTATTTCAATCGTATCGCCATCAATCACACGAATAACTTTTACGTCGTTGGAAATCATGGATGTCTTCGCCAGCGTCCCATCTCCAACTGTGTTTACTAAATTACCTCCGTCGCCATTTTTATTTTTTGAAACAGCTTCTTGTGTGGTATTTACAGCAAAATTGCCAATCCGCGCCGTATTACTTTGCTTAAAACCGCCGCCAATCGCGATGCCTGCAAACAACGCCAAAATCATTCCCGCGATAGTCAAAAAATTTTTTTGAGTAAAAAAGTTCATCTTCCACAATTTATTTTACCAACTCTCCGCTTTGGATGAAACTTCGCTTGACTTGTCCGCCAAGTTTCCGGACTGCTTTTTTTATTCCTACAACGCAGCCTTTCAAATCAGAAACAATATTGTGTTCCGATAAACGAATGACAATCCAACCACGTCGCTTAAGAAAAATATCTTTTATTTTATCCTTCTCTCGCTGACGCGTGCCGGAATGAGCTTTTTTATTGTCACATTCAATAGCAATCAATCCCTGCCCGCAAAATACGGCAAAATCAAGACGATATCGTTTTTTGCCGTTTAAAACATAATGTTGGGCGACTGCTTTAATGCCCGCTCGCCTCAAGCCGTCCCCTATGATTTGTTCTGTTGGAACAACGTTGTAAAGTTGTAAAATATTCTTTGATTTTAATAAACGATTTAATGTGATAAAACCAAAAGAGACGCGGCGTGGAATTATATTCTTGATTGGCCGAGGCAATTTCTTGATTTTACCAATACGAACGCGGAGATAATAATCGCGAGCTTTAGGATGACTTGATTCATCCGGTAATAAATCACTCCTTCTCTTAGTTTGATAATTTAAAACACGGGCATAATATTGAATGCGCTTTCCCTGACGGCCAAACAAAGCTGTCTCGTAGAAAGCGAGGTAATCAAAGTGTCTCGTCGGCGCGTGCGCCACCGGAATTCTATACCAATTTTCAGTTAAAAGAATATTAAGATCGCGCCTATTTTTGAGTACTCCAACTAAAACGATTTTATCTACTTTATCTTTTGTATGATTTTTAATCATATTTTCAACTTCCCGTTATTGTTAATCCCATCAACGTTCAACTGTGACATTCCGACATTCTGCAGAATGTCGGAATGTCATTATGAAAAGTTTATTATGAACTTGTAGAAAATTTTGCCGTAGGGTGAGAGTGTATGCGCAACTGTTCTGCCATAATACTTTTTATTAACCAACCCGGCGTGAACCAATTTCCTGGTATGCTCGGAAATGGTTTTGAAATTACAATTTAGACTCTTGGCAATGTTTTCCAGGCTAATCCCCTCACTTTCGGCAATCAATCTCAAAATCTTTATCCGGTGATGATTCGCCATGCCTTTAAAATGTCTTTCCAGTTGTTTTGCTGTTTTTGTTTTCATGCCAATTTTATTGTACCATACAACATTCTCACATTCTGCAGAATGTGAGAATGTTGTATGGTTAATCAAAAATAGTTATGTCACCTTTTCCATATTTTTCCACTTCAAATCTGTCATATACAAAATGATCGTCATCTTGATAAAAATATAGCGCGGCGGAGCCATCAATAATAAGTTGAAATCCACGCAAGCCCGACTTTGAAGGTACAATATCAATTCTTTTTGTTTTCTCAAAAAGTCCATGGGCTCTATCGGCGAGATCAGGGTCAACACTAAGCTTGCGCGACAACCGCTTCACGCCGCGAAAAGGTGATATTCTAAGTAGTATCCGCGTCCATAAATCTACGCCGCTCTCCCGCAGATTTTTAAAATCAAATTGAATTTTTTTATTTTCAAAATCAAAATCTTCTATATCAGACATAGATTTGGTATGAGGATTTATGGCACTGTAAGTCAAGTCATCATAATGATTCAACAGCACGGTGCATCAAAATTATTGTAAGGGTTTAAATATATGGTACAAAAACAAGCGTTCGTGATTTCTAACTAGGTTTATCAAAAATTCGTGAGAATATCCCACGCGCTTCGCGCGTCCCACGCCTTGAGTGTTTCTGTATACTTTTCTACAAAACTGGAGCCGATGGTCGGATTTGAACCGACGACCCACGCTTTACGAAAGCGTTGCTCTACCAGCTGAGCTACATCGGCAATTTAAGTCGCCTTACGAAAATGATTTTAAAGAATAAGTTTAGTTTTACACGACAAAATCTCTATGTCAAAGACATACCCCAGTAAAAACTGGGGTATGTAGAAGTATTTCATAAGCCGGATTCTGTTTATGTAATAATTTATCTAGCCCTTCAATTACTCTCAGGGTCAAGCGACTCTTCCAACCGCGCCTCGCTATGCTCGGGCAAAATTTAGAATTCTAAATTCCGTGCCAAACACAGTGAAGCGCGGTCGGACACGGTCTTGCACTCGTGTAAGGATTTAGCCGTTTCACTTTCGCTTTGTATCCCTATGGCGAAATTAGACCAGTGTCCTCTGCACAAATACAGCGAGATATTGAAAGCTCAAAATTAAGATGAGCTCAAGATGGGACGACGAAACGCATTAGTGAAACAAATGCGTTGAAGAGGAGCAACGCAGAGCTTGCTTCATTTTGAGCTTCTCATGCGAAACCAGAATATTTTTTCTTCCGGCGTTGTTGCTTGTCACTCACGTATCACAAAAGATACGCATCGCTTCTCGCATCTAGCCAGAAAAAAATCTTTCTGGCCAATACTCGTTGAATTTGCGCAGAGGACACCCTAGCTTGGGATTGGGTCTTCCTTCAGCTTTCGCTTCAAGACGTTTCTGTTCGCACCTCTACGCTTACGCGCGACGGGTGTTACCCGCTACATATGCCAGCACGAAGCGCTGACTGAGTGTCCGGACTTTCCTCCCCGCTATGGCGGGGCTATTACTTGAAATACTTCTATATAAAATAGTAAGACAAAACACACAAAAAATCAATATCA
>Ga0265296_1002696_pt1 | contig 17461 bp, 11 predicted proteins | sample MunlanPumphouse1_FD_189073 | JGI IMG/M metagenome (GOLD analysis project Ga0265296, IMG submission 189073) | Groundwater microbial communities from a municipal landfill in Southern Ontario, Canada - Pumphouse #1 | ecosystem: Environmental > Aquatic > Deep subsurface > Groundwater | place...
CGTTATCGAAACCACCGAGGATTATCGCCGAAAAAACGACAAGCCTTCTTTCAATGGTTTTTCTTTCTTAAACCTTAAATTATCAAAGAACAGCACACATTTTTTACCAATACACCCATTGCGAGGAATGAAGCGAAGCGGAATGACGAAGCAATCTCTGGTTAAGCTCCGAGTGCGTGAGATTGCTTCACCGCCTGTTGGCGGTTCGCAATGACAATATTATATATGCAAATAATTAATATAACGGATAAAAAAAAGCTTAATGATTTTGTGGGCTCGGAAGATCAGGCTCAGTTTTTGCAATCTTGGGAATGGGGAGAATTTCAAAGAGAAGTCAGCGGCTTTGTTCGGCGAATCGGCGTAGAAGACGGCGGGCAGCTACTGGCGTCGGCTAAGCTCGTAAAAAAACAATTGCCTATGGGCAGGAATTATTTTTATTGCGGGCGCGGGCCGATTTTAACAAGCAAAAAATTAGAGATTAACCCTATAACCCAACTGGTTGGAGTTTTAACCAAACAGGCCGAAAGTTCGTCAACAAAAATTAATAAAAAGAAAGAGGAAGTAATAAATTTATTATTTAATGATATTAAGAGGTTGGCTGAAGAAGAGGGCGTAATGTTTTTGCGGTTTGAGCCGGTTTGGAAATCGTCTGCTTTCCGAATTTTTACCGAGGGAGAAATTATCCATCGGCTGATAGATTGGAAATTAATCAAAACCATTGATGTTCAGCCCAGTAAAACTTTAATTTTAGATTTAAGCTTGCCGGAAGAAGAATTGTTAAAACAGATGCATCAAAAAACCCGTTATAATATCCGTTTGGCGGAAAAGAAGGGCATAAAAATCGTTGAGGCGGGCATGGAACGATTTGAAGAATTTTGGCAGCTTTTAGTCAGCACGGGCGATCGCGATGAATTTAATTTGCATGGCCGCAGTTATTATCAGGCTATGTTAAAGAGGGATAGCAGTTTTGTAAAATTATTTTTTGCCGAATATCAGGGTAAGCCGCTAGTCGGAAATTTAGTGGTTTTTTTCGGCGACACTGCTACTTATATTCATGGCGGTTCGTCAAACGATAACCGCGAGGCTATGGCGCCGTACGCCATACAATGGCATAACATCAAACTGGCCAAGCAATTAGGTTATAAATATTACGATTTCCACGGCATTGATGAAACCAAATGGCCGGGAGTGACTCGTTTTAAAATGGGTTTTGTGGAAAATGAAGTTAATTATCCGGGCACCTTTGATTTGGTTTTTGACCAGGGCTGGTACAATATTTATAAGATGGTTAGGAAAGTCAGAAGAACGTTTTAATTGTCATTGCGAGGAGCGTAGCGACGAAGCAATCTCACGAACAATAAGCTTTCGTCTAAACTTGCCATTTGTGAGATTGCTTCGCTTACGCTCGCAATGACATAAAATAAACTATGGATAAATTATTGCATATTATAAAGAGATATATTCCTAAGAAATTATTTAAGGCCTTGCAACCGGCCTATCATTTTTTATTAAGCCTGATTGCTTCGGCCTGGTACGGTTGGCCATCCAGTAAATTAATAGTTATCGGCGTAACCGGCACCACGGGTAAAACTACCAGTGTTTATTTAATTTCTAAAATATTGGTTTCAGCCGGGTATAAAACCGGCTTTACTTCAACGGCTATTTTTAATGACGGCCAAACCGAATGGCTGAATAATAAAAAAATAACCATGGCCGGCAGGTTCTTCACTCAGAAAATGTTAAAAAAGATGGTAAAGAATAATTGCCAGTATGCCATAGTTGAAACCACTTCGCAGGGGATTGAGCAGTTTCGCCATAAATTTATAAATTATGACATTTTAATTTTTACCGGGCTTTATCCGGAGCATGTTGAAGCTCATGGCAGTTTTGAGAATTATAAAGAGGCTAAGAGTAAACTGTTTCTCCATTTGAAACAAGGTAAAACCAAATATGCCAATGATAAAAGGCGAGTGGTTAAAGCCGAGAATGGCTTTAAGAAAATAGAAGCCAATCGGGTGAAAAAGACTATTATCGCTAACGGCGACGACAAATACGCAGATTTCTTTTTGTCTTTTTGGGCGGAAGAGAAATTGGTGTACACGAAAAAAAATGAAAAAGACGTGAAATTAATGAATGATAAAACGCAGATTGTGAAATACGGCGATGTTAAATCAGATACGGCCGGCGTGAGTTTTAAAGCGGACAAAACAGAAATAAAATTAAATTTATTGGGAGAATATAACGCGGCCAATGCCATGACCGCGGTCTGTTTGGGCTTAAGCCAAGGAATAAATTTGGAAAAAATAAAAGTTGGTTTGGAAAAAATCAAAGGTGTTCCGGGCAGAATGGAATTAATTAAGAGCGTGGAACCGGCTTTTACCGTGATAGTTGACTATGCCTTTGAACCCGAGGCTTTAAAGAAAATATATAATACTGTTTTAAAGCTGGAACATAGTAAAATAATTCATGTTTTAGGCTCGGCCGGCGGCGGTCGAGACGCGGCGCGCCGGCCAAAGCTCGGAGCGCTGGCCGGAGAGAAAGCTGACGTTGTAATCGTGACCAACGAAGATCCGTATGACGATGACCCGAACATGATTATTGTTCAAGTGGCGGCCGGAGCCGAGAACGCCGGCAAAGTGGAAAATAAAAATTTATTTAAAATTGAAGACAGGCGAGAGGCGATTAAAAAAGCGTTATCCCTGGCCGGCGTCGGCGATATAGTTTTAATCACGGGCAAAGGCTGCGAGCAGGCGATCTGCGTGGTCGAGGGGAAAAAGATTCCCTGGGATGATAGAGAGGTGGTGCGGGAGGAATTGAAAAAGCTAGAAAAAAATAAATAAACTTATGTTAATCTCAAGTATTATTTTAAAACATTTGATTTTTTTCCTGGTCGGGATTTTTCAGGACGTTATTATTACTTATTATTTGCAGATGGTCGCCAAAGAATACGCCTGGCGGGCCGCGATTTTTTCAACTTTGGTCACGCTGATAAACCTGTTGGTTTTATATAAAATACTTACGGGCATTGAAGAGCAGATTATAACAATAATTCTGGCCTACGCCATCGGCAACGGCGTGGGCACGGTTATGGTAATAAAAAAGCGGGAAATAAAAAAGTTTTTTTTCGGAAATGAAGTATAAATTAGCCGTATCTGCCTGACAGTTTTTCATTAATTGGGAAAATTATTTCCCCCGTGTTCTACCTGTGGATAAATAGGCCTGCCGGTATATAGAGATAGTAGGTAAATTATGTATTATGGCTAAAATTAAAGTAAATTGAATAGGCTTGCATATTTTTTAAAAAATTACCCCCTAAACCCTTGACAAGCGAATAAATAGTTGTTAATATTTAAGAAGTTTTCAACAGGTAAAAAATTTGTAATAAAACTCTTTCTGGATCCCCTCCGCCAGCTGGCGGATTCACGGGACAGAATAAAAACTCAACGGCTCCGTCAAAGCAGTAACAAGCAGGATGGAAAGGTATAAACTGGCCGTTTTTTTGTTATCTAAAATCCCCCCAACCCCCTTTATCAAGGGGGCGATCAAATATCTTGTGCATATTTTAAAACTAAAATAAGTGAAGACTTATCTCATCAATTAAATATTCCGCGTTAACTCACAGTAATTAGAAAACTGATTGGGTTTTTTTGTTTTTTGCAAATCCCCCAACTCCGTTTATCAAGGGGGCATAAAAAATTATGACTATAAAAAATAAACAAATGGCCAGGAAATTTTTCACTGACACCAAGGCGGCGATTAATCTGCCTGATTTAATTGAAATTCAGAAAGATTCATACAATTGGTTTTTGCGTGAAGGTTTAGTCGACCTGTTTGAAGAAATTTCTCCGATTACCGACTTCATCGGACGCAATCTTGAATTATCTTTAGAGGATTATTATCTGGACGAACCTAAATTCGATGAAAGCGAAAGCAAGGCTAAAAATATTACTTATGAAGCCTCGCTCAGGGTTAAGGCTAAATTAGCCAATAAAAAAACCGGCCAAAGCGTTACCCAAGAAGTATTTTTGGGCGACTTTCCTCTAATGACTAAAAACGGCACTTTTATAGTTAACGGCATTGAAAGAGTCGTGGTCTCGCAGTTAATCAGGAGCGCCGGTGTTATTTTTACCTCGGAATTCGTTAAGGGCAAAAAATATTACGGCGCTAAAGTCATACCTAACCGCGGCGCTTGGCTTGAAATTGAAACCGACATGAATGACATCATCTGGGTTAGAATAGACAGAAAAAGAAAAGTTGCCATTACTTCTTTATTCAGGGCTTTCGGTTATTCAACCGATGAAGAAATAAAACAACTGTTTACTGATAAAAATAACGTAACCGCCGGAATTGACGGCGAGAAAAATTTACTTACTTTTATTGAAGCCACTCTAGATAAAGACGCGGCTAAAAACGAGGCCGAAGGTCTTAAAGAAGTATATAAGAGGATCAGGCCGGGCGATTTAGCCACGACCGATAATGCCAGGCAATTGATTCATTCCATGTTTTTCAGATTTGACCGTTATGACTTTGACCGCGTTGGCCGCTATAAGATGAATAAGCGGTTTAATCAAAATGTACCCAATAATAAAGAGAACAGGGTTTTAAGAAGAGAAGATTTAGTCGCGATTGTCAAAGAAGTTGCCAGATTAAATATTACTCAAGAGCGAGAAGATGATATTGACCATTTAGGCAATCGCCGCGTGCGCGCCATCGGCGAATTGATCCAAAATAAATTCAGAGTCGGCCTCGCCCGAATGGAAAGAATCGTCAGAGACAGAATGAGCATTATGGACATAGATAGTTTAACGCCGAATAAATTAATTAACGCTCGTCCGGTAATCAGCGTGGTTAAGGAATTTTTCATGTCTTCGCAGTTGTCGCAATTTATGGATCAGACTAACCCTTTGGCCGAGCTTGAACATAAGCGCCGACTTTCCGCCATGGGTCCGGGCGGCTTAACCCGTGAACGCGCCGGCTTTGAAGTCCGCGATGTGCATACCACTCACTACAGCCGCATTTGTCCGATTGCTACTCCGGAAGGCCCGAATATCGGCTTAGTCGGTCATTTGGCCAGCTATGCCAGACTTAATAGTTATGGTTTTATTGAAGCGCCTTATCGGGCGGTTTTGCATGACATAGAAAATAATCCGGCCTTGACTCTCGATAAAATTGCTCGTGAAGATATTTATGAAATTAAGGGCCCTTCGACAAACTTCCCTCGGCCTGAGCTCGGGACGAAGGCAGGGCAGGCGAAAAAAGGAAAATTAATCGTTAAAGCCGGAGAGGTTATTAATAAAAAGATTGCGACCGAGTTAAAGGAAAAAATGGGCCATGTTATCATTCCGATCGTGCCGGTTTTAGGCGACGAGATTGTTTATCTTGATGCTTTTGAAGAGGAAAAATATATTACCACGGCCGCGACCACCCCGGTTGATGCTAAAGGATATTTTATGGTTGAAAAGGCTGAAGCCAGAAAATATGGCCAGCCTTCGCTTGAGCCGGTAGAAAAGATAGATTTAATCGGCGTAGCGCCGAATCAAATCGTTTCCGTAGCCACTTCTTTAATTCCATTTTTGGAACATAACGACGGCATTAGAGCTTTAATGGGAACTAATATGCAACGCCAGGCCGTACCGCTAATAACGTCTGAAGCGCCGATCGTGGGTACGGGCATGGAAGCGCGGGCAGCCACTGACTCGGGACATATTATTTTAGCTGAAGACGACGGCGAAATCGTTAAAATGGATGGCGGCTCGATTGAATTTAAAGATAAAAAAGGCAAGACTACCAAATACGTTTTAAATAAATTCTTGCGTTCTAATGCTTCAACCTGCATCAATCAGCGCCCGATTGTTAACCGCGGAGATAAAGTAAAAAAAGGCGATGTTTTAACTGATAGTTCAGCCGTAGATAACGGCGAATTGTCGCTGGGGCGCAATGTTCTTGTGGCTTTTATGAGCTGGGAAGGTTTTAACTATGAAGACGCGGTGATTATTTCCGAGAGACTCATGAAAGAGGACGTTTATTCTTCAATTCATATAGAAAATTATACGATTGACGTACGCGATACAAAACTTGGGCCGGAATTAATAACTAATGATATTCCTAATATCAGCGAGGAAAAATTAAAAGACTTGGATGAACGCGGCGTCGTTCGGATTGGCGCTGAAGTTTCTTCGGGCGATATTTTAGTGGGTAAAATTACGCCTAAAGGTGAAACCGAATTATCAGCCGAAGAGAAACTTTTACGCGCGATTTTTGGTGAAAAAGCCAAAGACGTTAGAGACTCTTCATTATATTTAGAACATGGCGAACATGGTAAAGTGGTTGATATTAAAATATTTTCCCGCGAAGACGGCGATAAGCTGGCGGCCGGAGTAATTCAATCAATCCAGGTAACCGTGGCTAATTTAAGAAAAATCCAAATAGGAGATAAAATGGCCGGCCGGCATGGCAATAAAGGCGTTATTTCTAAAGTCGTACCGATTGAAGATATGCCCTATTTAGCCGATGGCACGCCGGTTGAAATAATTTTATCGCCCTTAGGCGTTGTTTCAAGAATGAACTTGGGGCAGCTTCTAGAAACCCATTTGGGCTATGCGGCTAAAATATTAAATTATAAAATAGCTGTGCCGCCCTTAAACGGTGTTAGCGAGGCGCAAATTAAAGAAGAATTAAAGAAAGCCGGCTTGCCGACCAATGGCAAGGTAACTCTTTATGACGGCAAAACCGGCGAGGCTTATGACAATCAAGTAGTCATCGGCTATAAATATATGTTGAAATTGAACCATATGGTTGAAGATAAGATGCACCAGCGTTCAATCGGTCCGTACTCTTTAATCACCCAACAGCCTTTAGGCGGCAAGGCCCAATTCGGCGGCCAGCGTTTTGGTGAAATGGAAGTCTGGGCGCTTGAAGCTTATGGCGCAGCTCATTGCTTACAGGAAATATTAACTATTAAATCGGATGATGTTCCCGGTAGAAGTAAAGCTTATGAAGCAATTATTAAGGGAGAGCCGATCAGAAAATTAAACGTTCCGGAATCATTTAACGTTTTAGTCAGAGAGTTAAAAGGTTTATGCTTGGATGTTCAACTTATGCAGGGTGATCAGGTAATAAACTTAGAGCGCCAAGGAGATGATAAATCTATAGGAGAAGGGGAAAGAAGACAAAATTTTGAGGAAAGAGGGGGAAAATAGTTTAAATTAAAAATGACAGTTAAAAATATAAAATTATTTTTTATTGTCATTGCGAGCGACTGAAAGGAGCGAAGCAATCTCACATACTCGGAGTTTAACCAGAGATTGCTTCGTCGCCCGATTACGGGCTTCTCGCAATAACAGAAAATTTTAATTTTGCATTAAATATTATGCTAAACCCCATTAAAACCACCGATTTTGACGCTATTAAATTAAAATTAGCTTCACCGGAAGTAATTTTAAATTGGTCTCACGGTGAAGTTACCCGCCCGGAAACCATTAATTACCGCACGCAAAAACCGGAGAAAGACGGCTTGTTTTGCGAGCGTATTTTTGGGCCGTCAAAAGATTGGGAGTGCTATTGCGGTAAATACAAAAAAATCCGCTATAAAGGCATAATTTGTGATAAGTGCGGCGTGGAAGTTACTCGCAGTTTAGTGCGCCGCGAACGCATGGGCCATATTAAGCTTGAAGCGCCGGTAAGCCATATTTGGTTTCTTCGCGGCACTTCTTCAAAAATCGGTTTGATTTTGGATTTGCCCATGCAAGCTTTGGAGAAGGTGGTTTATTTCGCCAGCTTCATAATTTCCGATGTTAATGAAGATTTGCGCTTGGCGACGATTGAGCAAATCAAGCAGGAATATAAAAATAAGAGAAAATCCATTGAAACCGATTGGCAAAAACAGGTTAATGAAATTAAAAATAAAAAAGGCAGATTATTGACTCAAGACAAAAGCGAATTTGAAATTGCCAATATTTTAAGCCAGGAAATTGAGGCTTTGGAAAAAATAAAAAATGACAAGTTTAACAATTTAGAGCAAGCTTTTGACCAGGCGCAGAAAGAATTAAAAGAGTTAAAGCCTTTAACTATAATTTCCGAAAGCGTTTATCAGAATTTAAGCTTAAAATACGGCCATATTTTTACCGCCGACATCGGCGCCAGCGCCATCAGAAAACTTTTAGAAAAAATTGATTTGGACAAAATAATCGATAGCCTGGATAAAGAGCTTCTGGTGGCGATTGACTCAAAAAAAGATAAAATGATCAGGCGCTTAAAATTATTGCGTAGCCTAAGAGCCAATAATTTAAGGCCGGAATGGATGGTTTTAAACATGGTGCCGGTAATACCGCCTGATTTAAGGCCGATGGTGCCGCTCGATGGCGGACGTTTCGCCACGTCAGACTTAAATGATTTATATCGCCGAATTATTAATCGTAATAATCGCTTAAGGCAACTCTTGGATCTTAACGCGCCGGAAGTAATCTGCCGCAATGAAAAAAGAATGCTTCAGGAAGCGGTTGATGCTTTAATTGATAATTCCATCAGACACGGGAAAACGGTGGTGGCGTCTACCGGGCAGAAAAGAATGCTTAAGTCACTCGCCGATTCATTAAAAGGCAAACAGGGCAGATTTAGGCAGAATTTACTCGGTAAAAGAATTGATTATTCCGGCCGCAGCGTTATCGTAGTTAATCCAAATTTAAATTTAGACCAATGCGGTTTGCCAAAACGCATGGCCTTAGAATTGTTCAAGCCTTTTATTATCAGCCAATTAATTAGTAAAGAAATTGTCCATAATGTTAGAAGCGCCTCTCGCTATATTGAATCGGGCAAAGATGATGTTTGGGATATTCTTGAAGATATTGTAAAAAAATCATATGTCATGTTAAATCGCGCGCCGACTTTGCATCGCTTAGGCATTCAGGCGTTTAAGCCGATTTTAATTGAAGGTTTAGCCATTCAAATCAATCCTTTGGTTTGTACGGCTTTTAATGCTGACTTTGACGGCGATCAAATGGCGGTTCATGTGCCTTTAACCGAAGAGGCCATCGCCGAAGCCCGCGACATAATGCTGGCCAGCCATAATTTATTAAAGCCGGCGACCGGTGATCCGGTCGTAGCGCCGAACCAGGATATCGTTTGGGGAGCTTTTTATATCACTAATATCGATCAAGCCTATTTGGAGGCTGATGAAAAAAAGTTAAAGAATTTTTATTCAGCCGAAGACGCTAAGTTGTCTTACGATATGAAAAATATAAAGTTGCAGCAGAAGATTAGGGTGATGATAAACGGCAAATTAATAATTACTACCGTCGGCCGGATTATTTTTAATGAAGTTTTACCGCTGAAATTGCGTTTTGTTAACGAAATAGTAGGCAAAGGTAAATTAAAAAATTTAGTTAAAGAATGTTTAAGATTCTACGGCGAACAGCCAACGATTGATTTATTGGATAATTTGAAAAAAACCAGTTTTAAATATATTACTAAGAGCGGATTATCTTGGGGTATGGATGATATACCGCATCTTTATGAAAAAGATGAAATGTTGGTTCAGGCTTCTATTCAAGCCGAAGAGATCAGCGAGCAATATCGCGATGGGTTGCTAACCGACAGCGAGCGTTATAGCAAGATTATTGAACTTTGGACCACGGTCAAAGAAAAAGTGATGGAAATTTGCCGTCATCATTTGCCAAAAGACGGACCGGTTTATTCTATGATTGAATCAGGCGCTCGCGGTTCTTGGGCTCAGCTTACTCAAATTTTGGGTATGAAAGGCTTAGTAACTTCACCTTCCGGCGATATTATTGAATTGCCGGTTAAGGGAAATTTTAAGCAAGGCTTTAGCGTTTTGGAATATTTTATCGCCACGCACGGCGTACGCAAAGGCTTATCCGATACGGCCCTTCGTACTTCTAACGCCGGCTATTTAACCAGGCGCTTAGTTGATGTTTCCCAGGATATCATAGTAGTCAAAGATGATTGCGGAGATAAAGAAGGCTTATTAATTGTCAAGAAAGAAAGCGAAGAGATGGGCGAGAGTTTAATTAGGCGTATGACCGGGAGATTCCTGGCGGCTGATTTAAAAAATAAAACCGGCAAACTTTTAATAAAAGTCGGGGAGTTAGTGACTGAAGAGTTGGCGGAAAAAATTGCTAAAGAAAATATTGAAGAAGTTAGAATTAAATCGGTTTTAACTTGTAAAATACACCGCGGTATTTGCGCCAAATGCTATGGTTATGACTTGGCTTATAATAAGACGGTTAAAATCGGTACGGCTGTAGGCATTATCGCGGCTCAGTCAATCGGTGAACCGGGAACACAGCTTACTATGAGAACCTTCCATACCGGCGGCGTGGCCGGACAAGAAGATATTACTCAAGGTTTGCCTAGGGTAGAAGAAATTTTTGAAGGACGGCCGCCAAAAAAGAAAGCTTTTATCGCTGATGTCGCAGGCAAGATTAAAATTGAAACAGCGCAAAGAACCATTGCTAGCGAAACCGGGGAAATGATTATTTCCAATCCGCAGTCGAAAATTTTAAAGATATATTATCAAGGCGCGGAAAGCGATAAATATTATTTTGCCGAAGCGGTTAAAGAAGCCAGACTAGAGGATAAAGATAATAAGAAGAAAGAAGTAAAAATATTAGTTAAAGACGGCGCCGAAGTCGTTAAAAATAGCGAACTGTTTGTCGTCGGTAAGAAAATTTTTAAGGCCAGAAAGGCCGGTCTGGTAAAATTAGATGAAAAGTTAATTAAAGTCGTTAGCGACGTAGAAAAGGTTAAAGAGTATATTGTGCCAAAAGGCTTTGGTATTTGGGTTAAAGACGGCGATGAAGTTAAGATCGGCGATCAATTAACCGAAGGCTCTTTGGATCTGCATCAACTGTATCAACTGCGCGGCAAATTAGAAGCTCAAAAATATATTATTAAAGAAATTCAATACGTTTATTCATCTCAAGGCCAGCCGTTAAACGACAAACATATAGAAATAATCGCGCGTCAGATGTTCGCGCGCGTTTATGTTAATAATGCCGGCGATACTGAATTATTGCCTGGAGAAATCGTGGAAAAAGCGATTTTTGACCTGACCAATGAAGAGATAAAAGCTAAAGGCAAGAAGCCGGCCAAAGGCGAAGAGTTATTATTAGGCATAACTAAGTCATCGCTCACCACCAATAGTTTTTTGTCAGCGGCCTCATTTCAGGAAACCGCCAGAGTCTTGATTGACGCGGCGGTTACCGGTAAAATTGATCATCTCGAAGGCTTGAAAGAAAATGTTATTATCGGCCGGCCGATTCCGGCAGGCACCGGTTATCGGCAGAAAGCGGATTAAATTGTTTACCCTGTTAAATGGATTACTAATTTATAGTTATTTAATAGGGTTAATAATAAAGTATACTGGCAAGAATTTAGATATATAGAAGAATAGAGATTATTTAATAGGGTTACTTGTTCTTTTAGATATAAAACAAAAAAGCTCAGACGAAAGTCGGGGCTTTTTTGTTTGGTTTCATTTTGTCATTCCCGCGACCTGTCCCGAGCCTTGCCGAGGGAAGGCGGGAATCCAGGTGAGCGCGGTAGGAATGCGAGGCTTGGATAAATTATTTTTTCTGCTTAAATAAAATTTGGGCGTTTTTTATAAAAAATTAAGAGGTAAAAAAAGTAATTTTTTATAAAAAACTGCTACAATTTTATATGCGCGATAAAAATAATTTATCCAAGCCTATGCTTATAACAGATTATATTTCCTTACATTTTCATCCGCGATTTTTTGGATATGCACGATCTGCTCTTTGCCTCGCTCGTCCCGGAATAAATGCTTGAATCTACCTTGCGGTTTTAAATATTCTTCAACCGGCGGTCGGTTGGCTGGTGATTTTATGACGTCAGCTAATTGGCCGTTAATATATTCTACTACCGGGTAGATTCCGGTTAAAGCGGCTAATTTGGCCAAACTTATAGTTTGATTAGGTTCAATTTTCCAGCCGGGGATGCAAGGCACTAAAATTTGCAAATAAGACGGGCCTTCTGTAGCTACGGCCTTTTTAATTTTTTTAATAATATCCAAAGGATAGGCGACTGTGGTTTGGGCGACATATTTTAAGCCGTGCGCTAAAGCGATAGCCAATATGTCTTTTTTTATAAAATGCGAGCCAATGCCGTTGATATCGGGTGAAGTTCCGACCGGAGTGGTGGTGGTATCGGCGGCCCAGGGCGTGGCCGCGCTGGCCTGCGCACCCGTGTTCATGTAGCCTTCATTGTCATAGCAGACGTATAGGATATTTTCTTCTCGCTCCCACATGCCGCTAATCAGGCCGAAACCGATGTCAAAAGTGCCGCCGTCGCCGCCTTGAGCGACAACTTTTGTGCCCTCTTTAAAAGGGGTGGGTAGGGGGGATTTATTTTTTTCTTTGTAATCCAACGCCGCTCTAATGCCTGACGCAACGGCCGCGGCATTTTCAAACAAAGAATGTATCCATGGCAGGCCCCAGCTAGACTCCGGGTAAGGTGTTGTGACTACTTCTAAGCAGCCGGTAGCGTTGGCGATTATAGTGTTCGGCCCCAATGTATCGGCTACTAATCGGGCGGCGATCATCTGTCCGCAGCCGGCGCAACCTCTGTGTCCTGGTGAAAGTAAGGTTTTTGATGGGGTTGACGTAGTTTTGTTTACAGTTATTGGCATATTTTATTATAAAATTTTGAATGATTAATTTTGAATTTTGAGTCAATTTTTAATTATTTAATATTTAAAAATTCATCATTCAATCAAAATTTAAAATTCTAAATTAAAAATTTAATTCGTTTCCATTATCTGTTTTTTTATGCCTTCAAGTTTTACTTCATCCGTCTGCCCGACGAATTTAGAGGCATTCAGTATTTCAATTAAAACCGGTTTTTTCGTTTTTGATAGGTGAATAATAAAATTACCCAGCTCAATGGCGTGATCAATCGGGTCTTTGGTAATTTCCCAGCTCATTATATTGGTTTCAATGTCGTATTGCATGTTGGTAGTGCGTCATCCCTGCGAAAGCAGGGATCCAGAAAGAATTTTTTTACGTTTTTTTCTGGATTCCCTCCGCCAGCTGGCGGATGCGCGGGAATGACAAATCATTTTATCGGATAAAACGTAATTATTTTTAAAATATTTTCCTCTTTTTTATAAATCACTTTTATATCTTCTTTTTGCGCCGTCAGGAGCTTGCCCTTTTTACCGGCCTTATCCGGCGCGCCAACCGCATCTTCAACTTGTTCGCGCGTAAAATAAATCTTATGCTTATTTAGCATATCAAATTTATTTTCGGCGTATTTAGTGAAGTAGAACATGGCTGTCATTGCGAGCGTAAGCGAAGCAATCTCACGGACATGGGTTATCGCTTAGTCTCGCCGTTTAAATATATTAGTAATTTATTAATATCTACCCCGCCTTTATTAATTTTAGTGAAATCGATAATTATTTTCCATTTGTTTTTGCGGATATTGGCCTTAGAGTATTTAGTGAAGCAGAGCATAGAATTAAGGCTGTAGTTGCGAATTTAAATATTTGATTGTACGATAGGCGTGATCCTGCGTTTCAACCAATTCGCCCGGCAGAATACAGCATTCAAAAGCTTTATATCCGGGGCAGTCCGAGCTCGGAACCAAGCCGCCCTTTTTGCCGGTAATCGGGTTCGGAGAGGTGCTGTAGCCGCTATTATAGCCGGCAGAAATTTTAGCCGTGTTGCCTCCGTGCGCACCTGCATTAGCGTTTATGTATTGGGAAGCAATTGTAATACTTTCCTGCGGATGATCTTTTAACCATTGGCAGGTCGCGTTTGAATTATATATTTTTGCCGTATCAGGCATTAACTGCATTAAACCGCAGGCTCCGGCCGGACTTTGAGCTGAAGGATTGCAGGCGGATTCCGTAGCGGCCAAAGCTTTTAAATATTTTGCTTGCGCTCCAAATGAATCAAAAGCGGTATTATAAGCGGAGCAAGATGATGGTAGAGCTGTTTGATCGCTTCTCGGTATACTACTAAAGTTAATAAAGGAAAAACTGCCAATAGTTTCTTTGTATGTTTGGCAGGCCTGGCTAGTTGAAGTTACGGAAGGGCCGGCTTCAGGAGCTTTTTCAACTTGTGCGATTTTTAACGGCCCAAAAACGGTTAAAGTCGGATTTACTTGGTATAAAATTAAATAAGAACATAAAGCGATAACTAGGCCGGTGAGCGAAGCGCCGATCCAAGATTTGGCTTCGCCGATCATAATGGCGCTGCCGCCGGCAACAATCCACATCACGCCGCCAATCATTAAGACTACAGCCGCCAGAATGCCGACTATGCCGATGGCGTATTGATAAACGCCGGCGATATATTCGCCGATCCAGGGGAAGTTGCAAATTTTTTTGCCGTTTTGCTCGGTGCATTTTATGGCGCTACCTTTAGTCAGATTAAGTCCGGGTATGTCTATTTGCAACTTGATATCTGGTATTTTTAGTTTTGGCATGGTGGCGTTTAATGAGTTGTTTCCTTGAATACAGGTATGAATTGTCGCTCCGCCCATTGTACTTCCACCTGTTTGTCTGCAAACAAGTCCGCTATCACACGAGGTATCGCTAGGACCGGAACAAGCGCCTCCCGGTCCAACAGCCAAAGCAGTTGATGAAAATACGAAAAACAACAAACCAAAAAATTGAATGGTTATAATTATAGATATAATTTTAAGTTTTTTTGGATTATTTAAAAACATATTTTATTGACATCTATGTGTTCCAAAGGTGCCTGCGTTACAATTGTTGTTGACGCAATCATTATTTTCACCGCACATCCCATTTAAGTTTTGTTTTACGGCGCAGACACCTCTGCCTATGCAATCGCCGGATGTTATAAACATATTGCATACATATCCGGATAAACATTGAGCATCATTATTTCCATCACAACAACTGGTCCCACCACCGCTTAAATTACTACATAAATAGTAATCTCCACTACCTGCGCTTGGCTCAGAGTTGGTTAATGTTTCTGGGCATTTTCTAGCGCCAACAGTTCCCCCAGATACCTTTTCACATTTTTGGCCTGCAGGGCATTTAGAACCGCATATTATGTTTTGCCCTGAAATTTGTTGACCACAGGGAGTGGAGGCATCAAAATTTGTTTGTATTGTTGGTGCCACTTTTTTTACCGCCGTAGTTTTTAAATCCACCAGCGCCGGATTAACCGTGGCTAAGATTAAATATGACATTAAAGCTAAAACCAAACCGGTAAGCGAAGCGCCGATCCAGGCCTTGGCTTCACCAATTTGCGTGGCGTTGCCGCCGGCCACTATCCATAAAACTCCGCCAACCATTAAGACTACGGCGGCTAAAATGCCGATAATGCCGATGGCGTATTTGTAAATTACTCTAATATATTCAGCAATCGGTTTAGTAGAGCCATCTTTGGGAAAAATATTTTCCGTTTTTCCGCTAAAATCAAAAGTATCATCCGCTTGTTTTTGAACCGGTATGCCGACTTGCGGTGTGAATTTTATGTCAGCGGCTTGGCTGACGCTGGGCACGAGCGTTAAAAATAGCAGGCAAGCCAGCTGAAAAATAAATATTAATAGGAAAAAAATTGTTAGGATTTTCGGGAAAGATTTTAGCATATTATTTTTTATTGTCATTCCCGTGAAAACGGGAATCCAGGATAAGTCCGCGATAAGTCCGCAGGAAGGTTAATTTAGTAAAGTTGGTTGTAAATAATAAGTTCCTGCCACTAACTCCTGGATTCCGGCTCTGCGGCCGGAATGACAAATTTAAAACTAATCGCAATGACAGATAAGTTATATTTTGCCTACAAATATAGCTTTATCGGATTTCTTATTTGCTAATTTTATTATTTTTTTAATCATTTCCTTGGTGATATCGCGCCCGCCTAAACCGACGATAAAGCTACTAATATTGGCGTTGGTTTTGCCTTGGGCAATAGCTTTAATTTCCGAAGCTAGCGTGCCCGTAGCCCCGAGCGAAATAGATTTATCTATAACCGCGATATTTTTGGCCGGTTTGATTATTTTTAAAATTTGTTCAGCCGGAAATGGGCGAAAGCATTTAATTTTTAAAATGCCAATCCCCCCAGCCCCCTTTATCAAGGGGGAGGCTGCTTCTTTAATCGTGCCAATAACCGAGCCCATAGCAACGACTATAGTTTCAGGTTTGCTCGGGCCTATATATTCAACGAGACCATTGTCTATTTTTGGTTTTAATAGATTCAATTGCGAATTGCGAATTGCGAATTGCGAATTAAATGCTGTAAATTCTTTGTTGATGATGTCAAGACTATTTGTTAAATCATCATGCAGTTCCTGCCTGATTTCCATGTAATGCGCCGGCGTGGCTAAAGCGCCCAAGGTAGCCGGATTAGCCGCGTCTAAATATTGGCCGGTTTCAGGCTTATAATCCGGCAGATATTTTTTAATCTGCTCTAGTGTAGGTATAATAACCGGCTCGTAGGTGTGAGTTATGATAAAGCCGTCGACATTGACCATAACCGGAAGCTTAAGCTGCTCGGCAATTTTAAAAGCCATGATATGCTGATTTACCGCTTCCTGGTGGTTTTCCGCGAACAGTAAAATCCAACCCGCGTCGCGGATAGCCATAACGTCCTGCTGATCATTCCAAATATTAATAGGCGCGGAAACCGAGCGGTTGGCGCAAGTTATGACCACGGGCAGGCGCAGGCCGGCGATATTATAAATTACCTCGACCATGAGTAAAAGTCCTTGCGAGCTGGTGGCGCTATAAGCGCGCACACCGGCGGCGCTGGCGCCCAAAATTATAGAAGCGGCCGCGAATTCGGATTCGGCGCGCACGTATTCATAATTGGCTTGGCCGTCGGCTTTAAATTGCGCCAAATCTTCAACGATATGGGTCTGCGGAGTAATCGGGTAGGCGGAAATTACTGCCGGTTTAATGTTTTTAATAGTTTGTGCTATGGCGCGGGAGCCTTCTAGTATTTGGGGTTTATTATTCATAAAAATCAATTATGTTTTATTGTTGCGAGCGACTGCTTAGTTTTTGTCATTTTCGCCCGCCCGAGGCGGATAAACTCCGGCGGGAATCCAGGATAAGTCCGCGGGAAGATGAATTTTATAAAATTGATTGTAAATAATAAGTTCCTGCCGCTAGCTCCTGGATTCCGGCATCCTGTATCAAGTACAGGACAGGCTTCGGCCGGAATGACAAATGAGCGAGATTGTCATGGCTACGCCAGATCTCGCGTAGCGATGACTTCGTCGCCTGCCGGCGGCTCGCAATGGGTAGTTAGTACCCAAAGTTGTTGGTGGATAATTGGATACAACGAGTAATAAACTCATTTATGTTGTAAATTTTGGCGTTTAAACAGCTCGTAATAAAAATCCTTAGTGACAACATTAAAGCGGTCTAATATCTTTTCCGAATTTACTTTTCAATTAGCCAATAAATAATATTTTTACCAACAACTTTGGGTACTAATTACCC
>Ga0265296_1002698_pt1 | contig 17444 bp, 16 predicted proteins | sample MunlanPumphouse1_FD_189073 | JGI IMG/M metagenome (GOLD analysis project Ga0265296, IMG submission 189073) | Groundwater microbial communities from a municipal landfill in Southern Ontario, Canada - Pumphouse #1 | ecosystem: Environmental > Aquatic > Deep subsurface > Groundwater | place...
AAGGTCATGATCGACCCCGCCGGGACGATCACCTGGAACGGGTCGCCGGTCGATCTGGCGCAGCTGGCGCAGTATCTGGAACAGACCAAGGCGCTGCCGGTCGAACCCGAACTGCAGGTGCAGCCCGACCCCTTCTCGCGCTATATCGTCGTCGACAATGTCATGGCGGTGATCAAGCGCAGCGGCGTCGGCAAGCTGGGCTTCGTCGGCAACGAACAATATGCCCGTGTCTTCTGATCTTTGATCAAAGCCGTCCGGCAAATAGGAACGGGGCCGCGAAGCAATTCGCGGCCCTTTTCTTTTGGCCGTTTGCCGATAGCCGATTGAGCACGCAAGCGATCCTCCCCGTTCCTCGGCCGATCGGCTCAACCCGCTTCGCCCCAAACTCGACATCGAAGCTTGGAACTCCGACCAAATCCGGGCATCGTCGCCTCGAAAGGGATCGAGAACGCAGCTGCGGCGTTCTACGTCCGAACCGTCACTTGGGGAGCAGAATATGATCAAGCCACCATATGCCAAAACCTGGTCGATACCGGCCGCCACGCTGATCGGCGCGCTGGCGCTCGCTGGCTGCGCTAATATGGGCAAGGCGCCGACGTCCAAGCTGCCCGTCCCCGATGCCTATGCCAATCTGGTCGATGCGCGCGGCTCCGACCGCGGGCGCGTCGACATTTTCAAGGACGGCAGCGGGCTGCGGCTCGAACTCGTCGCGCGCGGCTTTGGCGCGGGTACCTATGGCATGCATGTGCACGCCACCGGGCAGTGCGATGCCCCCAAATTCACCACCGCCGGCCCGCACTGGAACCCCACGGGCGCCCAGCACGGCCGTGAGAACCCGATGGGGGCGCACCATGGTGATCTGCCCAATCTTGTCGTCGAACCCGACACCATCGGCCGCGCGACGCTGCAACTCGTCGGCACCCGCCTGACGGGCGACGGCGCGATGCTCGACGCCGACGGCGCGGCCTTCGTGATCCATGCCGGTCCCGACGATATGAAAACCGACCCCAGCGGCAACAGCGGCGACCGCATCGCCTGCGGCGTGATCGTGACTGCGCCTGCGGGTTAGGTTAAGGATACTCAAGCGCGCCGGGGCTAGGCCGCGGCGCGCTCGATGATCGTCGCTTCGGCCTGCGGCACCGCGCGATAGGCATAAAGCAGCAGGATCAGCGCGATCGGCGCCACCCCGATCAGCGACAGGATGCCGGTGCGCAGATCGCCGACCGGCTTGCCGTCGACGATCGTCCCCGCCAGATCCGAAATCTGCCCGACCATATAGGGGCCGAACGACAGGCCGACCAAGGTGGTGCCGAGGAAGAATGCGGCCGTCGCGGTCCCGCGCATCCGCGGCAGCACCAGATCCTGCGTCGTTGCCGCTGCGGCGCCGAGCGCGGTCGCGCCGAACATCCCGGCCAGGAAATTCATCACATAAAACAGCGTCGCATCGTCGGTGGTATAGCCGATCCAGATCGGCACGATCGGTGCGACGACGCCAAAGATGATCATCAGGATCCGCCCCGCCGGATTCTTTGCGCGCAACATATCGGCGAGGCGCCCGCCCAGAATCACCCCGATAAAGCCGCTGATCGCGCCGTTGGCGCCCAGCCAGAACGCCAACTCCTGCTTGGGCAGCCCCAGCACGATTTCGGCATAGGGCGCCGACCAGAACGCGAGCGCATAAGCCGCGAGTGCAACCAGTCCGTAGCCCAATGTCGTGCAGATAAACGCGGGGGTGCCCCAGATCAGGCGGAAGGTCGCGGTATCGCGCGCGCGCAGCGTGCACGCCCACGAAAAGACGGCATAATAGCCAAGGCCCACCGCCGACCATTGCGGCAGATTGCCGGTCAATTCGATCATCCACCAGGCAAAGGCGGCGATCGCGCCGGCAAAGCCGATGTTGATCGCCAATGCCGCGGGGCCGCGCTGCCAGGCGCCGATCAGCGTGAACGGCGGGACGATCGTCGACAGATCCTGCGCAAACTGGCGAAACGGTGCGGGCGAACTCGGGCTCGCGACCCCGTCCATCGCGCCGCGGATGGGTTCGCGCAATGTCGCGACCCACAAAGCGACGATCAGTCCGGGGATGCCGACCGCCAGAAACGCCGCCTGCCAACCGACGAGGTCCAGCGGGCCGCCGCCCGGATAGGCGGTGTTCCACGCCTTGACGATCAACGCCCCGATGAACAACGAGACGCCGCCGCCGAGGTACAGTCCCGACGAATAGATCGCGAGCGCGGTCGCGCGCTGCTTCTTGGGAAAATAGTCCGAAATCAGCGAATAGGCGGTCGGGCTCGCGGTCGCTTCGCCGACGCCGACCCCCATGCGGGCAAAGGTCAGCGTCATCTGATCGCGGGCAAAGCCCGACAAGGCGGTCATCGTCGACCAGAGCGCGAGGCCGATCGAAAGCAGTTTCACCCGGCTCCAATTATCCGCCAGCCGCCCGAGCGGAATCCCGAACAGTGCGTAAAATACCGCAAAGGCGGCGCCGCCGAGAAACCCCATATCGGCATCGGTAAGCCCGAGGTCCGCCTTGATATCGACCGCCAGGATGCTCAGGATCTGCCGGTCGATGAAATTCAGGATATAGACGACGACCAGCACCGACAGCACGTACCAGCTATAACCGGTCGCCTTAGGCTCCTGAAATTCTGGCGCTGCGGCCGCGTTCGTTTCGCTAGCGGTCTCGGCCATCTGGCAACCCTCTCCCTAAGCCATTATCTGTTATGACGCATGGCTAGCAGAGCCGAAAAATGGCGCAAGTTGAAAGTCGGTTCAACTTTGTGGAGGAGATGTCGATTTGGGCAACGATCGCGATGACGGACCGACGATCCTGTTCCTGTGCCTCGGCAACATCTGCCGCTCGCCCCTCGCCGAAGCGGCGGCGCGTGTCGCCTTCGCCAAGGCCGGAATCGCAGCCACGCTTGATTCGGCCGGAACCGGTGACTGGCACATCGGCCATCCGCCCGACAGCCGCGCGCAGGCGGAGGCCCGGCGCCGCGGCACCGACATTTCGGACCTGCGCGGTCGACAATTGGCGGTGGACGATTTCTACCGCTTCGACGTCATCCTCGCCGCCGACGCGAACAATCTTCGCGAGGCGCGCGCGCTGGCGCCGCCCGATGCAACCGCGCGCCTGCGGCTGATGCTCGATCTGGTGCCGGGCCGCCGCGGCGAGAGCGTGACCGATCCCTATTATGGCGCCGACGATGGCTTCGCCGAAACCTGGGCGGATGTCAGCGCGGTCGCCGCGGCGCTCGTCGCCGAAAGGTCACCCGAAACGTCAAGCGGATAGCGCGCAACGGGATGATAGCGCGAACCGCCGTGCCCCATCTCGCTCTCGTAAAGTATGACATGATCGAAGACGAAAGGCGCGCTCGCCAAATCGCTGTGCAGCGCCAGAAATGGCGCCACCGGCCCCGCCGACCGGTTGAGCCGCGCCAGCGTGACATGCGGCATGAAGGCGCGCGTTTCGGCTTCAACCCCGACGCGGGCAAGCAACTGGTCAATTTTGCGCTGGAGCGCCGCGAGCTTTGCCAGCGGCTCGACCCCCGCCCAGATCATGTGCGGGGCGCCCCGGCGGTCGAATAGCCCGACCCCGGCGATCCGCGCCGTGATGGCGGGAGCGTGGAGCGCGCCCAGCGCCGCGGCAATATCTTCGGCGCGATGCCGGTCGACTTCGCCGATAAAGCGCAGCGTCAGGTGAAGCTGATCGTCATCCTGCCAGCGCGCCGCCGAAATGCCGTGCATTGCGGCGCGCAGCAGGTCACGAATGGGACGCGGGGGACGCAGCGCGACGAACAGGCGGTGGCTCGACATGGTCCGGTCAGCATAAGCGTTCGCGCCCGCGCAACCACCGAAACTTGTGCGCTTTCCGGTTTCGCTTGAAAGCCGGAGAGAAAATCACGATATTGCCCTCTACGGCCGGTATGGGCTGGCCGGTGATGGAGTAATGACAATGGCGAATTGGAACGACCCCAATATGGCGGCTTCCGGTTTTGGGGCCGGCGCGAACGCAATGGACCAGGCCGTCGACGCCGGCCTGCGGTCGTACATGCTGTCGGTTTACAATTATATGGCGTCGGGCGTGCTGCTGACGGGTATCGTTGCGCTGCTCGCCTTCCAGTCGGGCTTTACCGCATCGATGGTCGGTACCCCGCTGATGTGGGTGGTGATGCTGGCGCCGCTGGCGTTTGTGCTGGTGCTGAGCTTCGGTATCAACAAGCTGTCGACCACGGCGGCGCAGGCGCTGTTCTGGGTCTATGCCGCGGTGATGGGTCTGTCGATGTCGACGATCTTCATCGCCTTTACCGGCACGTCGATTGCGACGACCTTCTTCGCGACCGCCGCGGCGTTCATTGGTCTTAGCCTTTATGGCTATACGACCAAGAAGGATTTGTCGGGTTTCGGCACCTTCCTGATCATGGGCGTCGTCGGCATCCTCGTCGCGATGCTGATTAACCTGTTCTTGCAGTCGAGCGCGCTCAGCATGGCGATCAGCGTCATCGGCGTGCTGCTGTTCGCAGGCCTCACCGCCTATGACACGCAGAAGATCAAGAGCATGTATTTCTACGTCCGCGGGACCGACTTTGTCGGCAAGTCGGTGGTGATGGGCGCTCTGACGCTCTACCTCGACTTCGTCAACATGTTCACCTTCCTGCTCAACCTCATGGGCAACCGCGAATAAGCTGGACGGACGGACGCGAAACAAGGGAGCCCGGCGAAGCGATTCGTCGGGCTCTTTCTTTGTGAAGGAGAGGGGCGGCGATGAAGGCCCTATGGAGCACGGCGAGTGCGGCGGCGATGCTGGTGGCGGTGCCGGTCGCGGCACAGGAACGCGCGACCTGCGCGGTCGAGCGGCCCGCCGATGATGATCTCAAAGCCTTTGCCGGTCGCTATTTTGCTGCCGCGGACAGGGCCGCAATCGATGCGCTGATCGCATGTCTGGGCGACCCCGATCCCGCAGTCCGCGACGATTTCGCTTTTGCGCTATGGACGCAGGGACTGCGCGGCAAGCATCTGAAGCCGGACGTTCTCCGCCATGCCGACGAGCGGCTGACCGCGATTCTTGCTGCGCCCGATGACAAGGCGGGTTTTCACCGCCCCTTCGCGGCGCTGGCGCTGTCCGAGGTCGCGCGCGCCGACCGCGTCGAGCCCTTTCTGACCGACGCCGAACTGCATGATCTGGCTAACACCGGCGCGACCTATCTGCGCCGGGTGCGCGACTATCGCGGTTTCATCGCGGGAGAGGGCTGGCGCCATGGCGTCGCGCATGGCGCCGACCTGCTCATGCAGCTGTCGCTCAACCCGCGGCTGACGCGCGCTGACGCCGACCTGTTGCTGGGCGCGATCGCCGCGCAGGTCGCGCCAGCGGGGTCGCACGCCTATGTCCATGGCGAGGCACGGCGGCTCGCGCGGCCGCTATTGTTCCTCGCAAAACGCACTGACATCGACGATGCGGCGTGGGCGGGGTGGTTTCAGGCGCTGCATCCGGGCGATGCCCCGCGCTGGAAAGCACCCTATTCCAGCGCCGAAGGGCTGGCAGCGGTCCACAACAGCAGCGCCTTTGGCGACGCCGTTTATGTCGCGGCCAGCGAATCGCAGGATCCGCAGGTCCGGCGGCTCGCGCCGCTCGCCGCCGGATTGCTCAAGGCGCTGCCTTAGGCCGGATTCGCCGCCTGCATCTCGGAAATTAGCGCATTGTCGATGTCCTTGGCGCGCTTGTACGCGGCGCGCTCGCGTAGCGGCGCGACATAGGCCTCGAACGCCGGCCGCGACGCGATGGTGCCGAACTGCAGTCCCCAGTCGATCTGGCTGCCGACATAGACATCGGCGGCACTGAAGCGGTCGCCCGCGACAAACGCCTTGCCTGCAATCGCAGTTTCGAGCGCGTCGAGCGACGCGGGCAGCGAGCCGAAGCCTGCCGACCGCTGCTGGTCGGCATCGGGCTCGACGCCCAAATGCTTGGCAGTGATCGCCTGTTCGACCGGCCCCGAGGTGAAAAACAGCCAGCGGTAATAATCGGCGCGGTCGGCGGGTGCGGGCGCCAACCCGGCAACGGGGAAGGCATCAGCCAGATACGCACAGATCGCCGCGCATTCGGTCACGACCTTGCCGTCGTGGACGATCGCGGGAACCTTGCCCATCGGATTGACCGCCAGATAGGCGGGGTCCTTCATCGTCGTGCCATAATCGACGATGCGCGGCTCATAGGGTGCGCCGACCTCTTCGAGCATCCAGCGGACAATCTGCCCGCGCGACATCGGGTTAGTATAGAAAATCAGCGCATCGGCCATTGCGGCTCTCCCTTGTGCATGGTGAGTAGGATTAGAACATAACAAGAACACAAATGCCAGTCCACCGGACTTGTTTTGTCACCGCGTCCGGTTAAGGCAAAGCGATGATCGACGAACGCATCTGGACAGCCGCCGTGCTGGTGATTGGCGACGAGATTCTCTCGGGCCGCACCCAGGACAAGAATATCGCGCAAATCGCGACCTGGCTCGATGCCCAGGGCATTCGCCTCCGCGAAGTGCGTGTCGTGCCCGACGTCGAGGACGAGATCGTCGATGCGCTGAACGCGGTGCGCGCGCGCTACGACTATGTCTTTACCACCGGCGGCATCGGCCCGACCCACGACGACATCACCGTCGATGCGGTAGCGAAGGCGCTGGGCGTCGGGGTGATCATCCATCCCGATGCGCGCGCGATCCTCGAACGCTACTACAACGGCCGGGGCATCGAACTGACCGAGGCGCGGCTGCGCATGGCGCGCACCCCCGACGGCGCCGATCTGATCCCCAACCGCATGTCCGGCGCGCCGGGCATCCGCATTGGCAATCTGTTCGTTATGGCGGGGGTGCCGCATATCACCGCGGGCATGCTCGACGCGCTGACCGGCGAGCTGGAAGGCGGCGCGCTGCTGGTCGCGCACACGATCGGTGCCTGGTCGCCCGAAAGCGAGGTCGCCGACCTGCTCCGTCAAGGCGAGAAGGATCATCCGGGAGTCGTGATCGGCAGCTACCCCTTTTTCCGCGACGGCAAGGTCGGCGCCAATTTCGTGATCCGCTCGACGTCGGCCGCCGATGTTGCCGCCTGCGTCGCGATGCTGACCGCGGGCCTCGAAGCCGCAGGCTACGCCGTAACCGACGGCGGCATCTGATTGGGCGCGTCGTCGCTCGTCCGCGTCACCCGCGGCAGGCGGCGCAGCATCAGGATCGCAAGCAGGCCGAACAGCGCCGACACAATGAACGCGGCGCCCGGAAAATGCACCGGCGCCTTGGCGGCGGTGAAATAGGCCATCGTACCGGTCAGTACGATCGGCGCGACGAGCTGGCCCAGCCCCATCGCCATCGCCGAAATCCCTTGCACCTCGCCCTGCGTTTCGGGAGTGGCGCGCCGCGACATCAGCGCATTCAGCGACGGCTGCACCGGTGCCTGCAAGGCAACGGGGAGCAACAGCAGGAATGCGCCCCAGGTCGACGTGACAAAGGCAAAACCGACATAGTTGGCAACCGCGATCAGGATGCCGATCGTCGCCGCGTCGCGCTCGCCAAAGCGCGCGACCATCGGCCCGACGACAAACGCCTGGCCCAGCGCGATCATTACCCCGACCGCGGCGAGGCTGGCGCCGATCATCCCCGGGGTCCAGCCGAGCTGCGCGATGCAGTAAAAGCTCCACGTCATCGGATAAACCAGGCTGGCGATCTGCCACAGTGTCAGCACGCTTGCGACCCCGCCCATGCCGGGCAGGCCGCGCATCGTCTGCAGCGCGCCGAGCGGGTTGGCGCGCCGCCAGTCAAAGGCGCGGCGGCGCTCCGGCGGCAGCGTTTCGGGAAAGATGAACAGCCCATAGAGCATGTTGGCCGCGGCAAGGATGGCCGCAGCGACGAACGGCGCGCGCGGGCCGATCTCGCCCAGAAAACCACCGATTGCGGGTCCGGCGACGAAGCCGACCCCGAACGCCGCGCCGACGAAGCCGAAATTACGCGCGCGCTCCGCGGGCTTGGTGATATCGGCGATCGCCGCCTGCGCAGCCGCATAGCTGCCGCCGAATACCCCCGACAACGCCCGCGCGACGAACAACCACGGCAGGGTGCCGACCACGGTGAGCAGCGCATAGTCTATCGTCAGCCCGGCGAGCGACAGCAGCAGCACGCGCCGCCGCCCGAACCGGTCGGACAGATTGCCGAGTACGGGCGACGCCAGAAAGGTCGCGACCGCCATCACGAGCCCGATCCATGCGCCAACCTCGATCGCGTGCGGCAGATCGATGCGCCCGACCTCCATCACTAATTGCGGCAGCACCGGCATGATGATGCCGAAACCCACCGCGTCGATAAAGATCGTGGCAACGATGAAGGGAATGGTACGCGATGCGGTCACAAAATTCCCCGACGAAGAATGGGTTGGCGGCCCATAGCGCGCTGCCGCCGAATCGCGCCAATGCTTTTCGCCAGTGCTTTTCGATTGTGCAGCGGTTTTTATCGCCCTAGCGGCACCGATCCCGCTCTGGAGCGTTAGCAGCCGATGAAACTCGCAATCACCGCCGCGCTCGACTATCGCCTTGGCGATCCGGTCGACCTGATGCTGCATATCGAGGCGGCGGCAATCCCTGAGCAATTGATCCTGAACGCCGTGCTTGACGTCGGCAATTGCGAGTATTTCGCGCGCGTTCCGGCGCAGGACATGATCGGTGACCGCATCTGGCTGCGCCGCGGCGGCGAGTTGAATGTCCGCTATCACACGACGGTAGAAATCCAGCGCGAGGTCGTCGACTATCGGACGTTGGGCAAGGTGCCGATGCACCGATTGCCCGGCGAGACGGTCCAGTATCTCAACGAATCGCGCTATTGCCCCGCGAACAAGTTCATCCACTTCGTCCAGGACGAGTTTGGCGACGTCGAGGGCGGTGCCAAGATCGGCCGGATGCGCGACTGGATCGAGACGCATTTTACCTATGTTTCAGGGTCGAGCGACGCCGAAACGGGCGCGCTCGACAGCTTTGTCGAACGGCAGGGGGTGTGCCGCGACTATGCGCATGTGATGGTCAGCCTGGCGCGCGCCGCGGCAATCCCCGCGCGCATCGTCAGCGTCTATGCGCTGGGGGTCGAACCGCAGGATTTCCACGCAGTGGCCGAAGTGTTTCTCGGCGGCGCCTGGCATCTCGTCGATGCGACCGGGATGGCGAAAGCGGGCGAGATGGCCAAGATTGCGGTCGGTCGCGACGCTGCCGACATCAGCTTCCTCACCGCCTATGGCGAGATCGCGATGCTGAACCAGCGGGTGACGGTGGAAGCCGTCTAGGGTGTTTCGGCATGGCAAAGCCACGCCGTCGATCCTCGCGGTGCGAGGTCGGCCGCGCATTCGCTGATCGCGATTTAGCTCCGCTAAATCTTGGCGAAGGCTGGAGGGTGGGGTCCGAGGCGACGCAGGCGTCGCCGCCACGCGGTGGGTGTGACGACCGAGTTTTCGGAATCGCCTGAACCATTTGACGATCGTCAAATCACCACAAACAAATTTGTTGTTGGCAAAACCGCCTTTCGCGATCATCAACAGCTCTAGTTGTTATTTGGCGATCATCAAATCCGATTGATTGCTAGCAACCAGGCGGAGGCGGATTTGCCAGTTCAATATCATGTCGGCAGCTTCCCTCCAGTGGTGCTCGATCTCGGGGCTATTTTCCCGCTTGTCGGCCCAGCAAATGCCGCAATAGCACGCTATGAAGGCGTGCTAGCGGGCATTCCGAACCCAAATATCCTCTTGTCGCCATTGACGGTCCGCGAAGCCGTCCTGTCGAGCAAGATCGAGGGCACCCAAGTGACATTGGGTGAAGTTCTGGAATTTGAGGCACAGGGCGACCTTCTCGATGAAAATACGCCGAAGAAGGCAGATGCGCGCGAAGTGCTAAATTACCGCGCCGCGCTCAACGAAGCGACGCGTATGATGGCCGACGGCCTGCCACTTTCGCAGCGGCTGATCAAAGCTGCGCATAGTGTCTTAATGGATGGCGTCCGCGGGCGTGGCAAGGCGCCGGGCGAATATCGCCGTATCCCGAACTGGATCGGCCCCGAAGGCGGTACGATTGAACAGGCCCGTTTTGTCCCCCCGGCGGCCGATCAGATCGAAGCCGCTATGTCTGCATGGGAAAACTACATTCACGCCGACGCGCCTGACCGTCTTGTTCAGCTTGCCGTAGTCCACGCAGAATTTGAATCGATCCACCCTTTCCTCGACGGCAATGGTCGCTTGGGACGGCTGGTGATTCCGCTGTTCCTTTACACCCACGGACTGCTTTCGCGCCCCAATTTCTATCTCTCTGAATATCTCGAGGCCAACCGCGAAGAATATTATGACCGGCTATTGGCCGTGTCGCGCAACGGCGACTGGACAGGATGGGTGGTTTTCTTCCTGGAGGGGATAATTGCGCAGGCCGAAGTCAACACGCGCAAGGCCCAGGCCATACTCAAACTGCATCAGGAAAAGCGTGACTGGGTGGTCGAAGTCACGCACTCGCAATATGCGGTGCGCGCGCTCGACTGGATTTTTCAGCGGCCGATTTTCCAGACACCGGATTTCATCCGGGCGGCACAGATTCCCGGGCCGACCGCACGAACGATCATCCGGGCGCTCCGCGATAACGGAATGCTCCACGAGGTGGTGCGCGCCTCCGGCCGGGCGCCAGCGACGTTCATGTTTGGTGAACTGCTGAATATTGCCGAGGGGCGGAATATATTCTGACTGGAACGCTAGCGGCGCACCGCGTCAGACGACGGCTTTGCTGCGACTGCGCCCGACTGGTGCAGCCTTCGCAGCGGGTTTCCGGCCGCCGCCGCGCCCCTTCGTGCCTAGGCCGATCGACTTGGCAAGCGCCCGCCGTGTTTCGGCATAGTTCGGCGCGACCATTGGATAGTCTTTAGGGAGATTCCATTTCGCGCGATAGTCGTCGGGCGTCATGCCATACGGTCGAGCTCGGCAAGTCCCGCTTGATCATCCGTGCTGATGAATCGAGCCGCGACGATGCGGAGCGGCAATACTTCCTTCCGGTCGTCCACCATCTTCTCCTAGCGAGGGAAGTCTACATTGCCTCCATCACGGAGCTGACACAAATAATCGCTCCACCACTGGGCCATCTCGACGCGTTCCGCCCAATAGGCCGACTGGTTATATATGCGCCGGATGCTCCCCGCGACCATGTGAGCGCGTGCGCGTTCGATGGCATCGGGATTCCACTTGCCCGACTCGTTAAGCAGCGAGGAGGCGGAGGTCCGGAATCCATGGGCCGTCATTTGCTCCTTGGAATAGCCAAGACGGCGAAGCGCTGCGTTGATCGTATTGTCGCTGATCGGCCGCGCCCGTGTTCGTACCGAGGGGAACACATATTTGCCGTTACCAGAAAGCCCACGCATACTTTCCAGAATCGCGCGTGCTTGGCGCGACAATGGCACCGTATGCGGTTGGCGCATTTTCATCTTGGCTGCGGGCGGCGTCCAAACTGCCTTCGCGAAGTCGATTTCTGTCCATTCCATCTGGCGCAGTTCGCCGGGCCTCTGAAAGACATGCGGGGTCAGTTTGAGCGCATGCATCACCGCTGGATCACCCACATATCCCTCAATCGCACGGAGTAGGGCGCCAAACTCAAGTGGGTCAGTGATCGCCGCGAAATGCTTTACGGTCGGTTGTATGAGCGAGCCAAGCAACATCTGTGCGGGATCGCGTTCAGCTCGCGCAGTAGCGGCGGCGTAACGGAAAACGCGGCTCGCGAAAGCCCGGACCTGTTTGGCCGTCTCTAAACGCCCGCGCCGTTCCTGCTTTTTCAGTTCGTGGAGTAGTTCCGCAGGCGTGATGTCGGCCACCGGCCGCCGCCCGAACTCCGCGCCTAGCAAACGCAAAAGCCAGCGATGCTTTTCAAGTGTTGCGGCTGCGACACCTTCCTTCTCGCGCTTCGCTATCAACTCTTCAGCCACCGCCGAGAAGCTGTTGCCCGCGCTGATGCTCGCAGCGATTCGTGCCTGCCGCTCGGCAGTGTTGGGATCAACGGCATGGGCGAGCTGCTTCTTTGCATCTTCTCTAGCTGCTCGCGCATTTGCGAGCGTAATCGCAGGATAAGCGCCGAGGACCAGTTTACGCTCCACTCCATGGAGGCGATATTTAACGCGCCAAAGTTTGCTGCCGGTCGGATTGACCAAAAGATAAAGGCCGCCCGAATCCGAGACCTTATAAGGCTTATCTTTTGGCTTCGCTTTGCGGATCGCGGTGTCGGTGAGCGCCATTTGGGGGGCCTCGCAAATCAGGGGCTTTGGAAAGGCCCCCAGATATGCCCCCGAATCGTTCAGCTACACGCGATCATGGGCAATCACCGGAAGCCAGTGAATGCTCAAAAACTTGCGGATTTTCAGATTTTTTTCAACCATCAGCGACTGCGCGTGGGCAGCAAAATGGAGCGGGTGAAGGGAATCGAACCCTCGTCACTTGCTTGGGAAGCAAAAGCTCTACCATTGAGCTACACCCGCTCGGCGCTGCGCGATTGGCACAGGTCCGCGCGGCGGTCAATATTCGTGTCAGCGTGTCGTTTCGCTGATCGTTTCCATCGCGACGAAGGTCGAGGTGCTGGCAACGTGCGGCAGGCTCGAGATTTTTTCGCCGAGCACGATGCGATAGCGGCGGATATCGACGGTGCGGACCTTGAGCAGATAGTCGAAGCTGCTCGCGATCATGTGGCATTCCTCGACCTCGGGGATCGCGCGTACCGCGGCGTTGAATTGCTTGAGTGCCGCCTCGCGCGTGTCCGACAATTTTACCTCGGCAAAGGCGACATGGTCGAGCCCGACCTTCGCCGGGTCAACGATCGCTGCAAAGCCGGTGATCACGCCCTTGTCGACAAGGCGCCGGACACGTTGCTGGCACGGGGTCTTGGACAGGCCGACATGCTGTGCCAGATCGGTGAAGGTGATGCGACCGTCCAGGCGAAGAATCGCCAGGATTTTCCGATCAAAATCGTCCAGATCGACTGCGAGAGCGGCATTATTCATATCAATTGCCTAAAACTGATCCGATAATAGGTCAAAAGATAGTTTCGGTCGTTGAAATTCGGTCGGATCGCCACGCCATCCTGCGATATGCTACGCCCATGACCCAGTCCAACGACCGCGCCGCCATCCGCGCCCTCGCCCGCCGCAGCGAAACCGACATCGTCGCCGAGCTGCGCTCCGCCCTTGCCATGTCGACCGCCAGCGTCGAGGCGGTGACCCGGCGCGGGCTCGACCTAATCCGCAAGGCGAAGGCCGAGGGCGACCGCGAAACGCTCGTTGCGCAGCTGATGAACCGCTACCGCCTCTCGACCGAAGAGGGCGTGGTGCTGATGTGCCTCGCCGAGGCGCTGCTGCGCGTCCCCGACAGCGCGACCGCCAACGCGCTGATCCGCGACAAGATTGCCGGGCGCCAGTGGAAAGAGGGCGACGACGAGGACAGCCCGCTGATCGTCGCGCTGTCGGCGCGCGGCCTGTCCCTTGGGTCGGCGACCCTGATGCTCGACGCGATGGGCAGTAAGGCGAACCCGCTCACGCTGCTCAAATCGATGGTGCGCCGCTCGGGCGAGCCGGTGATCCGCCAGGCGGCGCTCGCGGCGATGAAGCTGCTCGGCCAGCAGTTCGTGATGGGCGAGACGATCGACGCCGCGGTCAAGCGCGCCGACAAGCAGAAGGCGGAGCTAGCAAGCTTCGACATGCTCGGCGAAGCAGCGCGGACGGCAGAGGATGCCGCGCGCTATTATGACAGCTATGCCGACGCGATTACCCGCATCGGCCGCGATGCGAAGCCGGGCGATCCGCACGCCAATCACGGCATCTCGATCAAGCTGTCGGCGCTCCACCCGCGCTACGAATATCTCCAGCGGTCGCGCGTGATCGGCGAACTGGTGCCGCGGGTGATCGAGCTCGCCAACGCGGCGCGCGCGGTGAACATCCCGCTGATGATCGATGCCGAGGAAAGCGACCGGCTCGAACCGCATATGGACGTGTTCGCGGCGCTGATCGACGCGGGGATCGCCGACGGCTGGACTGGGCTTGGCATCGTCATTCAGGCGTATCAGAAGCGCGCGCCCGCGGTGATCGACTGGCTGGCCGAGCGCGCCCGCGCGCGCGGGGTCAAGCTGTCGATGCGGCTGGTCAAGGGCGCCTATTGGGATACCGAGATCAAGCGCGCGCAGACGCTCGGCTTAAGCAATTTTCCGGTCTTCACCGCGAAACTCCACACCGACCTCAACTATATGCGCTGCGCCCAGCTGCTGCGCGATTGTCAGGATTGCATCTATCCGGCCTTCGCCAGCCACAATGCGATGACGCTGGCGTTTGTGGCCGAACTGTTCGCGGGCGCCGATTATGAGCTGCAGCGGCTCCACGGGATGGGCGAAGGCGCGCATGACGCGCTCGTCGCCTTGTTCCCGCCGCCGCGGCCGGTGCGCGTTTATGCCCCCGTCGGCACCCACCGCGACTTGCTTGCGTATCTCGTCCGCCGCCTGCTTGAAAATGGCGCGAACTCCAGCTTTGTGCATCAATTCTCGGACCCTGACGTCAGCGCCGAACAGCTTGCGGTCGATCCGCGCAGCGTCGCGAGCGCGGCGACGTCGAACATCGCGACCGGGATCGGCCTGTTCGATCCGGCGCGGCGCAATTCGCGCGGCTATGACCTTGGCGAACCGGGTGTCCCCGAGGCGCTGGTCGCCGCGATCGGTGCAGCGCGGCGGAGTGATCGGGTGGCGGGGCCGATCGTCGGCGGCGTGGCGCGAACGGGTGCGGCCGATCCGGTGCGCAATCCCGCGACGGGTGCCGTCGTCGGTCAGGTGATGGAAGCCGACTCCGGCGCCGTTGCCGCGGCTGTCGCCGCAGCGCGCAAGGCGCAGGACAATTGGAGCCTCGCGGGGGGCGCCTTCCGTGCCGAACGGCTCGAACGCGCCGCCGAGCTGCTCGAAGAACATGACGCGCTGTTCCTCGGCCTCGCGATCGACGAAGCCGGCAAGACGCTGGTCGACGCGATTGCCGAAGTGCGCGAAGCGGTAGACTTCCTACGCTATTATGCGGGTCAGGCGCGCGCCGATTTCACCTACCCTGTGGCGCTTCCCGGCCCGACCGGCGAGCGCAACGAGCTGATGCTCGAGGGCAAAGGCGTCTTCGTCTGCATCAGCCCGTGGAACTTCCCGCTCGCGATCTTTCTCGGGCAGGTCGCGGCGGCGCTCGCTGCGGGGAACAGCGTGCTGGCGAAGCCTGCCGAACAGACGCCGCTGATCGCGCATGCCGCGGTCGAATTGTTACTCGAAGCCGGAATTCCAGGCGACGTGCTCCACTACCTCCCCGGGCGCGGCGAGACGGTGGGGGCGGCGCTTACCGGCAACCCTGACATCATCGGCGTCGCCTTTACCGGATCGACCGAAGTCGCGCGCGCGATCAACCGCGGCCTCGCGCTGCGCGACGGCCCGATCGCGACGCTGATCGCCGAAACCGGCGGCGCCAATGCGATGATCGTCGATTCGACCGCGCTCCCCGAACAGGTCGCGCGCGACGCCGTCGCCAGCGCGTTCCAGTCGGCGGGCCAGCGCTGTTCGGCGCTGCGCCTGCTGTGCGTGCAAGAGGATGTCGCTGAGATAATGATCGAAATGGTTGCGGGCGCGATGGCCGAGCTGAATGTCGGCGATCCGTCGCTGCTGGCGACCGACGTCGGCCCGATCATCGACGACGAGGCGCAGGCCAATATCACCGCTTATATCGCCGAAGCGCGCGCTGCGGGACGCGTGATCGCCGAAACGCAGCGCATCGATCTGCCCGCGGGCGGTCATTTCGTGCCGCCGGTGGTGATCCGCCTCGACCATGTCACCGATCTGAAGCGCGAGATTTTCGGTCCCGTGCTGCACGTCGCGACATGGAAAGGCGGCGAGCTCGACGCGCTGATCGATGCGATCAACGCGTCGGGTTACGGTTTGACGCTCGGCGTCCACACCCGCATTGACGGGGTTGCGGCGCATATCGCGGCGCGCGCGCAGGTCGGCAATGTGTACGTCAACCGCAACCAGATCGGCGCCATCGTCGGCTCACAGCCGTTCGGCGGGCGCGGCCTGTCGGGGACTGGCCCCAAGGCGGGTGGCCCGCATTATCTGCACCGTTTTGCCGAGGAAAAGACGATCAGCACCGACATCACCGCGGCGGGCGGCAATGCGGCGCTGATGGCGGGTTGATACTTCGGTCTTTTTTGGTGGGTCCCCGCGAAGGCGGGGACCCATCTCCGGAGGGCGCCATCTTGCACCGACGGGAGATGGACCCCTGCCTTCGCGGGGGAACGTGCTGATATGCCGTAGCGCGCTACGCCCCCGGCACTCCCAGCAACTGCGCCTGCGCCTTCAGCCGCCCCGCCGCCGCCGGGTTCGCGGCGATCCCGTCCTTCAGCGCCTGCGCCGCTTTCGCGGTTTCGCCCAGCGTCATCCGGCTGCGCATCAGCATGATCCAGCGGTCGACGTCGGCGGGATTGGCCTTCAGCTTGGTTTCCAGCCCGTCGACCATGCCCTGAATCATCTGGTCCTGCTGACCCTTGGGCAGCTGGGACGCTGCCTCCATGTCAGAGCGGCTGGGGCCGGGGATCGCGCGCGCGGCAACGGGCATTTCGTCGGCGGTCAGCGGGCGCGCCTGCGTGCTCGCGAGGCGGCTGGCAACGTCGATCTTGTGGATCGCGCCGACCTGTTCGATCGTGCGGCGCAGGTCCGCCTCCCACGGCGCGCCCTGCGGCGTGTCGGCGAGCAGCGCGAACCAGTCGTTGATCGCACCCCGATGGTCGCCGCCGATGTCTTTCTTCACAGCGAGGAAATAGCGCGCGCGCGGATCCCTGGCGTCGAGCGCGATCGCCTTGTCGAAGGCGGCGAGGGCAGCGGCGGGCATCGGGTCGCTGTCGCTGCCCATCACGCGCGCCTCGCCCAGCGCCGACCAGAGTCCCGCCGACTCGGGTGAGAGCGCGGTCGCTTTTTCATACGCCGCCGCCGCCCCGGCAAAATCGCTGAGGTCGAATCGCGCAGCGCCGAGCGCGATCCACGCCTCGGCGCTGCTGGGTTCACTCCTGGTGCGCGCCTCCAGTGCAGCGAGCTGATCCGACGGCGTAGCAGATGTCTGTGCGGCCGGATCGGCAGCAGCAGGCGCCCTATCGCGCCAGATCGCATAGCCGATCGCCGCCGCGAGCAATATGAAGGCGGCGATCAAGATCGCGCGGTTGGTGCCGGTCATGCCGCGCTTCGCGGCTTCGGCCATACTCTTGGTCTCGCTCATTTTTGCCCCTTGGTGCGCCCCACGAAAAAATGCCGCCTGTGCGCGCTGTCATATTGCCTTTGCTTGGCGATGGTGTAGCCTTTGACATACAAGGTCGGTCAACGATTAAAATATCGTCGGGGTCGCACCGGCTTTCCCAGTCATATC
>Ga0265296_1002699_pt1 | contig 17441 bp, 31 predicted proteins | sample MunlanPumphouse1_FD_189073 | JGI IMG/M metagenome (GOLD analysis project Ga0265296, IMG submission 189073) | Groundwater microbial communities from a municipal landfill in Southern Ontario, Canada - Pumphouse #1 | ecosystem: Environmental > Aquatic > Deep subsurface > Groundwater | place...
TACCTCATAAGAGGGCGGCTCAGCCGATTAAGATATAATTCTATTTTTACCTATCTGAATGTGGTGTCTTCTCATCTAAAATTGTAGTTTGCGTTTCTATGCCTTCCTTCATCTCTTCCTGTGAATATTTCTCAGTGAGCCTTTCCATTATAGCCACAGCCTTATCAAAATATCCCTTTGCCTCAGCAAGCCCTTCCTCTACTGGTGCTTCTATTGGTTCTACGCTGATATAGACCTCAACTTCTTTCTCGTCAAGCCCGATAACCTCTGCCTTCATTGTTTTTGGAAAAAGCACAGAGAGCTTTACGCCTTCCTTTAGAGTTTCAATTTTTGTCGCTAATCCTTTCAATCTTTTCATCTCATACCTCCTTAAAATAACTCCTCATCCTTATCTTACTTCCTTTCCTTCAGTCCCTCAAGATAGCTTACCATCTCATCCAGATTCTCATCTGGAAGGTTCTCTATCCTGTCCTGCAAAGTTTCTTCTTTTCTATGGAAAACAGAAGCTACATACATCATAATCACGCCTTCCTTGCTCTTCAATTCCTCTGCCAATGTCTCAATATGTGCCAACTTCTCCTCTCGGTCTGGGTCTTCTTGTGGTTTTAACTCTTTTGGCAAATCTGCACTTGATACCGTCCCCTTGAACATTTCCATATTGAATGTCTTAGGATTGAAATACATCATAATCTCTCTAAGTATCTCCGGGTCTGTAATCTCCAAAGAACTATCAACCTTGTGCATTTTTTGAAGATACACAAAATATTCTTCATCTGTTACCCCCACACTCTTATGGTTTGCGTGAATACTCGCCCTTATGGCTTTGTTTTGTTTTTCTTTCGGGGTGTCAATCTCAGTTGTTGTCTTGCCCTTATCTCCCTTGCCTTGCCCGCCTGCTTCTTTGCCTATAGGTTCAGGAGGGACTTCTGGAGCGTTTATGTTGGTTTTGGGGGGGTCATTCAAAATAGGGGTAGTTTCAGGCTGTTTTTCTATATCCTCTTCATCAACAATCACTTCTGGGATGTCTCTACCATCTTCAACAGGGGAAGGCAACTGATAATGCACGGTAGGAATTGCTATACGGTCTCTTCTTGACCTGTCAAGCTCTTCAAGGGTTATTTTAAGCTCTAATTGTAAAAGATAATGAATAGATGAACGGTTTTCTCCTTTCTCATCAATATAGGACATTTTCTGCTCTACCCTTCTTAGCTTGAGAGGGATTAAGGCTATTCTTCCACCAGTAATAGCTCGGAGATAGTCAATATAGGAATTTATGGAAATAATATTTGAGCCACTTCCAGTATCAATTTGATATACGCCTCCAATACTAATTTTGGGAAGCAAGACCATCAAATTCCCAGACTGTGAACATTTGCGTTCATCTAACTTTTCGCAAGGACAAGAAACTTCCACTAATTCATTGGGTTCTCTACCGTTGCCTAATTCTGCCTGCTGTTCTGGTGTGCAATCTTCCCATCGCCTTAAAGCCATTTCGCCATCTCCCTTGCATTTTAAGACAGTATTCCCATACCATTTCAAGGCTTGTGGGAAACAAGAGCATTCATCTTCTATCGGAAACATAATATCTAACTCTGTCGGCTGGTCTCCATAAATTTTTTGCACTTCAGGAGGGCAAACAAACCAAGAAGTCTCTCTGGGATATTCTTTTCCCGTAGTAGTCTTTACTCTTAACCCAAGCCTTACCTTCCCTAATCTCGGCAGCCTTCTCCTTTCTGAAAGCCCCTTAATCCTTGTGATTTGATTTCTTTCCATTACTTTACCTCCTCTTCTTCAAAATACTGAATATGACCCAATTGATACATTTCAGCTACTAAACCATTTACATCAAATATTTGACAGTAATGTTGAAAATGGTGAGGTAGTGTTTTTACTCCACCATAAAAAAATCCCTTTTCTATCCTTGTAACTGGAAGAGACCTGCCACAAGGAATTATACCTACTGCATAATAGGTTATTTCTCCATCTTCCCTATTTGGAAATTCTAATGCTACTGATTTAATTACCATATTACTTTACCTCCTTTCTTAACTCAAAATATTCTATTCTTCGAATAATTTCCTCTGCCAATTCTTTATGGTACTGAAATCTATATTGATTATTATCATCATCAGTTACAAGAACACCCCAATAATGATTTATTCCCATTCCTTCTTCAACAATTCAGCTTTTAGTTCCATTTTACTTTACCTCCTTTCTTAGCCTAATTGATAATCTTTCGCTTAAACTTTCTGTCTGAAATCCCGCCAATAATTCTGGAGGAATGAGGTCTTGGTCTATCCGCTTGCTTTTTATCAACGACCTTACAATCGCATATCGCTCAGTCGTTGCCATTTTTGCGTCCTTCTCCTGCATAATAGCTTTAATCTGGTCTTTAATCTCATCCTGCTCTTTCTTTTGGTTTTTAAGGTGTAACCCCAGCTCCAGATAATATGCCAAGCGTTCTTCAATGTCATTTGAAAGCTCTATATCGCCTTTTAGCTCCTTAAACTCCTGTTCATAATCCTGCCAGCAAGCTCCTTTGAAATTACAATAACTACATTGCCAATCTGAAATATCATAGTCTCTTTTGGGCAGCCTCTTTTCATTTTTACAGGTCTCCACAAACTCAAATTTCTCTCTTGTTCTCTTGAGAATATCGGCAATTTCAATATTCAAATCAATCTTTTTCTGGTCTATGCTGTCCTGCCGATAAAGGATTATGACTATATCCTTTTCCTTGTCATACTCAATCAGAAACTCCAGATATTGAGCTGTGTTCTTATTTTTAACCAGCAGAAGGGCTTGGTTTATATCATAGGTTGCTAATTCTTGGTTCAGATAGACGCAACACTGGACAATATAATCTATGGGCAATTCTTTATCGCTGTCAAATTTGTTAAATGAAAAATGGTTGAGTGCTTTATGTTCATAGAGATAGTCTTTTCCTAACATATCGGTCAATATTCCATCAATCTTGCCTTTACCAAAATATCCGCAGTCAATTTCCATTTGTGAATCTCTTAAAGAAAAAGTGGTTTTTCGCACCCAATCGGCAGTAAGTTCTTCATGCCAAGATGAATCGTCCATTGTCATTATAAATCTATCTGACATATTGGTTGATGGAAAGTCTAATGCACCATAAACCATTTGTCTTTTGCAACGACCTTTATGGTCTAATTCTAAAATCTCTGGAGAAGCCATAGAGGGTCTAATCCTATACTTCTGTTCTTTCCTTTCCATCCCAGCAATACGATGTAAAATCTCAGCTAACATCTTTTTCCTCCTTCTTTTCTAAATTAACCAATCTTTTGACAATATCCCGTTGATATAGTAACTTATCCTCTTCCAAAACAATAGAGTTCTACACCAGCGATTCCAATTTTTTCTTAATTTATCTTTGTCATAACCCAATGTGCTCCCGTTGTGTCTTTTTACAAAGGACATAATACTTTCTGCACGAATACTAAAGTATCTATATACACTATACCAACATCCACAAGCAGTTAAACATCCATTATCAAAAATCCATATTTTAGGGCGTAACCCACAATTAGGACAAACATCCCAATCCTCTGGATGTTCAGGATTTTTATAAGCATCTATACAATTGTAATGATTATGTGGGGTATATTCGTGTGCTTTAGTTTTCATCTTCTTCCTTTTTCTTTTCTTGAGTTGACAGTCTCCCAATAATATCTTGCAACTCTCTTTTTTTTCTATTTATTTCTTGTTGCTTACTTTTGGCTTCCAGAAAAACGGAATGATTATTTTGGCTATCTTCATAGACTTTTCTTTCTGACCGTTCCAATCTTTTGCCCACTTCATACCCCGAACCACTACTCTCTTTTTTAATCCAATCATACCGTCCAGACTTGCTGTTATACCGAGTTGCTTCTAATTTATAGATTTCATCTGAGAAAATACCATCAATGGCATATCCTTTCTTATTGCATAATTCCCATTGTGGTTTGTCTATTTGTCGTTGGATTTCAAATAGATATTTGCCTTCAAATTCTTCCTGTGTTTTTTCATCAACGGCAGTAAGCTGGGCATTGTCAAAATTGTAATAAATCTCAAACCCCTTGTAAGTTGTTAATGTAATTATATTTTTATCCTCCATCTTTTTCCTCCGTCTTCCTAATCCCAAACTCTACACCCGCAAACCTGCAATACTCTTGGCACTTCTTGCAATCCTTAGTTTTTGCATAAGGACAAGTGAGAGCCTTTGTCTCGGTCTTGTCCAACTTCCGTTTTTTGGGGAATTTAGATTCCATTTTTTGTTCCCTTTGATTCCTCCAGCCATTTATCTATTTCTGCCATATCAAATCGCCATTGTCCTCTTACCCTATAAGAGGGGATAATTTCTTCTTGGAGCATCCTTGAAATTGTTTGCCTGCTCACCTTCAAATATACCTTCAAAGTGTTTATATCAATTAAATCTTTCATTATTATTCATTATAAAACAAAATGCTACATCTTGTCAAGTATTTATTTTATTTTCCCTTTCCTCAATAATCTTAGCCTTGAGAAAATCCATAAAGCTCTCTCTTAAAATTGTAATATCTCCCTTTTGTAGTTTTATCGCAATCTCAATGCACTGCTTTATTTTCTCCATAAAATTACTGCTATAATTTATCATCGTAATTGTTCTTATGAGCGTTTGTAATTCCTCAAATTCCAAAACCCTACCTTCTGTCCATTCTTTCATTTTTCTACCTCCTGAATCCTCTCTATAATCTCGTCTACAAGCTGACTTTTTATTATTCTGGTGGTGTATTTAGTATTTGGGTCAGTTATCTCTGCTTGCAGGTCTGATAGTATCTCCAATATTCTTGCTCTTTCAGCATTTGCTGAATCCAGAATCAATTCGTAAATTCCCGTTTTCATATTTACCTCCTTATCTAAAAAGTTAAATTTGCTCTTATTTTGCATTATCACCGTTTTTGCTACCACAGAGAGTCATATATCCAATATCATTCAAGAACCAATCCTTTTCGCTTACCTGTGAGCCTAATTCTGCTTCTGGAAGAGCCTCTTCTTCTTCTTGCTCTTCTGTGTCCTCTTCTTCTGCCCCGCAATCGTTGATGTAGTAATAGCATGCTTCTATATCTTGCGATATTGCCATTCCCCAAGCTGTGTATTTCATTTCTCCTCCTCTCCCAAAAGAACCGCCACGGCTTCCTCTTCATCTATTGTCTCAATCAACCTGATGGAGTCTTTTTGATAGGGTTTATGTTCATAGACTATCCATCCCTTATCACGCCCTGTGCCTATGAGCCATCTATCATTATTAGATACTCTCAGATAATGTTCCTCACTTCTCACTGCTTCACTTATTGTCATCTCTTACCTCCTCTAAACCCCTCCCATTCCATTTTAATACTAATTCATCTAAATTTTCCCCTTCCATAAGAAAACAATCCCATTCCTTACACCTGATTACATATCCTGATATGCCTTCTAAAGGCGAACATAATAAAGGTCTATTCCCGCAAACAGGACACGGTTTTAAATTTTCGGGGACTTTAATTGCTTTCATCTTAACTCCTCCTCTAAATTATACTTTTTTGTCAAAAAGTTTTCTAAGTTTGGATGTTTTATTTTTAATGCTTGTATTTTTTTATTAACATTCTCTATGCGTTCTAATTTTAGGTTTTTTATCCATTCTACAGGGATGTATTTACTGCAAGGAAAACTGTTTGCAGAGGGGCCTACATTTCTTCCAGTAATATTATGTTCTTTGGGACATTGAGAAGACTTCAACCAAAAATCACAATGTCCACAAATTGACTTATCAGTATTTTGGGTCTCTATAAAAGCATCCTGGATAGTTTGTAAATCTAAGTAAATTTCACAACTTGTAAAAAGATTTTCAAATTCTTCTATCATCTTTTACCTCTACCTCCAGACTATTTGCGTCTGGGGATTTCATTAAATATTCGCATTATTTCCTTCTCTATTTTTTCATTTACATCAAATCTCATATCTGAATATCGTCTTGGGTTAGGATTGTCTGGTTCGTTGTCCTGACAATCCTCCCTATTTAATTCTTGTTGAAAATTTTCAGAAGAGCACCACTTAAGCCCTCCCCATCCTATCCATTCATTATTTGACACAGTAACAAAATTAACCCCTGTTAATGTTTTTCTGTTATCCCAAATATATTCTTTTACTTGCTCGTCCCAATTTTTGTATGAGTTCCCAAATAACATAGTTATTTTTTCATCAGGATATTGAAACTCAATACGAATTATGCAATTTCGTTTCATTTTACTTCCTCCTCTACCACCAGACTATTTGCGTCTGGGGATTGTTTTAAAAGTTTCTGTTGTCTCATCTCTCGTGTATTCTTCATATATTGGCTGTGCCATTCTTTCGTTGATATATCTTCTAACTGTGGACGGGATATAATTTCATCATCATCCAAAAACATAAGCTCATCAAATTCTACGGGCTTTGGGAAAAACCTACATTTTCTTGCATTCCAAAAGGCTTTCAAGAGTAGTTTATCAGAGCAATCTTGATACATCTCCCAGTAGCCTTCTATCTTAATTTCTGAAGGTTTATCACTCAATATTTCCCCTAAAAACAACATCTTTTTAACAAATTCTTTTTTAGTCATTTGGATTCCACCCATTTTTTTTACATATACTTTGCCAAGTAGCCATATTGGCAAGTGTTGTTTTGGACAAATTCAAGGTTTGTCCTTTGGTAAGACTTAATGTTTGTATCTCAGAATAAAAAATCCCAATCTTATAACCATTATTTATATACCATTCTTTTGTTGAATTAAAAAAATAAGTGGCAAGTTCCTTTAATTCCTCTAAAGAGAAATACTCCAATAATTTTTTAACAAGGCTTCCTTCTTTGCCACCCATTACCACATATTTTATAGTAAATCTATTTTGATACTCTTCACACCACCAATCTATAAAATTGGTATCAGAATTGGTTTTTCTTTTTGGAGGCAAGATTTCAATTTTCTCTTCCTTCTTTCTCTCTTGCATCTCTCTTTCTTCTATCTCTTTAATATCAATATCAATTACATCTTTATTTACATCTTCATCTTCAATCGGCATATGCAAATCAAATGCATTTGCATTGCATTTGCATTGCATTTGCATTGCTTTTTCTTTTTCCCATCTAATTATGGCATTTTTAGAAAAACTCTCTGATTTATTTTTTCTTTTAATCATCTCATTTAATAGCCTTTGATTAAAAAAACCATCTTCTGTTTCTATGAATTTATCACGAATTAAAAGATGGTCTTTAATTATGCTATTAAAAGCTATTTTATTTATCAATCCACCGTGTTGATGTTGAGCACAAAGCAAGCGGATATAAATACCTACTTGTTCATCTGTCATAAACATAGTGCCTGTTAAAAAATCAGAACTGTAAAAAAGAAATGCAGGGTCTTTTGCCACCTTTTTCCTCCTCAAAACACAAAAACCCCAACAGGGAGACTGGCTTGGACAACACGCTTTTGGGCGGGCATACCAATCTCCCTATTGAGGTTTTATTGTTTATCGTGTTGTCCATTTGTAAAGTATAGCGAATAACCTTAAATTATGTCAAGCAGTTATTTTCACCACAAAACTTCCTGAATAATAGCTTTTTTATTTATCTCATATCGCTTATTATCTCCTTTTGGATAAGGTATAATAGGATATTTTAACTCTTTTTTCATTTCTTTTATTTGTGGCTTCATTCCGATAAAATATACATATCTAAATTTAGCAGTTCGTATTTTTCTATTTAGGGAATAGTCTATATTTTTATCATAATGTCTACTATGTTTTCCTTCTGGCACTTGAATATCAGTTCTTTCTTTTGTGCAACCTGTGTAAATCCAGTTAGTAGCCTGATAAATATAACCGTGATGACCCAAACCAGAATCGGCATAACTAACAAGGCATAACGGTTTTTTAAGTCTTTTTAATAATTTCAAAGATTGTGATACAAAATAAGATAAAACATTTTTTTCTAATCCTTCTTCTACTACAAGTCTATTTAGTTCATAAACTTTTGATGAATATTCTTTACCTAAAATGCCAATACATAAAGAATTGCTTGCAGGTTTTCCAAATGTGCTAATACCTTTTATTTTTTTGTCCTTAAATAACCCAAAAGCAAAACATATAGTTGGCAATCTTTTTGCATAATGTATATTCAAAATCCAATCGTATGTATCTTGTTTTTTAATTGGCATTACACTATAATCAAACATTTTGCTTTCATTATTCACCTCCTTAAAACAACACCCCTTGATGCTCCGATTATTTTTCTCCACTTACCATTTCAGCAACCATAGGCATACCACACTCACTACACATTGGTTGCTCACCTTTGGGAATTTCATTGGCATAGATTTTTCTTTTATGCCCACAACACACGCATTTAACCATTACAAATACCTTCATTTCTCCTCCTCCTTAAAACAACACCCTTTTATATTTTTCTTCATTCACTTTTGATGACCTTTTCATATACCCAAATTAAAAAAGAATTATATTTAGGATTGCCTTTATAAGAATATATCATTTTATCCAACGCCCCTTTTTCAAACAAAGCATCGTATTGAATCTGTCTTGACTCTCCGATTTCGTCAATCCCTGCCTTCCAGTCTTTTAAGTCTTCTGTTGTTAGCATAATTCACCTATCTTCTTATGGCAGGAGTGGGACTTGAACCCACGCATTCGCATCACTACCTATCCCAATTTATGCTCTCTAACCAACTGAGTTATCCTGCCTAAAACCAGCATTTTTTATTTCCGTAAAAAACTTAATAATTTGTGCTGAATATAATTAGGAAAATAGAATTTGCATCTTGAAATTCTATCTTTTACCATACCCCACCATTCAGGATGGGCTTCTATGAAACTTGGCACTTCGTCAATTTTCATTGGTAGCTTGTCTAATCTTTTTTCGCCAAAATCAAGCATATTTTGGTATGGTCTAAAAATATGTTCTAAGGCAAACTTTTCTAAGTCAGTTACTTTTGTCATTTTTTACCTCCGTTGCTTTTTAATCCCAAGCAAGTCAAAGATAACATCTGGCACATCGTGAGGCTTCTTTTTATCAAAGCCACCAAGAAAATTATCTATGCCCTTTGACTTCAGAGGGTAATGAGGACAGCCTGTGATGTATCCCTTGGGGCTGTCTATTATGTCTTTTTTGCAAAGAAAACAAGTGAAATTGCTCATTTTTTTCCTTAAATAGATTAAATTACAGCGGGGGAGGCTGGACTTCCACCAGCTTTAGGAACTACCCTAATTTCAACACCTATCCTCATAGAGTTTATCTTACTACTTTCGGCTATCTCGCATAGCTGTCTCATCTATGACTCACTCCCCCATTATTGCATTGGGTTACCTCAAAAACTTCTATTTTCCTGATGCAATCATCAATCTGTTCAGGAAAATCAGCAATCTTTTTAAGCTCGTCAACATACTTTTGATAGCGTCCCATCGCTATTTCAATCGCCATATTATACCACTTTCCGTGATAGTCTTTCCCCAAAACTAATATGGCTTTATCACCATTGATTATTATTGCTAAATCTGGATTACCCATTTTTCCACCTTCTCTATATTTTCCATCTGTTTTGGTTTAATCTGGCTCTAATAAGTTTAAGCCATTCTGTATGCTTCTTCTCACCAGTAGCCCTTCGCCACATCCAAAGCCTCCATCTCACTTCTATGGTTCTCCATAGCCACGTGTGCCATTTATTATTAATTATTGCCCATTTGCTCATCTTTTACCTTCATTTTTCCACCCTCTTGATAGGTGTTGTATTGGGAACATCAACGATAAATATGAACTTATTGTTTTGAGTTTCAGGGTATAATTGCAGAAATTGGTTTCTTTCTTCCTTGCTTCCTATCCCCATTTCTTTATAGATAGTTATTGTTTCCTGAACACTCATTTTTCCGCCTTTATGGAAGTTAAAGTAAGCCCTTGATTCTCCTTTCTCCAGTTAAGGTCTCCCTTGTCCTCTTCTTCTTTAGAATACAAAAACCCATCTGAACCTAATAAGCATCCTATAGCCGATTTCTTTTCAAATCTACCGTGCCATACGCCAATCGCTGGATCGCAAGCAGAGCATAATTGAGGCTCACCTTCCTTCAGATTCCAGTAATTACTGGTGGCAGTATTTTCAATTACAAAGCATTTTGAACACATAAAACAAGGCATTATTCCACCTTCTCCCAGCTTTCAGGATAGTCCTCAAGGAGATACTTTGCCTTTGACCCGCTGACCTCTACCACAGTATCGGGTTTGATAATAATGGTTGTGTCATCATCAGTTACTATCCACGGTTCTAAGCCTATGTATTTTAACTGCATTTTGCCACCTTTGAAATCTGTGCCTTTTCTATTAAAAGCCACCGATATTCATCTATCGCCCTTCTAATCAACTCTGCTTTAGATAGCCCTGTGCCTTTAGAATGAGCAGAGAGCCAGTTGGCTTGTTCGTCTGTTAGGTGGTAATTAAATCTTTTCATACACACATTATACACACGCAGGAGGATTTTAGCAAGATATATTTTAAGGCAGGACAATCAGGCAGGTGAGGAGCAAGAGTAAAAAGGACAGAGGGAGCTTCTATCCCCTGATTTATATTATTTTAATCAGGGGTGCTTCCTAAAATATACTGAAGAAGAATTCATTTTAAGAAACACCTCTGATGAAAACAACAATTATCAGGTCGGGGTTGTCAAGCTCCGAGACATTGCCCCAATTTTAACTCTTCCAACCCTTCCGATGGTAAGCAACTGTTTTTAATTGTTCTGTCTTCAGCCAAAACAACAAGGTTGAACACGCTTAAACGTAAACCTTTTAGGCATCTCATTAGTTTATTATAGGTTTTGACTTTTCAATCTGTCAAGTAATTTTTAGACAAGGCAGAATTTTTGATATTGCTCTTTACACCAATCGGAGCAGAAGTCTTTGCCGTCTTCTGTTTTATTACCGCAGTATTTACACATTGGCTTGATGTGGTATTTTTGTATATTGTTTTCCGTTCCAATTCAAGACTTGCATATTGACCTTTAATGTGGGCAGTGCTATATGAATCCAAGACCCCATTTCCATAATAACTTGCGAAAATCTAAGTCCAGAGTCTTTTCGTATCCAGTCAAAAATTTCCTTTAATGGCACGCCTACTATATGAAAATCGCAGGCTTCAAACTTGCAATGCTGGCTGGTTTTAGAGCCTCCAATAGCCTTGTTGAGAGCAATGCCTCTATATGCCGAATGAACGATAAGGGGTCGCCCAAAATGTATTCGGATGGGTTCAAGAAGTTTATTGCAGAGAGCAACTCCATTTTGATAGAGGTCTTCTGGAACTACTCTATTCGCTTCAAGGAATTTCCTATTCTCCGTTCTCGTCATTTCCGAAAGTAAAAAATGGTAGCTCATCTTTTTGTCTATCATTTTACACCTCCTAAAAAGCCTGTTATCGTCTTGTTTTTTTCAGCACTTCCTGAAGAGCTTCCAAAGTAATAGCCATAAATCTGAATTGTGATTGAGGAGAGAACGCCGAGTAGATACAAGGCAATCTTCTCATTATTCGCACCCATATTCAAAAACATCATAGCATAAAACAACCCAAAGGCAAGGACGATTGTTCCCAGAGCTAATATCGGTGCTATCAGCTTATTCAGCAATGGAGTCTCTGCACTTGTTGCAAGAGCCACTTCCTTTTCTCTTGCCGACTTGGTATCCTCAATTTGTAGCTTTAGAAGCTCTTCTGCGTGTGTTGCTTCAAACTCTCTTAGCTTTAGTATGCTTTCGTCTGATAATGTCTCCTCGTCTAAATTTACCCCTGTTTTAAGGGCAACAAAGTCCTTGCCCTTAGCTAATACAGCTTTGGCAACCAGACCCAATCCGCTTTTTAACAATGCTCCAACTATAGGTATCATTTCATTCCTCCTTTATTTTCCGCCACCAGTTAAATCGGGCGGGGATATATTCAATCTTTGCCTCTATCTTCTCACCCTTTGCCATCATTTTTACTTGGCAAGATACACAGAGTTTTATCCCTGTGATAACTATCTCTCCACATCTCTGGCACTTGGCATACATTCATTTTTTAATCTTTCTATTTCTTTTATCAGCACACTATCCTCATAAAGAGCCGATGATATAATGCCTGAAATAGCCAAAATTTTTCTCCATAAATTAGAGTATCTAATGTCCGCAGGAATTATTCCCTCCAATTCTATGGCTATATCTTTTATATCATTAAGTTTTTGTGTAAGTTTAGCCATAGCGTTTTATCAAGAGGCTTATTGCTGTGGCTATTATGGCTGAGGCAATAGTGTAGTATGCTATTATCTTGGTTTTCCAAGTGTTGAAATCTACCTGTGTTTTTTCTAAAATTCGTATTTTGTAAAATGCTCCATTTTCCCCATTCAAGTCTTTTAGAATCTGCTCAATTTTATATTTCTGCTCAAGAACCTTTTCCTGCTGAGCAGATTGTAACGACAAATATAAATCAAACTTAGCGTCCATTTTAGACATAAGTTTTTCTAAGTTCTCTACCGCTACTGTCAATTCTATAGTATGCTTACTTATCTCTTCAAGTTCCATCTTTCTCCTCAGCACATACCATCTCACTCTTGCAACTGGGGCATTTCTGTGTCTCATTTGTTTTTGGCACAATCTTCAGCGTCTTACAGATAGGGCAGAAATACTCGGTTTCTATTTTGGTGGTTTCCATTTCGCTGGAAAATTAAGGGTGGGAATTTAAGGGGTTTTAAGGCAGATTATCCCATCCTTCACTTTGTATAACTCGCTTTTGAAGGCATCCTCTTCTGTAATATCTATCACATCGGCTTTCAGTGTTCCTGCCTGCCAGCCTTCCAGCAGATGAGGATAGCCGTTTCTGATGTGTGCCTCTGCTGACTCAAAGGATTCTCCAGTAAGCCAAGCGTGAATTTGTGTGTCAAATAGGATTAAGGTTTTCATATAATATACTTTATGTTGGTTTTGGGAATGGATTTTTTGCCATATACATTAAAAGCACTCCCAGCAGCTCTCATTAGTTGCTGAATCAATGTGATTGAAGAAGAGGCTATATATATATTTTCTATCTTGTAATAATTAGACATATAAGAAACGCTTACGGTAGAATTTTCATTTGAATAAACACTTCCAATTCTGAATCTCTGTGAAGCCGTAGCGGAAACATCTGTTGTTCTAATTTCTGCTTCAAACCCTATATTTACTAATCCAAAAATAGGAAGCGGAATTACTACACTATTTACATCTATCCACACTGTATTCGCTGTATACCCTTCTGCTATTGTCGCAGACACAATCATTTCTGTTGTCATTTCTGTGGATGGATTGACGCTAATACCTGTAAAATATGTAGTTCCTGCGACATCAACCGAGGATTCCCCGCCCACCAGTTTTATTTTGATATATCGGGCATAATCAGGAATTGTGCCAATAGTCGCAATGAATGATTGCCGTGCCGTGGGGTTGGCTACTGAATCGTAAATCGTATTGCTGGAAATATAGACCTTGTTATTGCTGTAAAATTCCACAATAACCTGATTCTTTATGCCTGCCACCGTAGACCACAAGACGAAGCCAAGATTTTTTAACACTCCCCAAAAACTGGACATCTCTATATAATCGGAAGTTAAATAACCTCCGCCATTGCCAGCCCCCCCAGGATGGGCAAAGCAATATATTTTGGAATCGCTGATGGTCGCATATTGTCCTGTGCCCCCAGGATAGAGATACCTCGTCCAACTATCGGGTATCTGGTCAACATTTAAATCGTTCTCTAAAAATGGGTTTAACACCACCATCATTTTTGTTCCTCCTGCCTGCATTGCGGCAATAGCATAATATAGATATTCATCATTGTCCTTAACCTTCTGCCAGAGTTCCTGACGGACAGCCTTATCACCTTGAATCTGATTGTCTGTAAAAGCTGAGTATCCCATTTTTCAATAAATATAATATCCTTCTGAACCATCGCTCATTTTGTCATCATTGCCAACAATAAAGCAATATTCTTTTTGAGCTTCCGTAGCATTGGTATAATCAGGGCAATCATTTGGTGCAATAAAACCCCACCTTTTGGATGATTGCTGTAAGAGATTGAGCGTTACCTTATTTTCCTTCTGTTGTCGCTTTACTGCCTGAAAAACTACCCTATCAAGCGGAAGCCCATCTATTTGTGAAAGCTCATCTGTGCTAACCTTGATATAGCTCCCTGTCTTTATGCCACTATCTTTTAGTTCAACTTCCAGAGTCAGGATGGGTTGAGCGTCCCTCTGTCTAAATAATTGCCGTGTTAAGGTGTTCTTGAGATATGTGATAATCAATTCCTCTTGTGTGTATCCACTCCTGAGCCATCGACAAAATATCTTCTTCTCTATGACATCTCCATACTCTACACTATTTTCTGCGTCTGCGTCAATAACAATATCAAGGTGGTTATAGTCTTTGACCTCATCGGGCTTACCGATAGCTTTTCTATCCCAGTAAAGCAAATGCCGTGTAAATCTTGAGGGAGCGTTCAGATCAACATTGGCAGAATCCAAAACAATATTCGCATCATCGGTGATGGTATGATATACTCTGCCCGGTTCATTCGGTATGTTTCGTCTGATGGTAATCTTCAAGTCTTCACCTACCCACGATTTGCAATCCAGCAAGTCAACAATCTCAAAATACAGAGTCTCCAGTTTGGTTGGCTCAGAGACGATAGCAGAAAATTCTACCTCGCCTCCTGGCCAGTCTCTCCAGTAGTCAAAATTTGTGGTGTCTATAAATGCCGTGTCTATTCCCGCATCGGTCTGAAGTATGGTCTTGAGGATGTCAAAGCCGTTCATCGGTGCATAATATCTAACCTTCTGCACCTTGTCATTGATTTTCTGCTCCGTGGCAGTGGTGCCAAAATATCCTCTTGATAATCCTGTGAGCTGGTTTGTGGTAGGGTTGACACCTGTGTAATAGATTATCTCATCTTTTAACCGGACATAACCTGTAGGGCTATCAAGCCCTGTAACAGTGCTAAGAGTTACTTCGGTAGATACCGGAGTCATATCGCAAACAAGTTTGATGTCTAACTTGGGAGGGACTTCTATATCCGATAGGGATTTCAGCAGGTCTTTAATCTCTACCTTTACCTCTGTTCTATCCAGGGTGATATTATCTATCTTCCCAACGAACTTCTGGACAAAATCGGTTTCTGGCAATCCCAAAAAGCCCTCATAAAGTTTAGCAAGCCTGCCTTTATAGTTTGTGCCTCTTGCAAGCAGTTTCTTCCAAAATGTCCCCTGAACCGATGAGCGTTGGGACACATAGGGGTCAATGCCAATATCGCTATCGGGTTCGTCATAAAGAGTAACTTTGACTCTGGAGCTAACAGTCAGGTTGGTTTTAATTTCTGTAGGCAAAAGGTCAATATTTTTGATGTAGGGTCTTTCTCCTGCTTTGAATGGCAAGGGTGCATCTGCAGAAGTGAATTTGTAGTCTTTGGTGGTTTTGAGATAGGCAGTCTTGAGTTTGCAGGTATGCCAAGTGTTATAGCACGGTTCACCTGTGGCTATACAAGGTGATGTTCCAAAGACCCTACCACAATAATCAAGCGACAGAACCAGAAGGCTTACAGGCGTTCTTGAAATGCTTGCTAATTCGCTATTGTATGACATCTTTTATCTCCCGTTGTGTGGTTCTGTGTGTGGCGTGGTAGGATTGATTTGTTTTTTTGAACAGGTGTAATTGGTATGGGTCGCAAAAAAGAATTGATTGTAGAATAGGCTTATTTTAAGCTGGTGTGTGGCTGTGTGTAGCGTGGTGGTATTCATCAAAATTCTGACACCCCCTTCATCCTGAGACTAATGCTATCTATATACAACAATACGCTCATTGGCAATCCAAAATCCATATCCTCACAGTTGACATAAAATGCCCAGTCAGGATAGTTGACTAAATCCCAGCCGTAGAAAAATGACAGGAGTTTTGAGCCGTGATTATCCCAAAATAACTTAAATTCGTTTATGGTCCAAGCTCGTTCAAGGTTGGAAAAATTTGCGTCTATGTTAAGGCTTTTGAATTTAAGGCTTGCTCCGAGAAGGTGTCCTTTTTTGCCTTCAGCTACATCTGCCTCAACCGTTTCTTTGTAGGGAATATATGGCACATCTGGAGGATAAGGAAAATTCAGGCTGACACCGAGAAAAGCCACTGCCAATTTAGGAGCTACAGATGGAGCTATAATTTTGATTCTCCAATATCTGGCAGATGCAGATGTAAACTTTTTCATAATCGCCTTATCGCTTGTAGGCACAAATCCTGTAATTCTTTCTGTGTAGGTTATTCCATCGGTTGAGGATTCCAGAGAAACGGTATCATTCGTAGAACTCAAATTGTGACCAACGATACCAAGACAATCCGCTGACTTTGCCACACCACAATCTATGGTGATATATTTTGTGCCTATTGAGGCAGCCTGCCACCAAGTATAAGGACGGTAATCTTTGATGTTTTGGACATCAAAATCTGTGGCTGTATCAGTAGCCGATAATACAGCACCGATAAGAATGGAATTATACAAAATCTTTGGGAATGATGCCTCTATTGGTGGAGGCGGTAATGCGATTGTGGTAAAATGCCATTCTGTTGACCAGCCACCTGCCCCCGCAAGATTGCTCGCATTTACCCGCCACCAATAAATGGTGTTGTTCAATAATCCACTTACCGCATAAAATAGGTCAGTAACACCGCTTTGGTCAAGAAACAAATCCGTAAAACCTGAATTGCGTGAGACTTGCAATCTGTAAGATGTTGCTCCAGCAGAGGCATTCCAATATAGGGTAGGATTAACAACGACATTTATTACATCGTTCAGCGGTGAGGACAATGCTGGTGGCGCAGGAGGGAATAAAATATATTTCCCATACACTCGTCTTTGTGTTGGTCTATACAGACTCCAAGGGTCTGCGGATAGGGTTGCTGATTCTCTGGTTAATAATCCTCTTTTCCAAATAAGAACTTCGCTTAAACAACCATTAAGAAAAGCAGTAGCGTATTTCCCAAACATAGTACTTACTGCATTCGTTGCTATTGTGGGATGACTTGCTGTAGTTGCATTTGGAAGCAATGCTCCATTTCTATACATTGTTACCGCTGTCCCGTTTTTAACTACTATATACTGATACCAGGTCCCAAGCACAGGCAGAGCATTACCATAGGTTTGAAAATGGGTACCACCGCTCACAGTGGTATATATTAAGCCGTGAGTAGCGTTCATATAAATATAATAGCCATTAGCCTCTCCGTCTATCCATTTACTGATAATATGAGGTAGTGCCTCTGCAATACTATTAAATTTAATACGGAACAACCAAGTGGCAATGTTTCCTAAATTTGTTGATGCAGAATCTGGGATATTAACAAAGTCATCCGTGATAA
>Ga0265296_1002701_pt1 | contig 17438 bp, 12 predicted proteins | sample MunlanPumphouse1_FD_189073 | JGI IMG/M metagenome (GOLD analysis project Ga0265296, IMG submission 189073) | Groundwater microbial communities from a municipal landfill in Southern Ontario, Canada - Pumphouse #1 | ecosystem: Environmental > Aquatic > Deep subsurface > Groundwater | place...
TTCAGCCGGTTGTAGAAATAGGTCGCGGCGATGCTCACGCCCGGTGCCGGCGTCAGCGTCACGCCTCCCTCGACCCCGGTCAGCCGCTCCGGCGACAGCAACGCATTCGCCGCGGTCGCGTCGTTGCCGACACGGAACGGGCGGTACAGTTCGTTGAGCGTCGGCAGGCGCCACCCGCGATACCCGGCGACGCGCAGCGTGATCGCCTCGATCGGCTGGTAGGCGATCCCCGCACGCCCGGTCGTCTCGCTACCGTCGCGGTCCGCATAGCGCAGGTTGGTCAGCGCCGCGCCGGTCGCCAGCGGCCGTTCCGTCAGATAGCCGCCATCGATCGACCACCAGTCGACCCGTCCGCCGAGACTGAACGTGACGTCGCCCGCGACGAGACTCCCATCGGCGAACACGCCGGTCGTCGTCGTGCTCCCGCCAGCCTCGCGCCGCCGCGTCGGCGCCGCGTTGACGAACGTGTAGAGTTCCTGCGTCTTGCCGCTGACGTCGCGGATATCCGCGCCCAGCCTGAGCGTGATGCTCTCGCCCAGCGGCGGCGCGATCTCGATCCGCCCGCCGAGCCCGGTGGCGGGCGTATTATACTGGTCGAGCGACTGGATCGCGGTCGTGCGCGCGGCATTGATGCTGTTGAAGCTGCTCGCGAAAGCGCGCGTCTGGAGATACGCCAGCGCCGAATAGCCCCACGCGCCCCGCCCGATCAGCCGGATGCTCGCATCGGCCCCCTCGCTCGTGTTGGCGGTGAAGTCGCTGCCGCGGTCGCGCGTGTCGGTGAACGCGCTCGCATTCATCTGCAATTCGGTCTTCGCGTCGATCCCGACGACGGTCCGCAGCGCACCCGACGCCTGCTCGTACGGGGCGGCGCGATCGACGATCCCGCGGCTTTCCTCGACGGTCGGCGTAAAGCCGTCCCCGCGTGCGTACGCCCCCGACAGAGTGGCGAACCCCGATCCGCGCACCAGCGCCGCCGACCCCTGTGCATCGACCGAATCGCGGCTGCCATAGGCGACGCTGCCCTGGAACGGCGTCAGTTGATCGGGCGTCGCGCTCTCCAGCTCGACCGTCCCGGCCAGCGCACCCGGCCCCTGATATCCGCTGCCGCCACCGCGCGTCACGCGGATGCGGCCGAGCCGCCCCGTCGCATAGGCCGGAAACGCGACCCACCCGCCGAACGGATCCGCCTGCGGCACCCCGTCGAAGATCAGCAGCGCGCGACTGGACGCATTGCCGCCGATCCCGCGCAGCGAAATCCCCTGGCTGGTCGGGTTGGCACTGCGCGAGTCCGACCGGCGGAACTGCTGCAACCCGGCGACGTCGGCGAGCACGCTCTCCAGCCGATTGCTCGCGTTCGCCTGGATCCGGTCGCGATCGATCGTGACAATATCATAGGCGCGATCGCCGGGCGCATCCGCCAGCCCGCGCCCGGTGACGACAATCTCGGGCGCAGGCTCGGTCGGCGTCACGGTAGATTGGGCAAGGGCGCTTCCCGACGAGAACAGGATGCAGGCGAGCGCGGACAGCGGGGTGCGAATCATCCGCCGCGCATGACAGCTTTTGCCCTCGCCTGAAAAGACGGACGGGGGGTGCCCGGGAGAATATCGCTGAGGGGCCTGCGACCGCGCGCATTGGGCCAGCGCCAAGACGCCCTATATTGGCGGAAACCCCATCGATGCGAGCGTTCGATATCGGTGGAGGCACGCGTTCACGCTGATGGGACATGACCATGACCGAGTACAAGAAGACCGACGAGGCGATCGCCAAGCTCACCCCCGAGCAGTTCCACGTGACGCAGCAGAGCGGCACCGAACGGCCGGGAACGGGCGAATATCTGAACACCCGCGAACCCGGCCTGTACGTCGATATCGTCTCCGGCGAGCCGCTGTTCGCGTCGGCCGACAAGTTCGATTCGCATTGCGGCTGGCCCAGCTTCACCCGGCCGATCTCGCTCGTCCATGTGACCGAACTGCACGATCGCAGCCACGGCATGGTCCGCACCGAAATCCGCTCGGCCGGCGCCGACAGCCATCTCGGCCATGTGTTCGAGGACGGCCCGCAGGATCAGGGCGGGCTGCGCTACTGCATCAACTCCGCGTCGCTGCGGTTCGTGCCGCGCGACGAGATGGAGGCGCAGGGCTATGCCGACTATCTCGATCAGGTCGACACGGCCGGCTGAGGGTACGGCTGACGGTACTGGGGCGTGAAACGGGACGGCACGCATCGACGAGGCCGTCCCGCACTCTCGCGGGGACATCGGCGGGCGCCGAAGCCCGTAGCGTGCGAGTGATCGGGGTACCGCCGGGCTTCGACCGCGGCATCAAGCCCGGCTCCGAGGCCCGCCGCGCCCTCGTTCCCACAAGACCCTCATGCCGGACGCCGTTCGTCCGGACTGAAAGTCACCCCGGCCTGTGGCTGCTCCGCGCGGTAACGGGGCGACGGAACCGACCCCATAACGTTAAAAACCCCGCTAGCCATGGGGCTAGCGGGGTTTTCAATGGTGGGCGTGGCAAGGATTGAACTTGCGACCCCTGCGATGTCAACGAAGGGGATAGCGGCTAAGTTATTGATTACGCATCACTCGATCGCGCAAAGCAGTAGGAACATAGCAGAAACATAGCGCGAAATCCGGTGTGTTTCACGCAAATTACACGCAAGTCGCTTTTTCGCACCAATACGTTTTGAACCAGTGACTCAGCTGGGCTTTGTACGATTAGGTTGCGAAGCACAGCGCGTTCGCCATGCGGACGAGGCGAGAGGGAGGAATTATCTGCGGTTCTCGGTGCGACGGGGAGTTTGAATTAATGTCGCCGACCCAGAGCTGAAGCCGGACGGCGCCGATGGCGTCGCTAAATGTCAGGCTGGTTTTTTGATACCACGCAGCTGCATAGGGCGTGCTCGTGCTGGTGAGAAGATCACAGGCCCATAGCGAGATGAGGCTGTAGAATCCCAGAAGTGCCGGCGTGGTTCGAGCGATAGCTTTGTCGGTCCATTGGCGCTGTGTCTCGACGCCCAGGTGAGCGCGCGTTTCGGCGAACGTGACTTCGATCTGCCATCGGCGGACGTACAAGGCGATGATGTCGGCGGGCTCGATGGTGATGTCGGTACTGAAGAAGGCTTGCGGATTGCGCTTTCCGTCAGGGTCGCGAACCAGGACCCATCGGACCGGCAACACCGGGGTGCCCGGCCTGTACCACAACGCGATCCCGGAGGTGGTCTCGAGCGCTTTGCCGCTGACATGGCCATACCAGGCGGAGACGAAGATCCCTGTCCAACTTGTCGCCGGGTTAGACAGCAGGGTTTTGAGCTTCGGCATCGCCGGGCCTTTCTGCGCCGGCCGTCCGAGTGAAGAGGAGGTTCTTGCTGGGGGCGGTGCGAACAGGTTCGCATCCAATCGTAGACGGCTGATGAGTGTTGCCCGTCGTACAATGGCATGGGCCAGTTCATGGACAGCGAAGCTGCTGTCGCCGATGAAGATGATCTGACGACCGGGTAGCCAGCGAGACAGTTGCAGTGCGCCTTGCCGTGCCCAGTCCGTCAGCAATTTGTGACGACAGCCGCGTTGAAGGTTGGATCGCTCCGAAGGGGCGAGCAGCGTCAGGACCGGCAACGCCTTGATCAAGCTGGTCCATGAAACCGGAGTGAGCACCATGAAGCTCAGCCAGCGCAGCCCGCTGGCTTTGACGAAATGGCCGTGACTGGAGCGCACCGGGTCCCGGTATATTCCCCGGGCCGTGATCCGGCGTCCCCATCGGCGCTCAATGGTATCGTCCATACCGATGACCACAGGGCCGTCGGGCACAAGGCGGTCGACCACAATGGCCAGCAGTTGTTTGGCAACAGCACGCGAGCTCCAGCGGGCGCGGTTGAGAATCTGATGATAGCTTGCGAAGTTGGAGGCCTCAGCCCGGCCGGTCACGCGCAGGCAGGACGTGACGGTCCGCTTGCCGGTTGCCAGCAGGGCACCCATCACCAGAACGAGCACATGTTCCCAACTGGGGGCAGTGAAACAAGGGCGCCACGTCTTCAGCCACTGGCGCAGTATCAGGGGAGCGGGGTCGCCGATAACGGTCTTGTCTGGGTCCAGCATCCCATGCTTCGAATCCCGACTGACGCTGGTTGCAACGCCAAGGCTGTTGCCATGAGACGAGCTGAATCGGATACGCTTTGACCCGAAGGCAGCCAAGGTGACGCGATGAAAGACGACGAAATTGCACGGCGGATCGAAGCGTTCGACGCAGCCAATGGCGGCGGTGTAGGCTGGTACGAGGACAAAGGCGCCTACCACCTCTACCTGCTCGAGACAGAGGCGCCGATCGCTCGTCTCAAGCTCGCCGGCACGAGTGACGAAGTCAGGCTCGGCTACTGGTCACATCGTCGGAAATGGGAAGATATCGACGACATGGGCGGATGCGTCCTGCCCCTCGATCAAGCCCTCGGCCACATCGCAAACAACAGCGTCTTCTGGACCTGGACCTGACGAAAAACGTACAAAGCCGAGCTCAGGTGTTCGTCGAGCAACGGCGGAGGGAAGGTGCACAATCGATCGAACCGCGATCACTCGGACGTCTAAGGACCGCTAAAGCGAGGTCGGTCGGGAGGAGAGAAGCGCGGTGCGCAGCGAAGCTGCCAGCCGAATGAAAAAGGCAGGCGGCCTGATCCGGACCCGTTGCGGGCCGGTGATCCCCCTGATGAAAGCCCTTCCCCATGTTGACCTCCCCGATCGGTCAGTCGCTCGATCCCTCGCAGCGTGTTCTGTCGCTGCCGCTCGCCGCTCTCAACGAAGCGCCAATCCCGCTCGGTGCACTGGCCGGGTTGCCGGCGGGGGCGCTGGACTTTGCTTCCGCCAATCTCGTCATAGCCGCGACGCCGTGCGAAGCGCCGCTGTTCGGGGCCAAGGTCGAAGGCGTATGTGCCCGCTTCGGCCGCGACGTCATGCTCGTGCGTACCGGCCTGTTCCCGGAGACGATGAACCCGGTCACAGTTGATATCGCGCTGGTCGGACCGGATGGACCGTTCACCGTCTCTGGGCTCAGCTTCCTGCGTCACTTCGACCGCAGCCTGTGGTTGGTGCCTGCCGAGGTCGGCCCCTTCATAGAGATTCGTGGGGACGGGCTGGCGCTGCAGACAACGCCCCCGTTCGTTACCTGGGATGAACGCTGCGACGGCGTCTGTAGCGCGGCGAACGAAATCGTCCGCCTAGTCACCCGTCGGCGGGAACGCTGAGATGGCCGCGAACAAGCCACGAAAGGCATCTACCAGGACAACGTGTACCGACGCTGATCCGCAAAGCTGGCTCTATCTCAACCCCGCTGGTCTCTCGCCGACAGGGACCGTCTTTGCCGTATTGCGGAAGGCATATGCTGGTCGCACCAACAGCGCGCTGGAGTTTGGTTATCGCAAAGCCCATCTCGGCGCCGTTCCCGTCAGCACCGACTTCGCCTTCTGGTCGCCGAACGTCGAGCGTGTCGAGGTGCTACTTCCCGGCGGGGCCGACGACTATCTTGCAGATCCGGCGACGTTGCTTGCGCAGATGGACGTGCACGCGGTCGATCGCGAAAAGGCGCTGCTCACCTACCTGACGTTGCCGCTTGGCGATGTCGATCGCGTGCATGTCGGTTGGGAGCGAGCGCGCGCATTCCTGAGAGAACGGTTCACTCGTGACCGCCAGCTCGCTTCCGTGCTGATCCTTCACGCGCCGGCTACGATCAACGCTGCGTTCCCCCTTCATGCCCATGCACTGATTGTCCCCCGCCGGATCACGGGTCTCGGGATACGGCAGGGTTTATATGACGAGGATCTAACGCGCGATGCCGGGCAGTTGATCGTCGAGGCGATGTGGGCGGATCATGTGGCAACGTTCCGATGACTGTAACGCATTCAGATCCCGCCGCAACGCTCGTCGATCTCGCCGGACGGATCATGCTGACCCATGGTCTTGACTGCCGGCATGCCATGCGCCTGCTCGCGATCGATCGGTCCGAAGCGGAAGATCTAATCCAGTTCGGCAGATTGTGGTCGCCGCTAGGCATCGTTCGTCACGAGCGGCTGCGGCTGTTCGTCAACATCCTGATGCGGCTGGAGTGGCGGCTACAGCATGACAGCCGTGCGATCCGCAATGCCCTGGACCGACCGCTCGATGCACTTAGCGGTTCCACGCCCGCCGATCTGCTCGGCGGACGTCTGGAGGACCTACGAAAGCTGCGCAGCGCCATCGCCACCGTCGATGCGCCGACGGTCAAATGGTGGCGAGTTGGTCATTGACCAACCGTCACGAGGATGAGGAGGGGAAGCTGATCCCGGAATGCGGGATGAAAACAGGAGTAAGGGGCCATGACCAACGACGACGACGTCTTCCTCCGCGCCCACACCGTTGCGGTGACCCGGCTTCTGCTCGGCAACCGCAAGATGCACACCGGCGTCGTCGTCACGGGTTGCGAACAGCTCGATTTCTAAGGTCGGACCCGGATGGCCGCGCTTTCCAACACCGATATCGTTGGACTGGAGTTCGGCGTAACCGACGTTGGCAACTAGGGACTGACGGAAATCACGATTTACATGCCGCGCGACAACGGCTGCTTCGTCCAGACCAACTGTCAGTCGTGGTTGAGCAAGGCGGGCAACCGTGCGGCGATTCTGCCCCGGCCAGAATTCCACGGGCATTTTCGCCTGTCGCCGCGTGAAATCATCCACATCGACGGCAAACCGGCGGCGGACCAGGCCGATGGCATCCACCGGGCGGTGACATGGCTGAAGCAACGGACCGGATCGCGGGTCACCGAATTTGCCAACACCGACTGCTTCACCGTCGAGGACATATGGCCTAACCGGATCAGGGCTGCTGGCGGGCTTTGATAAGAGCGCAACTATAATCAATGACGCGGGTCAGTATCACTGCGCCGCTGCCGACAACAAATCCGTGTTATCGACGGATGCGGCCGTGACGCTACGTGCCACCCAGAACCCGGGAACCAGCTCTGCATATCGCTCCTTTTGCCGCGCTGTTGCGCCGAGCGTCAGGACCATCAACGAAAACGGGGTATGCTGACCTTTGCCTCGCACATCAAGAAATCGCACTCGCCCCCGCAGCAGGTAAATGTCAGCATCCGCGCTCAACGTGTCGTGAAACCAGGTTGAGTCCGTTCGTACTGGCACGAGGCAGACGACCGTCTCTACTTTCCCGGCACTCCATTGATCATGGGCTTGCCGCAGCCAACGGAGCAGCTGCGAAAACGGCGGATTAACGAACGCGACTCTCCCCGACCAGTCATCTACAAGCCCGTCACCACCTTCGCTCAACAGGATTCGGCGACGCGCGCTAACTGGGCTGAGGAGATGCCCACATGGGTCAAGATCGATCTCGCCAAACGCGGCGTAGATGCTTGCCATGAAGTCGGGTGGCGTAAAGCGGCTATCCCGGTCGTCCTTGTCGCCCTGCCCCCAATAGGATCGCTCAGGGGCACGGCGACGGGCCTTAGGCGCAATCACTGCCAGCAGGCGCAGCAGGCTGGCGACCGATCCGCTGCCCCGCTCCAGACCGGCGATAGTGGTCGGTGATAGTGCGGTCTTCACTGCAGCTTCCCTGAGCGACATAGATCGTCTGTTCCGTTGCGCGCGCAGCTGCTCGGCTAGCGTCATGCCGGCTCCGAGGCCGATCAGTCGAAAGTCCAGCGCGGACATGGCTGCAATCAAGGTCGAAACCGATCCGACGCCTTTCTCAAGTCGCTTGATGGTCTGGGCATCTACACCGATCCGGTCCGCCAGCGTCCGCTGTGACCAACCTGACGCCCGCCGCGCCTCTCGTATCTCACGTAACAGAATCTGACCTCGGTTAAGCTCACATTCTGGTCGAATAACTCAGGCCTGTCGCTTTCGGCAAGACAGAGGGCGGCTACAAAATCTGAGGCTTAAGGCAGCCGCTCACCGCCTCGATCTGTAAACTTTACATTTTGATTTTCAGTCTTAACCGATCGCTGTAACCCGTTCGTCGATCCTTGATCGTTGTATTCGTCCAATCGTAGCACAGATTTTGTGAACCAATGGTGGAAACCGGAATGGCCGCTTGCAAGCGCCAGCCGGGCTTGTCTGCCGCCCGCTAATTTGCCCATGCCTAAGAACTAATCTAGATTAGCGCGAGCTCTGTGTTCGAATATACTCAGGACAAGAGCGCAGTCGATTGCGCCAATATCGCCGTGACGGTGTTCTACGCCCTACAGCCCAAGAACTCTAAAATCGGCATGGGCAGGTGATTAATGACCGTGGAGGAAGGATGAGCGCTAGTGTTGCACACCGCCGGACCGGCTACTGCTATCAAAATTGGCTAAGAAGGAGCGCGACATGTCCCCGTTTCCCGAGTACCGCATCCATCCGCTGACGGAGGCGGTAATCGACGTCATCGTCGGGGCCGCAGGCGGCCAGCGCGCGCACCCGGACCACGACCGACGCCGTGAGCGCAACGCTGACTACATAATTGGGCGCAGTGTGGTCGAGCTCAAGGTCTTGGAGGACGAAGGATTGAGCAAGAAGGAGCGTCAGCGCCGGCTTGCCGATCTGTTCGCACCGCTCGACCTGGAGCGCCCGGTGGTGGTGCTGGACCGCAAACGGTTGGATGACGCTGGACATAGGGCGTACGATCGGGCGTTTGAAAACACCTTCAAGAGCGCTGTGGCCAGCGCTAGAAAGCAGCTGCGCCAATCCCGAACTGAGCATCCGGACGCCGATCGCTCGATCCTGATGATCGTCAACAACGCCAACACCGCGCTAGACCACGACGAGATAGTGGCCTTGGTCGGGCGGCGCGCCCGCAACGATACACGCGAGATCGACGGGGTCGTAGTGGCCGGTTGCTACCAGCATGGCGATGGCTTCGAGAGCGTGTTTCTTTGGCCAATGACTTACGTGCCTATCGCGATTGACCGCCCGTTCCGCGAGTACGAGGAACTCCGAGAGGCGTTCAATTGCTACGCCGAGCGAGCGATGACAGCTGCTATAATAGAACGGCCCAGCCGGGAGATGACGAAAGGCGCCGTGTTGGACACCTTCTTCGACCTGGACGGCAAGAGGTTCGTCAAGCCTGCACCCCCAATGGGCAAGTCGTCCGAGTTCTTTATCCGCGGCCGCCCCCGCGCTAATACGACGGGCATCGACGTGTGCCCCACGGTGGCCGTCGTTTTACCAGAGCTGACCCGGCGCGAGTGGTCTGTGCTGTCCGAGCTTGCGCCTTGGGAATCCGACTTAGGAGAAACATACGAGGCGTGGCTGAAGCGTCAGGGTGAAGCGCTCGCAACAGCTACGGCTTTGAAGCCAGTCGTATCAATCCCCGTGACCGTTAACGATTGGCTGGCCTGGACCGGCGGGGAAGTGCCATTCTGTCTTGTAAGCTCGATTACCGAATACGCGCACAGCCTGTTCGAGTTGCGGGTAAAACTCATCATCGATGGCGCTCGCTCGGCAGATCGCACCCAGATTGTACCATCCCGCTACATGGTGGCCTCGACAGAACTGATTGGTCAAGATGAGGCCAACGATGTGTCACATATCGTGATCGTCCGAGAACGACCCGGCGGTCAGCCAGAGGTGACGTCAGTGGTAGAGAACCTGCGCATTTTCCACCTCCACGCGGTCTGCCTCGCGGCCGCCTACGCAATGCGCTACGGTGTCGAGCAAGTGCTTTGGCGTAAGGACTTACGCTACGCCTGGACGTGACACGTGGGCGACAGATCATCTGGCAATGTAGAGACCTCGTCCAACAACTAGAACTATTAAGGGGTGAGAGATGAGCGGGGAACCAAGCTCAGATCCGGAAGCTATATCTCAGGACTTTGCGGGCGCGTTCATCTCCGGGGAAGGCGGGCTCGATCGCGCAAAGCTTATTCGCGTAGCAGACGCTACACGGCTGGAGATGGAGCAGTTAGCGGCTGAAATCCGCGATCTCGTGCTGGCGCAGCCCCCTATCCAGCTGCTGGGATTCGTTATGAGCCACTTCCACATGGCCATGATGATCTCGACCTTTGAACAGGCCGACCGCCGTCTGAATAAGGAAGCGATCAAAGATTTCCAGCTGGCGCTTGAGTACCTACATGCCGTCTGGAGTTGTCATGCACCCACGGCCGCCGAATCCACGCTGCTAGATGAAGTAAAAGCGGGCGAGCTCTTCCCGACCTTCGAGCGGTTGCAGAGCGCCACTTGGCGCTACTGCATGGCCAGCTCGGCCAGCAATCCAGCGCGCGAACCAAGTGTGGCCGACCTGGAGTTCCACGCCAAGTCTACATGGACTCTGATCCGCGGGAACCGCTACCAGGTTCTGGAGGGGGAGTTCTTCCGCTACGTCCTTGCCCCGCATGACGATGCTCTTCGTCAAGCCTATGGCGTCGGCGCTGACGACGTCGCAGCTGGTATCCAGGCAATCGCCGACGCACTCCGCTCCGGGATGAGCAATGCGGTCGAGGGATTGCAGGTAAGCATGGAACGAGCCCAAGCGGCTATCGACGAAACGGGCGACGACATGGGCGCGGTGCTCGAACGGATGAGCACAGACGACCCTGACTTTCGCACCAGCACGTCGGAGCTGATAAGGGACATGCTTTTCGGCGGCATCTGCAACTTGAGCCGGCACAGCCACCTTCCGCGCAGCCTGCTCGAAGACTTCGCTTGGGTGCCGGGAGAGAATGACGAGTTCTATGCACCGGGTGCGTTTGCGGGCACCCCGCTTCGAACGCTGCCCGCGCGCGTGAAGCCTGGAATCGTGCTCGGCGGCGATATCTATGCCACAGACGGACAGTTCGTGCGCGATACCGCCTACCGCGCCATCCAGCGTGGCCTTTGGAAGCGACTCCCTTACCGGGACGATTGGCTCAAGCGGCAGGCGATTATCGTAGAGGACGCTTTCACCTCGATCTTCGCCCGGCAGTTCGCCGGCGCAGAGGTGCTGCGATCTGTACATTACCGCGAGGTTGGCACAGGCCGCTGGGTGGAAGCTGATCGTGTCATCCTGATGGCCGACCATCTGATCGTCGTGGAGGCGAAGGCCGGTAACCAGCCGATGCAGTCGCCCGCAACCAGCTACGTTAGTCACGAGCGGGCGATCGGGGAATTGCTGCTCAAGGCTTACGGCCAGTGCCGGCGCTTCGTAGAATACCTCGCGAGCGCGCGTGAAGTCCCGCTGTTTGAACTGTCTGAGGGGCGGTACAAGGAAGTGCGCCGCCTGCGCAACGCTGATTATCGGCTCGTGCTTCCAATCGGCTTGACCGTTGAAGCATTCACCCCTTTCTCGGCGTTAGCGAAGGAGCTTCCGGGCGTTGACCCGATCCTAAACAAATTTGCTTTCGTCTCGATGTCAGTCGACGACCTCTTCGTTCTTTCCCGTTTCCTGCCCACTACCGGTGAACTGCTCCACTACCTTGGCGTCCGGCAGCAGGTCGCTGCGATAAGAGGTGCCATGCTGTTCGACGAGGTCGACCACCTTGGCGCATACATACGCGATAACCGCTTCGACCTGCGTATCCGAGATCAGCTGAAGGAGGCACACCGGGTCACTTGGTCGGATTTCAGTGATATCGTCGACCGTCATTTCGAGGGCGCGGATTGGGACAGCAAACCGGTTCCCGCTCAGACTTACCCTGCCAAGGTCGCCGAAATCCTCCATGTCCTCGACCAGGGTCGCCCCGACGGTTGGTTCAAGGTAGATCGTCACCTTCGCGACTATGGCATCCCTGGTCGTGAGGATGTCGCGGGCTACGTCGAGCAGCTTGAACCGACACTCAAGCAACATCCGAGGCGCCGCTTCGACCTCGGTGGTGACGATCTGCTACAGGTATGGTTGTGCCGCTCTGGTGCGGCGCCGGCACCGGACGAACTCAGAATGAAGGCCCAGGCGAGTTGTTTAGTTCTACGGGCCTCCGAAGCCTTGGTGTTGGTGCTGACTTACAGACGTCCTGGAGTGATAGCGTCCGCCAGATGCGAGACCGTTCCGGCACCCAACATGCTGCAGAGCGACTGGGCCCAGGTGAACGCGGACGCGGAGCGCCAGCGGAAGCGCGTGCGACCGATCGGACCGGGAAAGGACGGGCACAAGCGGCGTCTGCCCAGAGGCTGAACACGGGCTGACAGTTGTGAACGTCAACCGTTTCATCTCCCGCCTCAGCCAAACTGACGCTACGACTATGCCCAATTAGAGCTGAAAAGTGCGTTTGGTCACCTCGAAAGGCTGGTAGCTTTGCTCGCGCCGGGCAATTTGCACGTGCGCGAGCCTCGGCGTCCTGACATCACAGCCCGCTCTGAACGCGCGAAGCGCCGCCTGCCGACATGCGGTCAGCGATCCGGTCAGTCCGAACTCGGGCGGATGCGTGGGTATCCAGTCAGCATACCAGAGTTGCAGCGTAGACAGCAGCCCCCCTTCATCGGTGAGGGTGAGGCGGTCGGTTTCGCAACGGAGCAATGCCGGCCCGGTTGCCAGCAGCGGATCCGCGAGGAGCAGACGCCCGAGCAGGTCTATGTGGGCGCGTCCGAAGACAGTTGGATCCGCGGCAACGCAAAGCGGCCGCAGGCCGGGCGTCTGTCGCCTCCGCTGCGGCAAAGGCAGTGTCCCCTCAAGCGACCAGCGCGGACCCTGAGTGCTAACCCAGGCAGGGTGCGCAAGTTGACGTTCTTCGACATCTCTAGGCTCCTCGCCGGCAAGCACGCGCTGAACCTGTATCCGGACGGCAAGACGCTCATTGTGGTCGATCATATCTAGCGCGATCGGCTCGAATCCCGCCTCAAGTGTTGCGGCTGCGTCGCGCCATGCAGCGCGTGCAAACGCAGCCGGCCCCAATTCCTCGAAACGCCCAAGAAAGCCTTGGCTCCAAACTGGGCGTTCGCTCCCCTTAAAATCGAACAATCCGCGATTGAAAGGCAGCGCAAGCTCCGCCATCCCGATCGCATAGGAGCGCGGCATGCCGCATTCCAAATGAGCCCAAGTCAAGGTGCGCAGGAAAGCGCTCACGAAGACCGCGCGCTGACGAAGGTCAAACGCCCCAGTACGCCCGCGATCGCCAGCAAAGAAATAGTCCGGCGCCAACGAATTGGCTTCTTCCTGTACACGCTGGAGCGCGCTCCACTCGCCGCGCCATTGATCGAGGAAAGGGAGACCGGTGCGGTGCTCCTCAGCATCCAGCGCGTGGCGGAAGATGGGCGGAACAACCGTTGTGACGCCTTGGTCAAATAGGGGCTCTGGAGGCGCGTTGAATCCCTCCTTGGTGTATTCAAGGCGGAAGGTGAAAAGCCGCTTGGCATCGTCGGGATAGCTCGCCGCAAGCAGCGCGTCCGAAAGCAGCGATGGAGCAGCGATGGCTTTGGATACCTCTTGGAATGAGAGTTGATCGTTGAGCGTACGAGCGTAAATGAGCGAGGGCAGGATCAGGCCGTCTGCCTCGAGCCTCTGGCTTGCGCTCCAAGCGAGAAGCGCATCGCGAGCTTGGCGGTCTCCGGCCTCGACGAGGTTCGCCAACTGGCGTGCGGTTTCCCAGCGCACGCGTGGGACAGGCCATTGCAGCCGCTGGACGAGCAGCGCGATGCTCATCGGCGGATTCATTGTGCCCACTCTGGGATCGTAAGTGGCTGTTCTTCGACTTCGGCGATCATGGTCGCGATCATAGTTTCCGCGAGCGCATGGGCGCGGTCGATTTCCCCGACCTTCAGAAGAAAGTCGATCAGCCGGCTGTGACCGAGCACAATTGAGCTTCGTTCTCCGGGCCGGGCGATCGCCGGAACGGCCGACTTGGCGATGAACTCCGCCCAGCGATCGCGATAGTGCCGCGCGGCAAGCGCGAGCCGCCGCTCTGCTTCAGCGGAACTGGTATACCAGCGTTGCCAACCGTAGCGGTAGCGCTGCGCCGCGACTAGCCAAGGGAAGGCGGCTTGCCGCCCTTCCAGCTCCAAGCTTGCTGCAAAGGCCAAATCATAAGCTTTGTCGATCTCATAGGCGGAGTCGATCTCCGCAACCAATTCGCTCAGCGCGGCAAGCGCCTCACGGCCTTTGTCATTACGCCGCCAATAACGCAGCCAGCGCTCGATAGCGCGATTCTTCCAGCCAAAACCTTTAGCGACCTGGACTGCCGCTCGATATTCGACCAGCGCCGGCGGCGGATAGTCGCGGGGGCGTGGGGCCGAGACCGGAACGCGGTCTGAGAATGTCGTGTCGCTGCCACGGTCTTTCGGCGGATTGGGCCGCGAGTAGCCAATGAGGCGATGAAGCTCAGTGAGAATTGGAGTGCTGCTAGGGCTGTGCTTTGCCGCGAGCGTGCGCACTTCCTCTAGTTCGGCAGGCTGAAGAAAGGTAGCAAGCAGCGCTCGGTCATGCTTGTCTATTGGATTGAGCGTCTTAGCAATGTCGGTCAGCAGCTGCTCTGAATAGTGCCACTCGTCAGCCTGGATCAGCCCGCCGTATAGTCTTCCGGCACGGTCCGGTAACCGTTCGGCAAAGGTTGAATGAAATTCGGCCTTGGCGTGGTTAGTCTCATCCCCGTCAGTATAGTCAGTGATCGCTGCGAAAGCGGGAGCAAGTCGCAACAGCTGCGTAGAGACCCAGGCCGGGTCCACGCGTGCCATCAGCTGGAGCGCTGCCAACAGTTCGAAAGCGCTGGTATCCTTTCTCCATCCATAGCCGATCAGACATCGCGCAGAACGCGCCAGAAAGGCGTTTGATTGCTCCGCCAGTCCATGATCGAGCGCGAATAGTGCGGCATTGATCGAGAGATCGGCGCGTTCCATGAACTCGCTTACAACCCCGTCGAGTTGCGCAGTGATGCGGCCCAGAAGTCGATCGGCCGCCTCGCTGCTGTGCAGCGGCAGGCGGCGGTCCGCAAAATGCTCCAGCCAAAGCTGGTCATGCCATCGCAACCGATCATCGGCCGGTAAGTCGACTGCTTCAATGCGTGCCGACGGGTCGGACAGCCGGCGGAGAAGCTGAAGGTCCACGGCGATGTCGCGCAGTCCTAGCCGAACGCCGATCACGGCACTTTGTGCGTCGAAGCTGCGGCTACGCTGCGGCGGGATCGCCAGCGCTTCGATGAATTGGGCCAAGGTTGGCAGCGACCGTCCCTGATCCAGACATTCAGCGATGCTAATGGCCGCCGCGGCCACGGAGCGCATCAACTGACGGGTCCAATCGTCCTCTATTGTATCGATGCCAACTAAGCGAACGCGCTGTGCGCGACCCCGGAGAGCTGCTGACAACACTTGGAAAAACAAGCGGTGGAGCCTTGGCCCGGTCTGGGGATGTGCATCATAATCGCGCTTCCGCGGCATAAACTCGAAGACATTGATCGTGAGCGGATGCCGTCTTGGCAGCGGCCAGCCCCTGACGGCATAGAGCACGTGGAACAACGGTTGCGCTGCATGCCCTTTGAGGCCCGCCTGCTGACGCGGATCGGCACCGTCAAGACACAATAGCGCGAACAGTGCCGCATCGCACTTAGGCCCGCGGTGAAGCCCGGCAAGCATGAGCGCTTTGGAATAGCGTTCGGCAATGGTCGCTTCTTCGATTGCGATGGCGATCAGTGTGTCGGACCGCTCGAGCCGGCGCGCATAAGCCTTGAGACGCCTGGGATCGAAGCTCGCGAGATAGGGAAGCACGCGCACCAGCATCGCCGGCCAATCAACATTCGAACGTTCTTCGAGCCGCGCCTCGTCTGCGCGTCGATTGAGTTCCTCGAAAACTCGCTCAGCGGCGACTTCAGCCGCCTTGGGAGCAAGCGCGCGCAATAGCGCGATCATAACTTCCGGCGATTGTTCGCTCAGGGTGCTACGCAACTGGACGAGGCGATAGTCGTTGTCGCCATTACGCAGCGTCGACTCGACAAAGCCGGCGAACCGCTGGGTCTGAAATTCAGGTGCATTATCAATCCGGATCCACAAGGCGCGCAGTTCGGTAGCGCGCGCAAAGTTCAATACGTCAAAAGCAAGGACTTCGGCCTCTTGGAGAATATGCTCAATCTGCTGGGGAGGGTGACCAGCAACAAGTGCCGCCAGCGCCCACGTCCGGTCAGGTCCGTCCAGAAGAGGCGCTGGTTCGCCGAACCTCGCCTGCGTGATCCAGGTCCACGCCCACTTCCAATAGCGGGGCGCATGCCGATCGAGCCAGTCAAGGATCGTCGGCCGTAACGATGCGGCAATCGCCATATGATCCGTCTGCTCGCGAACAAACACGAAGATTGAACCATGGAAGGCGTAGGAGCCGGTTTCTCGGTGATCAAGCAGATGATCGATCTCTTCGATTGCCTCGGCACCGCCGACTATACTTTGAAAGCAACTATGCAGACCGCCAGGGGCGATCGCAAATTCAATGCTGGCCAAGCCATGGAGGATAGCGCGAGCGCCGGCCGACACTCTCAGCCAAAGGCCACGATAATAGTCGCGAATGTCGCCGGTGGGTTCGGTGGGAAGCATGACAACCACGGCTTCGGTCACAGGTCCACCCGGCCGGGTCAGCGTCGCAAACGCATAGATCAGCTGCAGCGGCAGGCCGCCAGTGATCCTGTGGAAAGCACCAGCCAAGGTGCGCAGGGTCTTGCGTGCATTCTTCTCGGGCTCGAGCGCTAGCCTACCCGCCTGATATTGAACATCCAACCAGTGTCCTACCGCTTCGATCGACATCAGCGGCAGCGCGTGCCACCCCTCCTCGGGGCAATATTGCAGTAAGCGGTGAGGAAGGTGCCTCGGCGCGATCTTCTGCGTGCCAACTACCAGATGCATGTGCGGACGTGATGGTAGCAGATGCGCGAACACCTGCTGCATATGGTCTAGCGATCGACCTTCTCGCCAGACATGGTCGAGGCCATCGATCATCACGATCAGCCTGCGTCCGGTCGCACCAACATGCGCCGCCGCGGCATCGAGCCAGCGGTCAAGCGATTGCCCCGGCATGGGCAGATCGGGCAGGCGGTCCTCGATCTGTCGAATCAGCGAGCGTTCGATCTCCTGAAAGAAGAAGCGAGAGGTGCCGCGTTCCGACAGGCTCAGAAAATAATGATGACGGATACAGATCTGACCTGCCGCCTCGAGTTGCTGAAAGCAGTGGCTGAGATAGGTGCTTTTACCACGGCCTGGCGACCCCCATAGCACGCTCACCCCATCGTTCGAGAGGATGTGGTGCTGAAAACTGGCATCAAAGGTTGCGGCGGGCGGACGATAGCCTGAGGGCACGTCGAAGTTCTGCCGCAGCGGCCTTGGCCGGTCGCGCGATATCACGGCGCGAATGTGACCGTGGCGCACCCTGCCGTCGGGCTCCGGCCGCTGCTTAAAGGTTGCCCATTCCTTGACTGCACTGACAAGCGTGATCCAGCCTGCATAATCAGTGTCAGATGGAATTAGCTGGGTTTGCAGGTCATATTCGAGGTCGGCCAGATGCGGCTGGCTGTGCCGAAACCGGAAATGTTCGAAGAACAGCGCCATCTTGGCAG
>Ga0265296_1002702_pt1 | contig 17438 bp, 21 predicted proteins | sample MunlanPumphouse1_FD_189073 | JGI IMG/M metagenome (GOLD analysis project Ga0265296, IMG submission 189073) | Groundwater microbial communities from a municipal landfill in Southern Ontario, Canada - Pumphouse #1 | ecosystem: Environmental > Aquatic > Deep subsurface > Groundwater | place...
GTTCGAGCACGTGTTTTTGGTACTGCCGAGCGTCCGCGCATGTGTGTGACCATTAGCAATTCTAATGTTAGCGTGCAAATTATTAACGACGAAAAAGCTTCTACAATTGTCGCTGCTACATCTATCGGCCAAAAGCTTAAAGGCACATTAACTGATAAGGCTATTGTTATTGGCACCGAGATTGCCGTAAAAGCCAAAAAGCATAAGATCAGCAAGGTTGTATTTGATCGCGGTGGGCGTTTGTATCATGGACGAATTAAAGCCCTGGCTGATGCTGCTCGAAAAGAAGGGTTGGAGTTTTAATTATGGATAATAAACGAATGTCTAGAAAACCTATGGTTGACGAAAAGCCAAAAGAGTTCGAAGAAAATGTAGTTAGCGTTGACAGGGTTGCTCGTGTTGTAAAGGGCGGCCGCCGCTTTAGATTCCGCGCTTTGATTGTTATTGGTGACCGCAAAGGCCGAGTTGGAGTTGGTATTGCTAAAGGGGCTGATGTAACTAGCGCTGTTAGCAAGGCTGTAGATGATGCCAAAAAGCATGTTATAACTGTTCATTTGTATAAACATACTTTACCGCACGATGTAGAAGGCCGACTAGCCGGAGCTCATGTCATTCTTAAGCCAGCCAGCGCCGGTACGGGTGTTATCGCCGGTGGTGTTGTCAGGACTGTATTAGAGAGTGTTGGTATCCAGAATGCATTGAGCAAATCACTGGGATCATCAAATAAGGTAAATAATGCCTATGCGACTCTTAATGCCCTGCAACAACTACGATCGGCTGATACATGGGTTACTAGAGCTTCGGCTCCTAAAAAGAAGGTAAAAAACAATGAAGTATAACCAATTAGAATTAAACAAATCCAAACAACCCAGGCGCAAAGGTCGAGGTATATCTTCGGGTAGGGGAAAAACAGCCGGCCGAGGCACCAAAGGGCAAAATTCTAGAGCCGGTGGCCGTCGACGCCCAGGATTTGAGGGTGGCCAAATGCCACTATCCCAGCGCATGCCCAAACTAAGGGGTCTGGGTAAGGGCAATAAGACTATGTCGGCTAAAAAAACTAAGGCCGAGAATATTTACACCGGTCAACTAGATGCCTTTGCCAACAAAAATGTTGATAATTACGTATTATTCGAAAACGGTTTAGTTAGTAGTCCCCATACTATCGTCAAGGTTATTGTTAAGGGTGAATTAAAAACCAAGGTGACGGTTAGTTTGCAATCAGCTAGCCGCCAAGCCGAAGAAGCCATTACCAAAGCCGGTGGTAGCTTTAAAAAAGTCGAGCAAATTCCTCGCCAAGCCAAAATTACCAAATAGGCTCAAACTGCACTGTGCTAAAATAACAATTAACAAAAGAGGTCAAAGTAAAAATGAACTGGCGAATTATTATTCGGTCGCTCAACAGCCATGATATGCGTAAGCGCGTCTTGGGGGTTTTGGGCATGCTGGTTGTTTTTAGATTTTTGGCACATATACCTATCCCGCTTGCCGAGCCGTCACAGCTAAAACAGATTTTAGACAATATCTTTAACCAAGCCAGCTCTTCTCAGCTTTTGGGTTTTATGAACATGCTCAGTGGCGGTGCTTTAGCTAATTTTTCGATCATGCTTGTTGGTTTGGGGCCATATATTAATGCCTCAATTATTATGCAGCTTTTGACAAAAGCCATCCCCAAACTCGAAGCGCTCAACAAAGAGGGTGAATATGGCCGTAAAAAAATACAACAATGGACTCGTATTATTACGTTCCCCTTAGCAATTATTCAATCTATTGGTACTATCTTTTTGGTTCGTCAAGCGGCAGCCAGTTTTGGTGGTCTGGGCGATCTGGTGTCAAAGGCCTCCATTAGCCAATGGTTCTTAATGATTTCGGCACTAGTTGGTGGTGCAATGCTGCTAATGTGGTTGGGCGAACTGGTTACCGAACAGGGTATTGGTAATGGCATTTCACTAATAATCACAGTTGGTATAGTTGCCGAGTTACCGCAAATTTTGGGTGACTTAATTTCGTCTGTGGCGGCTAAGGGCAGCTATATGCATATATTTGGCAACTTCAACCTGCCAATCAACAGTAAATCTCTTTGGATCTCGCTAGCTATTTTTGCTGCTTTTGTGGGGGTAGCTGTTTTTGTAGTATACCTAAACGAGGCCCAGCGTAAGATTACTATAAATTATGCCAAGCGACTGCAGGGTAATCGGGTTTATGGAGGCATAACAACCATTTTGCCGGTCAGATTGATTATTGCCGGTGTTATACCGATTATCTTTGCTCTGGCATTTTTGTCACTACCGGCATTTGTTGGCCAGCTTTTAAGCCAGAGTGCTCGTGGCGGATGGCAACACTTCGGTCAAAATCTAGTCACTTGGTTCCAGAACCCCACACCCGCCTCGTTGGCACAGGGTGGCATGCAGGCTTATCTGTACCCAGCTCTTTATTTTTTGCTAGTATTTGTTTTTACCTTCTTTTATACCAGTGTGGTGTTCAACACCAAAGAAATAGCCGAAAATTTGCAAAAGCAAGGTGGTTTTATAGAAGGTATACGTCCTGGTCTACAAACCGAGAGTTATCTAACCAAGGTTGTTAATCGATTAACGCTTTTTGGCGCTGTCGCCTTGGCCCTATTGGCCGTTTTGCCAATTATTGCGCAGGCACTCCTAAAAACTAATCAGATTGCCATAGGCGGTACCAGTATTTTAATTTTAGTGTCTGTTGCCCTAGAGACTATGCGCCAGATAGAATCTAGAGCCCTAATGATTACTTATGACAACTATGCCATAAAGCTACCCTCTGAAGATTCAAAAAAAGTTAAAACCAGACTTTTTTCGAAACTCATAAAACGTAAATAAAAAAAGCCTTTACATCTTATACTAAACTGTTGTATAATCGACTGACGCTAAAGGATTTATGGCTACAAATAAGGAAGTAATCGAACTCAACGGAATAATTGTCGAAACCCTACCGGGTACGCAATTTAAGGTTGAACTAGAAAACGGCCATCAAATCATAGCCCACGTAGCTGGCAAGATGCGCAAGCATTTTATCAGAATCGTACCAGGCGATGGCGTAACGGTAGAGCTGACACCTTACGATCTTACAAAAGGTCGGATCACCTACCGAAAATCTTAAAAACGTGTCCTTTAACAGATTGGTTGCGAGTATAGGAGTTTATAGAAGCAACCTGTTTGCTAGAGAACAATATTATTAAATAACGCAGTGTGTCACCAATTGTAAATATTGGTTGATCCGCATCAGAACCGCTAGAAATAGTGGAACCCCAGGCGAAAGGAGAATTTTCCAAGGGATGAAAGTGCGTGCGAGTGTCAAAAAAATTAGTCCGGATGATAAAATAGTTCGCCGTAAAGGCCGTGTCTATGTTATCAATAAATTAAAGCCAAAACATAAGCAGAGGCAAGGCTAACCATGGCTAGAATTAGCGGTGTTAATATTCCTAACGAAAAACAAGTATGGGTTTCTATTACCTATATTTATGGTATCGGCCAGCATACTGCTTACAAAATTCTGAACAAGGCTAAGGTTGAGCCTACTATAAGAGTCAAAAATTTAAACGAATCCCAAATTCGCGCTATTCAAGATGCTATCAATAGCACATTAGAGGTCGAGGGCGAATTACATCGACAGACCACCACCAACATTAAACGGCTAAAAGATATCCGATCTTACCGAGGCACCAGACATCAAGCTAGCTTGCCTAGCCGTGGACAACGGACCAAAACTAACGCCCGAACTAGGCGAGGCCGCAAACTGACGGTTGGTGGAACAGCTAAAAAAGTAGCGTCAAAGACTTAAATAGAATAATAGGAATTATATAATGGCAGACATTTCTACATCACCCAAAAAGAAGAAAGCAAAAAGAGCTGTACCCTTTGGGCAAGTTCATATTTTAGCGACATTTAATAACACCATAATTTCGGTTACCGATCAGAGTGGTGGCCTGCTGGCTACTGCCAGTGCTGGCGGTTGTGGTTTTAGGGGTAGCAAAAAAGGTACGGCTTATGCCGCTCAAATCGCTGCCGAAAAAGCTATTGCCACCGCCAAGCAGCTGCATGGTTTTAGCAGGGCAGATGTCTTTGTAAAAGGCATTGGGCTGGGTCGCGAAGCTGCTATCAGAGCTGCATCGGCTGCTGATATACATGTCGAATCAATCAAAGATGTTACAGGCTTAGCACACGGCGGATGCCGTCCTCGCAAGTCTAGGCGGGTTTAGGAGTAAATATGGCAAGAGATATTCAATCAATCACCAAAATGAGCCGCCGCGAAGGCTATGCTCTGCACCCTAAGTCGCTAAAGCATTTAGTAAAGCGTTCAACTATTCCCGGTCAACATGGTCGCAGTGGACGCCGAGTTACTACTAGCCAATATGCCCGGCAACTGCGTGAAAAGCAAAAAGTCAAAAGACTTTATGGCTTACTTGAGCGCCAGTTTAGTAACCTAATGAAAGAAGCAAACCGCAAAAAAGGCCAGTCTGGTACAGTTTTGTTACAGCTATTAGAACAACGTGCCGACAATGTCGTGTATCGTGCCGGCTTTGCAACTAGCCGCCGTGCCGCTAGGCAACTTGTTACCCATGGACACTTCTTGTTAAACGAACGTCGTGTAGATATACCATCCATCCGACTAAAGAGTGGCGATGTTGTAAGTGTTAGACCAAAAAGCCGACAGTCGGAATATTTTAAGAAGTTAGATGAAATTGCCAGCACCGGCGACAATAGTGCCAGCTGGATAAGTGTTAATCGCAAGAAGCTTGAAATCAAGGTAACCGGTGAACCCTCTAGAGAAGAGGCAGAGCCAGACATCAATGAACAATTAATAGTTGAGTATTACTCAAGATAAGGGAGAAGGCCTTAAAATAATATGTCAAAAACAATACACACCCCACTGCTTTCAAAAATTGACGAACACGGAGCTCACAGTGCTACATTTGTGATCGAACCGCTGCACACCGGGTACGGCATGACTTTAGGTAACAGCCTTAGAAGGGTTTTGTTGTCTAGTATTGCCGGCGCAGCTATTACCGCCTTCAAAATAGAGGGAATTAACCACGAATTTACAACTGTCCCCGGTATAAAAGAAGATGTCGTTGATATTATGCTTAGCTTAAAGCAAATTCGTTTTAGAGTATTTTCTGATGAGCCTCAGACACTAAGGCTTGAACACAAAGGCAAAGGTGTAATTCTTGCAAAAGAGATTAAGGCTAATAGTGATGTCGAAATAGTTAACGGTGACCAAGTCATAGCTACTGTGGATGACGACAAAACCAAATTTGTTGTAGATATGATTGTCGAAACCGGCCGAGGATATCGTACCATCGAAGAAGTAGCAGCTAAAAAGCCAAGTGATATGATTGCGCTAGATGCTATCTTTAGCCCAGTTTTAAGAGTCCGCTATAAAGTCGAAGACACCCGAGTTGGTCAAATTACCGACCTGGATAAACTAAGTATAATTATCGATACCGACGGCAGCATTACCCCTAAAGACGCCTTCGAAGAAGCAGCGGCCATATTAATCAATCAATATACCGCCCTAGCTGGACAAACAAGAGTCGAGGCGACCCCAGCTGCTAAGATTATCGCTAACGATTATGGCAACGAGGATGAAGACCCGGCCGAATTATTGGTATCGATAGAAGACCTTAACCTAAGCGCCCGCACCACCAATGCTTTGATTAATAATGATATTCATACTCTAAAAGACTTGTTTAGTTTAAGCGATTCAGAATTACGTGATCTTAAAGGTTTTGGCCAGAAGGCTTTGGACGAAGTTAAAGACAAGATGGCCGAGTTGGAGCTATAGCAATGCATCGTCACGGATATAAAGGTCGAAAATTTGGTAGAGACACAGGCCCACGGCGAGCTCTAATTAAGGGTTTGGCTAGTAGCCTTGCTATTAACGAATCTATAGAAACCACCCTACCAAAGGCCAAAGAATTGATTCCTTATTTTGAAAAATTGATAACCAAAGCTAAAAAAGGTGATTTACATAACCGGCGACAAGTTATTTCTAAAATGGCTAACGTCAGCTCGGCTCATAAGTTAGTTGACGAGATTGCCCCTAAGTTAAATAAGCGGTCTAGCGGCCATCTCAAGGTTGTAAAAACTAAATTGCGTCGAGGCGACAATACTCAGATGGCTAAAGTTAGTTTTGTTGATGATCTAAAGGTAGTGGCCAAGCCCGTTGCTATCAAAGAGACTAAAGATCCAAAACCAGCAGCCAAACCAAAGACTATTGCCAAAAAACCGGTTGCCCCAAAAAAGGAGATTAAAAAATGAGCCCCACCAAAGATGTAAAGGCCACTAAAATTAAATCCCCAATGAACAGATCCAAGGGCATGAGTACTTATAGCGCCAAACCCAATGAGGTTAAGCGTGATTGGTATCAAATTGACGCCAGTGAATCAACACTAGGGCGCATCTCTACGCGTATTGCCACCTTACTAACCGGCAAGCAAAAGCCAATGTTCACCAGCCATATTGACTGCGGTGATTTTGTGGTTGTAGTTAATAGTGACAACCTTAAGGTTACCGGCAACAAACTAGAAGATAAAAAATACTATCGTCATAGCCAGTACCCAGGCAGCCTAAAAGAAACTGCCCTTAAAGACAAAATGCAGCAAGATTCACGCGATGTAGTGTATCGGGCCGTCAGGGGCATGTTGCCTAAAAATAAGTTGATAGACGAACGCCTAAAAAGGCTTAAGATTTTTAAAGACGAAAATCACCCACACACAGCCCAGCAACCAAAGAAAGTGAGTGTTAAATAATGGCTACCACTAAAAAACAATATTTTTACGCACTAGGCAGGCGCAAAAGCGCTACGGCTCGTGTAAGACTATACCCCAAAGGTAAGGGCGAGATTAGCATTAATAGCCAGCCAGCCAGCCAGTATTTTTCTGCTAGCAGCACACTGGTAAGTATTATAAATGAGCCCTTTAAAGAGCTAGATAAACAAAACCAATACGATGTTAGTGTTATGGTAGCTGGCGGTGGCCTAAACGGGCAAGCCGAAGCTATTAGGTTGGGTATTGCCAAGAGTATGGTGGTTTTGAACGAAGATTACAGAACAACCCTCAAAAAAGCCGATCTGCTTAGTCGTGACTCACGCGAAAAAGAACGCAAAAAGTTCGGCCTCAAGGGGGCTCGCAAGCAACGACAGTTTACTAAGCGTTAATACGTATTATCAATCGACAAAACGCTCACCTCGACAGGGGTGGGCTTTTGTTATATGATAGCAGGGTAGATGATAAAAAGTGCCAGTAAATTGAGCGGTTTTGGCTTTAAAAAAATATTAAAGCCTTTGTTGTTTTTGTTCCCACCAGATGGCGTACACTCGACGCTTATATCTTGTGGTGTAATCTTAAATTACATTCCCCCTATAAAATGGCTTTTTAGGTTTATTTGGCGATACGACAATCAACCCAAACTAGCGCAGGTGGTAGGGGGTATTTATTTTGCCAATCCAGTTGGACTTTCGGCCGGTTTTGACAAAAACTGCCAGTTGTTAGGCGTAGTCTCGTCGCTGGGTTTCGGGTTCGAAGAAGTTGGTTCTATCACCTATAAGGCTAGCCCCGGCAACCCTAGGCCGCATTATTACCGTCTTAAAAATACAGGCAGCATTTTAGTTAACGCCGGTTTAAATAACAAGGGGTCCAGTGTTTTGGTACCGCGAATCATAAAATATCAAAACAAAAAAGCCTGGCTGCCTATTGATATATCTGTTGCTAAAACTAATTCGGCACAAACCTGCAGCGACGAAAGCGGAGTCAGAGATTATATTGGCACTCTAAAAAAAATTAAGCGCAGCAGTGCCGGACATCAAATAACTATTAATATTTCTTGCCCTAACGCTTATGGCGGCGAGCCATTTACCACGCCCGATCGGCTGCAAAAACTGCTTAAAGAGGTTGATAAGCTTAATATAACCAAGCCAATCTATATAAAAATGCCCAGCGACAAAGATTGGCCCGATTTTAAGGCTTTGCTAGATGTAATACTAAAGCACAACATCACCGGTGTTAAAATCTGCAATTTGGCCAAAAATCGCCAAAAAGCCGATATTTTAGACGAGATTGATGATAGTATACGCGGCAATATGAGTGGTAGGCCAACTTATAAGCTAAGCAACGAGCTAATAAGTAAAACTTACAGCTATTGTGGTGATAAATTGGTGATTGCCGGTGTCGGCGGGATATTTAGTGATAAAGAGGCTTACGAGAAAATTAAGCGCGGAGCCACATTGGTTGAATTAGTAACGGGCATGATATTTAACGGCCCCATGCTTATTGGGCAAATAAATGCCGGCCTGGTAGATTTAATGCAAAAAGATGGCTTTACTCATATTAGCCAAGCTATTGGTACTTATCACCGCCGCGATAAAGATAGGGTATAATTTAAGCATATGGCTAAAGATATCGTTTTAACTGGATTACGCACTAATGCCGAATATCATCTGGGTAATTATTTGGGAGCTATTTTACCAATAGTAGAACGAGCCAACACGCTGGCTGGTGAATACCAAATTAACATGTTCGCACCAGATCTACATAGTTTTACTACGCCTGTTGATCACGCTAAATTATATGCTCAAACTATGCATAATTTAGGGCTGTTTGTGGCTGCTGGTTTGCCAATAACGCACAATGACGTGTTTATTTATCGTCAAAGTTGTATACCGGCTCACAGTGAACTGTCGCAAATCCTGCAAAATTTTGCATATTATGGCGAACTTAGCCGAATGATTCAATTTAAAGATAAAAGTGTTAATAAAAGTGACAATATTTCTGCGGGCCTATTTACGTATCCGGTTTTAATGGCGGCCGACATTTTGCTACATAGAGCCAAATGGGTGCCTGTTGGTGATGACCAAACTCAACATCTAGAATTTGCACGTGATTTAGCTCAGCGTATAAATAATAAGTTTGGCGAAATCTTTGTAATACCAGAACCGGTTGCCAAGCAGCATGATTTTGTTGGTAAAACCCAAGGTACTCGTATCCGCTCTTTAAGAAACCCAGAAAATAAGATGAGCAAGAGCGTCGAAGACCCAGCTGGGACTATCCAACTAAGCGATAGCCCCCTAGAGGCTGCCAAAAAAGTAATGAGCGCTACAACCGACTCGGTGGGTATCATTAATTTTGACTGGCAAACCCAACCCGGAATCACCAATTTATTGCAGATACTGGCCCTGTTGACCAATAGGCCTCAAGACGAGGTGAACACCCAATGGCATGGCAAATCCAGCTATGGCGACCTTAAAAAGGCCGTAGCAGAGGCCGTAAGTGACGCACTAGACAAACTACAAACCAATTTGGCTAAAGTAGATAACCAGGCTCTGATAGACAAACTAGAATCCAGCGAAAAAGCTATGAACGATATAGCCAATCTGCAGCTACTCAAGGTCCAGCAAGCCGTGGGCCTTAGACCGGTCTAATATGCCGTTTAGGGTAATAAAAAATCAAAGCGATATGCCTGTTAGGGCTGATGTCTTATTGGCTGATGCCTATCCTCAATATTCTAGGGCGGCTCTGGCTAAGTTATTTAGCCAAGACGCCGTTATGGTAGATGATGACCCCGCCAAAGCTGGTGATAAAATTAAACCCGGGCATGATATCGAGGCCGATATTAGTAACCTTCAAAAACAAGCCGAAAGCATTACTATGCCAATTATTTACGAAGACGAAAATGTTGTAGTAGTAGACAAGCCAGCCGGCATAATTAGCCATGCCCGTGGTAAATATTGGGACGAACCATCGGTGGCCAGCTTTATCAGAGACAAAGTGGCCGACCTTAGTGGCGAAAGGGCAGGTATAGTACATAGGCTCGATCGCGCCACTAGTGGTGTTATGGTATGCGCCAAAAACCCCGAAACTCTTAAATTTTTACAAAAACAATTTTCTGATAGGCGTGTAAGTAAGTCTTATATCGCTATAGTGCAAGGCCAGCCAGAACAAGAAAGTGCCAAAATAGATATACCCCTTGAGCGCAACCCCAATAAGCCCCAGACTTTTCGTGCATCTGCCAATGGCAAGTATGCCATAACCGAATACAAAACATTGGCAACCAACAACAAGCTATCAATGCTCTTATTGCAACCACAGACTGGCCGTACGCATCAATTACGTGTGCATTTGCAGCACATTGGCTACCCGATTATTGGCGATGTTTTATATCAAGGGCCTGTAGCGGCAAGGTTGTATCTGCATGCCTATAGTTTAAAAATAATTTTGCCCAAAACTGGCCCCCAGGTTTTTTACAGCCCCTTGCCGCCCGAATTTATAGAAGAAATGGCTTTATGAAATTACTTTTAAGTAAATCAAGCCAGTCAAAATACAACCAATTTGCCAAACAACCACCACAAGCTTTGTTATTGCTAGCCCCAAAGGGTAGCGGCAAACAAACCATTTTAAACCACCTAGCTAAAGAAATCACCGGCCAAAGTGCAGGAGCTGTGCAACAGCTAGTTTGCGGTGAAGGCCAAAAAACAATTGGTATAGATCAAATCAGAAACTTAAAAAAACTCTACAAATTAGCATCTAATGATATGCGCGTAGTAGTTATTCCACAGGCCGGGGCTCTAACCACAGAAGCCCAGAATAGCTTTTTAAAACTGCTAGAAGAGCCGCCTAAAAAAGTACATTTTTTTCTTGGGTCTGATAGCCAAAATGAACTTCTAGAAACCATAATTTCTCGCTGTGTTGTGTGGCAGTTAGCCAGCCCTACTAGCAAGCAGATCGCTGATTATTTTAACCAATACCCGCCAGAAGAAATTAATAAAGCCCAGCTTATAGCTCAAAATAAAGTTGGCCTTATCGACTCTATTTTACAAAACGCCCAAGACCATCCTTTGTTAAAAGCTATCGAACAATCTAAAAATATTCTGACCGCCAACTCTTTTAAAAGGCTAGTACAGATAGAGGGCATAGTAAAAGAGGATGGCGATCTGGGGCATCTTTTGGCGGCCCTAGATGTTGTTACGGCTGCTGCTTTTGAACAATCGGTTGTTAAAAATAATAAAAATGCCAAGTTGTGGCTTAAGAGGAATAAACTGGTCAAAGATAGCCAAACAATGCTAAATGCCAATCAGCAACCCAAGCTTGTACTGACTCGTTTGTTTTTAATGCTATAATAAAGTGAAATATTATGATTGAACTCATTGTTCTATTAATCATCGCTGTCTTTGCTATTAGGGCTACTTATAAAACTGATAGTGATTTATCAGAAATACCCGAAAAGATGAGTTTGCGTTTGGGTAAATTGTGGGATATCGCCTACCAGGGGATGCGTGAAAATAAACTGCTGAGAGCCGAGAAAGCCCTACTTACCATCTTAAAAATCGACGAAAAAAATGCCGCCGCCTATAACCGCTTAGGCATTCTTTATGCTAAGCAAAAAGAGTTTAAAGACGCAATAGATTGTTTCGAGATTGCGTCTAGTATCGAAAAAAGTGCCTCGAGCCTGCATAATCTTGGTTTAATTTATTACGAAACTGGCGATTATCACAGAGCTGCTATTGCGTTCGATGAGGCTCTTCAGCTCGAAGATAAAATGGCCGCCCGACACATTGCTTTTGCCAAAGTTCAAGAAAAGTTAGGCAATGATAAAAAAATGATTAACGAACTAGAAAAAGCCGTTAATCTTGAGCCAAACAAAGAAACAAGCCTGTTGCTACTAAAGGCTTACGAGCTGCAAAATATGCATGAAAAGGCCCATGAACTGGCTAAAAAAATAAATAAAATGGGTATGGCAGGTAAACAGCGCCGCGTAATTCGCTCTCCTAGGGTAGTTATCTAGGCCCTTAATAGATATTGAACAGCCTCTCAACATCTGTTAGTATTGGATTTGGCTTTATAGTCAGGCCGACATAGCTCAGTGGCCAGAGCGGCTGTTTTGTAAACAGCGGGTCGTGGGTTCAAATCCCTCTGTCGGCTCCATAGCACAAGTATCAGATAAAATTGCGAGATTATCTGATATGGGTGTAGTTTAGTGAGGTGTTTTTTTGCGGTACGAACTCTGGTAGACTTTATACTATGCTCGTACCGCTAGATGCAGGGTTAGTGAAGCGGTCAAACACAACAGACTGTAAATCTGTCCTCATTCGAGTTCGTAGGTTCGAATCCTACACCCTGCACCAAGCCGTGATAGCTCAGTGGTAGAGCACTTCCATGGTAAGGAAGGGGTCCCGAGTTCAAGTCTCGGTCACGGCTCCAACGCCCATAATTTTGTTTTTCAAGATTGTGGGCGTTGGCGTTTAGGGGCAAATAGTATTGTTTTAAAGAGCTATTTATGATAAAGTTACTTCGATGAAAAAGCTGTATCGATCACAAGACAATAAAATGCTAGCTGGCGTGTTGGCTGGCTTTGCCGAATATTGTGACGCCGATCCAACTATTATTAGGGCAGCTTTTGTATTTATCACATTTATTACTGGGTTTTTCCCTGGAGTTTTAGCTTATATCGTTATGACTATTATTACTCCCACTAAAAGCGAGGTAGAAGGCAATGGCAAAAAAGACTCAAAAGCGTAAAACAATTGGTTTAACCTGCGAAAACTGTGGCCAAAGACACCACTATTCGGTTAAAAATACCCAGAATACACCAGATAAAGTTAGCTTGCGCAAATACTGCCCAACTACTCGCAGCTATTGCTTACACACCGAGACTTCTAAGAATCTTGGCCGAAACGTCGTAAAATCCAAAAAATAGATTATTTCTTATTGCTAATTATTGATTGCTTGCAGCCAAGTCGAGCACTGTATTTATAAACTCAGCATGGCTCCAGACTAAGGGTGCTACGCCAAGTGGTTGATCGTTGCGCGAGTCTATCTGTTCACTCATAACACCGCTTGGGTAAGCGTGTTTTAGCGACCAATCTATTAGCCCCAGCGCCTTTTCGGGCTGGGCTGTTTCTATATAGTATCTGGCCAGCCACATAGCACAGACAATCCAGGGATTAGGGCTTTGGTTATCGGCAAAGGTAATATAGCGATCGTTTTCGTAACGGATGACACCGCCAATTTGCTTGTTTACTAGTATTTGCTCAACAGCTGTGGCTGTATTTTTTACATACGTCGACTGTTTATCTACACCAGAAAAGGTTAGCACTCCAAACAGGCTAGAAATATCTAAAGTATTATCATTATTAACGGTGTAGTCTGGGCTAAGATGATAACCCTTTTGATAATAACCTTTGTCGCAATAAAAACGTTCGCTGGCTTCTTTGATTTTGTCGGCAGCATCCAACCAAGCTACGCCATCTTCTGGGTAGTCAAATATTTCGGCAAATTTTGATGCTCGCCTTAAAGCGCTTTCTACCACGGCTGTTGTGTAGGTAGTGGTTAAAAACTTTTCTTCCCAGATATCATAACTGGCGTGAGGCAGATTGGTTTTTTCGTCGATATATTTTGCCATAAAATCAGCCGCAGGCTTTACTAAATTAGAATAAAGGCCTTGAACAAACTCGGGCTCGCCACAATAATCATAAAATTCGCCAAGCATAAATACCACAATAGCCGTCTCGTCTTCTTGAATGGCTAGCTCTTTACGGTTGTCGTGAATTAAAGGGTGCCAAGTGCTACCTATGGAACGATCGGGCTGATATTTATGCATCATGTAGCCATTAGCATTAATAGTGTCGCGACTAAATTCAAAAAACCGCTTAGCTTCGGCCTTGTAACCTAATTTAATTAATGGCCACAAAGCATAGCAAGCATCACGCGGCCAACAATAGCAATAATAATCACGGCCAAAATTAAATATACTACTATCTCCGCTAGCCAAGATGCTACCGCGCCTATCGGTATGGGCCTTAACAACCATTAAAGACTTTTTGGTCATATCTAAATATTTTTTGTCTATAGAGCTCAACTTAAGCTCGCTTATACCAAGCCATTGTTGCCAAGATTCACGGGTTAGCTTCTCACGACGGTCAATAGTTCTTTGAATATATTCATTATGGACTTGTTCGCAATCGTATTGCGAAGCAGCAACAATAATCCAGTAATCCAGCGAACTGCTACCGTTAGGGGCAATATTCAATTTAAAGCGGACTACCGAGTCAACACCTCCATGTTCTACTGGGTTGCCAGATAGTTCGCCGTCCTCGGCATCTATAAAAGTGCCCTCTTTGCCCTCTATGGCATAGTTGCCAACAGCATATTGGTCAAACGGTTGACCTTGGTCGTTTTGGCCATAAACCAACATGGCACAGCGACCTTTATAATCTAAAATATAATTGCCATCGGGTACATAAAGAGCAGTATCAGCGCGCCCCGCCCGAGATATTTGAAACACTTGGTGCATAAACAGTTTGATCTCTCTATTGTTGTTGCTCTGGTTAGTGATAACTATGCGCCTGATTAGTGAATTGTGCTGGTAATCGATAAAATCCTTAAACGTTATACAGACGCCTAGATCGGCAGATGACATTGTAATATTGCTAACTAGCGCATCCGGTTCAAAATTCACATCAATTTTCCACGAACCATCATCTACCCAAGAAAATTTACCATCGACACTTAAACCAATTTTATGATGCACACTATGGGCCGTTGTTAGATTGTCTAACCCAATATATGGGTAGTAAAAATCATGAACTAGCCCGTTTTCGTCTAACCCGATCATTATTTGTCCGTTGCTTAAAATTACTGGGCGACCCACCAGCTAAACCTCGTAGCCTTTCTGGGCTAGCCTGTATTTTAAATCATGCCAAGCATTCATAAAGTTTATAAAAGCTTCGTAGGGGCTAGTGTAGGGGCTAAAATAAGCATGTATGTCACCGTCATTAAACCATTTGGTACACATATAGTAAAAATGGTCGCTGGTTTGTAGCTTACGCCAATCCTCTATTAACTGCCAATCGCCACTATCAATTACTGATTTGTGCAAGCTATAAAGAGCTTGCAGAGCCTGCTGTTGCATACTGTTGCCCAGCCAAGCCGACAAATCTCGCTCGGTATCGGCCCAAGTTAAGGTTTGGGGAATGTCGATTGAATCTTGGGCCTCGTAACTATTAATGGCTTCGCTTAGAGTCATAAATGTTCTGTCTTGACGGCTCTTCATCCAAAAATCAGGAAAGGCCTTTAAAAATTCAAAGATTCCGGTTTCTTCCCACTGATGCTCGCCAAACGTTTCGTAGTCCATAAAAAGATTAAAGGTTTGAGCATTGTCCATAGCTGCACCCATCCAGTGCACAAATTTTTCGGCAGTTAGAGGCCATTCGCTCCAGTTGCGATCACTAAATCTAAAAGCCACATCGTCGCTCAAACGGTAGTTCTTAAGCATCAGCCTTATATTGTTTGTATGTGCTGGCTTATACATAAAATTAGGTGATCGCCACCCCAGTATTGGCTCCCAACCTTCTGTAATAATACCTTTGTAGCCGGCTTGGTCAGCCCAGCTGGCTAAATCGTTGTTGTAACTTAGTTCGGTGTTTCTAAATACTTGCGGTGTTAAGCCGAATACATCTTGTATTTTTTGACGATGCATTGTTACTTGAGCTTCAAACTCGGTTTTTGAGTAGAAAAAGACTAGGGAGTGATGATACGTCTCGGCTAAAATTTCTACGCGACCGGAGGCAACAAGATCTTTAAAACTTTGTAAAACTTCGGGGGCCCACATCTCTAGCTGTTCAATTAATACGCCGGTTATAGAAATACTAAACTTAAATTCGGGGTTTGTATCTAATAAATGCTGCAGGGCTTTATTGGCTGGCAAATAAGATTTATAGGCGACCTTTTTAATTATTCTTTCATTATCTGCGCCACCGGGGTGCTCATTAAAATAATTATGGTCAACTCCACTGTCAAAAATAGTGTAATGTTTAATACGAAACGGTTGGTGTACGTGCAGATATAAACAAACGGCTTGTTTCATACAGCTACCCGTTGAAGCTGTTTGTTGTAGATATCCATTATTTTATCAATCGACTTGTTCCAGGCTATTTTTTTAAGTTCGGCTTGGGCATTGCGATAGATTTCTTCTTTTAGGTTAGGGTATGTAATAGCTGCACACATCTGGTTGGCCATTTCGTGTATGTCCCAAAAATCTACTTTAAAACAGTTTTTTAACACCTCTGATACGCCGGTTTGCTTAGATATTAAAACTGGAGCGCCAAAAGTAATAGCCTCTATTGGCGTTAGTCCAAACGGCTCCGAGATTGATGGCATTACAAATAGGTCGGCACATCTAAAGGCATCACGCCACTGCTTACCCGTACCATTAATATAGCCAACCATAATAACATTTTGAGATATCCCCAAATCGGCCGCAAGGCGGATTAGTTCTTGGTATTGCTCGCCGCTGCCAACAACCAAAAACAACGTTTTTGGATTACGCTCAACCACCTCTTTGGCAGCATGTAATAAATTTGTTAGCCCTTTTTGAACAGTTAACCGGCCGGCGCTCAAAATCACCTTATAGCCCTGTGTTTTCATGTATTCAATGTACTTATAACTAGACCCAGTTTCGTATAGCTCATTTTCGTTAAATTCTATGGCATTATGAACAACGCTGATTCTAGATGGATCGATATCATACTCGCGTACAATAATGTCTTTTGTAGCTTGGCTAACGGCTATTATCTTGTCGGCTAGATGCAGCCCCAGATATTCAATTTCGCGAACCAGGGGGTTGCCACTATTACCACCAGAACGATCAAACTCGGTAGAGTGTATATGGACTATTAAAGGCTTGCCACTAATGTGCTTAGCGGCCAGCCCAGCTCTAAACGTAAGCCAATCGTGAGCATGGATAACATCATACTCTCCGAGTAATGCCAATTGACTCACGTATTTCACATAATTGTCTTGGTGCTCGGCCATATTAACACCGCGAGTATTGCCGCGAGCATCAAGATAGCTAAAGTATTGGCTATCATAAGTTCCTCCGCTCTGTCGCAGTACTTCTTCGACACTGGTGGGCATAGCCGGGGTGACCTTCATAAAATTAATCGTCGGGAAGTCGGCGCTATAAGGCAAAACAAACTCAATATCAGCTGATTGGCTGGCTAGGGCTTTGCAAAGCTGCAAACAAACCACGCCCATACCACCAGTGTGGTGCGGCGGCAGCTCCCAACCTAGCATTAAAATTTTCATATGTTTATTCTGCCAACTTATATAATTATTATTATATAAGTAACCATTCCGTAAGCACAACCATAATTTACAATCAAGGCCTAAACTTTTTAAGAAAGATAGATTTTATTTTAGGGCACAATTAGCTTACACTTAAAGGTAATGTTTTTTAAGGAGGGTTAGTGGCCAAAAAAAGCACCAATTACTTTTATTCTAGAAGTGATGCCGGCAGAATACTTGCTAGCCAGCTATACAAGTACCGTAATGACGATACCATTGTGCTAACACTTAGCGAGGGAGCTGTGTTGGTCGGGGCAGAAATTGCCAGAACACTGCATTCATTAATTGCGATTTTACT
>Ga0265296_1002703_pt1 | contig 17437 bp, 16 predicted proteins | sample MunlanPumphouse1_FD_189073 | JGI IMG/M metagenome (GOLD analysis project Ga0265296, IMG submission 189073) | Groundwater microbial communities from a municipal landfill in Southern Ontario, Canada - Pumphouse #1 | ecosystem: Environmental > Aquatic > Deep subsurface > Groundwater | place...
TTAAAAATTGTGGGGGTTGGAAGAGAGATGGGGAATTTGAGAAAAATAGCGAAAGAAAATATTGAATTTTTAGGACAGTTGACAGACGAAGATCTTTTACGATACTATCAAGAAAGCTTAGCGGTGATATTCCCGCAAATAGAAGATTTTGGAATTGTCCCGTTGGAAGCGCAAGCATGCGGCAAGCCGGTAGTTGCTTTTAATCAAGGAGGGGCAAGTGAAACAATTGTTGACGGGAAAACCGGTATTTTCTTTGACAAGCAGTCGCCGGAATGCTTAATAAAGGCCTTGATAAAGTTTAATAAATTGTCAAAAGAGCATCCGTTTAAGCAGAAAGATTGCCGGGAGAATTCAGAAAAATTTAATAAGGAAAGATTTAAAAAAGAATTTATTAATTTTATTGAACAACTATGGATGCATCATTTAAAGACCACCTTTACGTATTGATAATGTGCGGCGGCGGCGGAACAAGGTTATGGCCAAGATCGCGCAAAAAATCTCCAAAACAATTTTTAGAAAATTTTTTCGGACCGGAAACTTTATTTACACAAACCGTAAAAAGAGCCAACAAATTAACTTCAAGCGAAAAAATATTTATTATTACCAATAAAGACTATATTGATGAAGTATTAGCACAAGGGAAAATTGTTTCTCCAAGAAATATTATCGCTGAACCAATTGCAAAAAATACCGCAATGGCTATCGGTGTTGGGGCGGCCTATATAAGAAAAGTAGATCCGCAGGCAATTATTATAACTTTCCCCTCTGATCCGTTAATTGAAGGTGAAGATAAGTTTGTTTCAGAAATGTTTACTGCCGCAGAAGCTGCCAGTAAGGGAGAATACTTGATTACCGTAGGAATAGTACCTACGTTTCCCCATACCGGACTGGGGTATGTAGAAGCAAGAGATGCTGTTGCCGGTCAAGAAAGCGGAATTTTAAAAGTTTCTTCGTTTAAAGAAAAACCGGATTTTAAAACAGCGGAAAGTTTTATAAAAAAAGGCGGATATTTTTGGAACGCAGGGATCTATACATGGTCGGTTTCGTCAATCTGGAAAGCTTTCGAAAAATTTGCCCCGACTTATTTTGAGTTGATTGAGGAAGTGTATCGTGGAATAGGCGTTGAAGGAGAGAGTGAAGTAATAAACAGGGTTTACGGAAAAGCAGAGAATATTTCAATTGACTTCGCAGTTTCTGAAAAGGCTGACAATTTGCTTTTAGTTCCCGGAACGTTTACGTGGAGCGATGTCGGCGATTGGGAATCTGTTTATGAATTAAAAGAAAAAGATCAAAACCAAAACGTGGTTGAGTCATTTGGAAAAGAGGGATGGCATATCGGGCAAGAAACAAAAAACAGCTTGATATTGGCAGAAAACAAATTAGTGGTTACTATCGGGGTATCGGATTTGATCATAGTTCAAACCAAAGATAGTGTTTTGGTTTGTAACCGTAACAACTCCCAGGATGTTAAGAAAATTGTTAATAATTTAAAGGATTTATCTAAAGAAGAGTTTCTTTAAATGATGTTTTACGAAACTGTTAAGAGAGCGATTGATATTATCGGGGCGATTGCCGGTATAATTATATTTTCTCCAATTGCCTTAATTACGGCTTTGGCGATTGAAATCGAATCTCCGGGTCCAATTTTAGCCGATACGCCAAAAAGAGTGGGAAAAGGGGGAAGACAGTTCCGTCTGTTAAAATTCCGTTCGATGATTCCCAATGCCCACAACTTACTTCATTCAGATCCCAGATTTAAAAAACTGCTGGAAGAATATAAAAAATCAAGTTATAAACTGCATAATGATCCAAGAATTACAAAAGTCGGAAAATTTATCAGAAAACATTCAATAGACGAGCTTCCGCAGTTTGTTAATGTACTGCGGGGCGACATGAGCTTGGTTGGTCCGAGAGCTTATTATCCTTTTGAACTTGAGGAACAGCAGAAAAAGTATCCCCATACAAAGAAATTGGTTAGAGAGGTTCTGGAAGTTAAGCCAGGAATAACCGGCCAATGGCAGGTTTCCGGAAGGAGTGAAATTAATTTTGATAAGAGAATTGAGATGGATGCTCAGTATGCAAGAAAAAAATCAATATTTTATGATATGATTATTCTTTTTAAAACTCCTATTGTTATGGTAACCGGACAGGGAGCGGTATGAATATAGTTCAAAGTTCAAAATCCAAAGTTAAATTTTTTGGGAAAAAATTATGGGAAATGATGTTAAAATAGGAAATTCGGTTGACGGAGTTAAAGAAACCGAACAGAATATCTTAAATACTTCTATGGAAGATACAAAAAAGAAAAAAAGTTTACGATTTGTCTGGATTATTTTGGGTTTCTTTTTGGTGATTTTTTTATTATGCGGCGGGATAGCGGTATATGGATATAATGTATATAAGTCATTTTTACCGGAACGGCAAGTTTTCGAGCAAAGAGGCAGTGAGCTTAAAAACGCCATAAAGGAACAAAATTTACAAAAAATTAAGCAGTCAAGCCAACAAACAAGGTTGGACCTGGAAAGACTGCAGAAAAAAATCGCAAAATATTCATATATTTCAAGGCTTCCGTATGCAAAGGATTATTTTAACGATATAAACCATCTTTTTAATGCCGGCTACAGCGGATTAAATACACTTGATATCGTCGTGGAAGCCATAACTCCATATTCTGACATTTTGGGATTGGGGGAAAAGACTTCAACCGGGTCGGGAAAAACAACCTTAGACAGAATCACATTTTTAGTAACAACGCTTGACGCCATAAGACCAAAACTGGATTCGGTGGGCGAGGAACTTCAAAACGCCAGAAACGAAATAGACAAAATTGATCCCAACAGATACCCCGAAGAAATTAAGGGGATTAAAATTCGGGAGAACTTTAAACTGGCAATAAACACAATTGATCAGGCATCTTCGTTGGTAAATGACGCAAAACCGTTTTTGGAATCATTACCGGAAATGTTGGGCGTAACCGTACCGAAATATTATTTTGTTCTTTTCCAAAACGATGCCGAACTTAGGCCGACCGGGGGATTTATGACCGCTTACGGGATTTTAAAAGTTGACAAGGGAAAAATATCGCTTATTTCATCCGAGGATATCTATAGTTTAGACGCTGCGTTAAACAAGAGAATTCCCCCACCGGACCCGATTAAAAAATTTCATAAAAATGTTCCGTATTTTTACATGAGGGATATGAATTTATCGCCAGATTTTGCGCTGTCAATGAAACTGTTTATGGGTTATTACCAGCAAATTCCGAATGTTAAAAAAGTGGACGGCGTAATTGCCGTTGATACTAAGCTTTTAGTTTCGCTTCTTAAGGTTATTGGAAAAATCGGAGTTCCCGAATGGGGAAATTTTTCCGCAGAAAACGACAAAAGGTGTGATTGTCCGCAAGTAGTTTATCGACTGGAGGAAATTGTCGATAAACCGGTAAGTACTTTAAAAACAGCAAGAAAGGCGGTAATTGGTCCCTTAATGCATTCAATTTTAGCAAATGCGTTTAACAGTCCGAAAGATAAAATTGCCCAACTTTTTGATGTTGGTTTGACGGCAATAAAAGAAAAACACGTTCTTTTTTATCTTTTTGACGAGAAATCGCAAAAAGCAGTTGAGTCCTTTAACTTAGGTGGTAGAATTCGGGATTATCAAGGTGACTTTCAGTTTTTAGTCGATACAAACTTTGCCGGCGCAAAATCAAATATGTTTATTAAACAAAAAATATACGAAAAGATTGATATTGACCAAAACGGGCAAGTCACAAAGACCATTTCGGTTACTTATAACAATCCGTTTCCTCCGTCTGACTGCGGACTTTTATCGGGCGGTCTTTGTTTAAACGGGCAATACAGAAACTGGTTCAGATTATATGTTCCCCAAGGTAGCACTTTACTCGAAATGACCGGTTCCGAAATTAAGGAAAACGTTTACGAGGAAGTGGGAAAAACGGTATTCGAAGGATTTTACGGTGACAAATATCCGCTTCGACCCCAAAGCATGACCAAGGTTTCTTTTAAATATAAATTACCATTTAAAATTGAAAAAGGAAAAACATATAAGCTGTTAATTCAAAAACAACCGGGAATAGAGAAATATGACATGTCAATCAGTTTTAACGGGAAAAAACAGGATTTTGAATTAAGAACCGATAAAGAGATTTCATGGCAAAACTAGTTAACTTCTTTTTTCTTTCATGAATAGCTATAAAAACGAAGGCATTGTGCTTAAGAAAAACAATCTGTCGGAAACAGACCAAATAGTAACTCTTTTTACCAAAGACTTCGGAAAAATCAGTTTACTGGCAAAAGGTGTACGAAGATTAACTTCAAGAAAAAGGGGTTGCCTGGAAGTATTTAATCAAGTAAAATTTTTTGCCATAAAAACCAAAGGAATAGATATTGTGACGGAAGTGGACACGATTAAAAATTTTTTTACTTGCCGGAAAGATTTAAAAAAAATTGCGGTTGCTTATGAAATTACCGAGGTGGTTGATAAGTTGTCGGCAGAAGAAAACGAGCAATCGGATCTTTATTTTCTGCTTATTGAGTGCTTGCTGAAAATTCAGCAGGCAAGCTTAAGCGACGTCGGGTCGGTATTTGATTTTTTCGGAAAAGAATCTTTGAAAATATTGGGGTATTGGCCAAGAGAACAATTATTTCCGGCATTTTTTAATGTTGGAGATTATATTGAAAATATTATCGAAAGAGAAATTAAAAGCAGAAAGTTTTTGAGTAAAATCTTATATAAATGATGAGGTATACCGGAGGTGTCTAGCTATATCACTCGTGGGGTGTGATTTGGACGTGATTTATTTAAGTTCAAATTTATTAGAGTTTGATACCAAGAGAATTAACAATCTCTTCTGTTAAAATGACTATATGATTGCTGTTTTAGACTTTGGGTCACAGTACACTCATTTAATCACCAGAAGAATTAGAGAGTTGGGAGTAAAAGCGGAAATATTTGAATTTGACACTGACGAGGCAATATTAAAAGAAAATAAGGTCGAGGGGATTATCTTATCTGGCGGACCTGCTTCTGTTTTCGAAAAAAATGCTCCGAGCCTTAATAAAAAAATTTTAAATCTCGGAATACCTATATTAGGTATTTGTTATGGTCATCAACTCTTAGCACATCTTCTTGGCGGCGAGGTGAAATCTAGTAAGAAAAAAGAATACGGTCAGGAAATTCTATTTGTTAAAAAAAGTGGAGTTTTATTAAGTGGTTTAGCTAAAGAAGAACAAGTTTGGTTTTCTCATGGTGTTACAGTCTATAAACTTCCCAAGGATTTTGAAATTTTAGCAGCTACTAAGAATACTCCAATAGCCGCTTATTGCCATCCAGGTAAAAATATTTTTGGTGTACAGTTTCATCCCGAGGTCACTCATACCCCAAAAGGAAAGAAAATTTTACAGAACTTTTTATTTAAAATTTGTCATGCCAAAAGAACCTGGAAAATTAATGAAGTTAAAGAAAATCTGATTAAAAGTTTAAAAAATGAAATAGGGGATAAAAAAATAATGCTAGGTGTTTCCGGCGGAGTTGATTCCAACGTGGCCGCAGAACTTTTACATCAGGCGATAGGAGATAATTTGACCTGTGTCTTTATTGATACGGGACTATTAAGAAAAAATGAAGCAGGTGAAATAACAACGTATTTTAAAAAATCAGGGTACAAAAATTTTCGAAAAATTTCTGCAGAAGATAAATTTTTATCTGTTTTAAAAGGGATAACTGACCCGGAAGAAAAAAGAAAGATTTTTTCACAAGTTTATTTTCAAGTTTTTATTGAGACCGCTAATAGATTAGAAAAAAAGATTAAGTTTGAATTCTTGGCCCAAGGGACGATATATCCCGACCGGGTAGAATCAGGAAAGACTTCTAAAACTTCATCCCTGATCAAATCGCATCATAATTTATCTGTCCCACAAACTTTAAATCTAAAAATAGTTGAACCTTTAAGAGATTTTTATAAAGATGAAGTTAGGCAGTTGGGAAAAAATCTGGGTATACCAGAAAAACAAATCAGCCGTCATCCTTTTCCCGGCCCGGGACTCTTGATTAGAATTTTAGGAGAAATTACAAAAGATCGAATTAAAATTCTACAGGAAGCTGACGCAATTTTTATTGATGAATTAAGAAACTTTGGATATTATGACAAAGTTTGGCAGGCCTTTGCGGCTCTGTTACCGGTAAAATCTGTTGGAGTAATGGGAGATGAAAGAACTTATGGTTATATTGTTACATTAAGAGCAGTAACAAGCAATGATGCCATGACTGCTGATTGGGCAAATTTACCAAGCGAACTTCTTAAAAAAGTTTCCTCAAGAATTATAAATAAAGTTAAAGGAATAAATCGGGTAGTTTATGATATTTCCCAAAAGCCCCCCGCCACGATAGAGTACGAATAAGAATTCGTTAATAAACCGGATATTATTTTTGGTAAGGGTAAGAAAAGCAGAGGAAATTTGTATAGAATTTAGTAAAATTTATGTACTTATGAATAAAAACACAAATAAAGATAAGCCTATTACTTATTCATCTTCCGGTGTTAATTATAATAATGTTGATCCCATGAAGAGACTAGCCCAATTATTGGGAAAGAAAACAGCAATTAGTTTACATAGATTTAAGATGCAGGAAATGACGGAAAGCAGGGGGGAATCTGCTTATGTGTGGGAAGAAAATGATGTTTTCCGTGCATTTGTGATGGAAGGATTGGGAACAAAAAATAGAATTGCAGACGAAATGAGGGGGTTAACCTCTTGTGGTCGGAGCAGAACCGCTTGTCGTGAACGCGTATTTTGGGGTAGAGAACTACGATTGGTTTTTAGACAAAAAACGCTCTTTGGATCTAATAAACGGATGGGCAAAAGCATGTAATATTGCTGGGATTACTTGGGGAGGTGGAGAGACAGCCGCATTGAGAACGATTATTGAGCCGGGTGCTATTGATTTAGCGGGAGCTGCCATTGGAATAATAAAACCAAAAGAAAGACTAACGTTGGGAAATAAACTGAAATCCGGCGACGCAATTTTACTTATCGAGAGTAGTGGAATTCATACTAACGGAATTTCTCTTGCAAGAACAATTGCATCTTGTCTACCTGATGGATATGCAACTCCTCTATCAGATGGAAAAAGTTATGGAGAATCATTGCTTGCCCCAACTCATATTTATGCCGGCTTAATAAAAGATTTATTTGAAGCAGGAATTGATGTTCACTATATGGTTAATATAACCGGACATGGATGGCGGAAGCTTATGCGGGCCAATAAAGTTTTTTCTTATATTATTGAGAATATTCCGGAGCCGCAACCAATATTTAAATTTATTCAGGAACACTCAAGGAACGATGATCAGGAAATGTACGGTAACTTTAATATGGGAGCGGGTTTTGCCATATTTATGCCGGAAAATGATATTAAACTGGCGAGTCAGATTACTGGTAAACACGGATTACGCTCGTGGAATGCGGGATACGTTGACAAAGGAGTAAAACAAGTAATCATAAAACCCAAAAAAATTATTTTTAAAAGTGAAGCTCTTAAAATCCGTTAGGAATGTTTTACACTACGATATCTCTATATGTGATCTTAAAGGTGTTGAAAGGTGTAGTTTGTTTTTTAATAAATACCTGAGGTGTCAAGTTTACCCTGAGCTTGTCGAAGGGCTATCACACTCGGGGGGTGTGCAACTCCGTTTTGGTCGGGATGACATATTGATTTTGATTTTTGCTTCTGTTAATGTCGATTTATGTTAACCAAAGACGATCTTAATAAAATTCAATTCCTCATTATTGATGGGTTAAGGCCGGTTACTAAGGAAATTGATGGAGTAAAAATGGAAATTAGTGGGGTAAAAGTGGAAGTTAGCAGTCTGAAAAGAGAAATTGATGGAGTAAAAGTGGAAATTAGTGGGGTAAAAGTGGAAGTTAGCAGTCTGAAAAGAGAAATTGATGGAGTAAAAGTGGAAATTAGTGGGGTAAAAAGAGAAATTGATGGAGTAAAAATGGAAATTAGTGGGGTAAAAAGAGAAATTGATGGAGTAAAAATGGAAATTAAAGATGTAAAGGAAAGCATCCGGTTAATTCCAAATAAAGAAGAATTTTTTGATTCGATGGATAAATTAATGGGTGAAATTAAGAAAAACAGGGAGGAACAGGGAGTAATAAGCGGCGTATTATCAAATCACAATGATCGACTGGAAAAATTGGAAGAAAAAGTTGGTATTTCCGTAACTTTATAGTTGCTTAACATGAATAGTAGGCCTTACACAACATTATTCCTTCTTCAATCTTTAGACGGCAAGATTACGACGGGAGATAACGACAATATGGATACGGAGGATTTTCACTATATCCACGGGATAAAAGAAGGGCTGTCTCAATATTACGATCTTGAAAAAGGACTGGATAGAGTTTATTTAAATTCTGGTAGGGTTTTTGAAAAAGTGGGATTTAACGATAAAGTGTGGGATAAAGATAAAAATGACGGTTTAAGCTTTGTTGTTGTCGACAATAAGCCACATTTGAATTTAAAAGGGAGCGAATATGTAGCCAAGAGAACAGAAAAATTTTATTTAATTACCAACAATAAAACTCACCCCGCTTTATCTTTAGTTAGTAAATATCCTAACATTATCCCTTTGCTTTATGAAGGCGGGATAGACTTTATAGATGCTTTCGAAAGACTTAAACAGAGATATGGTGTTCTAAGAATGACAATTCAAACCGGCGGAACAATGAATGCCAAGTTACTAAGGTTAGGTTTAATTGACGCAGTATCTGTTGTTATAGCCCCATGTTTAATTGGCGGGGAAAATACACAAGCCTTAATTGGTGGAGAATCACTGCACACTAAAGCAGATTTATTCAATATAAAAGCTTTAAAGTTTAAAAGAAGTAATATTTGGGAAAATTCCTTTCTTCATCTCGAATATGAAGTCTTAAATGATACCGTGGTAGATAATAGAGAATCGTAATAGTTCTTCGAAAAAGCTTAAAAGTCTGAATCTTTCAGTTAAACGATAGCGGTGGAATTCGAGAAATACAACTGATATACTTTATACTATGCAGTTGATGGAAAAAGTTGTTTCACTTTGTAAACGGCGGGGTTTTGTTTATCAAAACTCGGAAATTTATGGCGGTAATCAGGGATTCTACGATTTTGGTCCGCTGGGTGTGGAAATGAAAAACAATCTTAAACAACTTTGGTGGAAGTGGATGACAGTTGATCATGAAAACATTGTCGGAATTGACGGGGCGATTATTACCCACCCCAAAGTTTGGGAAGCTTCCGGACACGTTAAAAGTTTTACCGATCCTTTGGTTGAGTGCAAGAATTGTCATCATCGTTTTAAACAGGATGATTTGACGGAAAATAAATGTCCCCAGTGTGGGGGGGAACTTTCCGAACCGAAGAATTACAACATTTTAATGCAGACAGAACTCGGAGTAATCGAGGGCGAGAAAACAAAAGCTTATCTTCGCGGCGAGGCTTGCCAGACAATTTATTTGGATTACGAAAATGTCCTGAATTCCACCCGGATAAAAATTCCATTCGGTATTTGTCAGATCGGAAAAGCATTCCGCAACGAAGTAACTCCCGGTAATTTTTTATTCAGGCAAAGAGAATTTGAACAATGGGATTTGCAATGGTTTTGCCGTCCGGAAGAAATGGAAAAATGGTTTGAATTTTGGAAAGAAGAAAGAATGGGGTGGTATAAAAATTTATTTACCCATCCTGAAAATTTGGTTTTTTATCAACACGAAAAATTAGCTCATTATGCAAAAAAAGCCTTTGATATTCACTACAGTACTTCTCCTTTTGATGGCAAAGAAATGGAAGGGATTCACTGGCGGGGTGATTGGGATTTAAGCAGACACGGTGAGTATTCAGGAAAAGATTTAAGTTATACCGATCCGGGAACAAAAGAAAATTTTATACCGAACATTGTGGAAACCTCCGGAGGCGTTGATCGGGCATTTTTATTTTTACTTATTGACGCGTACTGCGAGGAAGGAGAAAGAATATTTTTAAAATTAAATCCCAAGGTTGCGCCGTATAAAGTGGCGATATTTCCGCTGCTTGCCAATAAACCGGATATTATTCAAAAAGCCAAAGAAATTTACGATAATCTGAAGGTTAATTTCAGAGTTGCCTGGGATGATCGGGGGAACATCGGGAAAAGATATTATTCACAGGACGAGATTGGTACTCCCTGGTGTGTCACGGTCGACTTTACTACCCTGCAGGATAATACCGTTACGGTAAGAGACAGAGATACGGCAAAGCAGGAAAGAGTTTACGTTGATAATTTAAATAATTTTTTTCAAGAATTATTAAGATAAAAAAATGAATAAAAAATATTTTGTTTTGACCTTAATAGTTTTATCGGTTTTTTTAAGCGGCTGCGGAGGAAAAAAGCCCGTAACTTCAAATACGCCCGTACCCACCGAAACCCCGGAAATACTTCCGGAAAAACCGATAGAAAAATCAATTGGTCAAAGACCGTTTGTTTCATTGGTTCCGACAACTGACGGGCACAGGGTCAATCTTAAGATAAGCAATTTCCCCCAAGAGATAACAGGAGTAGAATATGAACTTATTTATCTGGCGGACATTGAAGGAAATCAGATTGAAAGAGGAGTCAGTACCGGCGGAAAACCGGTCGAACTAAATGGGAAAACAGAATATTTAAAGGAAATTTTATTCGGCAGCGCCAGTTGTACTACCGGAGTTTGTAAATATAAATATGACGAAAACGTTAACCAGGGAACACTAACCATAATTTTTAACGGAGCGGAAGGGAAAACGAAATATGAATCAACGTTTAGAATTCAAGCGGGGAGTGGGGCAAAAGAGGGGCTAAGCACCGGAGATGGCAAGTTTATATTAATTTCGCAAAACTTACCTTTGTCTACACTTTATTTGACAATTTCTTCGGTCGGAATTTCAAAACCGCTTCCGGAAGGAGTAATTGCCAAAACAGTCCCCTACGCGGTTTTCTTAAGTTCAGGAACCATAAAAAAAGGGACAGTAAAGATAAAGACAGATTTAACAACCGGTTCTATTTACGGGCTTAGCGCCGGAGCATGGAAAAAACTTGAAACATCTTTTACCAATGGTCAAGCCCAAGCCGACTATATAGACCAGAATATCTTCATATTCACGCAATAATACTTCTTGAATCAAGAATCAAGAATCAAGAATCAAGAATCAAGAATGATAAACATTAAACGATAATGATATTCAATAGTGTACAAACCATGATTCATGATTCATGCTTCATAATTCAAAGTCTATTGGGTTTTTCCTCTTGACAACTATATTATTCTACAACATAATGGTGAAAAGTGGTGAAAAGTGGTGATTATTGGTGAATAACTATGTTAATAGGACAATATAGAACAAAAGTCGGTGCAAAAGGCAGAATCGCATTTCCCAAAAAGTTCCGGGAAGAACTGGGTAGCTTGGTTATTGTCACGGTTGGTTATGAAAATTCTTTAATGGTGGTGGCCTCAAAAAAATGGCAGTCTTTGGTTGAAGTTACGGACGGGAAGCCGTTTATTGTAAATTCTGCCAGAGATACGAACCGATTTTTATTGGGGCAGGCAAGTGAAATTGAACTGGACGAACAGGGCCGGTGCGTTTTACCGGAATATCTTAGGGAATATGGAAAAATTAACCAAGAGATAATATTTTTAGGTTTAAATAAATATGTTGAAATTTGGGATAAAGGAATTTGGGAAAATTATCAGAAAAATTTAAACCAAAATATTGGAAAAATCGCCGAAAAATTAAGCGGGATTCCAAACGGGTTAGATTAGGAGTGTAAAGCAGTGAAAAACATTGGGTCTTATCATATACCGGCACTTTTAAATAAAACAATTGAGTTATTGAAAGTAAAATCCGGCAGCAATTATATTGATGCGACTTTAGGGGGCGGAGGCCATAGCAGTGAAATTGTAAATAATGGTGGAAATCTGTTAGCCATAGATCGTGACCCGGAAGCAATAGAACATTGCTCAAGTAAAATAATTGAAATTTATAAGAAGAATTTAGAAAAGTATCCCAAGTTAAACCAACCGATATTTATTTGGGATAATTTTTTATATATCGATAAAATTGCCAAAGACCAAGGTTTTGAACCAGTTGATGGTATTTTATTTGATTTAGGAGTATCAAGCCATCAACTTGAAAGCTCAGATAGAGGATTTTCATTTAACCAAGAAGGTCCATTGGATATGAGAATGGATCCCAGACTATCTGTAACAGCAGAAGATTTGGTTAACGGTTTAAATCAGGGTGAATTGTATGAACTTTTTACAAAACTGGGCGAGGAAAAGTTTTCTAAAAAGATTGCCGCCGCAATTTGTCTTGCCCGAGGAATAAAGAAAATACAGACATGTGATCAGTTAGCACAAATAATATTAAAATCTGTTCCCAAAAGAGGAACATTTGACCGGACTCATCCGGCAACAAGAATTTTTCAGGCACTGCGAATTGCCGTAAATGATGAAATTAATGCTTTAAAAGAGACCTTGCCAAAATCAGTTGAACTTTTAAACAAAAACGGAAGACTCGTTGTTTTAAGCTTTCATTCTTTGGAGGATGGTATTGTAAAAAGGTTTTTTTTGGACAAACAAAAGCAGGGTGTGCTGAAAATCATTACTGAAAAACCAATAGTTCCAACAGATGAAGAAAGCAGTATTAATCCAAGAGCAAGAAGCGCTAAATTACGTGCAGCGGAAAAAATAATATGAAAAAGATAATTTTATTGCTGGTATTTTTAATTTTAACAGGTTTTTTTTATTTTGACCGCGGGGTTGTTTTCGGTCAATCATTTACTGCAGTGGAAGAAAGGGTTTCGGAGTTAAAAAAAGAGAATAAAGGAATTGAACTTCAGATTGCAGAATATTCTTCGTTTAATCGGATATTGACGGAAGTTGAAAGTTCTTCCGATTTCGACGAAACTTCGGTTGACCGTTATGCTTATAGCAGATAATGCAAAAAAGAATAAAAATCGTATTCTATTTTTTCAGTTTTATATTTTTTGCGATATTTCTTAAGCTTTTTTATTGGCAGATTATTGAAAGCAAAAGATTAACGGTATTGGCACTGGATCAATATCAGGGATGGCACGAAATACCTTCCGAAAGAGGAAAAATTTATACTTCAGACCACTTCCCTATTGCTTTAAACAAAAACAGCTATCTGTTATATGCAAATCCACAGAAATTACTACTTAAATCGAGCCAACTGGAGGAGAAGTTGAATACAATATTGGTAAATAAAGTAAAGGTAAATGAAGAAATTTTGACGAACAAAAATTTATTGTGGGTTCCGTTGGTGAAAAACATTTCCGAAAACGAAAAAAAGGAAATTGAAAAGCTGTCGATTGAAGGGCTCGGTTTTGAAGAAAGAGACCGCCGTTTTTACCCGGAAGCATCAATTTCCGCGCATCTGCTTGGTTTTGTCGGTGTTGATGAAAAAGGCAGTAATAAAGGGTATTTCGGCCTGGAAGGATTATATGAAGACGAATTAAAAGGAAGCTCCGGACAGAGGGTTTTCGATCAAGACGCTATCGGGCGGCCGATACCGCTGGGGAAAGAAAGCGGGGAAAAATCTATCCCGGGAAGAGATTTGGTGCTTAATCTTGACAGAACACTTCAGTTTTTTTCTGAAAAACGTTTAATTGAAGGTATAAAAAAAACAGGGGCAAAATCAGGATGGGTGGTAATAATGAATCCTAAAAACGGGGCGATTTTATCATTAAGCGCATACCCTAATTACAACCCCGGGTCATATTATACATATGATTCTGAATTATTCCGTAATCCGGTAATATCTTCTGATTTTGAGCCCGGATCGATTTTTAAGATTATTACAATGTCTTCTGCTATTGATTCCGGCGCGGTTTCAGTTAACGAAAAATGCACAAAATGTTTTGGTCCAAGACAGATTTATGATTACAGCATAAAAACATGGAATGAAAAATATTACCCCAATTCTTCAATGACGGATATTCTGATTCACTCGGACAACGTCGGAATGATTTACGTTGTAGAAAAATTAGGATTGGACAAATTTCTTAACTATTTGAAATTATTCGGATTAGGCGAAAATACCGGTATTGATTTACAAGGGGAAATGAGCCCGGTACTTAAAGAAAGGAGTGATTGGCGGGAAATTGATATGGCAACTTCATCTTTTGGACAAGGGATAGCGGTTACTCCGATTCAAATTTTATCAGCAATGGCGGTAATTGCCAACGGCGGAGAGTTGTATCAGCCTCAAGTGGTTAAAACAATAATTGAAGACAACAAAGAAATAACTATAAAACCGGTCCTAAAAAGAAGAGTTATAACAACTCAAACAGCAAAAAAAATTACCGCCATGATGGAAAAAGTAGTTGACGCAAACCTTAAAAGATTAAAACCTGACGGTTTTAGAATTGCCGCCAAATCAGGAACTGCCCAGGTTCCTGTAAGAGGCGGTTATGATCCGGACAAAACAATTGCTTCATATATTGGTTTCGGCCCGATCGAAGATCCAAAATTTGTCATGTTAGTTACTCTCAAGGACCCTATAACATCACAATGGTCAGAAGCTACTGCAGCGCCAATTTGGTTTGAAATCACCAAAGATATAATAAGATTATGGGGTTTGTATCCTACGAAATAACCGGTAAAACTGGTATAATTAGTGACTGAAGGTAGAAAATGGAAGATAGAAAATCGATCAGATTATGATTAAACAAAGTATTATAAATTATTTTAAACATTTTCCTGAAGCTGTTTTGGCAAACATATTTAATAATTTCCCGTCAAAATCATTAAAAATTATTGGTGTTACCGGAACAGATGGTAAAACTACGACTGTGAATATGATTTATCATATTTTAAAATATTCAGGTTTACGGGCAGGAATGGTTTCGACAGTATTTGCAAAATTCGACGACGAAGTAATTGATACGGGTTTGCATGTAACTTCTCCCGGTCCTTGGTTTCTGCAGAATTTATTGAAAAATATGGTGAAAAAAGGAATAAAATATGTGACTTTGGAAACTACATCACACGGACTTGATCAGTTTAGGTTTTGGGGAATACATTTTGACGTGGGTGTTTTAACCAACATTACCCGTGATCATTTGGATTATCATTGGTCGATGGAAAATTATTTAAACGCCAAACTGATTCTTCTAAAAAGTTCAAAATCAGTAATTTTAAACAAAGACGATAATTCATTTACGGATATTATAAAAAAACACACATTGGATCCCCGGAAAATATTTACATATGGAATAAATACCGATTGTGATTTTAAAGCCGAAAACATAATCAATACCGAAAAAGGTGTTCATTTTATTTTAAAAACAAAAGAAAAAAAATATTTGGTCGATTTACCGTTGATTGGAAATCATAATATCTATAATTGTTTAGCCTCACTTTTTTCTTCAACAAAAATGGGCGTTGATCTGAAAACTGCAATTGAAAGCCTTAAATCTTTTCCGGGAGTTGAAGGAAGACTTGAGGAAATTCCGAACGATTCGGGATATAAAATATATGTTGACTTTGCCCATACACCTAACGGACTTAAGAATGTTTTGGAAGCTTTAAGCGAAAGAAAAAAAAACAGATTAATTGCTGTTTTTGGGTCAGCCGGGAAAAGAGACAAAAGCAAACGCTTGATAATGGGCAAGATAGCGGCGGAGATAGCCGATATTATTGTTTTAACCCAGGACGACAACCGTGATGAATCGGTGGAAGAAATATCCAGACAAATAGCGCTTGGCTGCGAGGAAGGCGGTAAAAAAGAAATTAAAAATATTAATGAGTCTTTAAATCAAAAGGGATATATTTTAATTAATGATCGGAAGCAGGCAATTTATACCGCACTGGCAATTTTGGCAAAAAAGAACGATACGGTAGTTTTTTGCGGAAAAGGACACGAAAAATCTCTCGCTGTAGGAGATAAAGAATATCCTTGGTCTGACCAACAGGCAGTTATTGATGTACTTATTAAAATAAAGGAGAAAAAATGAAGTTATTTTTTAGTGAGTTTAAGCCCGATTATAATAAATATTTTTTTCCCTATCAGGTTTGGTTATATAAAGAAGAAAATGATGATATTGATGTAATTTATCAAAACGGTTTTCTGCCGATCAGAAGCAATAAGAATGTTTATTATCTGTCCAGAAGCGTAAGAATCGATTTATCAATTTTTGAACCTTCGAGCGAGAACCGCCGGATTTTAAGAAAAACGGAAAATTTTCAGATGGAATTAATTCCACTTAATGATTTTGTTTATAATTCAAAGGTGCAAAAATTGTGTAAGCAGTATACTGATCAAAAATTTGGAAAGGAAACACTTTCCAATACTGCTATACAAAATATTTTCCGAAGCGGAGTCTGCAATTATATATTTATTTGTAAAAATAAAGATAGAACCGAAGATGTCGGATATGCGGTATGCAATATTGCCGATAATTTTCTTCAATTTGCACATTCATTTTACGATATGAATTTTTTTATAGACAATATCGGGATGGGAATTATGCTAACTGCAATAATTTGGGCGAAAGAAAATAAAAAAAGGTATGCATATCTGGGAACATGTTATGACGAAAAAGCTCTTTATAAAACAGAATTTCTTGGTTTTGAGTTTTTTAACGGTTTTAAGTGGAGTAATAATTTAGACGAACTTAAAGCATTAATTAAACAGTGGAAAGAAAATTTAAAAAACCAGCAGTATTTATTAAAAAGAAAAGACTATATAGAACAGTTCTACGAAGGGGATTTAAGTAATATATTGAACTATAATGGTGTTCGAGTAAATCTACTATGAAATAAATGAAAAAAGCTTATTTTATCGGAATAGCCGGAAAGGCAATGGCACCGTTGGCTAAAGCCTTTCAGGACAAAGGTTGGATTGTTTACGGCTCTGACCATATAGGAGTATATCCTCCGATTTCCGGTTACCTTAAAGAGAACAAAATCAAATATACGGAAGGGTACGACGAAAACAATGTTCCACCGGATGCGGATTTGATCGTAATCGGGAGAAGTGCGGTTTTAGTCGATAAACAAAACCCCGAATACCTTAAAGCAAAAAAATTAAACATCCCCAGTTTTTCCTATCCGGAAATAATACAGAAATATTTAATAAAAGAAAATTCGATTGTTGTTGGGGGAACATACGGAAAAACCACAATTTCTTCATTAATCGCGTGGATATTAATAAATGCGGGGAAAGACCCTTCATATATGACCGGGGGAATACCGGTAAATATGAAAGACGGAGTAAAAATTTCGGAAAGCAATTACTCGGTTGTTGAAGGAGACGAACCGCCGTCTTTGTTTGAAGAAGATTTACCGAAATTTATGTATTATAAACCAAAATATTTACTTCTTTCCGCCACGATTTG
>Ga0265296_1002704_pt1 | contig 17434 bp, 17 predicted proteins | sample MunlanPumphouse1_FD_189073 | JGI IMG/M metagenome (GOLD analysis project Ga0265296, IMG submission 189073) | Groundwater microbial communities from a municipal landfill in Southern Ontario, Canada - Pumphouse #1 | ecosystem: Environmental > Aquatic > Deep subsurface > Groundwater | place...
CCCCCGGGAAAACCCCTGGATTGAGCAGATCGAGGTGGAGACCAGCGCCCACCCCTTCCATGATTGGAACGCCCGCATCAACACCGAATGTTATACCCCCAACAGTTGTGCGCGCATCTTCGATCATCAGCATCGCATCCTGGACATCAGCAATAATTATGAACATCTAAGCTTCAACTTCGGCCCCACCTTGCTGAGCTGGCTGGAGGCCAAGGCGCCCCTAACCTACCAGCGGATTCTGGACGCGGACCGTAAGAGCCTGGAGCGGTGGGGACATGGCAACGCCCTGGCCCAGGCTTATAACCATGCCATTTTGCCCCTGGCCAATCCCCGGGACCGAGAGACCCAGATCGTCTGGGGACTCAAGGACTTCAGCCATCGTTTTCAAAGACCGGCGGAGTCCATGTGGCTGCCGGAGACCGCGGTGAATCTCCCCACCCTGGGGGCCCTGGCGGCACACGGCCTGAAGTTCGTGATCCTCTCTCCCTATCAGGCCTTAAGGGTGCGGCCCCTGGCCGGGGGTCCCTGGGAGCGGGTGCAGGGCCACTCCCTGGACACCACCCAGGCCTACCGCTGCTATCTGCCGGATGGCGGCGGCCAGCCTGCCAAGAGGCGGCATATCGAGGTCTTTTTTTATAACGGCCAGGTGGCCGCGGACCTCAGCTTCGGGGACCTGCTCCAGGACAGCAACCGCCTGGTGGAGCGCCTGGTGGAAGGCTTTTCCTCCTCCCAGCCGCGTCCCCAGATCCTCCAGGTGGCCACGGACGGCGAAAATTACGGGCATCATAAAAAATTCGGGGACCTGGCTTTGGCCCATGCCCTGACCCAGGCCCTGCCCCAGAAGGGGTTCCAGCTCTACAATTATGCCGCGTTCCTGAAGCTGGCCCCGCCCCAGATGGAAGTGGAACTCTTCCTGGGCCCCACCGGGGATGGCAGTTCCTGGAGCTGCGCCCATGGGGTGGAGCGCTGGCGCGCTGATTGCGGCTGCGCCACCGGCGGCCAGCCCACCTGGAACCAGAGATGGCGGGGGCCCCTGCGGGAAGCCTTCGATTTCTTAAATGAGCGTCTGGCCACACTTTTTGAGACCCGGGGAGAGCTATTCTTTCGGGACCCCTGGGCCGCGCGCCAGGCTTACATCGAGGTGATCCTGGACCGTTGCCCCGAGACCCTGGCCCGGTTTTTCGCCCAAGAGGGGACGCCGGACCTGAGCCAGAAGGACTGGGTGCCGGCCCTGAAGCTCCTGGAGATGCAGCGCCACGTCCTGCTGATGTATACCAGCTGCGGCTGGTTCTTTGCCGACCTGGCGGGCCTGGAAACCATGCAGGTGTTGAAATACGCGGCCCGGGCCCTGCAATTGGGCCTGGATTTCACCCGGGAGGATTTGGAAACCCCCTTCCTCCAGCGACTGGAGGGAGCCGTGTCCAACCTGCCCGGCGCGGGCACCGGCCGGGACCTTTATCTCCAGCGCATTAAGCCCCTGGTGGTGGACTTCCCCAAGATGGTGAACCAATGGGCCATTACCTGGCTCAAGGAAAGAGAGCGGCAGTGCCCCACCAATATCTACCACGTTCGGGTGGAGACCCTGGACGCGGAAGACCAGTCCCAGGGGTCCTTGACCCTGGGCGCGGGCCGCCTGCACCTCACCTCCGGCACCACCCTGGAGAGCCGGTCCCTGAACTTTTTCACGGTGTTCATGGGGAGCTACCTCTACCGCACCCAGATCATGCAGAGCTCTTCTTCCCATGATTTCCAGGCCCTGAAACAGGAACTCTTTAAGGTGCTGGAAACCACGCCGGAAAACCTGATCCCTTTCCTGGCCCAACGCCTGGGAGAACGCTATTACTCCTTCCACGATATGTTCCTGGAGGAAAAGCACGCCATCTTCCAGGAACTGTTGCGTCAAAACATGGATGAAGCCCTGGCCGTTATTTCCCACAACTTTGAGGAAGCCCGCCCCCTGTTGAAGGCCATGGCCGCCGAGGGCCTGCCTTTGCCCCGTCTTTTTCAGGCCGCGGGCGAAATCACCCTGAACCATGTTCTGGTGGGGATCCTCCAGGAACTGGAGGCCGAACCCGCGTCCCCCATCATCGCCGCCGAACTCCTGGACCTGGTGCAGGAGGCCACCCGGCTGGGTTTAAAGCTGGAATCAAGGCGAGGCGGCCAAATTTTGCGGAAAATTCTGAACCGCCATTTCTCTGATCTGGCCCCGGGATTCACCCCGAAAAATATCTCCCGCCTCCAGCAATTCCTGAGGTTGGTGGGCCAGATCCCCATCGGCCTGGACCTGACCGAGGCCCAAAACCAGTTCTTTATTTTGATGGAGGAACGCTTTCCTAAACTGGCGGCCCAGGCGAAAAAGGACACCCAAGCCCGCAGCCTCACCCGGTTGCTCATCGAGCTGGCCGAAGGCCTCTTCTTCAGCCCGGTGCGGTATTTGAAGTCGCTGGCTTGAGTTGCCTGGGGGGAGGGCCAGGGAGCCTAGGCCCGATTGTTAAGCCCCTCCCCGCAGCCCTCTCCTAAAATCCTGGAGGACCGATTATGCCCCTATTAGCGCGGTTGCAGCAGGCGGTGGCGGACACCATCCGTTTGCAGAGGCAATTTCTGGAGGAGCAGGGAGACGCGGTGGTGGCCGCGGCCCGGATGTTGGCCGCGGTCTTGCGGTCCGGGGGCCGGGTGTTTATCTTTGGTAACGGCGGCAGCGCCGCGGATGCCCAACACCTGGCCGCGGAGTTTGTCAACCGCTTCCAGGTGGAGCGGCCGCCCCTGGCCGCCCTGGCCCTGACCACGGATACTTCCATCCTCACCGCGGTGGCCAATGATTATGATTTCTCCCAGGTGTTCGCCAAGCAGATCGCGGCCCTGGGGAGGCCGGGGGACATGGCCTGGGGCATCAGCACCAGCGGCGGCTCCCCCAATGTCTTGCAGGGGCTGAAACAGGCCCGGGAGCTGGGCCTGAAAACCCTGGCTTGCTGCGGCCGGGACGGGGGGGAGATGGCCGCGCTGGCGGATCTGGCCCTGATTGTGCGCTCCCGGAATACGCCCCGGGTCCAGGAGGTGCACATCACCATCGGCCATGTGCTCTGCGATCTGGTGGATTTCCAGTTGTATCCGGAAAAATTCGACGAAAAAGGGAACTGATGAAAAAGCCGGAACCCCTGTCCCTGGCGGGGATAACTACCTACAGCCTGAAGGACCGGCCCTCCAAGGTCAGTTGCCAAAACTTCGCCCGTCCCTGGCAGGCGGGCGGCAGCCTCCGGGAGTTTGCGGGCCGGCTGCCCCATATTCTGGCGGGCACGGACTTAAGGGAGGTGGCCGGGGCCTGGGTTAAGGCCCACCGGGAGGGATGCCCAATACTCCTGGGCATGGGGGCCCATCCCTTGAAGGTGGGGCTCAGTCCGGTGATCATCGACCTGCTGCGCCGGGGTCTGCTCACCGGCGTGGCCCTGAACGGCGCGGGCATCGTCCACGACGCGGAAATCGCCATGGCTGGGCAGACCTCCGAAGACGTGGACGCGGAATTGGGCTGCGGCCGTTTCGGCATGGCCCAGGAAACCGGGGAATTCTTGAATACCGCCATCTCCTGGGGGGCCAAAGAGAAGCTGGGCCTGGGGGAGGCCGTGGGCCGCCGCCTGCTTAACGCCGCTTTCCCTTATCAACACCTGAGCCTCCTGGCTACGGCCGCGGAATTGGCAGTCCCCCTGACGGTGCACGTGGCCGTGGGCACGGATATCATTCACCTCCACCCGTCGGTGGACCCGGAGGCCTTGGGGGCCACTACCCATCTGGATTTCCGCATCTTTGCCGCGCTGGTGAGCCGCCTGGCCGGGGGCCTGTATCTGAACCTGGGTTCCGCGGTGATCATGCCCGAGGTCTTCTTGAAGGCCCTCACCCTGGCCCGGAACCTGGGCCATAAGGTGGAGCCCCTGACCACCGTCAATCTGGACTTTGTCCAACATTACCGCCCCTTAACCAACGTGGTGCGGCGGCCCACCGCGGGGAAAGGCAGGGGCTATGCCCTCACCGGCCACCACGAGCTGCTTTTTCCCCTCCTCGCCGCGCTGGTGATCGAGGAACTGGAGGAGACCCATGCCCACTGAGATCGTCATCATTGCCCATGACCTGCGTCTGGAAGGTTTTCTGACGGATTCCCCCACGGCCCAGGCCCTGGCCGCGGCCCTGCCCATCACCGGGCAGGCCCAGCTCTGGGGGGATGAAATCTACTTTCCCGTGCCCCAGGTGGTGGCGGACCTGGACGACACCGCCACCCCGGTGGTGCACGTGGGGGATATCGGCTACTGGCCCACGGGCAAGGCTTTTTGTATTTTCTTCGGCCTCACCCCGGCCAGCGTGCCCGGGGAGATCCGCCCGGCCAGCCCCGTGAACCTGGTGGGCCGCGTCGGGGGGGACCCCTGCTGCCTCAAACTGGTGCCCGCAGGCGCCGCGGTGCGTATCGAGAAGAAATAGTGTAAAATATAAATTAAGCAAACATGGTGCTTAGAACGCACCCTACATTTATCCGGTTCCCAAGCTGAGCTTGGGAACCAGATTATTATAACGAGGTTGTGCCATGCCGATTTTTGAGTTCCGTTGTCAGTCTTGCGGTCATGAATTTGAGAAGCTGGTCTTTGGCAGTGATGCGGTGGAGTGTCCCTCCTGCCAGCAGCCGCAGGTCGAAAAGTTGATGAGCGCCTGTTCCGCCAAGGTGGGCTATAAGTTCACCGCCGCGTCCAACCCCAAAGGCGCTGCCTGCGGCGGGTGTTCCACCGGTTCCTGCAGCACCTGTCATTAAAGATGCTGCTCTACCTTACCTGATGCAGGCCCAATGCCCCCAACTGCTCTAGTTGCCGGGGCATTCGGGAAAAACTGCCAGGCAGGAAATTGCCCCCTTCATGAACAGAAAACAGGAAACAGAAAACCGCAAACCGCCTGCAATCCGCCTCGGCACCAGGGGGAGCGCGCTGGCCCTGGTCCAGGCCAACTGGGTCAAGGCGAAGCTTGAGGAGCGGCATCCCGGCCTGGCCGTGGGGCTGGTGATCATCAAGACTTCCGGGGATAAGCTGAAGGACGTGCCCCTGGCCCAGGTGGGCGGCAAGGGCCTGTTCATCAAGGAGATTGAAGAGGCCCTCTTCGCCGGGGAGGTGGACCTGGCGGTGCACAGCTTGAAAGACATGCCCGCGGTGGTGCCCGACGGCCTGGTAATCGGCGCGGTGCCCTTACGTGAGGATTGGCGGGATGCGTTTATCTCCCACAATTTCCGGACCCTGGCCGATATTCCCGCCGGGGGCCGGGTGGGCACCGGCAGCCTGCGGCGGCGGGTGCAGCTCCTGCACCTGCGGCCCGACCTGGAGATCGTCCCCATCCGGGGCAACGTGGACACCCGCGTGCGGAAGATGGCCGAGCAGGGCCTGGACGCCCTGATCCTGGCGGCTGCGGGCCTTTCCCGGCTAGGCCTGACGCAACTAGCCCGGAGCTTTCTCTCCGCCCAGGAGATGCTGCCGGCCGTCAGCCAGGGGGCCCTGGGACTGGAGGTGCGGGCCGGGGATGGCCGGGCCCAGGAATTAATCGCCTTTCTTGACGACCCGGCCACCCACACCGCGGTCACCGCGGAGCGCGCCTTTCTGGCCCGTCTGGAAGGGGGCTGCGTGGTGCCGGTGGCGGGCCTGGCCCAGGTGGAAGGCGGCCAGGTCGCGTTTCAGGCCCTGATCGGCGATCTGGAGGGCCGCCACCTGGTCCAGGGTGAGATCTCGGGGCCCACGGCCGCGGCCGGCACCCTGGGACGCACCCTGGCGGAGCGCCTCCTCGACCAGGGCGGCCGGGAAATCCTGGCCCAGATTTATGGGCGGCAGATCTAGTGGAGTGTTTTATAATTAACTTGATTTATTAACGATTCCCTCCTTATGGCTTGAAGGTCTTAAGTCCCCCTTTGGAAAAGGGGGATTTAGGGGGATTTCAAGCGCTAATAAAAATCCCCCCTGGCCCCCCTTTACAAAAGGGGGGAAAAACTGCTTTGCCGACGTAACCTTGATGTAACCTCAATTTTGAAACAGCCCAGCAGTAGCGAGTCCCGGGAATACCCCGCAAATTATCGGTCCGGCAAACTTTCCTTCCCTTGGTGCGAGATGGTTGGGTGATGGGGATAACCTATCGTCATTCCAAGAAATATCATCCCCGCCGACTCCCGTTTAAGCCCTGCAGCCTTCTTTAATCCTTGACTTTTGCCGATAAAATGTTTAAAATAAAAACGGTAAAAGTTATCAGGGGAGAAAAGCAATGCGGGGGCGCTGGGGGATCGCCTGGCTGGCCTGGAATTTATGGCTGGCTGTAAGTATCTGCCTACCGGGAACGGGGGCCGCGGCCGACGCGGGCTGGTGGCGAAACGCGGACGGACGCCTCCCCATTCTGGCCGTGTCCGGCTCCTCCCTGGAAGCCCAGATGCTGGGCGAAAGAAACCAGCCCACTTCCCCTTATAATAAGCTGAAGATTTTCGATGGCTCCCCGGGGTTGTCAGCCGACCAGGAAGGCGGCGCCACCCTGAAGCTCCCCAAGAACCTGGAACTGAAGGTTTCTTTCCTGTACAACCGGGACTCCTCCCAGGTGGACCCCCGGCGGCAGCAGGATGCCGAGGCCCTGGTCAAGTATTCCATGGATTACCGCCTCCTCCCCAACCTCAAGGTGGGCCTGAGCGGTTACCTTTATTATCCCCGTGCCGACCAGGGTTACTCCCTGGGCCGCCCCTTTGGCGACCGGGTGTTGGGCCTGGGTCCGGGCGTTAAATATGACCTGGGGCAATGGAGTTTCGTCCTCAAGATGCAGATGGAGCCCGGCGGCGCCCGGGACCGGGGCGACAATGTGCAAAACTGGCTCCGGGTCTGGTACGCGTTCTAAGACCGTTTTCAGTTTTCTGTTTTCGGTTAATTAAACACAACTCCTGAATTCCTTACACCCTGCAACGTGCGCTTCTCCTCCCCAATTATCCCCGGCCGTTTCCTGCGCCGTAAGCAACGTTTCCTGGCGGAAGTGGAACTTGCCGCGGGCGGCACGGTCTGGGCCCACGTGCCCAATACCGGGGCGCTCCGGGGGTGCATGGAGATCGGCCAGGAGGTTCTGCTGACCCAGGACGGCCGTCCCGGCAGGAAGACCCAGTATACCTGGCGCTTCGTTAGGGGGCCAGCGGGCTGGATCTGTATCGACACCCTGGCCCCCAACCGGCTGGTGGCCGACGCCCTGGACGGACCGGGTCTGCCGGGCATCCCCGCCCACGTGCAGGTGCGGCCCGAAGTGACCCTGCCCCAGGGGAGCCGCCTGGATTTCGTCCTGGACCTGGGAGGGGGACTGGCCTTCCTGGAAGTAAAAAGCGTCACCTGGGTGGAAGAAGGGGTGGCCCTTTTTCCCGATGGGGTCACGGCCCGGGGCCGCCGCCACCTCCAGGACCTGATGGGCCTGGTGCGCCAGGGCCATCAGGCCTGGCAGGTCTTTGTGGTGCAGCGGGAGGATGCCCGGGTGTTGCGGCCTGCCGCCCAATTAGACCCGGAATATGCCCGGGAACTGGCCCTGGCGTCCCGGAACGGGGTAAATATTTTGGTTATCCAAGAAAAGGTGGCGCCCCCGGAAATTAATCTTGCCTCCACCCTGCCCTTTGATTTAACATAATTTTCTGGCACCCTGCGTTACCATTTCCGTGCTTCTGATTAACAATTCCCTTATAGAGAAAAAACGATGAACGCCGCCGCGGTAGGTAATAATATCCGGATATTTACGGGCAACGCCAACCCGGAGTTGTCCCAAAAGATTTGCGACCACCTCTCTGTGCCCCTGGGGCAAGCCCTGGTCAGCACCTTCAGCGACGGGGAGATCCGGGTGGAGATCGGGGAGAACGTCCGGGGCCGGGACGTCTTTCTCATCCAGCCCACCTGCCCCCCGGCCAACCACAACCTGATGGAACTCCTGATCATGATCGACGCGGTGAAAAGGGCCTCTGCCCGGCGCATCACCGCGGTCATCCCCTATTTCGGCTACGCCCGCCAGGACCGGAAGGTGGCTCCCCGGGTGCCCATTTCCGCCAAGTTGGTGGCGGATATTTTGGTCACCGCCGGGGCCCACCGCATCCTCACCATGGACCTGCACGTGGGCCAGATCCAGGGGTTCTTCAATATCCCGGTGGACAATCTCTACGGCTCCCCCATTATGATCCCCTACATCAAGGAGAACTTTCAGAACGACCTGTCCATCGTCTCTCCGGATGCGGGGGGGGTCCCCCGGGCCCGGGCCTATGCCAAGCGGCTGGCCGCGTCCCTGGGTCTGATCGACAAACGCCGGGACGCCCCGGGTAAGGCCAAGGCCTTGAATCTCATCGGCGAAGTCCTGGGCAAGGAAGTGGTCATCATGGATGACATCATCGACACCGGCGGCACCCTGAGCGAGGCCGCGAAGGTGATCATGAGCCGGGGCGCGCTCAGCGTCAATGCCTGCTGCACCCATGCGGTGCTCTCCGGCCCGGCGGTGGGGCGGGTCGCGGAAGCGCCCCTGAAAAGCCTGGTGGTCACCGACACCATCCCCTTAAGCGAGCAAGCCAAGGCCTGCCCCAAGATCGTGCAGCTTTCCGTGGCCAATATCTTTGCCCGGGCCATCCTCAACATCCACCGGGAAGATTCCATCAGCTCCCTGTTTGAAATTCATTTTTAAGATTTCTCAAGAAGGGGTCTTGCGAAGGCAACGACTGTGGAAGGGCGAATCTGGCATTCGCCTGAAATTGGTGGGCAAATACGGGCGAACCCCAGGTTCGCCCTTACTTTTTTGTTATCTTTTGGATGCGCAGCGGGTTCATAACTCCCCGCCCCAGAAGAGGTAGGCCAGGGCCGCAGCAGCCAGGAAAGGCCCGTAGGGAATGGCCAGGGTCCGCCACTCTCCTTTGGCCAGGCGGCCGCGCCCCAGGGCCAGCCCCAACCCCACCAGGCTTCCCAGGGCCGCGCTGCCGAAGATTATCCAGGGTAGCGCCCTAACCCCCAGGAAGGCCCCGATCAGGGCCAGCAACTTCACGTCCCCCCCGCCCAGGCCCATTTTTCCCGTCAATTTTTCATAGACCCAACCCAACCCGTAAAAAATGGCAGCCCCGGCCAGGGCCCCGGCCAGGGATTCCAAAAAAGGCAGGTGGGGGAAGATCAAGGCGAGGATGAGTCCCAGGCCCGTGCCGGGGATGGTGATGGCGTCCGGCAGCCAGCGATGTTCCAGGTCCAGGGCGGTGAGGACCACCAGCGCGGCGCAGAAAGACCCGTAAACCACCAGCAGATAATCGCCGGGGAATCTTATCCAGAGGGCCAGGGCCAAAAGGCCCCCGGCCAACTCCACCGCGGGATATCGCCAGGAAATGGGTTGGCCGCAAAAACGGCAGCGACCCCGGAGAAGGAAGAAACTCAGCAGGGGGAGGTTATCCCGCCAGAGAATGGTGACCCGGCATTGGGGGCAGCGGGAACGGCCGGCCCAAACCTGCTCCCCCTGGGGCAGCCGGGTGATGACCACATTGAGGAAGCTCCCCAGGGCCAGACCCACCAGAAATGCCAGAACCCAGGCCGTCATTAGCTAGTTTCGGTAGTTCCCCCGGGTAATGATCAATCCGTACCCATCTCCAGGCGGTCCACCTTGGAGAAAGGCATATTCCAATAGCCCAGATCGGTGGTGCCTTCCACCAGGCTCCCCACAAAGACTTCGCCCCTGAGCCGTTCGCCGGAGATGAGCGTGATTTCCGCCGGGCGATAGCGATCCTGCACGGACCCGGTAAAACGTATGGTCTGCACCAGATTGAGGGGCATCCACTGCTTGGCCCCTCCGGCCCGGATGGTGATCTCTTGGGTCTTGCCGGGGAAACGGAAGCGGTGCACCGCGAAGGCCAGGCCGTCCTGGGTGATCACCCGGCTGGCCCATTGGGGTGGCGGGGGCGGCGGTACGGGCTTGGGAGCGCAGGCGGCCACCAAGAGCAGGGCCAGGGCCCAACACCAGGGTTGCACTTTGAACCGGGGGAAAAAACGGCAGGCAGCCTGGAGGAGGGGAGAATGGCTCTTATCTTTCATCTAAGAACCCCCGAAACGGTAAAAATCAAATTTAGCTTACGCCCTATTCATATCACAAAGAGGTGGCCCGGGGACCATTAAAAATGGCCTTTCCGGTTTTTTCAACCCTCACCGCGCAGTTGCCAAAACTGCGTGGGACAACGGCACCCATTGAACAATATTGTAAGCTAAATAAATGCTAATAATACATTAATGTATGGTAGAGGGCAGGGGCTTTTTGGATATCTTATTGATATTACAGCTATTTTAAATGGCACCATCCTTGCTTTACTAAAGTGTGCTTAGCTCATAATTTGTGGGGAGCAATTATAATTCTTCCTGAGGAGGAAGCAGCAATGAATGCGGCTGATACGGCCTTTGTTCTGATCTCCGCGGCCCTGGTGATGCTCATGACCCCGGGGTTGGCCCTGTTTTATGGAGGCATGGTGCGGAGCAAAAATGTCTTGGGCACCATCATGCAAAACTTCATCATGCTGGGCGTGGTGGGCGTCTTGTGGGCCCTCTATGGTTACAGCCTGGCCTTTGGTCCGGATGTGGGCCATATCATCGGCAACCTGGACTGGATCGGTCTCAACGGCGTGGGTTTTGAACCCTTTAAGGCCTACTCCGAAACCATTCCTCACCAGACCTTCATGATCTACCAGGCCATGTTTGCCATCATCACCCCGGCCCTAATCACCGGGGCCTGGGCCGAACGCATGAAATTCAGCACCTTTCTGGTGTTCATGGTGGTGTGGTCCACCATCGTTTACTGCCCCGTGGCCCACTGGGTCTGGGGCGACGGCGGCTGGCTCAAGAACCTGGGGGCCCTGGACTTCGCCGGCGGCACAGTGGTGCACATCAACGCCGGTATCGCCGCCCTGGCCGCGGCCCTGGTCATGGGTCCCCGCAAGGGCTACGCGGGCTATGGCAACGGCGCTGAGGCCTTCATTCCCCATAACCTGCCCATGACGGTCCTGGGCGCGGGCCTGCTCTGGTTCGGCTGGTTCGGCTTCAACGCCGGCAGCGCCCTGGCGGCCAATGCCCTGGCCAGCTCTGCCTTCACCGCCACCCATTTCGCCACCTGCGCCGCCACCCTGGCCTGGGTGGGCGCTGAGTGGATTCACCGGGGCAAGCCCACCACCCTGGGCGCAGCCTCCGGGGCCGTGGCCGGGCTGGTGGCCATCACCCCCGCCGCGGGCTACGTGGGCCCCATGTCCGCCATCATCATCGGCATGGCGGCCGGCTCTGTCTGCTACCTGGCCGTGCTGGCCAAAGTGAAGCTGGGTTATGACGACTCCCTGGACGTGGTGGGCGTTCACTGCGTGGGCGGCGTCCTCGGCGCCCTGTTGACCGGACTCTTCGCCACCAAACTGGTGAACGCCGCGGGCGGCGACGGCCTCTTCTTCGGCAACCCCGCCCAGTTGGGCATCCAGGCCCTGGCCGTGGGTGTGACCCTGGTCTACTCTTTTGTCGTCAGCTACATCCTCTTTAAAATTCTCGACGCCACCATGGGTTTAAGGGTAACACCGGAAGAAGAAACCGCCGGCCTGGACCTCAGCGAACACCAAGAGACCGGCTACAGTCTGTAAAATTTCAGGAGGGATGACATGAAAAAGATAGAGGCCATTATCCAGCCCTTCAAATTGGAACCGGTAAAAGAGGCCCTGCACGGCATCAGCATCGAGGGCATGACGGTTTCCGAGGTCAAGGGCTTCGGCAGACAAAAGGGCATCCGGGAAGTATACCGGGGCATGGAATACCAGGTGGATTTTCTCCCCAAGGTGAAGATCGAAATAGTGGCCGCGGATGACAAGGTGCAGGCCGTGGTGGACATCATCATTGCCAAGGCCCGCACCGGCAGGATCGGCGACGGCAAGATCTTCGTCTACCCGATAGCCGAAGTCATCCGCATCCGCACCGGGGAGACCGGAGACGCGGCCCTGTGAAGACTTGCCTAAAAAAGCTGATCTAAAACCAGAAGGGAGGGGCCTGCCCCTCCCTTTTTTGCATTAATGAAAAGTTCACAAATGACTAATAACATATTTGTTATTTGTGATAAATATAACAATTAGATATCTTATTGATATATCATGGAAAATAAAACGGCACAGAAGGTGCATTTCTTCCTGGCAGGCAATCATGTAAAGGGAGGAAGGTTTATGCATCATCAACGTCGCGTTTATACCTACATCTTTCTGTTGTTTCTGGTAGGACTGGCCGTGCTCCCGCCCCTGTTGGCGTGGGCCGCGGAACCGGAGGCCGCGCCGGCCGCAGCCGCGGTCACCGCCGACCCTGCGGGCACGGCCACCGGCACCGTCAAGGACATCACCGCCAAAGAGGCGGGAAAACCTATCCTGGCGGAGATCGCCGAGGCAGTGGGCCATAACAAGATCTCCATCAACATTGTCTGGACCCTGATCACCGGCTACCTGGTCATGTTCATGCAATTGGGTTTTGCCTTGGTGGAGACCGGCTTTACCCGGGCCAAGAACGCGGCCCACACCATGCTCATGAATTTCATGGTTTACGTCATCGGCATGTTGGGCTTCTGGATCTGCGGCTTCGCCTTTATGTTCGGGGGCATCGGCCAGGTGTCGGCCCTGGGCATGGTTGCTAATTTGAACAATGAAGTAACCATCAATCTCCTGGGCAAGGACTGGGGGATCATCGGTTATAAAGGGTTTTTCCTCACGGGCGGGGCCTATGACGTCTCCGTCTTTACCCTTTTCCTCTTCCAGATGGTCTTCATGGACACCACGGCCACCATCCCCACCGGGGCCATGGCCGAGCGCTGGAAATTCCTGGCTTTCGTCATCTATGGCTTTTTCATTTCCATGCTCATCTACCCCATCTACGGCAACTGGGTCTGGGGCGGCGGCTGGCTCTCCCAATTGGGGACCAACCTGGGTCTGGGCCACGGGGCCGTGGATTTCGCCGGTTCCGGGGTGGTGCACATGGTGGGGGGCGTCACGGCCCTGGCCGGGGCCATCGTTCTGGGACCCAGGATCGGCAAATACAAGAAGGACGGCACCCCCAATGCCATCCCGGGCCACCATATCCCCATGGGCATCGCCGGGGCCTTGATCCTGGCCTTCGGCTGGTTCGGGTTTAACCCCGGGTCCACCCTGGCGGGCACCGACCTGAGGATCGGCGTCATTGCCGTCAACACCATGCTGGCTTCGGCTGGCGGCGCCTTCTCGGCCATGCTCTACATGTGGCTCCGGTTCGGGAAACCTGACCCCACCATGTGCGTCAACGGCCTGCTCGCGGGCCTGGTGGCCATCACCGCGCCCTGCGCCTTTGTGACCGCTCCGTCTGCGGTGCTCATCGGCCTCCTCGCCGGCGTCCTGGTGGTTTTAAGCGTCTTATTCATCGACGGCGTCCTGAAGGTGGACGATCCGGTGGGCGCCATCTCAGTGCACGGCGTTTGCGGCTGCTGGGGGGTTCTGTCCCTGGGGCTCTTTGCCGATGGCACTTACGGGGATAAATTTAACAACGTCGAGGGCACGGTCAAGGGCCTGTTTTATGGGGACGCCTCCCAGTTACTGGCCCAGATTATCAGTGTGAGCGCCAACATTACCTTTGTCTTTGTCGCGGCCTATCTCGCCTTCAAGCTCATCGAGGTGGTCGTCGGCAACCGGGTCTCTGCAGAGGTGGAGATGGGCGGCCTGGATGTCCCCGAGACCGGAGTATTGGCCTACCCCGACTTTGTCCTGGCCAAGAGTGACCGGAAAGAAACGGCCAACGGCCAGGCCTAGGGAGTCTTGGCGTCCTTGATATTTAAAGGATCCCCATGCAGAAGCAATCATCACGACAGGAGAACACGCATGAAGAAGATTGAGGCGATAATTCAGCCCTTCCGGTTGGAACCGGTGAAAGAGGCCTTGCACGCCATCAGTGTCGAGGGCATGACGGTCTCCGAAGTCAAGGGCTTTGGCAGGCAAAAGGGCATCCGGGAAGTATACCGGGGCATGGAATACCAGGTGGACTTTCTCCCTAAGGTAAAGATCGAGATCGTCGCTCAGGATGACAAGGTGCCCGCCATTTTGGAAGCCATCATCAGCAAGGCCCGGACCGGCAGGATCGGCGACGGCAAGATCTTTGTCTATCCGGTGGCGGAGGTCATCCGCATCCGCACCGGCGAGAAGGGCAATGAGGCGGTGTAAAAGTAAGACCGTATCCTGATAAGTGGGGATATTTCTTCACTTTAATCAAAAATCGTGATTTAATACCCCCCGGTAGAGGTATACTCTCCAGGGAGAAGGGTATTACCGGGTTATTCCGCCTGGTTATCCCTTCTCCCTGGTGGGGCCTCTGGGGGGATTTAAGATTAACCAGACTTTTCGAGGAAAGGAGAAGAAAAATGGGACATTTTCTGGGGAAAAAGATGGTTCTGGGGGTGGTTTTGCTCTTTTTATTCACCGGGTTTGTTGCCTTGCCCGCGTGGGCCCAGGCGGGCGCCCCGGCCTTGATGGAAAAACCGGCCGCACCGCCGGCGGAAGAAAAAAAGGATGGCCCGCCCACCACCTGCGGCCCCATGATCAGCGACACCTGTCTGCCCATCGATACCGGCAAGTTCGCCATGCAGGCCTGGTGGGCCGTGTCGCTTTATCCGAACGTGTTCAGCAATAACTGGCGGGCGGTGAGCGCGGGCGGGAATTTTTCCACCTTTTTCATGCCGGTCAAATTTGTCTATGGCCCCACCAAAAACTTGGAAACGTATGTTGTTGTTCCTTTTATCAATAACTGGGTCCAAAAAGCCAATGGGACTGGTCCCAACGGCGAAAACTCCGCGAGCTACGGGGGCATTGGGGATATTACGGCGGTGGCTAAATATAACTTTCTGCCGGAGGGCACTTATACGCCTGCCCTAAGCGCGGTGGGCGGGGTGGGTTTTCCCACCGGCCATGCCTCCCACCTCAACCCGGGGCGCCTGGGCCAGGATGCCATCGGCACCGGTTCTTTCAACTTCATCACCGGCCTCAACCTGTTCAAATATGTGAAACCGGTGTTGCTGCACAGCCAGATCTGGTTTAACTCTCCCATCAACCTCTATAAAATACACGGTGACGACGGCCCTATTAATGTCCGTTCCCGGGAATACCTGAATGTCAATCTGGCCGCGGAACTTCCCGTTGCTAAGCAATGGGTCTTATTGTTTGAAGTTTACAGCACCTGGACTTGGCAAAACCTACCCACCATCCAGAGCTACCAAACCCCGTCCACGGTTGTTGGCATCCTGCCGGCCATCGAGTTTCTGGCCACGGACAAATTGGCTTTAGCCGCGGGCGCCTCCATCGACCTTTGGGGCAAAAACGGCGTCCAAAAATATACGCCCATGATAACCGCGTTCTATACTTTTTAAGCGTTTTTCGGGATCAAAAGGAGGAGGTATGGTCCGTTACATACCTCCTCTTTTATGGTGGTGGCCCTGTTCATGAGGCCCAAGGCGATCAACGCAGGGAAGGCCTGTCATTTTGGGGAACAGTTTTGGTTTCCAGCGCTTAGGTCTATGACTCCGGATATCTCTCCCGGGAGGAAATGCCCGTGCAAGCAATGAAAAATAACTGGCTGCAGCAAGGCGGGCGGTTCGCCATTGTGGATGAGCTTGCCCCAGTCCGGTTTTTGAGCCGGGAAAAGTATGAATTGATGAAGAAACTCAACCCCAACCTCATCGAAATGAAAGCCGGCGATATCCTCTATCTGACGGAACCCCCAAGTAAGAGAGAGGTACGCCCGCCGCAGAATACGGATTAGCCCCGGAGATCTAGAAGTTGTGCCGCGGCCAGCGCTTCCCCTGACCGGGGCCGGGTGATGCGTTTTGAGAAGAGATTTCCCTTCCTTTATTTTTAAAGAGAAGCCTTGCAAACGTGTCTATACTTCCTTAATCTTGGCTTAAAAGCATTTGGCCCTTAACCTCCCCGGCATCAAGGGGGCGGAGAGCATTCTCAGCTTCTGCCGCCGCATCTCTGCCTTTGAGGGTCTGTTATACCAGGTTGCTGTCAAAGAGGTAATATTGAACGTGTCATTCTGAACGGAGCGAAGCGCAGTGAAGAATCTAGATTCTTCGCTTCGCTCAGAATGACAATATTACTCTTTTGACCGCAACTTGGTATTAGAGGCAATTTCGTTGCCTCGATTTAAGGAGGGGAGACGAATTATGCCGCATTTTCGGGGGGCAAAGAATTTACTGGGGTTGTTTTTAATCAGTTTGGCTCTAAGTTTTATTGTCCCGCCGGCTCTGGCCCAGGGCCCGGGAGGTCCTGCCATCTTCATGGAGAAGCCGGCGCCGCCTGCGGAAGAAAAGAAGGACGCCCCGCCCAGCACCTGCGGCCCCATCATCTGTGACACCTGCGTGCCCATCGATACCAGCAAGTTCGCCATGCAGGCCTTCTGGGCTTTGTCCATTTATACGGGGAATTTTTCCCACAACTGGCGGCACGTCGACGCCAAGGGGAACTTCTACACCTTTAACATGCCCATTAAATTCACCTATGGCCCCACCAAGGACATGGAAGTGTATGTCATCGTGCCCTTCGTCACTAACTGGGTCGATAGTGCGAATAAGAGCCTTGCCGGCCCTAATGGCGAACGTAACGCCGGTTACAGCGGCATCGGCGACATGACCCTGATCGGCAAATACAATCTGCTGCCGGAAACCGATTCCCGGCCCGCGATTACCGCGGTGGGCGGGCTCTCCACCATTCCCACCGGCCACGCCTCCCACCTCAATCCGGGGCGCCTGGTCCAGGATGCCATCGGCACCGGGTCGTTATCCTTTGTCACCGGCTTCAACCTGTTCAAATATCTGAAGCCGTTTCTGATTCATAGCCAGATCTGGTACAACACCCCCATCAATATGTATAAGATCCATGGAAATGACTTCCCCCAGGCGGTGCGCAACCACGATTGGGTGACCTTCAACCTGGCCGCGGAATTGCCCTTAACCAAGGACAAGAAGTGGATTCTCCTGACGGAAATGTACAGCAACTGGACCTGGTCCAATATTTACAGCCCTCAGGGTTTCCAATCCCCCACCACGCTTCTGGGGATTCAGCCGGCCCTCGAATATGTGGCCACGGATAAACTGTCCATGGCTGCGGGTTGCGCCTTCGACCTGGTGGGCAAGTTTGGCGGCCAAAAGATCACTCCGGTGTTGACCATGCTCTATTCCTTCTAGGACCGCCGCGAGCCGGCGCCGGTCTAATGAAGGTAGTCTGAGAAGATTTTTGGTCAACCTTAATTAATTTATAAAACGCGGGGGCCCGGGTTTCCGGGCCCCCATTTTTTGTGTGCCGAGCATGCAGCGCAGCTTGGAGGTGAAAATCCTCTACCCAACCTGATGGAGGTGAAGGGTTAGCGAAGCGCAAGGGCGTCGTTGCGAGGCG
>Ga0265296_1002705_pt1 | contig 17409 bp, 15 predicted proteins | sample MunlanPumphouse1_FD_189073 | JGI IMG/M metagenome (GOLD analysis project Ga0265296, IMG submission 189073) | Groundwater microbial communities from a municipal landfill in Southern Ontario, Canada - Pumphouse #1 | ecosystem: Environmental > Aquatic > Deep subsurface > Groundwater | place...
AGAAGTATAACTTGATGACCACTGTCAAGGGTCTATTTACGGCAGGTTGCGGAGTAGGTGCATGTGCCCATAAGTTTTCAAGTGGCTCACACGTACAGGGAAGGATCGCAGCAAAGTCAGCATTGAAGTATGCCAATGACAGGAAGGACTATACACCAACGCTGTCTGATGCTACAATAGCTAAATTCAAGGAAATAGTATTGAAACCAATGACTGTCTATGATGAAAATTGCGCATATACAACTAGTGACGATGTGAATCCTAACTATATATCCCCGCACAATTTCCTGTTCAGGCTGCAGAAGATAATGGGAGAATACGTTGGTGGATGGGAAACCTTGTATGGAACAAATGACAAGCTGCTCGAGATCGCCCTCTGGAAGTTAGCATTCTGCCAAGAGGATATAGAGAAGCTTGCTGCTAAAGACCTTCATGAGCTAATGAGGGCTTGGGAGACTGTTCACAGGTACTATGTTGGTGAGGCATGTGCAAGGACAAGGCTTGCCAGGAAAGAGTCAAGATGGCCTGGGTACTACTATAAGCACGATTACCTGAAACTGGATGAAAATGAGAAGCATTTTGTAAATGTGAAGTACGATATGGATAAGAACGAATGGAGCGTACTTGAAAGGCCAATGATCCCTATTATTTAAGGGAGATGTATCAATGGGGGCGACTGTAAGGTCGCCCCCACATTTTATTAGAGAATTGTCTATGAATGAAGAGTATGCTGAAAAATGCCAGGCACTATCCCTGGAAAGCAGATTCAGATTCTCATGCCACAATGAGATTTCTTGTTTTAACACCTGTTGCGGTGATATAAATATCTTTCTTATGCCTTATGATATCCTGAGGATGAGGAGGGCTATGGGGTTGTCTTCGGGAGAATTCTTAAAGGGATATACCATTCCGTTATTGGCAGATGAGGGGTTGCCTTTAGTAGTGCTTAAGATGATGGAGGATGAAAACAAGATATGTCCTTTTGTTACATCTGATGGATGTAAGATATACCAGGATAGGCCATGGTCGTGCAGGATGTATCCCGTTTTTCCCTCTTCTTCAGGAGAAGAAGGGTTTATTATAAAAGAAGGGGACTCATGTCTTGGATGTAAAGAGGAAAAATTGTGGACAGTAGAAGGGTGGAAGAAGGATCAGGGGATCGATATATATGATAAAATGAACGAATCTTATGAGGAGATCACCTTACATGATTACTTTCTGAAGGGGAATAAACTTGATCCTGAAAAGTCGAAGATGCTTTATATGGCCTGTTACGACCTGGATGAGTTTAAGAGATTTCTTTTTGAAACAAGATTCTTTGATGTCAATGATGTGGAAAAGGGAATTATTAAAAGGGTAAGAGAAGACGAGGAAGAACTCCTGAGTTTTGGATATAAATGGGTAAGATTTAATCTCTTCGGCGAGGATACATTAAAACTCAAAGATAAGTTATTTAACGATATCCTGCAGGCTAAGTATAGATAGACTGTAGACTTTTAGACTGTAGGAACGCGCCATGCGAGATCATACCAAGCTCAGAGCGCCTTAATTCGGTCCATTCGCAACGAAACAGCCTTCAGCCTAAACACCTGTGTAGTTACTGAAGATTAAAACAGAAAGGATTAATCCATGTTGATGGATATGGGTACCGTAGAACCTGTTAAGCGCACACTGGATTCCAAATTCAAATTCGGATGCCATAATAATATCAGCTGCTTTACTAGCTGTTGTAGCCGTACAAGTATAATCCTTACCCCCTATGACATAGTAAGGATAAAAAACAGGTTGGGAATCTCTTCAGGAGATTTCCTTGAAAAATACACCTACACCTATATTGATGAAGTGAACTCACATCCTTACGCAGTGCTTAAGGTGATTGAAGATGATAAAGGGGGATGTCCCTTTGCTACATCTGAGGGTTGTAGTATTTATGAAGACCGGCCTTCTAACTGTCGCTATTATCCTGTCGGCCAAGGCCTTATGATAATTGGCTCGGAGGAAGGACCGGTAAATGAAGAATTCTACTTCTTTATAAGAGATCCAAATTGTCTTGGTTATCAGGGAGAGAAAGAGTGGACGATAGAGAGTTGGAGGGTTGAACAGGGAGCTGACCTTTATGATGAGATGAACAGGGAGTGGAAGGAGATCCAGTTGAGGAGAAACACAACTGATCAGTCCAAACTCGAGTCAAATAAACAGGCCATGCTTTACATGGCAAGTTATGATATGGATAAGTTCAAAAATTTTGTTTTTGAGAGCAAATTTCTCGATATCCTTGATATTGATAAGGAGGAGGTCGAAAAGATAAAGATTGATGAAATAGCACTGATGAAGTTTGGATTCAAATACCTGAAATATATCCTTATGCTTGAGAACACGTTGAAAGTGAAAGAGGAATATGAAAAAAGGGAAGCATCCAAATGAGGCGGAAGGCCTTGAAATAAATTCGTAAGTTAGGAGGGACATGGTGGAGAGAGAAGTTTTTGACAAAAGTATTCTTGTTGTCGGAGGGGGGATCAGTGGGCTCACCACGGCTCTTGAAGCTGCGGAAACGGGATACAGGGTCATCCTAGTGGAAAAAGAGGCTTTTCTGGGGGGAAGGGTAGCCAGACTAAATAAATACTATACGAAACTCTGTCCTCCAAGCTGTGGACTGGAGATAAACTTCAAGAGGATAAAGCGTAACCCGAATATTCAGTACTTTACACTGGCAGAAGTAGAATCGGTTTCAGGTGAGGAAGGGAATTATGATGTAGCGATCAGAGTTCAACCCAGGTATGTTAACGATAACTGTACTGCCTGTGGAGAATGTGAGAAGGTCTGTGTTACAGAAATCGAAAATGATTTTAACCTGGGGATGGACAAGACCAAAGCTGCTTATATTCCCTACCAATTGGCTTTCCCCATGAAGTATGTGTTAGCCCCTGAGATCATTGGAACCGATGAGGCAAAGAAGTGTTTAGAAGCCTGTAAGTATAACGCTATTGATTTAGGAATGCAGTCCGAGACTATCAATGTCAAGGTTGGTTCTATAGTTGTTACTTCCGGTTGGAAACCGTATGATGCTTCAAAAATAGACAATCTGGGTTTTGGAAAATACGAAAATGTAATAACCAATGTTATGATGGAAAGATTGGCGGCTCCCAATGGACCTACAAATGGAAAGATATTACGGCCATCTGATGGGAAAGAGGTCAAGAATGTCATATTTGTACAGTGTGCCGGATCAAGAGATGAGAATCATCTGCCATATTGTTCAGCCGTATGCTGTTTGGCATCTCTGAAACAGGCTACATATGTGCGGGAGCAGTATCAGGAATCGAAGGTCACCATTTTTTACATAGATATAAGGGCAATTGGAAGATTTGAAGACTTCTATACAAAGGTTCAGAGTGATGAAAATGTGTCATTTATTAAGGGAAAAGTAGCAAAGGTTGAAGAAGACCCAGCTACTAAAGACCCGATAGTGGAAGTGGAAGATACCCTGTCAGGCGAGAAGATCAAGGCAAAAGCCGACCTGGTTGTTTTAGCCACAGGGATAGTTCCAAATATGTCGGATAATAAAATCCCTGTGAATATAACTTGTGACGAATTTGGATTTGCAGTCTCTGATCCATCTAAGACGGGTATATACGCAGCCGGTTGTGCCAAGAGACCCATAGGGGTTGCGGGAGCGGTTCAAGATGCAACAGGGGCAGCCCTGAAGGCCATTCAAAGTACTTTAAGGAGGGTAACCAATGGATAAAAAGATCGGGGTTTACATATGCAGTGGTTGTGAGATTGGGGAATCCCTTGACATAGATGCTCTGGCCGGTGTGGCAACTTCTGAATACAAAGTTCCAGTATGCAAGAACCACCCCATGTTATGTGGTGAGGAAGGTTCTTCCCTTATAAGAGGCGATATAGAAAAGGAGGGGGTTAATACTGTTGTCATTGCTGCCTGTTCCCCAAGAGAAAAGACCAACGTTTTCTCATACGATCCTACGGTTATTAGTATGGAGAGAATCAACCTAAGAGAACATGTTGTATGGTGTCATCCCCCAAATGATGAAGATACTCAGATGCTGGCCGAAGACTATATGAGGATGGGGATCGCTAAGGCACAAAAGATGGCCCCTCTTGAGCCCTTTAGTGAAGAGATAAATAAAACGGTTCTGGTAGTGGGTGGTGGAATAACAGGAATAACATCGGCACTTGAGGCAGCCAGGGCTGGAAAGGATGTAGTTCTCGTTGAAAAGGGACCCGAGCTTGGTGGATGGATGGCTAAGCTATGGAAACAGTATCCTAAAACCCCACCATACCTTGAACTTCAGGAGACGGGGATTGACTCAAAGATCAAAGAGGTAAAGTCCAATACGAATATTAGGATATATACCGGCGCCAAGATAGATAAGACGGAAGGAGCTCCTGGTTTATTTGATGTTACTATAAGCCAAGACGGAAAGTCTGAGACGGTAAGGGTAGGGTCGATAGTTGAGGCTACCGGTTGGCAGCCTTACGATGCCACAAAACTCGGACATCTGGGTTTTGGTAAGAGCCCCAATGTGGTAACAAATATCATGATAGAAGAGATGGCAAAAAAAGGAAAATTTGTCCGTCCATCAGACGGTAAAGAGGCAAAGAGTGTGGCATTTATACAGTGTGCCGGGTCAAGAGACAGCAATCACTTGCCTTATTGTTCCTCCTATTGCTGTCTTACTTCACTCAAACAGGCCGCATATATAAGGGAACAGGATAGCAATACAAAGGTTTATATACTCTACAAAGACATGAGAACCCCTGCCCAATATGAGCTTTTTTATAAGAAGGTACAGGAGGATGCCGGCGTTTTTCTGACAAAAGGGGAAGTAGTAGGGGTTTCGGAAGATTCCGATAAGAATCTTATAGTAGATGTGGACAACACCTTACTTGGAGACAGGATACAGATAAAGGCCGATATGGTTGTTCTGGCAACTGGTATGGTCCCATCCGCGGGGATACAGGTGAAAGACTTACCATTAGAACCTGAGGGTGCTTCCGACGAGAAGAAGAAAGAAGAGAAAGAGCCACCGAAAGATTTCATCATACCATCGGATATTTTAAATCTGAAATACAGACAGGGGCCGGAACTGCCCAATTTAAAATATGGGTTTCCTGATTCCCATTATATATGTTTCCCATACGAGACACGGAGGACGGGTATCTATGCTGCCGGATGTGTCAGACAGCCTATGGATGGTGCTACCTGTGCGGATGATGCGGCAGGGGCTGTATTGAAGGCCATCCAGTGTGTTGAACTCACAGCCCAGGGAAAGGCACTCCATCCGAGGGTCGGTGATATGAGCTATCCCGATCTATATATGTCAAGATGTACCCAGTGCAAGAGGTGTACTGAAGAATGTCCTTTCGGTATGTATAACGAAGATGAAAAGGGTAACCCCTTACCAAACCCAACCAGGTGCCGAAGGTGTGGTATCTGCATGGGGTCATGTCCGGAGAGGATAATATCCTTTAAGGACTATTCAGTTGATATTATCGGGTCTATGCTAAAGGCCATAGATGTCCCGGAAGAGGATGAGGAGAAACCGAGAGTTATAGCATTCCTGTGTGAAAACGATGCCTATCCTTCAATGGATATTGTAGGTCGGAAACGTCTCTCCTACAATCCCTATATGAGGGTTATCCCCTTAAGGTGTTTAGGTAATGTTAATCTTGTATGGATTGCCGATGCCCTGTCCAAAGGTATAGATGGGGTTCTCCTGATAGGCTGCAAATACGGTGATGACTATCAGTGTCACTACATAAAGGGGAGTGAGCTGGCAAACTATAGGATGGAAAAGGTTAAAGAGACTCTGGATAGACTTCGCCTTGAATCTGATAGGATACGTATCCTGGAACTATCCATTGATGAATACGATAAACTGCCGGGAATCTTCGATGATTTTATGGAAACGATAGAAAGGGTTGGTCCAAACCCATATAAGGGTTTCTAGACGTTTCAAGTAGGCACAGAGGGGCAGAGGCACAAAGGCACAAAAAAAAGAGGTGAAAAAATGGCGGATAGACGGCTCATAGAACCGGACATGAATTTTATCAAAAAGGTAGCAGGCTTTGGGGGGGACACACTCAAGAAGTGTTTTCAATGTGCAACATGCTCTGTTGTGTGCAATCTGTCCCCTGACAGGAACCCTTTCCCCAGAAAAGAGATGATATGGGCTTCCTGGGGGTTGAAAGACAGGCTCCTGACTGACCCCGATGTATGGCTCTGCCATCAGTGTAATGACTGTTCTACTTATTGTCCAAGAGGAGCAAAGCCTGGTGATGCTTTAGCAGCGATTAGAAACTATAGTTTTATGCACTATGCTTCTCCAGGATTTTTGGGCAAGGCCTTGAGCCAGGGAAGGTATTTGCCCCTTCTATTGGCATTTCCCATTGTATTGTTTCTCTTTTTGCTGGGAATTACCGGTCATCTGAATATACCCGAGGGAGAGATTGTTTTTAAAAAGTTTGTCCCTCATACAATAGTTGATCCTGTTTTTATCCTCGTCTCTATTTTGGTTTTTATATCTATTGTGGTAGGGGTCAAAAGATTCTGGAAAGGTATGAAGAATGGTGTCCACCCAAGTGAATCTCGAAATCTATCCTTTTTGGATTTTGTAAAGTCCCATGTGATTCCGGTCATTGTTGATGTCTTTAAACATTCAAAATTCAAGGATTGTGAAGAAAACAGGCCCAGATATCTTGCCCACTTCATGATCTTTTACGGGTTCGCAGCCCTGGCAATAGTGACGGGAATCGTATTTATTGGCATATACTTACTTGGACTCCATGAGATGCTGCCTCTAAGCCAGTTAAATCCCATAAAACTCCTGGCAAACCTGGGCGCTGTTGCTCTCTTTATAGGTTGCACAATCGTAATATCCAATAGACTGAAAGCAGAAGAAGATAAGAGCAGGAGTACATACCTTGACTGGGTATTTATCATAATGGTATATCTGGTAGCCATATCGGGGATACTTACGGAAGTTACAAGATTGTTTGATGTTGCTGTCTTAGCCTATACTTTTTATTTTGTTCATCTTGTCTTAGTGTTTTATCTTATAGCCTACCTGCCATTCTCAAAATTTGCCCATTTTATTTACCGAACTGTGGCGTTGGTTTATGCCAGTTACTCGGGGAGAGAGAAGTAATTGTTACGAATGTATCCACTGCCGTATGCGAGGCACTATTTTTGATAGCCAGTCGTTTGAGACCCTCAGTCTTATGAACTGTTTGAAAAGACTGTCTGTCAATTGAAGAACCCTGTTATAGAGGTATACCTTTTCAATCACAGCCCCTTCCATATCCTTTCGGGACTCTACGTGTCCTGATTGGGGTACCTTGAGACCTGATACGCTCAAACCCTCTCCTTTGACCGTAAAATTCGATTCAAAGTCATTGCCTTTATAGACAAGATTGATCTCTGTGACAACAGCCCCCTTCCTCAGGGCCATGATACCTTCTTCCAAGCCTGCATCATCCCCTTGTATAGTGATGCTTTCCAACACTTCTTTCCGCAAATTTTCAAGGACAATACGATTCCCAATCTCAAGGGACATGGGCTCCTGTACTATTTCATTTATTGTATTCTGTTCGTTTTCGATGAGAAACCATAACCACGTCAGGAACTCATAACCCAAAAATTTGTAACGGTTGTAGGCTACAGAAATATCAAGCATTGTTTACCCCGTGAAGTTTGTAGGAGAAAGTTTTGCCAGATTATCACGTTCTCCATCGGAAAGACCCATTGTAAGATCAGCTATTGTAAATGGGAATAGTCTGATAAGGGAGAGTTGGAAAGACTGTGAAAACAGTGTTTCCAACTCTTCATTGGCGGATTTCAGATTTGAAAAAAAACACAAAGAAGACGAATCATAGTCCCATATCAAATCATATAAATAGGGTGTGGATGGAATACGCAGCATAAGGGTATCCGTGACATGATCCTTAATCATCTTCTTTTCATCTCGTGTTAAAAATTGTCTTCCGCTTTCAGCGAGCCGTTTAGCCGCCTCTATGGCATAATGTTTTCTGATTGTCTTTTGGGATATTGCCTTTTTGTCTATCCTTAGAGAAAAAACCATGTGAGTACCGATTACAAATGAAGAACCCCTAAAATCAGGCATAAAAGGATTCTCAAAAGATGTCCATCCTACTTTCTTTTCTGAAATGTCTTCATCAACATCTTTGATCACATTTTCTTTGAGACCCTTAGCGATTGTGTCAAGAATAGGATCTTCAAGCTTTCCTTCGACCTTGTAACGGGTTACAGATACAGTAGACGACAACAGACCCATATATTCTTTCCACCTTTCAATGATTTAAGATATCAATACTTCTATCATGCTCTTTTTCTCTTTGCAAGATATAACTTATTTCGTTACTACTCAGGTTGTTTAGGCTGTAGGCTTTGTTTAGGGAGTTAGGCTGTAGGCTATTAGTCATTTTTTTCCTACAGCCTACAGCCTAAACTCTACAGCCTATCCACCTGAGCAGTTAGTTTGGCTTGACGGATTCCCCCTTTCTTGTTATGTATATCTTACTACATAAATTCCCTCCTGTAAGAACAGGTATCAACAATTGGCTTTTGAAATAAGAGGTTAAATGATCCCCTTAAAGGATGAAAATCCCTCCAGCACTATCCCCTTTATCAATACCGCTCTTATCTTAGCCAACATTTATGTCTTCATCTATCAAAACTTTTTTGCACCGGGAGGGAGTGGCCCTCTCTTTTTTCGATTGGGCAGCATCCCTTATGAACTTACCCATTTTGTAGACATTCCTCCTCCATCCTTAGTCCCTGTGCCCTTGACTATTTTTACAGCAATGTTCATGCATGGTGGCTGGATTCACCTCATAAGCAATATGCTTTTTCTGTGGGTTTTTGGTAATAATGTTGAGGATGTGCTCGGTCATATTAAATATCTGTTTTTCTATATGGTATGCGGGGTTCTTGCGTGTTTCATTCACATATTCACCAATATCAATTCTCAGGTTCCAAGTATTGGTGCCAGTGGTGCTATAGCAGGGGTGATGGGAGCATATCTGTTTCTCTTTCCAAAGGCACGCATCAAAACCCTTGTGATATTTATAATATTCATAAAAATCTTAAGGCTCCCCGCAATAATCATACTCGGTTACTGGATATTAATACAGATACTGAGCGGATTTGCTGAATTTGGGCTGCCTAAAGGTGCTGGTATAGCATGGTTTGCTCATATAGGGGGTTTTTTCTCTGGATTTTTCCTCATTATGATAATGAAGAAACGAAGAAGACCCTATCGAAGAAATAGGGCCAGGAAATACAGGAAATAGGGCCAACGACTGGTTAGGCCAATGAATTCAAAGGAGTTAGGATGACGATTCAAGCACAATACATCTATAAACCGCTTGTTTCCAGTAGCGATCCTTCATTCGATGAGTTTTATGGGATATATGTGGAATCAATACCGCTCCGGGAGCAAAAGCTGAAAACGCAGATTTCTGCAATTGCCACGAACTCTGATTACAAGGTCCTTTTGTTAAAGAAAAATACTGTCGCTATTGGATTCAGCATACTATTCACCCCTGCCAAGGAGTCGTTTTGTCTCTTGGAGTATATGGCAGTTCACTCCGCGTATCGAAACTTGGGACTAGGTAGGCAGTTGTTTTTACGCACCTTCCAAGATGTCTTCTCTAACCGTGGGCCCGTTCATGGTCTGCTAGAGATTGATTCCGACCGCGAACAATCTGCTGACCAAGAAATTAGGAGGAGGAGACAGCACTTTTACAGGAGACTTGGATGCCTCCGTATTGATAGTCTTTCTTACGTGCTGCCATTGCATGGAGAAGGTCCACCCCCACAGATGGACCTCATGGTTTATCTTCCGGGTCGCTTACCACTTATAAGCAGGCATCAATTAGAACACTGGTTGAAGGTGATATACAGCAAGGTTTACGATTGTTCAGCTGACGATCCACGGATTGCCCAAATGATCGAGGACATTGGTGATCCGGTAAAGCTTGTATGATGGGGCACACACACATCGAGGAGAAACAATAATGGACATCTTCTTTAACTCTGATTATTCGACCATGTGGGCCGCACTTGGAACCCTTGTTCAAGGCTTTGCGTTGATCATGGCGATCGCTGCTCTGATCTATTCCATGACAACTTTCAAGAAATCCTTGCAGACTTCGCACTACACTGAGTTGGACTCAATGTACTTTGATCTCTTGAAAACTGTACTGGAAAAACCACATCTAAACAACCCAATCGCGACACGTTCCGACGATCAGAAAATAGAATACGATATTTACGCTTTCATGGTTTGGAATTTCCTTGAAGCGATTTACGACCGTTGCAAACACGATAAGCACCTATTTAGTACGTGGTATCCTGTGATTGATGCTGAGAATCGGAAGCACAGAGAATGGTTTGATCACCCAGACAACAAACATAAATTCAAGGCCAAATTCCGCGATTGGATTTTGAACAACAGATTCGAACAGCCGTAACTATTTTCTAGCTGCCTTGCATCATAGGTGACCAAACGGGGAGATAGGTAACAGATTATTCTGGGATTTAGGAAGGTAACCTAAGAGGATCAAATCTTAATCTTTTCCGTGGAGGAAAAGAGAATAACCTATCATCTTGTAGACGAGTTTAGCTGCAAGAAAATCAGGGGCAATTAAACCGGGAATAGGACAAAGCTCCATCACATCAAACCCCACAATATTCCTGTTTTCTGCTACGTTTCTTATAATATTCAATAATTCATGCCACCCCAATCCTCCGGGTTCTGGTGTGCCCACCGAGGGCATAATCCCTGGATTTAAAACATCGAGGTCCAAGGTTATGTAAACGTTCTGAAAAAGATGCGATATCATCTCCTCTATCCACCCTTCCCCCTTCACAACATCCTTCTCAAAGAATACGGGTAACCTTCTCGTTTCAATAAACTCAATCTCTTCCCTGGAAAGGCTCCTGATCCCTACCTGCACGGTAGATGCATAGTCCAAAACCCTTCTCATAACAGTAGCATGATTGTATTTAGTATCACAGTAGGTATCCCTCAGATCAGCGTGGGCATCCAGCTGGAGAACGCATAGGTCTTTATACTCTTCTGCAAAAGCCTTTACAGCTCCAACACTCAGGGAATGCTCCCCTCCCAACATTATCAGTAACTTCTCTTTGTTGTTAAAGAGGGAAACAGTATCGTAGACCCTTTTAAACATCCCTTCCGGCCCAGACATATCCGGCCCCAGTTCTTTTAGGGTATGTATACCAACTCTGTAGGGCTCTAAATCAAGTTCCTGATCATAGAGTTCTATTTGTGCTGAGGCATTAATAATAGCCCTTGGGCCTTCCCTTGTTCCGGCCCTATAAGAGACTGTTTGATCATATGGGATAGGAAGAATAACCACCCTTGAGGTATCTAGTTCACTAGACTCCCTTGGTAGTCCTCCAAAGTTGTTTGGCAAGAATAAGCTGCTGTCTAATAATCTCTTTTCTTCAGGCGAAAACAAACTCAGTTAAAACACCTCCAATTTTCTTCCCAAGTTATTGCACAGTTCTATCATCGAAGAGATCCTCCACATAGGCCCTGATCATGTTCCGCCACTCAATTACTGCCCATACAAACGTGACGGCTTCTTGATGTCGTAAATGGTCAGGTCTTATCATGTTCAATCCCTTTCTGTTATTAGGATGACTACCTGTGTGCCCGCCGCGAATCATGCCATTCATCGAGTCGAGCAGAATATTGTCTTTCTGTTCTCGCTTTCCACGCGTCGTCGTGATACGCAACACTAACGATCAGAGGAAAAGCTAATGTGGCCTCCGAGTAGACCATCTGTTCAAATGTCGTGTCTACTTTCCCCCAGGAGCAGGCTTCCTTGAGAGTTGAGCCGGAAAGCCCACCGTCTCTCTCGTCGGCTACAGTTATTTGGACTGCATACTTGTGCATCGGAGTTTTGAACCCTAGCACTTCCCCAGCTACGACGGTATCTTGGATGAAGTTTTTAGGCACGCCCCCTCCTACGATAAAAATGCCCGTGGAATGGGCATCCAGTTTTATCTTTGTGAGCTCTAAGAAATCCCTAACCGAGTCAATATGCACAGTATTGCCCGGCGAGTTCCACTGGTGCAGCATTAAACCAAACCCGGCCGAGCTATCAGAGAAGGCCGGACAAAAGATAGGAACCCGCTTACGGTAGCAGGTGTGGACTATAGAATTCCGATCTTTTCCATTCTGTTCAATCCATCGACCCATTTCGTCGATGAACTCACGTGAACTAAGCGTTCTTGGGGCAAGGGACTCGGCTATCTCTGTGATTGTTCTGTCACAGACCTTGAGTTCCTCTTCATTAATAAATGTATCGTAGATCCGATCAATACCTAACTGTCTCAGGTGATTGTCGTCTACGTGCTTACTGCCAATATAATGTTTGAATCCAAGAGCCTCAAAAAAGTCCTGGTCGACTATGTTCGCACCGGTGGACACGATGGCATCAACCATGTTATATTCTACCATGTCAATGATGACCTGCTTCAAACCTGCACTGATTAAACTACCTGCTAGCCCTAAGAGTATAGTGCAATCTTTGTCCCTTAGCATGCTCTCGAAGTGCTCGGTAGCCCTATAGACATCTCTACTGGTGAATGCCATATTTGCCATTGCCTTAACAAGGCCACGCATATCTAGGTTCTTGATGTCAATGTGCCTGATCGTTTCCTTCAAGAGTTGCTTATTTGTGTTCTTGTTCATATGCTCACCACCGTGTTGGGTATTGAATACACTGCTGAACTCTCGGTTGCGCCCGAAGTAGATTGCGGTCAGGCCGGCATCAAACCGGCGCGTCTCCCGTCCAATGTAAAGGACAGCCCTCCTCATTATCAAGAAAATTCGCTCTATTGAAGCCGATTCGTTCCATTCCGTTGGACCTGCGTCAATCTAATTCTCCATCAGCTTTCGTACATCAGGATTTTCATTTAATGTTATGGGCAAGACTGGTGTATGCAAAAAATTCTTCATCGGTATTCTCTCTATCCAACCATGTTTAATCGTTCTTCATATACTATATCAGTAGCCAAACGGATATCTCTTGGAAATTCTAAGCCTCTATTCAATAGTTTTATCTCGGTTTTTGTTAGACAAAACATATCTTCTATAACACGGACAGCATTGTCTGAATCAAATGTTTTGCAAGAAAAAATGTCAAGGCTTAGATACTGCTTTAAAGGAAAAGTATGGATGCTTATATGGCTTTCAGCTATAAGGACAACCCCTGATAACCCCCAATCTTCGGGTTTCTTTCCAATGTATTTAAACACATACGGCGGCATAATCTTTGTCATTTCCATCTTTTCAGGATAAGTATCCAGAAAATTATAGATCAATTCCATATTTTCCATTTTTTTACTGTTACCACCATACCCATCTACTATTAGATGTTGTCCAAAATAATCCATCTTTCCAAATACCTCCTTTATCTTTAATATCAATGATCACCCGTAGGATAGAGACTAAAGAAACTATAGTCTCGTAAATCGTAAGTCGTAACTCGTGAATCGTAAATCGCAATTTGTGAATCGTAAACCATTTACCATTCACGACTTACGGTTTTTTGCCAGACATCCAATCTTCTTCTAGATTGCAGCATAAAGGTCAAGATACTTGTTCCAGAAAACTACAATTTGGAAAAACTGTAACAGACTTATTGTTAAAGAAAATTTGGGAAACTAAAGAGCCAGCATTCTAATTTGCTGACTTTGGGGGGAAGCGTGGTGGGAGACACTGGAGGGTATTTCTTCTCTGTTTAGCGCTACCCCCAATCCACCATCCTTCCGATGCTTAGCCTCTTTTTATCGGCCTCATCACCTTCATCCGCGGTGTCCATAAAACCCCCTATCTATTAAAAATGTTCTATTTAATTAAGAATATCAAAACTAAGATTAGATACATTAACTGACAGGAAATGTCAAGATTTTTTTGAGATTATACCATTATAAAGCGTTATTATTAGTTGACCATTAAGCGCACAGCGAGCCTGGAGAAAAACCCATGAATTAACAATTGAATACTTTGTAACTTACTGATATTATTAAACATTATTTTTTTGAAAACCCTTAAAAATGGACTTATTCTACAGGCTCAACTACCCCACAACCTGTATATCCTTCAATCTCAATTGAATGGTCCTTGTCCCATTCCAGTCGTTGATTTGAGGAACAAAGGCTGCCTTTATGCATTGGTTAAGGGAGAAAATATCCTTTCCCATATTAAAGCCAATGGCATCGTATAAAATCCCACCTTCTTTTACCTTTAATTTCAAATGCCCATTGCCAACTACGGCAGAATCTGAAATAGAGAGCACTGAAGAGCAAAAAGTGGGTTCCGGGTTAGAAGGACCAAATGGGGACAATATCTCCAGCTTTCCTAAGAATCCCTCTGTTAATTCTCTTAGGGTTATGTGAGCATCGATACGTATCCTTGGGATGAAATCCTCTTCTGATAGTGTCTTCTTTACTATCTCCTCAAAAAGATTCTGAAACCCCGGGATATTCTTTTCATCAATAGTTAAACCTGCAGCGTACTTGTGGCCCCCAAAGCCTTTCAAAAGATCAGCACAGCCTTTTAACCCTTCATAAAGATGAAAACTCTCAATGCTCCTGGCAGATCCTTTGCCTATTCCCCCATCCAGGCTAATCATGACCGTAGGCTTATAATACTCTTCAGCCAATCTGGATGCTGCTATACCTATCACCCCTGGATGCCAGTCAGGGGATGCCAGAATAATCGTCTTCCCAGAGAGTAACCCCTCATTATTTTCAACAAGCCCTTTCGCTTCCTCAATGATACAATTCTCAATCTGCTGCCTTTCTGTATTTTCTAAGTCGAGAACACTTGCTATATCTTCTGCCTCTTTCAAATCCTTAGTAATGAGTAGCCGAACACCCTCGTCCCCTCTACTCAATCTGCCGGCAGCATTTATTCTGGGGGCAAGCCTGAATCCAACCATGCCGGGGGTTATAACGGCAGCCTTTAATCCACTAACTTTTTTTAAGGCAACTATCCCAGGTCTTGAGCTATTGGTTAACTGCTCCAGGCCAAATTTAACGAATATACGATTCTCATCGGTTAATGGTACAATATCGGCTATAGTACCCAGGGCAACCAGGTCAAGATACTCCTTTAGATTAGGAACCTTTTGGTTGTTCCAAAACCCCATATCCCTCAATTTTGTTCGAAGAGCAATAATCAGATTAAAGGCTATTCCCACCCCTGCCAGTGATTTAAACGGAAAATTACATCCCTTCTGTTTGGGGTTCAATATGGCGTATGCCGGTGGGAGAACATCGGGAATCTCATGATGGTCTGTAATGATTACATCAATACCGTTTCTTTGTGCAAAGGTAATCTCCTGAAAATCCATTATCCCGCAGTCTACAGTGATCAAAAGGTTGGTGCCAAGGCTACTTATTTTCTCCAATGCCTCAGAGTTCAGTCCATATCCTTCAGATAACCTGTGAGGGATATAATAAGACACATCGGCATTTACCTCTCGGAGGAAGGTTATTAGTACTGCTACAGATGTAATGCCGTCTACATCATAATCACCATAAATAATTATCTTTTCATTTTCAAAGATTGCCTTAATAATCCGTTCCAATGCCTTTTCCATATTCTTCATCATAAGGGGAGAATGGAGGTGAGATAAACTTGGAAATAGGAATTGATGTGCCTGCAGGGCGTCCTTTATCTCTCTGTTTATAAGAACTTGAGCTACGATTGGGGAAATGCCTAGTTCCTGGGATAAAAGCCTTTGAGTCCCTTCGTCCGGTTCTTTAATACACCACCTTTTTTTCATCATTTGCATGTCAGAAGCCTAATCCAGGGGCTATTGGAAATATTCTTGCGGCTTTCATATGGAAGAATTATAGCCAACTGGGACTCGAACCTCAAGAGAATTTTTCAAATGTTTTGGAAAAGGGAATTTTTCAGGGCGAACTAATTGGATCTTCGGAGATGGTGTTAAGGAAGAAGGTATTTCGCTGAGTGGACTATTTGACTGATTATGGAATTTTAGTGCCTTTAGCTATAACCACTATCCCTGACTCACTTACAAAAAACCGCTTTCTGTCCGCTTCCAGGTCATAACCGATCTCTATTTTTGGAGGTATTTTTATTCTTTTATCTATGATAGCCTTCCTGATCTTAGAATATCTGCCTACCTCTACACCTTCCATCAAAACGGATTCCCGAATATCAGCATAGCTGTTGATCCGAACACGGGGAGAGAGGACAGAGTTTTGCACCCTGCCACCGCTATTTATACATCCCCCAGAAACCATAGAATCGAGACAGATACCCAACCTTCCCCCGGGATATTCCTGCGCAAAGACAGTCTTGGCAGGAGGGTAATGACCTTGATAGGTACGTATGGGCCAGTCAGAGTCATAAAGGTTCAGGGCCGGATCCGGTGCAACCAGGTCCATATTGGCATCAAAGTAAGCATCGATGGTACCAACATCCCTCCAGTATTTGGCTTCCTTCTTGTTCTCATCTCTAAAGTTATGGGCAAAGACCCTCACTTTGTGGATTATTTCCGGGATAATATCCTTGCCAAAGTCGTGATTGGTCTCTTTATGAGCATCCTCCTCAAGTGATTCTCTTAAGATGTCGCTATTGAAGATATAGACCCCCATGTTGGCAAAGAGGGGCTGCTTGCTGCCGGGTGCCTCGATTCTCTCAGGTTTTTCCTCAAAACCTATCACCCTGTCTTCTTCATCCACCTTCAGTATACCGAACCGAGATGCGACGGTCTGGTCGATCTCTATGGCGGCCACAGTAACGTCGGCGCCTTTCTCTTGATGAAAGGCGAGCATTTTAGAATAGTCCATTTTGTATACATGATCCGCTGAGAGGATCAGGAAATACCGGGGATTTACTGTATCGGCAAAGTATAAATTCTGATAGATGCTGTCTGCCGTCCCCTTATACCATTCCTCGCTGGTCCTCATCTGGGCAGGGATCGGAAATATATATTCGTCAAGTTCTGAATCTAACATATCCCACCCCAACCTCAAATGCCGCTCCAGGGACAGGGATTTGTATTGGGTCAGGACCACAATCTTTCGAACTCTTGAATTGATGCAATTGCTTAATGTGAAGTCGATCAAGCGGTATATCCCCCCGAAACAGACTGCCGGTTTGGCCCTGTCACGGGTTAATGGATAGAGCCGCTGTCCGCCACCCCCTGCCATGATCATGGCTAGGACGTCCCTCATCGCTCCCCCCTTCTTTCTGTTATATTTGTTTGTTTATTGGTAACTATTCAGGTAGGCACAAAGGCACAGAGCACCAAAGGCACAATGTATAGGCTATAGCCTATAGCCTATTAGCCTAT
>Ga0265296_1002706_pt1 | contig 17409 bp, 10 predicted proteins | sample MunlanPumphouse1_FD_189073 | JGI IMG/M metagenome (GOLD analysis project Ga0265296, IMG submission 189073) | Groundwater microbial communities from a municipal landfill in Southern Ontario, Canada - Pumphouse #1 | ecosystem: Environmental > Aquatic > Deep subsurface > Groundwater | place...
TGTATCACTTTCCCATCCAGGTGTAATGACGGAAATAGTACTACAATCATCGGTACCACAACCATTTGTCACAGCTCTATTGTGGTACCAAGCTCCAGTATCCTCCTTCGAAACAGTCTCACCATCCGGGCCTACTACAAAGACCCAACTGGTAAATGTCTCTGCGCCTGGGATACTACCATCGGTAAGAAACATCGTTCTCCCATTACCAACCGCCAAAGCGGACATCACATCCCTACCATCCAAAGGCGAACACACTGCATTCAGGGGTTCACCTATAAGGGGATCTGCTGTCAAAGCACAAGCACCTTGTTTTCCACGATCTACGGTGAACAAACTGACAGAGTCTTCAAATGAACCCCCCAATGCATCATTATCAAAACCATTTTCAAAACTAGCTTGATTTAAAAATCGGATATTTGAATCATACGGATTTCCAAATGGCTCTGTGGTACTTTCTTCACATATAGTATTGTCATCCGCGTCAACAGCAGAAGCTTTTACCGAAACATCCAACAAACCTCCACCTTGGATCCATGCCCTTTGTATAGTGTTATCAGGGTCTTCATGTGGCAAAAGTAATTTCGCCTTCTTCCCAGGAGTATCTGTAATAGCGTTCATTGCACCACCATAGTAAGAAGTCTCGACTAAAATATGATCAACTCCCTCCACCCCCTTGTTAGTCCCTACAGATAAAGAACCATCAGGGTTTCGTACGAATCCAAGACAATCGGAAATGACAGGGAGAGAATCCGCTGTATCGGTCGTATTCGCTGTATCGACTGTATCAGCCCCACTGTGGCCGGTGGACCCAGTATCCGGAGCGGTACAAGCCGTTAAGCCTAACAGTGCAAGCTCTTTAAGGCCAAAATTTTCCATAAAATATAAAAGTTTAAGTCTCGGAGGTATATTACCTTACCACTTAGGCGACAAAAGTCCATTGTTTGTTTGTATTGATATAAAAAAACCCCCGGCCGAAGCCGAGGGTTTTTTGGGGGGATAAAGGGAATGCAGAGAAGCGGGGAGGGAAAATGCGACACTCGCTGCGCTCGTGTCTATTCCAAGATTTTGGCAACAACTCCTGCGCCAACGGTGCGTCCACCTTCGCGGATGGCGAAGCGGGTTCCGTTGTCCAAAGCGATTTTGCAACCCAGGGTTACGACCATCTTGATTTCATCACCGGGCATAACCATTTCAACTCCGGCCGGAAGTTCGATGGTTCCGGTGACATCCGTGGTGCGGATGTAGAATTGAGGTTTGTATCCCTTGAAGAAGGGCGTATGGCGGCCACCTTCTTCTTTGGTGAGAATGTAAAGTTCAGCTTCGAATTTGGTATGAGGCGTGATGGAACCGGGCTTGGCAATGACTTGTCCGCGTTCGATGTCTTCACGTTCCACACCGCGGAGGAGCAATCCGACGTTGTCGCCGGCTTGTCCTTGATCCAAAGTTTTTTTGAACATTTCAACTCCGGTGACCGTGACTTTTCGGGTGTCTTTGATTCCGACAACTTCGACCTCTTCATTGATTTTGACCACACCTTGTTCGATACGACCCGTGGCCACGGTTCCTCGACCTTTGATGGAGAACACATCTTCCACAGACATGAGGAAGGGTTTGTCAAGTTCGCGTTTCGGTTCCGGGATGAAGGTGTCGAGCGCGTCGAAAAGATCGAGAATGGGCTTAATGGCGACTTCGTCATCCGGATTTTCGAGGGCCTTGAGAGCGGATCCGCGAATGACCGGGGTTTTGTCTCCGGGGAATTCGTATTTGGTGAGAAGATCGCGGACTTCCATTTCGGAGAGTTCGGCGATTTCCGGATCTGCCACATCCATCTTATTCAAAAAGACCACGATAGAGGGAACCATCACTTGGCGAGCCAAGAGAATGTGTTCTCTGGTTTGAGGCATCGGGCCGTCGGCAGCGGATACAACGAGAATAGCACCATCCATTTGAGCGGCGCCGGTGATCATGTTTTTGATGTAGTCGGCGTGCCCGGGACAGTCCACGTGTGCGTAGTGGCGTTTGGCGGTTTCGTATTCTTGGTGAGAAGTGGCGATGGTGATACCGCGGGCCTTCTCTTCCGGAGCATTGTCGATTTGATCGAAAGAAACAGCCTTATTGATTCCACCGAATTTTTTGGTAGCCACCACGGTCATAGCGGAGGTGAGAGTTGTCTTTCCATGGTCAACGTGACCGATTGTCCCAACATTGACGTGTGGTTTTGAACGTGTGTAAACAGGAGACATGGCAGGTGAGTTAAATAATTAGAGAAATAAAATGCGGAGCGACTATACTTGAATGAAAGGTATTATGCAAGATCTTTTGTTCTCGCAAATGTGGGAATAGAAAGAAATGCAGAGGAGGGGAGAGGAAGGCGGGCACTTCGCTTTGCTACGTGCCTGCACGTTCGGTTTTGATTTTTTCCATGATGTTGACTGGTGTTTTTTCATAATGACCGAATTCCATGGAATAGTTGGCTCGACCTTGCGTCATGGAGCGGAGATCGGTGGAGTATCCGAACATTTCGGAAAGAGGAACCGTTGCCTTGATGAATTTGGCGGTTGCGCGGTCGCCCATCTCTGAGATTTGACCTCGGCGGGAACTGAGATTTCCCATCACATCTCCCATGTATTCTTCCGGAGTCACAACTTCGACTTTCATGATCGGCTCAAGCAAGACCGGGCTGGCGGCAAGCGCGCCTTTTTTGAAACAAATGGATCCCGCGATTTTGAAGGCCATTTCCGAGGAGTCGACTTCATGGTAGGAACCATCGTAAAGTTCGACTTTGACGTCCACCACCGGATACCCGGCGAGCACTCCGCGGGAGATGGCTTCTTCCACTCCTTTTTGTACGGCCGGGATGTATTCTTTTGGAATTTTTCCTCCCACAATGGAATTGATGAATTCGAATCCTTTCCCGGTTTCATTTGGGCCGATGTTCATGAGCACGTGACCGTATTGTCCGCGACCTCCGGATTGTTTCGCATATTTTTCTTCGGCCTCTACGGTTTTTTGAACCGTCTCACGATACGCGACTTGAGGTTTACCGACATTGGCTTCGACTTTGAATTCTCTGCGCATACGATCCACGATGATGTCGAGGTGAAGTTCACCCATACCGCCGATGATGGTTTGTCCGGTTTCTTCATCGGTGCGCATGCGGAAGGTTGGATCTTCTTCAGCCAATTTTTGGAGAGCAAAACCCATTTTTTCTTGGTCGGCCTTGGTTTTGGGTTCAATGGCGATGTGAATCACCGGTTCGGGGAAGTCGATGGCTTCGAGCACGATGGGTTTGTCTTCGTCGCAGAGGGTGTGCCCGGTGAATGTACGCTTGAGCCCCACGGCCGCGGCAATGTCTCCGGCTTTTACGACTTTGATTTCTTCTCGAGAGTTGGCGTGCATTTGCACCAAGCGACCCATGCGTTCTTTTTCATCCGAAGAGGAATTGTACACATAGCTTCCCGCTTCGAGCGTTCCGGAATAGACGCGGAAAAAGCAGAGTTTTCCGACAAACGGATCGGCCGCGATTTTGAAAGCAAGGGCTGTGAAAGGTTCGGTGTCTTTGGCTTCACGCGTTTCTTCGTTTCCGGTTTTTGGGTTGGTTCCTTTGACAGGAGGAAGATCCAGAGGAGAAGGAAGATAATCGATGGCTGCATCGAGCACGAATTGAACCCCCATGTTTTGTAACGCGGATCCGCAGAGGACCGGAACCAAAATAAAACTGATCGTGGCTTTGCGAAGCGCGGCCTTGAGCTCTTCGAGGTTGAATTCTTGGTTGTTGAGATATTTTTCAGTGAGAGCTTCGTCGGTTTCGGCGATTCTTTCAACGAGTGTGTGGCGATAGTCTTCCACTTTAGACTTTATGTCTTCCGGGATCGGAATTTCTTTGATGATTTCTCCGTTTTTTCCTTCAAAGGTGTAGGCTTTTCGGGTGAGAAGATCGATGAGGCCGCGGAATGTGCTTTCTTCTCCGATCGGGAGTTGGGTGGCCACTGCGTTTTTATTGAGGCGGGTATGGATGGAATTTAAACTCATGTAAAAATCGCCTCCTATTTTGTCCATTTTGTTGATGAAAGCGATGCGCGGGACATTGTATTTGTCCGCTTGGCGCCATACGGTTTCGGATTGAGGTTCCACGCCTTGTGAGCCGTCGAACAGCACGACCGCTCCGTCGAGAACACGAAGAGAGCGTTCGACTTCGGCCGTGAAATCCACGTGCCCGGGAGTGTCGATGATGTTGATGCGGTGAAGAGGCGCCATTTTATGCGTGGGTTCCCAAAAACAAGTGGTACAAGCGGAAGTTATGGTGATGCCGCGTTCGCGTTCTTGTTCCATCCAGTCCATGATCGCGGCGCCTTCGTGCACTTCGCCGATTTTATGGCTTTTCCCGGTGTAGAAAAGGACGCGCTCGGTGCAGGTTGTTTTCCCCGCGTCGATGTGAGCGCAAATCCCGATATTGCGTAGTTTTGTCAGGTCGGAATACGTGTCGGACATGTCGGACATAGGAAGAAAGTATTTAGTATAAAGAAGAGACCCTTCGCTTCGCTACGGGTCTGATTATAAGGATTAAAAGGGCAAAGTCAAGCAGCCCCGCAGGAGTCCCGCAAGGAGCCGTCAGGCCAAACACGAAGCGAAGCGAAGCGAAGGGTCCTATCCCCCGCATTTTTTATGCTCTTTTTGCAAAGCTGGTATATGGAGAAAGAGAGAAGAGACCCTTCGTTCCGCTGCGCGGAACTGCGGGTCTTATTGCACATATTCCCCCAGGATATCGACGAGTTTGTTGTTCGAGTCGATGAATTCGTTGTAAGTGGCGTGCAAGGAATCGTCGTATTCGGAGACCTTTTCCAGATCGGTTGAGAAAGTCCCGTCCGTATAATAAGCGGTCATTTCCGCATAAAGCACCAAATATTCTTGGCTGATTTCGAGGTAATTTTTAAATTCCGCAAGGACTGCGGTTTCTTGTTCAGCGTTTTTGCTTTTCAAAGAAAGTATGGAGGAGGCGCTTTGAATTTGAGTTTCCATTTCAGTGTACGCGGTTTGAAGTGCGGAGGTGTCAATGGCTGCTGTTTCCGTCACAATGGAAGGGATGCCGGCGTCATAGACCGTGGTGCTGTTTTGAACCGCGGCCGATGTTTTGTTTAAAACATCTACTACGGCGTTGTTGTATTCGATGGGAGAAAGTCCGCGAGAACAACTAAAAGCGAGCAGGGCGAGTGCGACGAAAAGACTCGAGAGGAGAATTTTTTTGAAGGACATGATTTAATTTATCAGAAAAATGAAGCCGAGAGAGAAGAAGAAATTCAAGAGGAGAAGAGGGAGCGCACTTCGCTGGCGCTTCGTGCGTGGGGGATAGGACACTCACTTCGTTCGTGTCTGGTTAATAAGACTCTAGGACATCCACCAACGCGTTGTGGGAATCCACCAAATCATTGTAGGCATTATAAAGTTTTTCATCCAAAATGGCCACTTGATCCAAATCACTGCCAAAATCGCCGGTATAGTAATCGATCATTTCACGATAATCCTCCATGTAAACGGTTCCTTTTGTGGAATAATCGGTTAAAGCGATTCGAACTGCGGCTTGTTGCTCTTTGTTTTGGCTTTCTAGAAGCATCAAATCGGAGGAGATGTAATTGATTTTTGCTTTGAGTTCGGTGTACGCGGATTCCATGGATGCAATATCAATGGTGGAATCTTCATAAACCGTGTCCGGTACACTGACATCATACGTGTCGGCCGACGCTTCGACGGCATCGAGCGCGGGATTGAAATGATCCACAATGGCATTGTTATAATCAATATAATCCATGCCTGTGGCGCAGCCCACTCCAAACAATAATGCCATGGAGAAGCCAAGAATGAGGGATAATTTTTTCATGGGAGGGAATTAGAAAAATAAAAAAGTTTAATAAAACTGAGTTATAGTTTAACAAAGGGTGGGATAAGAGTAAATCCCAAAATGGATTAGGCCAAACATTGGCACAGTTTAAGAGTAGCCGAGGCTCAAAAAGGTGTAAAAAAGGAAGCCCACATAGAATATAACACTGAATATAGTGAGTATGATCCCGGCCCAAGAGATTTTTTTAGCGGATGATTTTAATCCGATGACCCCGAAAATTATGGGCGTCAGAAATGTCGATATCAATATAAATATTTGAAAAAAAGTTTCGGGGAATAATTTATAAGATATGAAATTAAGAGTTTGCCATATTGAATCGATTGCAAAAATCAGTGAAACGGTAGCCCATACATCGGATCGGAGATTTCTTTTTTGAAGTTCCATAATTTTTTGTTAATAGCGGGCAAAGTGAGCAAACGCTTTGTTGGCGGCGGCCATCTTGTGGGTGTCTTCTTTTCTGCGAATGGCGGTCCCGGTTTCGGAAGCGGCATCCATGAGTTCTTTGGCAATACGAACGGCCACACGACCGCCTTTGCTTTTGCGGGCGGCTTCCAGAATCCATCGGAAAGAAAGCATGACACGTCGACTCGGGGTGACCTCCATTGGGATTTGATACACCGCACCTCCGATACGTTTGGGGCGGATTTCCATGGAAGGCTTCACATTTTCAATGGCTTTTTCAAATGTTTGTTCCGGGTTGTTGACGCCTTTTTTTTGCATCTCTTCCATGACCTCTTTAAAAATGCGGCGAGCGATGCTCTTTTTGCCGCGTTTCATGATGTAGTTGATGAATTTTTCTTTAAGAGGAGTGGATCCTTCGGGGATGTGAGTGTGGTGCTTTCGGGTTTGCATGGCTGAGAATTATAAGTTTTAAAGATTAGATTTGGGATGAGAAAGAGAGAGGGAAAAGTCACTTCGCTGGCGCTACGTGACTGGGGGAGCGCACTTCGCTTCGCTTCGTGCGTGGTTATTTTTTTGGCTTTTTGGCTCCGTAAAGCGAACGGCTTTGTTTGCGGTCTTTGACGCCTTGAGTGTCAAGAGAGCCACGGAGAATATGATAGCGAACACCCGGGAGATCTTTGACGCGGCCGCCACGGACCAGAACCACGGAGTGTTCTTGAAGGTTGTGGCCTTCGCCGGGGATGTAAGCGTTGACTTCAACTCCATTTGTGAGGCGGACGCGAGCAATTTTTCGGAGAGCGGAATTCGGTTTTTTCGGGGTCATGGTTGTGACTTTTACGCACACGCCGCGTTTGAGAGGACAATTCAACGCAATGGGTCGATTTTTGATGGTGTTGAAGATTCGTAGAAGCGCTGGAGATTTGCTTTTTTTCTTTGGAGTGCGGCGATTTTTTCGGACAAGTTGATTGATGGTTGGCATGAATGAAGTATTTAGTATTTAGAAGATAATATTTAGTAGGGGATGCGGGAGGACTTTAATGGAAAATCGGGAAGAAATCAAATTTATTTAAGGGATGTTTTGAATCATACACTTACGAGGAAGTTAATTTGAAGAGGGAAAAAGAATGCGAAATGCAAGGGGGAGACCCTTCGTTCGCCTTACGGCTCACTGCGGGTCTTGTTCTTTGATTCCGTGTCGTTTTCGGAAAACTTCTCCGGCTGGGATGAGTTTCCCGATGATGACATTTTCTTTCAACCCTTCAAGGCCATCTACACGACGGGTGGTGGAAGCTTCCACAAGCACGCGAATGGTTTCTTGGAATGAAGCAGCGGAAAGCCAGCTGTTGGTTTGAAGTGAAATGCGAGTGAGCCCTAAGAGTAAACGTTCGCCTTTGGCGGGTGTTTTGTTTTTCTTTTTGAGTCCTTCACAGTTTTTTTCAAACGAAATGTAATCGATGATTTCTCCTGGGAGATATGAACTGTCGTTGGGATCCGTGACGCGCAATTTGGAGAACATTTGGCGCACAATGATTTCAATGTGCTTGTCGTCGATGTTCTGTCCTTGCGAGGCGTAGATTTTTTGGACTTCGTGAAGAATGTATCCCTCGGCTTCTTCAATGGAAGAATACTTCATGATTTCGCGAAGGTTGCGGTGACCGGTGGTCAAGCCTTGGCCCGGCCCTACAAGGTCGCCATTTTTCACGAGGGGAGAGCGGCCGGCCGGCACTTTGAGCAATTCTTTGACTGCTTCATCGCTTTCGATGGTTATTTTATCGGAATCGATTTTGACCACTTTTCCGTTTTCATCCGCCTTCACGGTCATTTTGGTTTCCGGATTTTCAGCTAAAACATCTTTAGATTTGAAGCTTTGTCCCACTTTGAAGTGAGCTTTAGCTCCGGAAGGAAGGGCGTAAACTTTGGTTGTTTTTTCTTCCGAAACAATGGCGATTTCCATGGTTTTTCCTTTGTGGATGATTTTTATACGACCCGTTTGTTTGGTCAATAAAGCCGGACTCTTGGGTGGGCGCGCTTCAAACAATTCTTCCACGCGGGTCAAACCTTGGGTGATGTCGCCACCTTCGGCCACACCTCCCATGTGGAAGGTTCTCATGGTGAGCTGGGTTCCCGGTTCTCCGATGCTTTGTGCGGCGATGATTCCGACTGCTGTTCCCTGTTCCACGGGGCGATTATTGCCGAGGTCTCGACCGTAACACATTTGGCAAATGCCATTCGGCGTTTGACATCCGAGAATGTTGCGCACGAACACTTCCTCGATTTTTGTGGCTTCGATTTTCGCCAGCACTTCTAGTGAAATTTCTAAGTTTTTCTTGGAAATAATTTTGTTTGTAGCTGGATCCCTAACTTCTTTGGCTAAGATGCGTCCGAGAATGCGTTTTCCGAATTCTTCTCCGATTTCTTTGCTTTGAGCGCGGGAAATGGAGAAGGCGTGGGTGGTTCCACAATCTTGTTCTTTGATGACCACATCTTGAACCGCATCGACCAAGCGGCGAGTGAGATAGCCGGCTTCGGCGGTCTTAAGGGCGGTGTCGGATTTTCCTTTGCGTCCTCCGTGCGTGGCAATGAAGTATTCCAAGATGCTAAACCCTTCTTTTAAGTTGGCTTTGATCGGGAGCTCGATGGTTTCACCGGCAGGATTGGCCACAAGACCTTTCATCCCGCAAAGCTGAGTGACCTGTCCCCAGTTCCCGCGAGCGCCGGAGTCAACCATGTAGAAAATGTCGTTATCCGAAGAAAAGTTTTGGATCATGATCTTGGCGATGTCGGATTTGGTTTGAGACCAAATTTTGATAGTGTGGTCGTAGCGTTCTTTGTCCGTGACTAAGCCTTTCCAGTATTGATTGTTGATTTTTTTGACCATTTCTGAGGCTTCTTCCACGATTTTCTCTTTTTCTTTTGGAACGATCATGTCTGACGCACTAATGGAAAGTCCGGAGACGGTGGCGTAGGTAAAGCCCGTTTTTTTGATTTTATCGCAGGCTTCGGCCGTCATTTCGGTGCCGTGAGAGTTGTAAATTTCCGCGATGAGGCGGAGGAGCGCTTTTTTGGTCATGGGCTCGTTGAGGTAGTCCATATCTTCGGGCAACAGGTCGTTGAAAATCATACGACCGACGGAGGTTTCTCGAATTTCTCCTTTGACACGCGCTTTGATCAAGGCTTGGAGGTGAACATGTCCAAGTTGATGCGCGAGCAAGGCTTCATTCAAACATCCAAACACCATACCTTCGCCTTTTTTACCGGCATGGGTTTGAGTGAGGTAATAACAACCGAGCACCATGTCTTGCGTGGGGTTGACCACGGGTTCTCCAGCAGATGGTTTTAATAAATTGCGGCGTGAAAGCATGAGCATGTTGGCTTCTTCTTGCGCTTTTTTGGAAAGGGGGACGTGCACGGCCATTTGGTCTCCGTCAAAGTCGGCATTGAAGGCCGAACACACGAGTGGGTGAACCATGATGGCTTTCCCTTCCACCAAGACCGGCTGGAAGGCTTGAATTCCAAGGCGGTGCAAGGTCGGAGCGCGGTTGAGCAATACAAAATGTTCTTTGGTGACTTGTTCGAGAATGTCCCACACTTCTTTTTTACCCGAGGTCATGAGACGTTCGGCGTTTTTGATGTTGTGAGCATAGCCGTCTCGGATGAGTTGGCCGATCACAAAGGGTTTGAAAAGTTCAAGCGCCATGGTTTTTGGCAATCCGCATTGATGCATCCTGAGGTGCGGACCGACCACGATCACGGAACGACCGGAGTAGTCAACGCGTTTCCCGAGTAAGTTTTGGCGGAAGCGACCTTGTTTTCCTTTCAACATGTCGGAAAGGGAGCGAAGTTTTCGTTTGTCGCCGGTGTTGAACACGGCGCGGGTTTGGCGGGCGCTGTTGTTGAGCAACGCGTCCACGGCTTCTTGGAGCATGCGTTTTTCATTGCGGCAGATGACTTCCGGAGCGCCGATGGAAATGAGTCTTTTAAGACGATTGTTGCGGTTGATCACGCGGCGATACAGATCGTTCAAATCCGAAGCGGCAAAACGACCTCCGTCGAGTTGGACCATTGGGCGAAGATCCGGCGGGATCACAGGGAGTACGGTCAAAATCATCCATTCGGGTTTGATGTTGGCTTTCATGAGCCCTCGCATGAATTTGATGCGTTTGGTGAGTTTTTTGTGCTTTTGGCCACTGGCTTTTTTGAGTTGTTCGGAGAGATCGTCCGTAGTTTTGACAAGGTCCATATTTTTGATGACTTCTCTAATGGCTTCGGCTCCGGTTCCGGCCTTGAATACATGTCCGAATTTCATGGACATGTCGCGGTAGGAAAGCTCGGTCAAGATTGAACCCACTTGTAAATCGTGTAATTCTTGGCGCGCGGTGTTGTGTTTGAGGGTGAGTTCTTCGATTTCGTACGCCATGCTCGATTCGAGTTTTTGGCGCCCTTCATCGGTTTTCGCTTCTTCCAGTTTTTTCTTGAAATCGCGTTGAATTTGGGATTTGTAATTTTTGAATTCTTCTTTGAGTTGTTCAAAGGTTTCTTCTTTGGATTTTTCTTCCACTTGCGTCACGATGTATGCCGCAAAATAGACCACTTGTTCAATGGTTTTTACAGGGAGATTGATCAAAAGTCCGATGCGACTTGGAGTGGAACGTAGGAACCAAATGTGCGTCACCGGCACCGCGAGTTTGATATGCCCCATGCGTTCGCGGCGAACAATGGAACGCGTGACTTCGACTCCGCATTTTTCGCAAATCACTCCTTTATAACGAATGCGTTTGTATTTTCCACAGTAACATTCCCAGTTTTTGGTGGGACCGAAAATGCGTTCACAAAACAGACCGTCCCGTTCTGGTTTTTGGGTGCGGTAGTTGATGGTTTCCGGTTTTTTGACTTCACCGTGAGACCACGACAACATTTCTTCCGGGGAGGCCACAGAAATGGCGATTCCACAGAAGTCGATGGGGGTTTGAGGAGTGGGCATGAGAAGAAGTTAGGGGTTAGCGTTTAGGGATTAGGGGGAGGAAGAAGGGCAAAAATTGCCCTGCAATTTTTGCCTAAAGTCCCAGATCGGCATCAATAATGTCGTCTTTTTTTTCTTTTTTCTCGGATTCGGGTTTGTCTTCAGCGGCTGGAGCGGCTTCCGGTTCCGTGGTTGGAGCGGGTTCAAAATGCTCTTCTCCTTCCGGGACGTGTTCGTTGTCAAAACCGTCTTCTTCATCCACGGCTTGAGAAACTTCGATATCGGTTTGTTCGCCGTCGCGTCGTTTTTCGAGCATGATCATGTCTTGAATGACTACTTCGGTTTTGAATTTGCGAATGCCTTCCGGAGTGTCCCAACTGCGAGTTTTGAGATAGCCTTCCACATAAAGGAGTTTCCCTTTGCGAACGTATTTTTCGCAAATTTCGGAAAGGCGAGCCCAAGCCACGACTTCGTGGTATTCGGCGGAGGATTTTTTGCGGCCGTCCGATGTGATCCATTCACGGTTGGTGGCCAAGCCAAACGTGCAGACGGTTTGTCCGCTTTGTGTTTTTCGAATTTCGGGGTCGCGTGTGACGTTCCCGATGATGATGACCTTGTTAACACTTCTCATGGTGAGTGATTTTAAGGGGTAAAAGAGTAGATTAGGGATTTTAATTGAGGGATGCAGGGGGAGAAATGAGGGAGAAAGAAGAGAAAATTCGGGGGAGGAATTCGGGGGAAAAAATACGGGAAGGACACTCCGCTCGCCTAACGGCTCGCTACGTGTCTTGCTCGAGAATTTCCTCCGGGTCGCCCGAGGCTTCAATTACAGGATCCTTTTCGTCTCCTCCTTTGATTTCCTCTCCCTCAGAATTAAGATTTTTTAGATCGTTCACGAGTGGTACTTCTTCTTCCGGAGCCGCGATTTGAATGTCTTCGGTTTCTTTTTCTCGAGGATCGATGAATTCTTCGTCGTCTCCTTCCCCGGGTTTTTTTTCAATGAGTTCCACATTGAGACCGAGACTTTGTAATTCCTTTATCAACACGTTAAAGGATTCCGGTGTGCGGGGTTTGCGAATGGGCTCATCTTTTACAATGGATTCGTAGGCTTTGGCGCGGCCGTATACATCGTCGGATTTGATGGTGAGCATTTCTTGAAGGATATGGGAAGCGCCGTAGGCTTCGAGGGCCCAGACTTCCATTTCTCCGAAACGTTGACCTCCGTGTTGGGCTTTTCCTCCGAGCGGTTGTTGGGTTACGAGAGAGTAAGGCCCGACAGAACGAGCGTGGATTTTGTCTTCAACAAGATGGTTTAATTTCATCATGTAAGCGATCCCGACCGTGGTTTTGCGGTCAAATGGTTCGCCGGTGCGACCGTCATACAATTGGATTTTTCCATCGTCGGGGAGGCTGGCTTTTTTCAACATTTTTTGGATTTCTTCGATTGGGACTCCGTTTAAAGCCGGTGTCGCCATTTTCATACCGAGTCTTCGGCATGCCCACCCCAAGTGGGTCTCGAGGATCTGTCCGATGTTCATACGACTCGTGACACCCAAGGGGTTGAGCACGATGTCGACGGGTGTCCCATCCGGGAGATAAGGCATGTCTTCTTGAGGAACGATGATGGAAATGACTCCTTTGTTTCCATGGCGTCCGGCGACTTTGTCTCCGACTTCAATTTTGCGAGTTTGGGCCACATTGACACGGATTTGTTGAATGACTCCCGTAGGGAGTTCGTCTCCGGCATCGCGATTGAAAATTTCGATTTTAACCACTTTTCCTCCTTCTCCACCGGGGAGGCGAAGCGAGGTGTCTTTCACATCGCGGGCTTTGTCTCCGAAAATGGCGCGAAGTAATCGTTCTTCCGGGGTCAATTCGGTTTCGCCTTTTGGGGTGATTTTCCCGACCAAAATATCGCCTTCACGAACCGTGGCGCCGATGCGCACAACTCCGGTTTGATCGAGATCTTTGAGTCGAGCTTCTCCAACATTGGGGATGTCCGGGGTTACCACTTCGGGCCCGAGTTTGGTGTCGCGCACGTCCATGGTGAAGGTTTCGATGTGCACGGAGCTGAAAGAATCTTTTTTAAGTAAACGATCGGAGATTACCACCGCGTCTTCGAAGTTGTACCCTTGCCAGCTCAAGTAGGCTACAAACAGGTTTTGTCCAAGGGCGAGTTCTCCTTCGTCGGAGCAGGCTCCGTCTGAAAGTACGGTGCCCTTGTTCACGCGTTGGCCTTTTGCGGCTTTGGCGCGTTGGTGGTAGCAGGTCGCTTGGTTGGTTCGGTTGTATACCGCGAGATTGTAGGTTTTCTTTTTTCCGTTGTCGTAAACCACAGTCACTTGATCCGCGTCCACGGAAGAAACCGTGCCTGATCCTTCGGCTACAATCACTTGTTTTGAGCTTTCTGCAGCGGTTTTTTCCATCCCGGTTCCGATCAATGGGGTCGTAGGCTTTAACAAAGGAACGGCTTGACGTTGCATATTTGAACCCATGGAGGCGCGAGTGTTATCGTCGTGCTCCAAGAAGGGGATGAGGGCGGTGGAGGTTGAAATGATCTGTTGAGGGGAAACGTCGATGTGCGTGAGGTCTCGAATGTGAGACAAAATCGGTTCGTTGTTTTTACGAGCCGCCACACGATTGCGAATGAATTCGCCACGTTCGTTTATTTCGGAATTGGCCTGAGCGATCACGAGTTCACGTTCGTCTTCGGCGTCAAAATAACTCACCACTTTTCCCGTGAAAGCCATGACTTTGACATCGTCGGTAACCTCTTTGGAGATGCGTTTAGCGAGTTTTTTGTCGATTATGGTGTCGGCTTTGGCGATGATATTGCCTTTTTTATTTTTTACATCCGCATCCAAGGTGTGGCCCATGAGTTCTTTTTCAATCGGCTTGACCGTGTGTCGTACTTCGCGGAAGGGAGCCTCGATGAATCCGTATTTATTGAGGCGGGCGTAACTGGCCAAGTGAACCACGAGACCGATGTTTGGACCTTCGGGCGTGGCGACCGGACAGATGCGTCCGTAGTGCGATTGATGTACGTCGCGAACATCAAAGGAGGCACGTTCTCGAGAAAGCCCGCCGGGACCCATGGCAGATAAGCGGCGTTTGTGTTCGAGCTCGGCGAGCGGATTCGTTTGATCCATGAATTGTGAGAGCTGAGAGCTGGCGAAAAATTCACGGAGGGCTGCGGTGATCGGGCGAGAGTTGACGAGATCGGTGGGGGTTACGGTTTCGAGGTCCATGACCGTCATACGATCTTTGGCGATGCGTTCAGTGCGCATCAACCCCACACGGAATTTATTTTGGACCAATTCTCCGACCGGACGGATGCGACGATTGCTCAAATGATCGATGTCATCGGGTTGCATTTCGCCTCCGTTGAGTTTAAAAAGATGCTTTAAAATTTGAAGGAGATCCGGAATTTGGAAGGTGTGATATTTGCGATTGTTTGGAGTGTTAATTCCAAAACGGCGATTCAATTTATAGCGGGCCACGGCCCCCATGTCGTATTTATGGTAGTCGAAGAACATGGATTGAATGAGGCTTTTTGCGTTTTCCGGAGTGGCCAAGTCGCCGGGACGAATTTTGCGGTAAATGGCTTTGTAGGCTTCGTCCACGGTTTTGGCAGGGTCTTTGTCGAGTGTGATTTTAACGTGATTCAACATTTCATCCTTGATGTCGTCTTTGAACAAGGCGAGCATTTCTTCGTCTTTGGTGTATCCGAAAATGCGAAGCAAATTGGTGATGTGAATTTTGCGTTTGCGGTCGATTTTTACAGTTATCACGCCTTTTTTGTCTGTTTCGATTTCGAGCCATGCTCCACGCTTGGGGATGATTTTGGCATTGCAAAATCTAGGGGCCGCGGCGTTTCGGGAGAAAAATACTCCCGGAGAACGTACGATTTGGCTGACAACCACACGTTCGATTCCGTTGACAATGAAGCTACCCTGATCAGTCATTAGCGGGATACCACCCAAGAATACATCTTGTTCTTTGATTTCTCCGGTTTCTTTATTGATGAGCTGAACATGCACCTTGAGAGGCGCTTCGTAGGTGAGATTTTTTTGTTTGGCGGTTTTGGCGTCGTATTTGGGTTCACCAATGGAGTGATCAAGAAAGTGGAGTTCCATTTTTTTTCCGGAAAAGTCGGCAATGGGAGAAACTTCGTCAAGTAACTCGCGAATTCCTTCGGTCACAAACCACTTATGAGAATCGGTTTGGATTTCGATCAAGTTGGGGATGAGGGCTTGTTCTTGCGGTGTTAAAAAGACCCGATCCTTAAGTTTGGGCGGTATGGCTATCTTTTCGGGAAGTGAGGTGTCTTCGCGTTTGGCTTTTGCTTTCGGGTGGAGGTTGTTGGGGGAGGTTGGGGAGACCCTACGCTTGGGGAGGGATGCTAGGTCACTTCGCTTCGCTACGTGACTGTTGATTGGCTTCGAGGGTTTTGCGGTCGGTTTCACGATTTTTTTTAAGGGAACTGGTTTGGGGGGAGGAGAGGATGGGGAGACACTCGAGGGATTGAAATGCGGGGGATAGGACACTTCGCTGACGCTACGTGTCTGGTGTCTGGTTTGTTTTTTATTTTTGGAGTGAAGAGCTTTTTTTGGCGTCATTTTGAGAAAAAAAGGAATTGAATAAATCCGAGGTCCCGTCTAAAGGACGCGCTTCCCTTTTCATCCGTAACACATTCTTATCGGGGAAAACGCATCGTTTATATTACTTAAAGAACAGGTTATGTCAAAGTGAAAACCATGCGCAAGCAAAAAATCTATTGCGGATTCGGAAAAATATTGTACAACGCGCGCCCGAAGGGAGATGTGGGGTTTTTCCCGCTCCTTCTGATTTTAATAAATCGTTTTCAGGTAACACGGCTCACAGTACACCGTTTCCGGTCTATCCGGCGCGTAGGTGGTTTGAATTTCTACGCTGCATTTGGCGCAATGCCTATTCCACAGTTTTCGCGGATTGCGTTTTGCCATTCGTGAAAGATGTCGACAATTCGGACAACTTGATGGAAGCGGAAGTTTCATTAAACGATAGAATTTAAGCTCTTGCGTAACCGTCAGATATTTTTTGCCACAAAGAGTGCAATTGAAAACCTCATTTGTGTTTGGATAATTTTGTTCTACAAAGTTTGATATATTTTTTACTTCCCAGATGAAACCCTTGGTATTGATTTCTTGTTTAGAGGATGGGAAAAAGTCTTCCGCAAGAGATTCACTGTAATCAAACGGAGACATGCTTATAGGAAAGAATTCTCCCCACTCACCGGTTTTCTTCATATGCTCAATGATTGCCACCCTGAGTTTGTCGTATTCTTCTTTTGAGTATTTTGTATTGAGGATGCAATATTCGCGATTTCTCATCCCAACACAGCCGAAAAGATTTTTTGAATTAAAACAAAAGAGACAATACGTACAATAGGATGCATGTTCTCCGGCAACAAAAAAATTACAAGAATAATAATCTCCTCCTCCAATACATTCGTAACACATTTGTGCTTCTGCAGATCGGGTCATGTCGTAGCAATCGGTGTTTTTGTAGGTGTCTTGATTGTAATTGCAGTCTTGTAAAATGTCGCTGTAGAAAGAATTTTGTGTGCTTTTACAGTTAACAAGCCTATCGCCGGTGCAGTTGTCGCAGTTTATTAAAAAAAGTGCGCGTTTAGGAATATTTAAATATATTTTTTGTAAATCTTTCACAAAAGAATCTGCATTGAGGTTTTTAATTTTTTCTTTATACGCGGCTTCCGTTAGTTGTTCATTTAAAAAGCAGAATTTTTGATGACGTAATCCCACGCAGCCGAAACAGTTTGCACAAGAGTGGCAGTCGTAACAATAATGGCAAGTGGTTAGTAAGGAAGAGTCTTGGCAATGAGTGGATTGATACATTTTTTTACAATCGATAAGTTCGTAACATAGTTCAATTTCATAGGAGCCCAAAATATCCATGGAATTTTTTGCATAGTTGGTCCAATTTGTATATAAACAATCCTCCATATAACCTGAGCCGGAACATATATAGCAGTTTTTTGAATGATTTTGGTATGTTGTGTATTCGCAATTTTCGGATTGAAAACGATAGCCTACGGCAGGGTGCGGTACCGCAAGTAGAAGTTCTTTGTATTGGTCAAAAAAGGATC
>Ga0265296_1002707_pt1 | contig 17405 bp, 16 predicted proteins | sample MunlanPumphouse1_FD_189073 | JGI IMG/M metagenome (GOLD analysis project Ga0265296, IMG submission 189073) | Groundwater microbial communities from a municipal landfill in Southern Ontario, Canada - Pumphouse #1 | ecosystem: Environmental > Aquatic > Deep subsurface > Groundwater | place...
CGTACTCACGGACAGACGTCTCCCGCCGGCGGAAACCATTGATTTCCCCCGTCTTCATCCGGATTGGGATGGAAGTGCGTTACAGGCCAAAACTTACGCGTCGCACGCCGGAGATCAACGCTGATTCGAGTCGAGATTCGCACTTAAATTGTTTGACTCCGGCAAACCTCGGCAGTGCTTGAGAAAATGGCCATTTCGCCGCAATTTCGAACGCTGGATTCCGCTCGACACTTAGCGCCGGACAGCAAGACGGCGAGGGAGCTTGCGCTTCCTCGCCGTTGGAATCGTTAGATTTTCTTGCGACAACCCTGTTACGGGTCGTCCGGACGCATCAGATGACGTCGTTTGACAAGGGCGTGAAAGCCCGTCCGCAACGCCGTCTAAATCAGGCGGCCGACAGCTTCTTCAGCTGGGCGGCCAGACGCGAAACCTTGCGCGAGCCGGTGTTCTTGTGAACCACGCCCTTGGACACGGCGCGCATCAGTTCCGACTGAGCCGTGATGAAGGCGCCCTTGGCGGCTTCGGCGTCGCCGCCGGTCAGAGCTTCCTGGAACTTACGCAGGTAAGTACGGACGCGGGTACGGCGGGCCTTGTTTACTTCGGTCCGCGCTTCGATCTTGCGGATCGCCTTGCGGGCGCCTGCATTGTTGGCCATCGGGTAAAACCTTCGAACGAAAACGCCGCGAACCCACGTCCACGGCGAGGAAATCTCAAGAGCGGGCGGCTATAGCGGAAAGGCTCCGGCCGGTCAACGCGACCCGGCCGGAATTGAATCACAGCCTGGGTTTCAGCGCCCCGTGAAGACGGGTTTGCGCTTCTCGACGAAGGCGGCCATCCCCTCCTTCTGATCCTCGAAGGCGAACAGGGAGTGGAACAGGCGGCGCTCGAACACCACACCTTGCGTCAGGGTGGTCTCGAAGGCGGCGTTGACCAGCTCCTTGTTGGCCATGACCGCCAGGATCGACTGGCCGGCGATCTTGGCCGCCGCCGCGCGGGCCTCGTCCAGCAGGGCGTCAGACGCCACCACGCGCGAGACCAGGCCGGCCCGCTCGGCCTCGGCGGCGTCCATCATCCGCCCGGTCAGGCACATGTCCATCGCCTTGGCCTTACCCACGGCGCGGGTCAGGCGCTGCGAACCGCCGATGCCGGGGGCCACGCCCAGGTTGATCTCGGGCTGACCGAACTTGGCCGTCTCCGAGGCGATGATGAAGTCGCACAGCATGGCCAGCTCGCAGCCGCCGCCCAGGGCATAGCCCGACACCGCCGCGATGATCGGCTTGCGGAAGCTCGCCACCCGGTCATGGGCGCGGGCGAAGAAGTTGCCGCGGTACATGTCGGCATAGGCCTGATCCGCCATCTCCTTGATGTCGGCGCCGGCGGCGAAGGCCTTGACCGAGCCGGTCAGGACGATGCAGCGCACGCTGTCATCGTCGGCCACGCTCTCCAGGAAGTCGCCCAGCTCGCTCGTCAGGGTGGTGTTCAGCGCGTTCAGCGCCTCGGGCCGGTTCAGGGTGACGACCGCATAGCCGTCCGCGTGGCGTTCGATCAGCAGGGTGGAATAGGCGTCGGCCATCAGGCGCTCCTCTATATCGTTCGAGGCAGGTCTAGCGCCTCAGCCCGCCCACTGGAACACCCGCGCCCTAACCCTTCTGGCAGACCGGACAGAAGAAGGTCGAACGCCCGCCCTGGACCACCCGCGCCACCACGCCGGAACAGCCCTCGGTCCGGCACGCCTCGCCTTCGCGGCCATAGACGTCGAAGCGATGCTGGAAATAGCCCTGCCCGCCCTCGACATTGGCGAAGTCCTTCAGCGTCGAGCCGCCCGCCGTGATGGCGTCGGCCAGGACGTTCCTCACCTCGGTCGCCAGCCGTTCCAGCCGGGGCCGGCTGACCTTGCCGGCCGGGGTCAGGGGCGAGATGCGGGCCCGGTACAGGGCCTCGCAGACATAGATGTTGCCCAGCCCCGCCACATTCCTCTGGTCCAGCAGGCTGACCTTGATGTTCTGCGCCTTGCCGGCAAAGGCCTCGGCCAGATGGGCGGCGGAGAAGCCGTTGCCTAGGGGCTCCGGCCCCAGACCCGCAAACCAGGCGTGCCCCTCGACTGCTTCCGTCGGGATCAGCCCCATGAAGCCGAAACGCCGCGCGTCTGCGTAGCCCAGCCGCGTCAGCACCCCGCCCCGCTCGGCGGTCAGGCTCATGTGCTCGTGCTTGCCCGCGACCGGCGCGTCGGTCTCGAAGCGTCCCGGCGCCACGCCCTCCAGGGTGAAGCGTCCGGTCATGCCCAGATGCGTCACCCAGGTCTCCCCAGTCGACAGCGGAAACAACAGATACTTGGCGCGCCGATCCAGCCGCAGCACCGTCGCCCCGTCCAGCCGCTCGACGAAGCGCTCGGGAAAGGGAAAACGCAGGTCCGGCCGGTTCTGACGCGCAGCCGTCAACCGCGCCCCCTCCAGCACCGGCTCCAGACCCCGCCGCACGGTTTCAACTTCAGGCAATTCAGGCATGACGAACATTTAGCCCCTCTCCCCTTGCGGGAGAAGGAAGATGACGGCGCGCCTTCAATCCTCCGCCCCCCGTTGTCACAGCGCCGCTTTCCGGCTTACCTCCGGCGCGACACACGGAAAGAGCCCCGCATGACAGACAGTCCTCCCAGCACCGGCAAACGCATCGAGCTGACCATCCGCGCCCTGATCCTGGGCTGCTTGCTGGCGGCGGTGTTTACGGCGGCCAACACCTATCTGGGCCTGAAGGTCGGCCTGACCTTCGCCTCGGCCATTCCGGCGGCGGTCATCTCCATGGCCCTGCTGCGCGCCTTCAAAGGCTCGACCATCTGGGAGAACATGACGGTCCAAACCGTCGCCTCGGTCGGCGGCGCCATGAGCTCGATCATCTTCGTCCTGCCCGGCCTGGTCATGATCGGCTGGTGGATGAACTTCCCCTTCTGGGAGTCGGTGATGATCTGCATCCTCGGCGGCGTCCTGGGGGTGACCTTCTCCATCCCGCTGCGCCGGACCCTGGTGGTTCAGGGCGGTCTTCCCTACCCCGAGGGCGTCGCCGCCGCCGAGGTTCTGAAGGTCGGCTCGCCCGGCGCTGATGAATCCGAAAGCGCCGTGCGCGAGAACCGCTCGGGTCTGGTCGTCGTGGTCGGCAGCGCCATCGCCTCGGCCTTCTTCGCCTTCCTGGCCTCGGCCCGCGTCTTCGCCGCCGAAACCACCGCCTTCCTGCGCTTGCCCGCCGCCCTCGGCGGTGGCGCCACGGGCGTCGGCTTCTCGATGCAGTTCGCGCTTCTGGGCGCCGGCCACCTGATCGGTCTGGCCGTCGGCCTGACCCAGCTGTTCGGCCTGGTCCTGGCCTGGCTGATCTTCGTCCCCATCCTGACCTCGCCCGAGTTCGTGGCCTGGGCCGCGGCCCACGGCGTGCCCTCCATCGCCGCCTCGCTTCCGGCCGGCGCCCCGGCCGAAGAACTGGCCATGACGGTCTGGGCCAAGGAAGTCCGCTTCATCGGCGCCGGCGTCATCGGCGTCGCCGCCCTGTGGACCCTGTTCAAACTGGCCAAGCCCCTGGTCGCCGGCCTCGCCTCGGCCCTGGCCGCGCAGAGCAAGCGCGCCCACGGCGAGGTTCTGGACCGCACCGAGCAGGACATCCCGATCAAGATCGTCGGCCTGCTGTCCGTCGCCGCTCTTGTCGGCATCGGCGTCCTGCTGGCCCTGTTCACCCAGGGCACGACCCTGGCCGCCTCGGCCCCCATCCTGGTCATCGGCGGGCTGATCTATGTCGTGGTCATCGGCTTCGCCGTGGCCGCCATCTGCGGCTACATGGCCGGTCTGATCGGCTCGTCCAACAGCCCGGTCTCGGGCGTCGGCATCCTGGCCATCGTCATCGCCTCCCTGCTGATGCTGGCCGTCATGGCCATCGCCAAGGTCCCGGCGGACCCGTCGATCATCGCCTTCGCCCTGATCGTCACCTCCATCGTCTTCGCCGTCGCCGTCATCTCCAACGACAACCTGCAGGACCTGAAGACCGGCCAGCTGGTCGAGGCCACCCCCTGGCGTCAGCAGACGGCCCTGCTGGTCGGCGTCGTCGCCGGCGCCCTGGTCATCCCCTTCGTTCTGGACATGATGAACCAGGCCTTCGGCTTCGAAGGCGGCCCTCCCGCCATCGTTGAAGGCGCCCAGACCCTGGCCGCGCCGCAGGCCACCCTGATCTCGGCCCTGGCCAAGGGCGTCATCAGCGGCGAGCTGCGCTGGGACCTGATCGGTATCGGCGTCCTGGTCGGCGTCGGCGTCATCATCCTCGACATCGTCCTGCGCGGCGCGACGAAGGACAAGGTCAAGCTGCCGCCGCTGGCCGCCGGCATCGGCGTCTATTTGCCGGCCGCCGTCACCACCATGCTGGTCGTCGGCGCCGTCTGCGGTTGGGTCTATGACAGGTGGATCTCCACGACCCGCTTCGCCGACGTCGGCCGTCGCATGGGCGTGCTGCTCGCCTCGGGCCTGATCGTGGGCGAGAGCCTGTTCGGCGTTTTCACCGCCGCCGTCATCGTCAGCACCAAGAACGAAGCGCCGTTCGCGCTTCTGCCCAAGGACACGCTGTGGCCGGCCATGCTGGCGGGCGTCGTCGTCTTCGCCGCCCTGACCTTCGCTCTCTATTCGTGGATCCGCAGCCGCTCGGCCAAGGTCTAAAACCTCTAAAGCGCGGAGGCGAAGGCCTCCGCCGCCCTACTGGGCCGCCGTTCGCGGTGGCGCAGCAGATGAAACGGCCGCTCGGGCAGATCGAGCGGCAGACGAACCAGCCGCCCCGCCTCGATCAGAGGCTGGGCGGCCAGTTCCGAGATCGCCGTCACCAGCCCCCCCGCCGCCACCGCCGACAGGATGGCCTCGTTGGACGGCAGGGTCAGAACGGCCCGCAAGCTGCCCGCGACGCCGCGCGGCAAGGCCGCCTCGAACTCGCTCCGCGTACCCGACCCCTCTTCCCGCAAGGCCCAGTCCAGCGCCTTCAACTCCGCCGCCGACAGGGCCTCAGCCCGACCCGCCAGCCCATGCCCCGGCGCCGCCACCACCACCAGCCGGTCGGCGTCGATGCGCACCTTCTCGACCCGCCCCGCCTCGAACGCCCCCTCGATCAGCCCCAGCTCCGCCTCCCCCGCCAGCACCGCCTCGACCACCCGATGCGTGTTGCCGATCTCCAGATGCAGCTGGATTTCGGGATGAGCTCGCGCAAAGGCCGCCATGCGCGGCGGCAGCCAGTAGGCGGCGATGGTCTGGCTGGCGAACAGCCGCACCGAACCCCGCTTCAGCCCCGCCAGGTCGTCGAGCACCCGCTCCGCCGCCTCAGCCTGGGCCAGAACGGCGCGGGCCTCGGGCAGAAAGGCCGCGCCCGCCGCGTTCAGCGCCAGCCCGCGACCCACGCGGTCGAACAGCTGGGTCCCATGCCGCCCCTCCAGCGCCGCCACCGCCGCGCTGACCGCCGACTGGGTCAGGTTCAGCGCCTCGGCCGCCCGCGTCATGTGCAGACGCTCGGCCACGGCGACAAAGATACGGAGCTGTTCCAGCGTCATGGCCAATCAATCGCTTTTATCGATTGGTAAATCCAGAACTATCCGTTGGATCGATCAGAGGCCGGAGCAGATGATGCGGCGTCATGACGACCGCCCATCCTTCCGCCCACGCCCCCTCCAGCCTGATCGGCCCGCTGCACGGCCTCGCACGTCTCTTGCCCGGCGTTCTGCTGAGCGCCGGGGTCGGCGCCGTCGCCTTCGCCCTGCAACTGATTGAGACCTCGCTGTTCGGCCACCCCTGGGTCGAGGGCCTGGTCATCGCCATCCTGATGGGCGCGGGCGTCCGCCTGTTCTGGACCCCGTCGAACGTCTGGATGCCCGGCGTCCAGTTCAGCGCCAAGACCCTGCTTGAGGTCGCCGTGGCCCTGCTGGGCGCCACCGTGTCGGGCGCCGCCGTCATGGCGCTCGGGCCCGTCCTCCTGCTGGCCATCGTCGGCGTCGTCGTCCTGGCCATCGTCGGCGGCTACGCCCTGGGCCGTGCTTTCGGCCTGCCGCCCGCCATGGCCCTGCTGGTCGCCTGCGGCAACGCCATCTGCGGCAACTCGGCCATCGCCGCCGTGGCCCCGGTGATCGAGGCCGAGGGCGAGGACGTGGCCGCCGCCATCGGCTTCACCGCCGTCCTGGGCATCGCCGTGGTCCTGCTGGTCCCGGTCGTCGGCGCCCTGATGGGCTTCAACGCCATCCGCGTCGGCGTCCTGGCCGGCCTGACCGTCTACGCCGTGCCCCAGGTCCTGGCCGCCGCCGCCCCCGCCGGGCTGCTGGCCGTCCAGACCGGCGCCGTGGTCAAGCTGGTCCGCGTCTTGATGCTGGGCCCCATCTGCCTGGTCCTGGGTCTGCTGCGGTCCGGCAAGGTGGAAGGCGCGAAGGGCCCCAAACTGCACCACATGGCCCCCTGGTTCATCGTCGTCTTCCTGATCCTGATGGGTCTGCGCTCGGCCGACTTGATCCCCGAGGTCGTCCTGCCCCCCCTGCAAGCCGCCGTCACCGCCATGACCCTGATCGCCATGGCCGGGCTGGGTCTGATGGTCGATCCGCGCGCCGTGGTCAGGGCCGGGCCGCGCGTGGCCGCCGTGGCGGCGCTTTCAGCCCTGCTGATCGGAGGCCTTGCGCTGGCGACCATCGTGCTCATTTTACCCGCCTGACGCACAATCGAACCGCCCCGCTGGTCTTTCCGACGATAGGGCTGTAAGAGGCGCCGCTTCCTTCCTGCTTTCCGCATCTTGCAGCGGCCCGGACTTCCGTGGCCGAACACAGTCCGCCCGAGCCCGAAATGAACCTTCGTAACGTCGCTATCATCGCCCACGTCGACCATGGCAAGACCACCATGGTTGACCAGCTGCTGGCTCAGTCTGGCGTCTTCCGAGCCAACGAGGCGACGACCGAGCGCGCCATGGACTCCGGCGATCAGGAAAAAGAACGCGGCATCACCATCCTGGCCAAGTGCACCTCGGTGCTGTGGAACGGCAAGGCCGGCGAAACCCGCATCAACATCATCGACACCCCCGGCCACGCCGACTTCGGCGGTGAAGTCGAGCGCATCCTGGGCATGGTGGACGGCTGCGTCATCCTGGTGGACGCTGAAGAGGGCGTCATGCCCCAGACCAAGTTCGTGCTGACCAAGGCGCTGAAGATGGGCCTGCGTCCCATCCTCTGCATCAACAAGGTCGACCGCGCCCACGCCGATCCCGACCGCGTCCACAACGAAACCTTCGACCTGTTCGCCGCCATCGGCGCGACGGACGAGCAGCTGGACTTCCCGCACATCTACGCCTCGGGCCGTTCGGGCTGGGCCACGCTGGATCTGAACGTCCCCAGCGACAACCTGCACCCTCTGTTCGACCTGATCGTCGACCACGTCCCGGCGCCCAAGGTTCAGGAGAACCGCGACAAGCCGTTCCAGATGCTGAACGTCCTGATCGAAAGCGACCCTTTCCTGGGCCGTCTGCTGACCGGCCGCATCCAGAGCGGCAAGGCCGTTCCCGGCATGGCCATCCACGCCCTGGACCGTGACGGCAAGGAAATCGAGCGCGGCCGCATCACCAAGGTTCTGGCCTTCCGCGGCCTGAAGCGTCAGGCTCTGGACGAGGGTTCGGAAGCAGGCGACATCGTCGCCATCGCCGGCATGTCCAAGGCCACCGTGGCCGACACCCTGTGCGCCATGGAAGTCATGGACGCCCTGCCGGCCCAGCCGATCGATCCCCCGACCATCTCGATGACCGTCTCGGTCAACGACAGCCCCCTGGCCGGTCGCGAAGGCGACAAGGTTCAGTCGCGCGTCATCCGTGACCGCCTGCTGAAAGAAGCCGAAGCCAACGTCGCCATCCGCGTCACCACCACCGAAGGCGGCGACGCCTACGAAGTGGCCGGCCGTGGCGAACTGCAGCTGGGCGTCCTGATCGAAAACATGCGTCGCGAAGGCTTCGAGGTCTCGATCTCGCGTCCCCGCGTGGTCTTCCAGACCGGCCCGAACGGCGAGAAGATGGAACCGATCGAAGACGTCATGATCGACGTGGACGACGAGTTCTCGGGCATCGTCATCGAGAAGCTGTCGGCCCGTAAGGCTGAAATGACCGACATGGGCCCGTCGGGCGCCGGCAAGACCCGCATCCAGCTGAAATGCCCGTCGCGTTCGCTGATCGGCTATCAGGGCGAGTTCCTGACCGACACGCGCGGCTCGGGCGTGCTGAACCGCGTCTTCTCGCACTACGAGCCGCACAAGGGCGCCATCGAGGGCCGTCTGAAGGGCGTGCTGATCTCGAACTCGGACGGTGAAACCGCCGCCTTCGCCCTGTGGAACCTGGAAGACCGCGGCGTCATGTTCGTCGGCGCCGGCGAAAAGACCTACCAGGGCATGATCATCGGCGAGAACAGCCGTTGGGACGACCTGGACGTCAACCCGATCAAGGGCAAGCAGCTGACCAACGTCCGCGCCTCGGGCAAGGACGAGTCGGTTCGCCTGACCCCGCCGCGCCAGATGTCGCTGGAACAGGCCATCGCCTACATCGAAGAGGACGAACTGGTCGAAGTGACGCCCAAGTCGATCCGTCTGCGCAAGGCCGTCCTGAACCCGTCCTTCCGCAAGAAGCGCGTCCGCCCCGACTGAGGCTGACGACAACCGAAATGAAGAAGGCGGTCCGCAAGGGCCGCCTTTTTTGTCGGCCTACCGCCCTCGGGCTGCTTGAGGCCGCTAGCTCCCCCTCTCCCGATGTGAGAGGGCTTGAGCCACCAAGAGCGAAGCGATTGGCAAGGGCGAAAGGGTGAGGGTTCTCGGCCTGTGTCGGCCGCTGGCCGTATCGCAGAGCCACCGCATCGCTCCTTTCAGCCAGGAAAGGCCCACTTTCGCCGACGGAAAGGGTCGTCCCTCACCCTTTCGCTTGGCGGATCGCCTTCGGCTCTCCGAAGCTCAAGCCCTCTCCCATCGGGAGAGGGAAATAAGACGCCCTACTTCCTCAACCCCAGCAGGCCCAGCCAGCCGCCGCTGGTCAGCAGGGCCACGTCTAGCAGCGCCAGGGCCAGCGGAGTGCTGGTCGAGGCGGCGATGAACTTGGGTCGCCACGCCGGGCCGAACTTGCCTTTGTAGGCGCGCAGACCCTGGAAACCGTAGACCGCCCCGCCCTCCTCGAACACCAGGGCGCCGACCCGGGCGAAGACCGGGGCCAGACGCCGGTCCTCCAGACCCGACAGGGGCGCCATGCCCAGATCGAGACGCCGGAAGCCCTCGGCCCGCGCCCACTGCGCCGTGCGGGTGAACAGATAGTCCATCACCCCGTGCGGCCCGTCCGGCGTATGGCGCATCAGGTCGATCATGACCTCCTCGCCACGCGCCCCGACCAGCAGATTGGCGAAGGCGACGATCTGGCCGTCGTGGCGCGCCACGGCGACGGGCGAACGGTTCAGATAGTCGATGTCGAACCGCCCCAGCGAGAAGGCCTTCTCGGACCCGTTATGGTGATCCAGCCAGGCGTCGGACACCGCCCTCAGTTCCGCCTCCAGCGCCCGGGCGGCTCCGGCGGGCAGGACCTCGAAGGTCGTGCCCTCGCGCTCGGCCCGGTTCACGGCGGTGCGCAGGTTCTGCTTGCCCTTGCCCTCGGTCGAGAAGTGCTCGGCGTCGATCACCGCCGCCTCGCCCACCTTGCGCACGGCCAGGCCCAGGGTCGCCAGATCCGCCAGCATGCCCTCGCCGACCGAATAGAAGACCGGCGCCCCGCCATAGCTGTCGGCCAGTTCGGCGAAGGCCCACAACAGTTCCAGCCGCTCCGCCTTCAGACCCGCCGCCTCGCCCATGGCGATCCAGCGCCGTCCCCGCACGCGATAGGCGATGAAGCTGCGCCCCGAGGGGCTGAACAGCAGGGCCTTGTCGCCCAGCAGGGCCAGATTGGCTTCCGGCGTCGCCGTATCGGCCTCGGCCAGGGCGGCGCGGGCGCGCTCGATGTCCGCCGCCCCCGCCGGGCCGTGACTGCGGGCGCCCGGCGCCGTCAGCAGCGACCGCACCGCCACGATCAGGGTCAGGATCGCCAGCACCGCGCCGGCGCGCAAGAAGCCCGAGGCCTGCTTGTCCGTCAGGAAGGTCCACCACAGCTCGTCGGTATAGGCAGTGTCGCGATAGGCGAAAAAGCCGAGCCACAGCATGGCGACGACCGCCGCGGCCAGCATCAGCAGCCAGCCCGGCCGCAACGGCTCGCCCAGCCGCGAGCGCCGGTTGAAAGCCGCCCGACAGGGCAGCAGCAGGGCCGCCGCCAGAGTCAACTCGGCCGCCTCCTCCCAGTCCAGCCCCTTCAGCAGAGAAAAGACCGCCCCCAGCATCAGGCCGAACAGGGCGGCGTAATAGGCGCCGCGCCGACGTCGCCACAGACCCGCCGACACCAGCAGCAGCAGGAAGCCGGTCACGCTGGCCGCGAAATGCGACAGGTCGATCAGCAGGGGCGCCGTCACCTGGCCCAGGACCTGCAACCGTCCGCTGAAGGCCGGCGTCACCGCCGACAGCAGCATGACCGCGCCCAGGATGAAGGAAGCCACGGCGAAGATCTGCGGCGTCAGCTCATAGACCAGCCCGCCCAGACGCTGAACCAGCCGCCTTGCTCCGCCCTGCCGTTTCGTTGTCGTCATTCGTCCTCTCGGGGCCTGCGCCTCACATAAAGCAGGAATCGGCCGTTTGCGGCGCTGAAAAGGTCATTTCTGGGCGCATGAAACAATCTGAAATGCAGCGAGTTCACTATTTCGCGAGCGCCAGACTCGCTCAAACGGAGAGACCTTATGATCCGCAAGACCGCCCTGCTGACCGGCATCGCCGGCGCCTTCCTCTTCGCCGCCCCTGTGCTCGCACAAGACGCCACGACGCCGCAGACGCCCGAACCGGCTCCCGCTGAGGCGCCTGCGGCTCAACCCCAAAGCCTGACCCTGACGCCCGGCGCCACGGTCAAGAGCGCCGATGGTTCCGAGCTCGGCAAGCTGGTCGGCGCCCAGAACGGCGCCTCGGGTCAGGAACTGACCGTGCGCGGTGCTGACGGTTCGGTCCGTCCTGTGCCGGTGGCCGGCATCCGTCAGGACGGCGCCGACATCGTCGTCAACGCCAGCCTGTCCGACTTCCAAGCTGCAGCCCCGGTCGCCGGCGAAGCGCCTGCCGCCACGCCGCCTGTCGACGCCACGGACGCGCCTGCTGAGCCGACGGACTCCGCCGAGCCGGTCGAGCCGGCGGCGGCTGACGAACCCACCGCCTGATCTTCAGAGCCGGCATGAATAAAGGGGCGGCCCGTCGGGCCGCCCCTTTTGTCGTTGGGCCTTCGGTATATCCGATCAGCCCCGCTTCTTCACCAGTCCCAGCAGGAACAGCAACAGAACGGCGCCGATCGTGGCGACGATGATGCCGACGATCCAGCTGCCCGAGGCGTCGATCCCCAGCAGGTTATTGGCCAGGAAGCCGCCGAGCAGGGCGCCGATGACGCCCACGATCAGATTGGTCAGCAGGCCATGGCTGCGCTTCATGATCTTTTCCGCCAACCATCCGGCGATGATGCCGATGATGATCCAGGCGATGAATCCAAAGCCGCTCATTCAGTCCCTCCCATGAAAAATGGCGTGATGCCTCGACCGTAATGCGCCGCGCCCGCCTGGGTTGCCTCCCAAGGTCAGAAGCTTCGCCGTTCGCGTCCGAGGGGAAATCGGCACGGCCTTTGCGGCGAACAGCCTGAGCCGTGCCGATCCGGTACAGCACAGACCGTCAGAGGGAGGGGCCGTCATGGCCACCGATATCGATCTTCACCTGGGTCGTCGCCTGCGTCGTCGTCGTCGTCTTCTGGGCCTGACCCAGCAGCAACTGGCCGTTCAGGTCGGGGTTCGCTTCCAGCAGGTTCAGAAATACGAGTGCGGCGCCAACCGCATCTCGGCGGCCCGCCTGTGGGAGCTGGCCGAGGCCCTGTCGACCCCGATCAGCTATTTCTACGACGGCCTCGAAGAAGCGCGTGAGCGTCCCGCCGCCGCAACCGAGATCCAAGCCTTCGCCCGAGACGAAGCCGCCTGACGTCATCTCGCTCTGGCCCCCTCGCCCCCTGAGGGCGGGCGGTGTATCTGCTCGGCATGACCGAGTTGGAAGCCTTCGCCGTCGAACTGTCGCAAGCGGCCGCGCGCACGGCCCTGCCCTATTTCCGCAGCGACAACGCCGAGGAGAACAAGGCCGGGCCCGGCGCCTTCGATCCCGTCACCGAGGCCGACCGCGCGTCCGAAGCGGCCATCCGCCGCCTGATCGCCGCCCGCTATCCGCATCACGGCGTGATCGGCGAAGAATACGGCGAGGACCGCCCGGACGCCGATCACGTCTGGGTCCTGGACCCCATCGACGGCACCCGCGCCTTCATCGCCGGCCTGCCGCTGTGGACCACCCTGATCGCTCTGCGCCATGAAGGCGCGCCGCTGATCGGCGCCATCGGCCAGCCCTATCTGGACGAGATCTTCCTCGGCGGTCCCTCCGGCGCCCGCCTGCTGCGCGGCGGCGCCGAGACGCCGCTCAAAACCCGCGCCTGCCCGGCGCTATCGGACGCCCTGATCGCCACCACCGACCCTGACATCTTCGTCGGCGCCGACCGCGAGGCCTGGACCCGGCTGCGCGCCTCGGCCCGCCTGGCGCGTCTGGGCTGCGACGCCTACGCCTACGCCATGGTGGCGGCGGGCCGCATCGACCTGGTGGCCGAAACCGAACTGAAGGTCTGGGACTGGTCCGCCCTCCAGCCGGTCATCGAGGCGGCGGGCGGGCGCGTCACCGGCTGGAGCGGCCAGACGCCGGACGGCGACGGCCGCATCCTGGCCGTCGGGGACGCCGCCCTGACCGATCAGGCCCTGGCTGTTCTGAACGCCTAGGCTGCGCCCTTATCCGGCGCCGCCGTCGCCGCCTGGCCTTCGGCCGGAGCGACATAGCCGGCCAGGGCGTCGAACTCGTCGAGGAAGACGCCGCGCAGCGGGTCCGCCTCCATGATGACCTCGTGCAGCGCACCCGGCACCTCGACATAGCGGCCCCGACCCAGACGACGCGCCGCCCAGCGGTTGGTCTGTTTCCAGACCTTGTCGTCGTCGGACGCCTGAACCACGCAGACCGGGATCTTGACCGCCTTCAGCGCGCGCGGCTTCAGCGACCGCTCGCCCGCGTCCAGGGCAAAGGCCAGCCAGCCCCAGGTCGGGCCGCCGATGGCCAGGTGCGGGCAGGCGTAGAGCTGCTGACGCCAGAGGTCGTAACGGTTGCGATCGGAGGTCAGGGCGTCTTTCTCGAAGGTGTGGTCGAACGGGTCGTCGGGATTGTCCAGCACATAGTCGCCCGCCTTGCCGTGACGCAGGTTCCAGCGCACCGCCAGTTTGACCGACCACATCGACCGCTTGCCGGTCTTGATGCGCAGCATGGGGCTGGACAACAGGGCGCCGGCGAACCGATCCTCGCCTGCTTCCAGCGACAGCAGGTTCAAGGCCCCGCCCATGGAGTGGCCGACCATGATCCAGGGCTTGGGCGCCTGGGCCTCATAGGCGTCCAGCAGACGGGCGTAGTCGTCGAGGAACTCCTCGACGGCGCGGGCATGGCCGCGCAGCCGGTCGGGCAGCAAGCGCGCCGACAGACCCTGGCCGCGCCAGTCGTGGGCCAGGACGCAGAAGCCCCGCGCCAGGAAGTTGCCGATGACCTCGAAATACTTCTCGATCGGTTCGGTGCGGCCGGGGCTCAGCACCACCGTCCCGCGCGGCGTCTTGGCCACCATGGCCGACGGCGTCCACAGGGCCGCGCGCAGGCGAAGCCCGCCCGCGCCGCGGAACCAGTCGCCTTCTCCGCCGGGAGGCGAAGCGGCGCCGGGAACCCCCATCAGGGGCGCATGGGCGGCGAAGGCGGTGGCGCGGTTCACTCGGGCTTCCTGAACTTCAAGGTCATGCGATCGCTCTCGCCGATCGCGTCGTATTTGGTGCGGTCGAACTCGGGATTGGCCGGCTGGCCCATGGGCGCCGTCAGGCGGATGGGCGCCAGGGTGTCGGCCCCGAAGGGGTGGTCCTTGGTGTCCGCCGGATTGGCGTTGATCTCGGACGCCTCGACGAAGACGAAACCGGCCTCGGCGGCCAGCTGCTTGACGAAGGCCTCCTGCACATAGCCGTTGGCCGCCGCCGGGTCCTGATCCTCATCGGGTTGGAGCCGGTGCTGCTCGACCCCCAGCACGCCGCCGGGCCGCAGGGCGGCGAAGGCGTCGGAAAAGGCCTTCTCGGCGATGCCCGCGGCCATCCAGGCGTGAATGTAGCGCATGAACAGGACCAGGTCGGCCGTCCCGGCGGGGGCCACCGGCCCCGTCGTCGGCCCGAAGGCGGTGAACTGAACGGCGCCGTAAAGCTTCTTGTCGGCCAGAACGCGGGCCTTCAGGGCGTTGTTGATCGCGACCTGGGCCGGTTCCGCCGCCGGCTCTTCGGCGAAGCCCGCCAGATAAAGCGTGCCGCCGCCCTTGTTCAGATAGGGCGCCAGAATCTCGACGTACCAGCCGCTGCCCGGCCAGAAGTCGACGACCGTCATCTTGGGTTGCAGGCCAAAGAACCGCAGGGTCTCGACCGGATGGCGCCAGGCGTCGCGCCCCTTGTCAGCCGCCGAGCGCCACGCCCCGGCCACGGCCCATTCCAGCGATCCTTCCGGCGGCCCCGCCGGAGCGGCAGGCGCCTGAGGCGCCGCCTTTTCTTCCTTCTTGCCGCAGGCGGCCAGGCCGGCGAAGGCGGCCATGCAGGCGCCCGCCAGAACCGCGCGTCGCGTCGCACGCTCAGCCATGCGCGCCTCCCTGGGTCAGGATCATCATGGTCCTGGGCTTAGGACGCTTCTCCACCAGGGTCAAAATCGCAAACCGCATCAGTTCGCGGCCTCGGGCTTGCGGAAACGCAGGGTCATGCGGTCGCTCTCGCCGATGGCGTCAAAGGCGGCGCGCTCCTCGGCCGTCAGGGTGCGCCCGGCCCGTTCCGAGGTGCGGGTCGGCGGCAGGGTCCAGACGCCGAACGGATGATCGCGGTCGTCCTTGGCGTTGGCGTTCAACTCGCTGCGCGCCTCCAGTTCGAACCCGGCGCGGCGCGCGGCGTGGATGACGTAGCTTTCCGGCACATAGCCGGTCGAGGCGACATCGGCGACGTTCAGCCCATCGACGCTGCGGTGCTGCTCGACCGCCAGGACGCCGCCCGGCTTCAGGGCCTTGAAGAAGGCCGCCAGATGCGGATCGGTGCGACCGTCGCGCGACCAGTTGTGGAAGGCGCGCGCCACCACCACCATGTCGGCGGTCCCGTCCTCGACGCCCATGCCGTCGATCGGCTTGCTGACGGGGACGTAGCGCCCGCCCGTGGCCGCCGCATAGGGCTCCAGGATGTTGCGCCACCAGCCGGCGCGGCCGGGCTCGATCTCGACCACCGTCAGGCCGGGCTGCAAACCCCAGAAGGTCAGGGTCTCGAACGGGTGTCGCTGGCCGTCGCGGGCGCGGTCGGCCTCGGGCCGCGCGGGCGAGGCGATGGCGGCCTGAAGCGCGGCGTCTTCCTCAAGCCTGGGCATTTCCATCGACAGCCCCTGACGGTGTTGCAGGGCCGGCGGTTCCGCCGGGGCGCTTTGCGCCCATGCCGGCGAAGAAAGGGCGGGCGAGGCGAGCGCAGCCGTCACAAGGGCGGCGAGGACGAGAGGTCGCATGGGGGCTCCGGTCGGTCCTGAAGGAAACAATCTGTAACCCTTACGGCGCTTCGCGGCCTCGGCAAGGCGCGGATTGGACCAAGCGACGATTTCGCGCGGCCCTTTTCCTTCGAGGCGCTCCGAGGTCGCCCCCTTGCGCCGAGAAAAAGCCCGCCTACCTCTTCATCCGAGAGCGCCGATCCCGGGCTCTCCAGACCTGACGGGGCCGATTTCGGACCGCCGGGACTGAACCCCTCCGTCGTCCGGGGCCCCAATCGCCGGGCGGCTCAACCTTGCTGAACCTCAGAAGGATGACCCATGCGTACCTATGATTTCTCCCCGCTCTACCGTTCCGCCGTCGGCTTCGACCGACTGGCCCGCCAGCTGGAAAGCGCCGCACGCTCCAGCCAGGAAAACGGCTGGCCCCCCTATAATATCGAGACGACCGGCGAGAACGCCTATCGCATTGAAATCGCCGTCGCCGGCTTCTCGCCCGACGAGCTGAACATCGAGGCCAAGGAAAACTCGCTGACCGTCACCGGCAAGAAGGCCGCCAACGACGACGCCTCGGTCCAGAAGACCTATCTGCACCGCGGCCTGGCCGAGCGCGACTTCGAACGGCGCTTCCAGCTGGCCGACTATGTGGTGGTCAAGGGCGCCGACCTGTCCAACGGTCTGCTGACCATCGACCTGCAACGCGAACTGCCCGAGGCGCTCAAGCCGCGCCGCATCGAGATCGCGACCGGCCAGGGCCTGATCGAAGGCAAGACCGACAAGGCGGATAAGGCCGCCTGAGCCACAGCCTGCGCCTGAGAGACTGAGAAGGGGCGGCGTTCGCGTCGCCCCTTTTTTGTGCGCGCGCTTAGGCCGCCGCCGCCTTCAGATCCGCCGGGTCCAGCCCGCGCGCGCCGCCGGTCTGAGCGCCGGTAAAGTCGGCCTGTTTGACCTGAGCGCCGTGCATGACGGCGCGGCTGAGGTCCGCCCCCTTCAGCACCGCCCGCCGCAAATCGGCGCCCGACAGGTCGGCCCCGCGCAGGATAGCCCCCGACAGGTCGGCCGGCAGCAGCCGGTCCGCGCCCAGCATCAAGGGCCCCAACTGCGCCTCGCGCAGGTCCGAGCCGTTCAGCTTGGCCCGGCCCAGTCGCGCCCCGCGCAGATCGGCCCGGCGCAGATTGGCCGAGCGCAGGTCCGCGCCCTCCAGCTGCGCCCCCTGAAGCTGCACCCCCTCCATATCGAGACCGTAGAAGACCGCCCCCTTGGCTGACAGGGCCGTCAGGTTCAGACCGCGAATGGACTCCAGCGGACGCAGATCAACCCCGTCGAACACCGAGGGCTGGCCCTCGGCCCCGCCCGTCTCGCACCACTGGGCGTGGTCGCGCAGCATCTCGGCGGCGGGCATGCGGCTGACGGATTCGCCCGCCGAACGATTGTCCGTCAGCGCGCCTTCCATATTGGCCCCGTCGGTGCGCCACATGGTGGCCTTGACCCCCACCAGAATGGCGTCGGTCAGGTCCGCGCCCGACAGATCAGCCCCCGAAAGGTCCGCGCCCGCCAGATCGGCGCCGGTGAAATTGGCCTGCTTCAGATTGGCCCGGACCAGCTTGCAGTCCTTCATGATGGCGTCGGTGAAGTCGGCGGCGATGGCCACCATGCCGGTCATGCGCGAGCGTTGCAGGTTGGCCCCGACCAGGCTGGCGCCCTGGGCCT
>Ga0265296_1002708_pt1 | contig 17401 bp, 19 predicted proteins | sample MunlanPumphouse1_FD_189073 | JGI IMG/M metagenome (GOLD analysis project Ga0265296, IMG submission 189073) | Groundwater microbial communities from a municipal landfill in Southern Ontario, Canada - Pumphouse #1 | ecosystem: Environmental > Aquatic > Deep subsurface > Groundwater | place...
GCACCGCTCCTGTCGATGCAGGCAATCCCCGACCACCGTCCGGAGGGGGCGAACGCAAGGACGGCCATGCCGCTGTACAATACAGGGGTTGAACGTGCCGCGAAAAATGGCGCTTGAAGGCCAAGCACCGAATCGATAACATGCGCGCATGCCAGGACTGCAGGAACACATGCCCAAGAACGAAGGCGGCGCGTCAATCAAGGTCGCCCTCAACGTGCATGCCGTACGGCCCGGCGATACCCTTGTGATCCAGGTGTCGGGGATGACGCTCGGAAGCCAAAACCGCGCCAACGTTGATATCGCGCAAGTTCTTCCCGAGGTGGATGACTGGGTGTATGGTCGCGATGTTCCCCTTGAGATTACGCCAGAGGGCATTTCGCTCACGTTGCCCGATCTCCATCTGAACGACACGGGGCTTTACAAGATATCCAGCGTACGTTTCATGGAAGGCATGACGGTTGGCGAGCTCCGAGTTCCGGCGAGCGCACTCCAGGAATGCTTGTTCGAGTGCGGTCCTGACGTTGCCGACGCGGGAGCAGCGGCACTCGTCGAGAAGTACAAGCAGATCCGCGAGGCTCGCCGTGCCGAATTGCTCCGCGGCATTGGCGACGAGACAGCGAGCACGCGCAAGTTCACGGTTATCGCCTTCGTCAAAGACTGCGGCCTCGGTACCCGAATGAGCCTGGGCCAATACGAGATCATGCCGTCCAACGACGGCTTGGGTCTCGACGCGGAGATTTCCTTTCTGAAACGTTTCGTGGAGAAGCAAGGCGACCGGTTCGAAGCATCTCCTGGTTCGGCGGACGACAGAAAACGCCAGCATCCGGTGATGGTCGCGCACTTTCCCGTGGTTCACGCGGAATCCCCGGAGGCAGCGCTCGAGATCGTGGTCGGCGAACTGGAAGGCCTGAATACTCTGATGTCCCTGCATCGCGGCAGCCATGGAGACATTTGCGCGGCGATTGTGACCGATCCCTCGACCGAGCACCCCCGCATCGTCCTTTGGCCAGAGCTATATAGGGGCAACATACTAGCGGGGTTCATCTCCGGCGAAGATCCGGTCGTGATCAAGCGCCATCTTGAGCGAATGCAGGCTGACGGAAGGGTCCGACTCTATCTCTCGCTCTTCCGGGAAGCCGTTGCAGAGCGACATTGCGAATTGGCGTACTTCAGATACTGGAACCTTCTCGAGATTATTGCCAGGGACAAGGGGTATCCGGGCCAGCCGAGCGTCGACTGGAACGGGCAGCACGTGCTGAACAAAAAGGGAAAGCCGATCCCCGTGAGCAACCAGGCGGAAGATTTCGTGCGTCATCATCTCCATTTGCTGTACCACACGACTGCGCATTCGCCGGAATACAAGGTTGGGAATCGAAAGACATTCAACCTCGATTCATTGGTAGCGATTTGGTACCGTCACCGCAACTGCATGTCCCATTCCGGTGGCTGCACGCCGAGCGACTGTGCGCAGTGCGTTAGAGGGGATCCGAAGTACGACAACTGCAGAGCTGCGCATGACGATGTTGTCGCCGCGCATGGCACTCGAAATGTGGATATCGACGACTTTCTTTCTGCATTGCACATGACGGTCAGGCTCGTTCTAAGGGATGAGCTTCGCTGATACGGCCTCAGCCCATCGGGAGTTCGAGTCCTTTCCGGCGTCTTGACTACCATTCCGTCTAGCCTGTCTGGTCAGTCTCTTAACAAAGCGGAAAACAAAAAACCACCGCCGTCCAGCGTGTGGGTTTTTGTGGTGCACCCTAGACGATTCGAACGTCTGACCTCTTCCTTCGGAGGGAAGCGCTCTATCCAGCTGAGCTAAGGGTGCGGAATGAAAATTAATTTGTGCGCGCATGATACCAAAAACGCCATCTAAAGCAAGCGTCATTGCTTGACAAAACGCCGGTCTCGGGTTACAAAGTCCAGTCCCTTAACAAGGAGTTTCTCATGTCTTTGGTGTTGATTGTGGTTCGTCATCCGGAAAGCGAATGGAACGTGGTCAAGAACGCTGCCGTGGAGTCTGGCGCCAAGCCGCTGCTGTTGCCGGGGTATTCCAACACCGGGCTTACGCCTTTCGGCAAAGTCCAAGCCTATCTGCTCGGCAGATTCCTTAGGAACACCCTGGGTCCCCTCAAGAACTTCGTGATCTCGGATACCATCCGCGCCGATCAGGCTCTTGACGTCATGGTCAGGGACGCTCATTTGGCCGGACCGGGTGGCTGGGTTCGCGCGGGTACGAGCCTGCTCATGGACCCGCTCTTCAATGAGCTGAAGAAGCAAACGGTTCTGATCGAGGCCGAAGCGATATATCGTGCCGCGATCTCGAAGGATCCGCACGACGCACATAAAAAAGCTTGCGAGATATTCGCGTCGTATTTTCTCTTCACCCTGAAGCTGTATGCAAAACCCGAAATAGTCGCCAAACTACTTAGGGCCGAAGAGAACCTCGAAGGCTACGCTCACTTCACGGCGAATTTTCCCGATTATCAAGAGCGGATTGCCTCCTGGTCATCCAGGGATTTCCAGCCTGACGAGGCCGCTTGCCTGAATAAGATAAGGGAAAGTGTCCTGGCCAGCCGCAAATGCCCGAGTTGCCATCGGGGTCCGGCAGATTCTCCGCCAGAGCCGGGAGAGACCCGATGCCCGTGTGACATGAGCCATCCCTTTGCGCCGATCTATCTAGAATTGCAGGATAATCACGGATTGGGGTTTGTACTCCTTCCCGACGGACGGGTCAGGTGCTTCCCGTATGAAACGGGAGATCCGTTGGGACAGATTAAGGAGTTCTTCGGAAAATGGCTCTTGTCCACCGGGAGATACACCCGAAGAGGCCCGATCATCCTGCTCATCAGCCATGCCAAGCGCATCGTCCGCATGAGGCAAAACCTGGAAGGCTTTGATGAACAGACTGCACAGCAGCTCCTCAAGGCCCAAGGCACGGATTTTCCGCAGAACGTGAGCCTGACCGTCTACCGGTCGGCTAAAGCTGGAAAATGGCGGAAAGTAGGCTCCCCATACATGCTTCCGGAGAATATCGTTAGTCTGGGTGGCCGGAAACTGGGTTTGACCATTTCCCCCAGGCGGCTCAAAGCCATCTGCCAAAGACTCGGGGTGGACGAGCGACAAGTCAGACCCCACTTGGTGTAAGCGCGACCCCCATCGAATCAGGATGGGGGTTCTTTTTATTCCCCCGAAACTTGACCGAAAGACAGAAAGCGATTAATATTTTGACCAAAACTTAAACCCTAAGTATTTGCGACGGTAGCTCAGCTGGTAGAGCAGGGGCCTCTTAAGCCCAAGGTCCCGGGTTCGATCCCCGGCCGTCGCACCACGTAAAAGCCGCGCTTCATAGGTGCGGTTTTTACTTTACGCGACTCACGTGGCGCGGCCAGACGGTCGATTTCATTTGTGCACTACGGCTAAATGCTATATGTTGCATAGCGATCATCCCCCATTATGCATGCTACTTTCCTGAAAAGCGCGGTCCGAGTCGAAGACCTGCCCATCGGCGACAAAGCTCAGATCGCTATGTTGGGGCGTTCGAATGTCGGCAAGTCGTCGCTGCTCAACCATCTGGTCGACCAAAAAGGTCTGGCTCGAGTCAGCGCCACGCCTGGCCGCACGCAAACCATCAACTTGTTCGACGTGGATAAACGTTTTTTTCTGGTCGATCTGCCGGGCTATGGTTATGCCAAGACGTCCAAGGCGAAACGCGTGGCCTTCGAGGGCTTGCTCAACGCTTATCTCAACCAGGCGCAAAATCTAAAATTGGCTTTGGTCATCATCGACGCGCGCCATGGACCGATGGACATCGACCACGAGATGTTCGCCTTCCTCCAAGAAATCCAAATCCCCTTCGCCATCATCGCGAATAAGATAGACAAGCTGACCAAATCAGACATCGCCGTGCTGACCAGAAAACTCGGGACGGATTTTCCAGGCGTCAAAGTCATCCTCCACTCCAACTTGACGAACAAAGGCCAAGGCGAAATCAGACAGACTATCGAACAGGCAATCGCCGGATAGACGGCAAAAAATACAGTCTGCATTCAGCTTGATTAAGCCAAAATATCCAAACGAAAGAAAGAGGCGCTTAGCTTGACCTTTCGGCTTATTTTTGATTAGCTTACCCATCGCCCTTTACATCAAACTCTTGAAGGAGACTGGGATGTCGCGACATTATCTGGTCATGCGTCAGTCGAGTGTGGTCGGGCAAGAAAACGGGGTGGACGAGGTGTTGCGCAAGCTCATCAAGACCAGACCCGAACTCGCCCAAAAGTTGCGCGCCATCGCTTGGGCGCCGATCATCCAGGCCGTCGCCCGGCGCGCTTTGGAACGCGCAGCTGCGCAATGCCGATGCAGCGTGGCCGAGAAATACGACAACTCTTCGACCTACGGCAAAGCGAGCGGCCAGCCTCTCGACGGCGGGACAAGCGTCGGCGTTTTGCGCGGAAGCATCGAGTGCAGCGGCTCACACATTCAGCTTGGCGTGACCATCACCGGCACGACGTTGAGCTACTACTCCAACGCCATCAGCAGCGAATCAAATCAGCTGAAGGCGTGGAAAAAAGCGTTCGAGAGCGCGTACAAAGAAGAGGCGCTCAAGGCGACCTTGAGTCTGTTGGGCGGCGAAGTCACGCGTGAAGAACGCGGCGACGTCGTGATCCTCGAGACCAAGATCAAGGGAGGTGCGCGATGAATACGCTGCGCGTCATCTTGGACAAGCAAGGTCGCGTAGCCGTCGACATCGAGCTGCCCCCCGGCCAGGAGTGCGACGCGGCGGACGCGGAACTGCGCACCATCCTCGAGATCCTCGGCGCCGGATTCGAAGACGTGGTGGAAAACCCAAACGCGCCGCGTCAACCCAACGGCGTGCCCGAAGGCGGCAAGCTCAAGCAAGGCGGATGACATGCTAGACACCATCAACGTCGGTGCCATCGAAGCGTGCACCCGGGCCATGGGTCCGGGGCAGCGCTTCTGCCTCTGGGTGCGTGGCTGCCCGCTACGCTGTGCGGATTGCGCCACGCCCCAATTCCTCGCGCGTGAAGCGGCGAGCGAAATCTCGCTGCAGGAAATTCTTGCGCAGTTGGATGAAGCCGAACAGATGTACGCCATCCAGGGCGTGAGTTTCTCCGGCGGCGAACCGTTTACGCAAGCTGCGGCGCTGGCCCAAGTGGCGCGACACGCACGCAGCCTCGACCTCTCGGTCCTCGCTTGGTCAGGCTTCACGCTCGCCGCTCTGCGCAGCCCGAACGCGCCCAGCGGAGCGGAAGAGCTGCTCGCCGAATTGGATGTCTTGATCGACGGCCCGTTCATCCGCGCGCAAATCACGGACCGACTTCCGCTGCGCGGCTCCGCCAACCAACGTCTTCACCTGCTGACCGATCGGCATGACGTCGCTGACTTCGAAAGTTCGACCCTCGAAGCCACGCTCGATCCCGCCACCGGCCAACTGGTCATGAGCGGCGTGATCGACGCGACCGCCGCGCGCGCCATCTTGGACCTGCTTGGAGCGACTCATGGTTGACCATACGTCCAAAAAGACTCTTCAAGCGCGCTCAAACCCGCCGACCATCACTCCGCGCGTCTTCACCGACGGCGAGGTGGTGTGCAGAAGCCGCCTGCCTTGCGTCGGCTGGAATTCCCACCCCCAAGGCGTAGTCCTCGAAAAAGGAAATCAACTCCTGCTGAATGGCACGGAGCTGCTGTATGAGGGTGAGTTTGATGACTGGCGCCCCCATCCAGAAGGATTCGTCATTTGGAGAGATGACAGGTTCTTCCTGAACGGCTTTAAGTTGCTCTGTAGGAGTCAAAGCTGGGACGACTGGGACTCACACCATCAAGGCGTAATCTTTCAGAGAGGCCGTCGGCTCCTCCTGAACGGCAAGGCGCTGGTGCATAAAAGTGACTGGAATAGCTGGGGCTCCCATCCTCAAGGCGTGGTCATTCAGAGAGGAAACCAATTCCTCTTGAACGGCAAAGAACTGCTGTATGAGGGTGAGTTTGGTAACTGGGACTCCCACCCTCAAGGCGTAGTCATTCGTAGAGGTCATCAATTCCTACTGAATGGCACAAAGCTGTTGTATCAGGGTAAGTATGATGAATGGAACCCCCACTCCACCGGAATCATCGTCCGGCGAGGCAACGTCTGGCGCTTCCATTGCGCCACGCCTCCCGTCAGCCGCTTCGACGAAGCTTTCGTCTGATCCTTCCAGAGATCCCACGCCGCGCCACGTTCTACGTGGTCAAGGCCGGGATGACAGAAAGTTATTTCTTGGATGAGCGAGCCTTCTCGCTCATCCCTTTTCACCCGCAACTGATTCTAAAGTCGGTCGCGGATGGTGAAGACTCGAACCTTTGACATTTCTGTCATTCTCGCGAAAGCGGGAATCTTTGAAAAGAGGAAAGATGAAAAAGGTAAACATCCCTGCTCCTCGTACGTTTACGAACGGCGAGGTGGTGTGTGAATATAAGGACGAGTGTAATGAATGGGACTCCCATCCTCAAGGCGTGGTCATTCGGGAAGGAAGCGGGTACCAAAAAAGATTCTTCCTGAATGGTGACAAGCTGTTGTATGAGGGCGATTCGTCTGGCTGGGACTCCCACCCTCAAGGCGTGGTCATCGGGAGTAGGGATCTGCTCCAAGGCTATCGACTCCTCCTGAACGGCACAAAATTACTGTATAAGAACAAGGAGTGGTTTGACTGGCACTCCCACCCCAAAGGCGTGGTCATCCAGATAGAAAAACAACTCCTCTTGAACGGTACGAAACTACTGTATGAGGGCAGCCTCGATGACTGGGGCCCCCACCCTCAAGGCGCGGTCATTTTGAAGGGGGATCGGTTCCTGCTGAACGGCACGCAGCTGCTGTACAAGGGTGAGTGTCATGACTGGCGGGTCCACCCTCGAGGGGTGGTCATTCTGAAGGGGAATCGGTTCCTCCTGAACGGCAAGGAATTGTTGCATGAGGGTGAGTGTAGCGCCTGGAACTCCCACTCCACGGGCGTCATCGTCCGACAAGGTGGCATCTGGCGCTTCCATTGCGCCACACCTCCGGTCAGCCGCTTCGACGAGGCTTTCGTCTAGACCTTGGATGAGCGAGACTCTTCGCTCATCCCTTTTCACCCGCTACCGACCTTGTGTCGACGGCGGATGGTGAAGAAAACGAACTTTTGAAAGAGGAAAGATGGAAAAGACGAGCGTTCCCGTCCCTCGCACGTTCAAGGACGGCGAAGTGGTGTGCAAATTCCGCGGTGGGTTCAACAACTGGCGCTCCCACCCTCAAGGCGTGGTCTTTCAGAGAGGAAATCGACTCCTCCTGAACGGCAAGGAACTGCTGTATGAGGGTGAGTATCGTGGCTGGCGCTCCCACCCTCAAGGCGTGGTCATCGAAAGAGGAAATCGGTTCCTCCTGAACGGCAAGGAACTGCTGTATGAGGGTAAGTGGGACTTTTGGCATTCCCATCCCCGAGGCGTGGTCATCAGTAGAGGAGATCGGTTCCTCCTGAACGGCAAGGAACTGCTGTATGAGGGTGAGTGCGATGACTGGCGCGCCCATCCTGAAGGAATCGTCATTATGAAGGAGTGTCGGTTCCTCCTGAATGGCACAAAGCTGTTGTATGAAGGTAATCGGAGTGACTGGCGCGTCCATCTTGAAGGAGTCGTTATTCTGACGGAGGGTCGGTTCCTCCTGAATGGCACAAAGCTGTTGTATGAAGGTATGTACGACAGCTGGGATTCCCACTCCACCGGCATCATCGTCCGAATTGGCTGCATCTGGCGCTTCCATTGCGCCACACCTCCGGTCAGTCGCTTCGACGAACCCTTCGTCTAGACCTTGGATGAGCGAGACTCTTCGCTCATCCCTTTTCACCCGCAACTGATTCCATATCGGTGGCGGATGGTGAAGACTCGAACCTTTGAAAGAGGAAAGATGGAGAAGGTAAAAGTCGCTGCCCCTCGTACGTTCAAAGACGGCGAGGTTGTATGCGAATACGACCGTATATGTCATTGCTGGCGTACCCACCCTCAAGGCGTAGTCATCCAGACAGTGAATCAATTCTTTCTGAATGGCAAGGAACTGCTGTATGAGGGTGGGTGGCATAGCTGGAATTCCCGCCCCCAAGGTGGCTTGGTTATTCGAAAAAAGAACCAGTTCCTCCTGAACGGAACAGACCTGCTGTACGAGGGTGAGTGCGATGAATGGGACTCACACCCTCAAGGCGTGGTCATCCGGAGAGGAGATCGGTTCCTCCTGAATGGCGCGGAGTTGCTGTATGATGGCCCGTGCATCAACTGGGGATCACACCCTCAAGGCGTGGTCATCCGGAGAGGAGATCGGTTCCTCCTGAATGGCAAGGAACTGCTGTATGAGGGTGAGCATCATAATTGGAGTTCCAACCACCCTCGAGGCATGGTCGTCAAAAGAGGAAACCAACTCTTCCTGAACGGCAAAGAACTGATCTATGAGGGCGAGTGTGATGGCGGCTGGGAGCTTCACTCCACCGGCATCATCGTCAGGCTGGTCAGCATCTGGCGCTTCCATTGCGCCACACCTCCGGTCAGCCGCTTCGACGAAGCTTTCGTCTAGATCTTGGATGAGCGAGCCTCCTCGCTCATCCCTTTTCACCCGCTTTCGATCTCGTATCGATGGCGGATGGTGAAGAAGATTCGAACCTTTGAAAGAGGAAAGATGGAAAAGTCGAATACACTCACGCCGCGCACGTTCAAGGACGGCGAGGTGGTGTGTGAATATGATAGTCAGTTTCATCACTGGCGTTCCCACCCTCAAGGCGTGGTCATCGAAAGAGGGAATCGGCTCCTGCTGAATGGCACGGAGTTGCTCTTCGAGGGCGAGTTCAATAACTGGGACTCACACCCCCAAGGCATAGTCATTCAGACAGGAGGTCAGTTTCTCCTGAATGGCAAGAAGTTGCTGTATGAGGGCGGGGGCAGTAGTTGGTGCCCCCACCCCCAAGGCATAGTCATTCAGAGAGGAAATAAATTCTTTCTGAACGGCAAGGAATTGTTGTATGAGAGTGAGTGCGAGGGCAGAGGTTGGTGCCCCCACCCCCAAGGCATGATCATCCAAAGAGGAATACGCATTCTCCAGAATGACACGGAACTGCTCTACGAGGGCGAATTCAACAAATGGCGCTCCCACCCCCAAGGCGTGGTCATTCAGAGAGGAAATCAGTTTCTCCTGAACGGCAAGGAATTGTTGCATGAGGGTAAGTGTAGCGACTGGGATTCCCACTCCACCGGCATCATCGTCCGACTAGGTGGCATCTGGCGCTTCCACTGCGCCAAGACTCCAGTCAGCCGCTTCGACGAACCCTTCGTCTAGACCTTGGATGAGCGAGATTCTTCGCTCATCCCTTTTCACCCGCTTTCGATCTCATATCGATGGCGGATGGTGAAGAAAACGAACCTTTGAAAGAGGAAAGATGGAAAAGACGAGCGTTCCCGTCCCTCGCACGTTCACGAACGGCGAAGTGGTGTGTGAATATGATGGTCAGTTTAATAACTGGCGTTCCCACCCTAAAGGCGTGGTCATTCGGAGAGGAGACGAATTCCTCTTGAACGGCACGGAGCTGCTATTTAAGGGTGACGCTTGTGCTCTTTGGTGTTCCCACCCTAAAGGCTTTGTCATCCGAAAGGGAAACCAGTTCCTCCTGAACGGCACGGAGTTGCTGCTTGAGGGCGAGTGGGGTGACTGGTGTTCCCATTCTCTAGGCGTGGTTATCCAAAAAGGAGATCAGATCCTCCTGAACGGCACGGAATTGTTGTATGAGGGTGAGCGGCATGCTTGGCGCGTCCACCCCGAAGGCGTAGTCATCCGGAGAGATAACCAGTTCCTCCTGAACGGCAAAGAATTGTTGTATAAGGGTGAGTGTGGCGACTGGCGCTCCCACCCTCAAGGTATGGTCATTCAGAGAGGAAATAAGTTCCTCCTGAACGGCAAAGAATTGTTGTATAAGGGTGAGTGTGGCGACTGGGCCTCCCACTCCACCGGCATCATCGTCCAGATAGGAACCGTCTGGCGCTTCCATTGCGCCGCGCCTCCGGTGAGTCGCTTCGACGAAGCTTTCGTCTAGATCTTGGATGAGCGAGATTCTTCGCTCATCCCTTTTCACCCGCAACTGACCCTGAAGTCGGTCGCGGATGGTGAAGAAGATTCGAACCTTTGACATTTCTGTCATTCTCGCGAAAGCGGGAATCTATGGAAAGAGGAAAGATGGAAAAGACAGCCTCCGTCCCTCGCACGTTCAAGGACGGCGAAGTGGTGTGTGAATACAAGGACGAGTATGATGAATGGCGCTCCCATCCTCAAGGCGTAATCATCCGGAGAAGAAAACAGTTCCTCTTGAACGGCAAAGAGTTGCTGTATGAGGGTAGGTGGGATGAGAGTGAGTATGTTGAGTGGCGCTCCCACCCTCGAGGCGTGGCCATCCGGAGAGGAAATAAGCTTCTCCTGAACGGCAAAGAGTTGCTGTATGAGGGTGAGTGCGTTGAGTGGGACTCCCATCCTCAAGGCGTAGTCATTCGGAGAGATAATAAATTCCTACTGAATGGCACGGAATTGCTGTATGAGGGCTCGTTCGATCACTGGCGCCCCCATCCTCAAGGCGTCGTCATCGAAAGAGGGAATCGACTTCTCCTGAACGGCAAAGAACTGCTGTATAAGGGTGAGTTGAATTACTGGAGCTCCCACCCTATGGGTGTGGTCATTCAGAAAGGAAATCGACTTCTCCTGAACGGCAAAGAGTTGCTGTATGAGGGTGAGAGCCCTAGCTGGGCCTCCCACTCCACCGGCGTCATCGTCAAGCAAGGAACCGTCTGGCGCTTCCACTGCGCCACGCCGCCAGTCAGCCGCTTCGACGAAGCTTTCGTCTAGACCTTGGATGAGCGAGATTCTTCGCTCATCCCTTTTCACCCGCTTTCGATCTCGTATCGATGGCGGATGGTGAAGAAGATTCGAACCTTACAAAGAAGAGAGTGAATAGCATGAAGTGGATCGCTGGTTTTCGGGATGCTCAAAAGAGCGGCTGCAATGCATTCCTTTTCGTCGGAGCTATCGGCGACGGATATCCGCGCGGAGCGACGATGCAAGACGATGATCCCGTGGATGCGCTTGATCCGTGGGACGCGGCCGTGACGCGTCGCTTGGGCGGCGCCGAACGCCTGGTCTGGACCTATGACTTGGCGCGCGGTTTCTGCTTTGGCGCTGCCGAAGACGAAAAAAAGTTCCGCGACTTGTGTGCCGAACCCAAACCGCCGTCGCAAGATCCGATCCAGCAGGCGCGCGCGCAGCTGGAACAGATGGCGGCTCTGCCAAAAGATCCGGCGGGCGCCTTGAACGTGATGGTCGCGGTGTTCAAACGGGCGGCCGAGAGTACTCCTCCCCTACCGTGCATCGCCATCCTGCCGGACGTGGACACGCTGTGCCCCGCGTCGGTCAATGCGGCGAACTCGGGCTTGCAGGTGGCGCTCGCCATCGTGCAGTTCGCGGCCAATCATCAATTCCGCCGCGCCGGACATCTGCTCCTCATGAGCGCTCCCGCGTCACGTTCGCTGGACGAACGTTTGCGTCGTCCCGATTCGCCCATCAAGGTCGTCTCCGTGGGCAAACCTGACGTGGCTGAACGGGCCGAGTACTTGGCCGCGTTGTGCCGACCGAACGCGACCGAACTCAAGGCGCGTGCGAAAAGCCTGACCGCCCAAATCTCCAAAGCGCGAAGTGCCGAGACGGAAGCGCGAGCAGTGGTGCTCAAAAACGCCAGACGGGCAGCCCTGGAATCCATGCGGATTCAGACCGCAAGACTCGCGGATGATGACGAAAGCTTGCGCTTGGGGGTTGAGGTAGTAAAAGCCGAGCGCGAACTGAAAAAAGCGCGCGAGAACGCCGGCGCCGCGTACGCCAAGGAATGCAGGGACCGCGAGAACAAGCTAGCCAAGCTCGTCCATAAGCTGGACGATGATCCTGGTTGCAAGATCTCTCCCTTGAGCGAACGGGTATGGGGATCTATCCGACGAGGAGATTCTGTCCGCATCACGACGTCCGAGGGCACGACGGCAGAAAAGGTCGTGCTCAAGTGCGACATGGTGCTCGAAACCAGCGCACCAGCCTCCACGATAGCCCACCTTTCGCTGACCAGCGCAGCGGACAAACCGCACTGCAGACAAGACGGCAAGCCGGTCGACTTCTGCTGCATCAAGCACGGTTTGCATGACTACCAAAGCCGCAAGCCCTTCCTGCCAGGCGCCAAGTTCGAGATCGTGCCGACGCTGCGGCGAGAGGTGCAGGCGGAGATCGAGACGGTCAAAGCGCAGCAAGCGGCCGATGAGACCGCGGATCCGAACGTGAAGCGCGCGAAGCAAGTGGTCGAACAGGCCGAAGGCAAACTGAACGAGCACTTGGCACGTCTCAAGTCCGAGATGCAAACCGCGACCAAAGAAACGGGAGACCGCATCAAGCTGGCCCTTGCCGCACTTGACGACCCCCCGACCAATCCAGAAATCGAGTCGCTCGAAGCGGAGTTGGCGGCCAGCGCGCTACGCCTCAAGCGCATCGGCTCGCCGGACTATTTCGAACCTCCGAGCATCGGCATCCCCGAACTCGTGTGCCTGTCCCAGGGCTTGGGCTATCGCGACCTGCTCTCGTTCATGCAGCGCACCAAGGCTGTACCGGGTACGCAGGCTGACGTGATCCGCGAGCGCCAAGACATCCTCAATCGTTCGTACGGCCACCTGCTCGACGTGGTCGAGCCGACTTACGGCTTCGAGGGCATCGCGGGACTGGACGGCATCAAGACCTTCCTGCTCGGCGTGCGCCACTCGATCCAGAGCGGCGACTTGAGGAATGCGCCCATGGGTTGCATGCTCATGGGTCCGCCGGGCACGGGCAAGACGGCCGTCGCCGAAGCCTTTGCCCGCGAGTGCGGCTTCCTGTTTGTCCAACTGCGCAATCTCCGCTCCATGTGGGTGGGCGAAAGCGAGCGCCAGCAGGAAGAGGTCATGCAAGCGCTGCGTGATCTGGCGCCCGTCGTGGTGTTGCGCGACGAAGTGGATGAGGAAGACAGCGGTCGCGATTCGTTCCAGGGCGATTCCGGCGTGTCGGGTCGTTTGCGCCGCCAGTGGATGAAGTTCCTCTCCGATCCCAAGATCAGAGGGCGCATCTTCGTCATCTCGTGCACCAACCGGCCGGACCGGTTGGATCCCGCGCTCAAACGCTCGGGCCGCACGGACGAGCGCATTCCCCTGCTCATGCCCGACGCGGCGACGCGACGCGCCCTGTTCCGCGTGATGTGCGCGCGCTACGGCTACGCACACCGGATCGCCAACTTCGTTCCTTTCGCGGAACACACGGACGGCCTGTCGGGCGCCGACATCGAGACCATCGTGCGCCACGCTTACGGCTTTGCAGCCGAAGCCAACCAGGACGCGATCGATGAAGACGCGCTGCGCACAGCCATCGAAGACTTCGTGCCCGCGGCGTCCAGCCTCGAGATCGCGGCCATGACCCTCGCGGCGATCAAGGAGACGTCCAGCCGACGCTTTTTGCCCCAGGATGCGCAACGCATCGTGCAAAACGCGCTGGCCATTCTCTCTTCCAACCGCGAACCCGAGGGCGAGACAGCGCAATCACCCACGCGCTCACGCACTCCTACCAACGTGTCCTAGACACCCAGACCCAAAGGCTCCTCGCCTTTGGGTCTTTTTTGTAGGCGTAGGGGCGCATGGTTATGCGCCCCGTCCGATCCTGGGCGTGTGGCACACGCCCCTACGCTAAATATCATGCTACAATCTTGAAGCAATGCTTTGATCGCATAACGCTATAAAATCTATGCCCCAACCCTTCAACGCCAACTTATTTGAGTTGGCCAAACTCAACGATAACTACCGTAAGGAAGTCGCGACTGCGACGCACGCCCAAATAACCCTGATGAGCATCCCCGTGGGCGGCGAGGTCGGTGAAGAGACCCATGGAGACGTGGATCAGATTTTGACTTTCGTCGCGGGCGCCGGCAAAGCCGTGATCGAAGGCGTCGACAGCCCCATCACGACTGGTTCCGTGGTGGTCATTCCCCAAGGCACCAAACACAACTTCATCAACACCGGCAGCGAGGCTCTGAAGATCGTCAGCGTCTATGCGCCGCCGCATCATGCGGTGGGTACGATCCACAAGACCAAAGCAGAAGCGGACGCGTCAGAGGAAAAATATTGAACTAGAGGGTAGCAAGTAGACGGTAGACGGTAGCCAATGTAGGGGCGCATGCCACGGCGCTCGCGAGCGCCGTGGCATGCCATGCGCCCTTTGGGTAGAGGGTAGCCAGAAGGTATTTTGGGATTTGTATTTAGTATTTTGGGCCGACCCGAAATACTAAATACATGCTACAAACTCCTGTCATCCTGAGCGGAGCAGCAGCGAAGTCGAAGGACCTTTATCAGCCATCGGTTCAGAGGTTGCTAATAAAGGTCCTTCGACTCGCTCGAAGCTCGCTCAGGATGACAGTTTATTTTTATTTCCTGACTCCGGCAGCGACCAACCTACGCCTGGACGGCGGCTGGCTCGAAGCCAAGCTCCAACTTCCTATTTTCGATGACGTATTTTTCGATCAGCGGGCTGACGGCCAAAGCGAACAGCGCGTTGCCCAAGATGTGCATGGCGGTGAACGGGATTTGTCCGATGAGAGCTTGGCTGAAAGGTTGCGCAAACAAGAGCGGCCCCATGGTCAATCCCGTCAGCGCGTCGAAGACGACCGCTCCCACGACCGCGTATGCGACATACGACATGCGTTTGAGCGCAATGGGCGCAAGCGCGCCGACCAAACCGTACGCCCCGGCCGTCAGCAACGTCCACAGGCCGATTTTGCCCGTGATCAAATCAAACATCACCATGCTCAAAATCCCGAACAGCGCGCCGCCGAACCAACCCAGCTTTTTCGAGAACGGCATGATGACCGATAGATTCGGCTCCAAATTCGGGATATGAAAAGGCGACAGGCGATACAAGATGCACAATGACCAGCCGATGAGATATTTGAGCCAATGGCGCATAAGAGAAAGTAGTTAGTAGTAAGTAGTAAGTAGAGAGTAGGGGCGCATGCCATGCGCCCTGTCGGTAGACGGTAACCAGACCATGAGTCAGGGATGGAAGATAACCTGTGGAATTGCAGTTGGCAATGACGCTTGATGAGGGGTTTTTCCTGTCGTTAAGCAAGTGTAGATTTCCTAAAAACCCGCGGCCGCGGGTTTTTAAGAAATGTACTTTTTTTTAAATCCGAAGGCCTATCCAAAAAAATATGGAATGGCCGTAGGGGCGAATGATCATTCGCCCCTACCGATGAACCGATGGCTGATAAAGTAGGGGCGACCCGCTGGGTCGCCCCTACGAATGCACAAACTTCGTTCAGGATGGACGATATTTTCTTACCCTCCCGTCCGAGGGGCGCGGAAACCGCACCCCTACATTTGGCTACCGTCTACAGCCTACCATCTCCCCCTATCATCCCCTGAAAAACTGTTTCATGAATGCTAGGCGGTAAATCAAAATGTTGAATGGCAAATCCCACGCGCCCACGAGATCGATTTGTTTTCCGCCGAAGCCGTGCTTGAAGCGCGAGATGCCCTCCCAGCCCGGGCGGTAATAAAACATGCCTTTGTATGGCGGGTTCACGCCCCAAAAATCATACAGCTTGAAGCCGCGCCGTTGCGCGTCGCAGATAGCGTCCCATTGCAAGGCGTACGGAGCCATGACGTTGCGCATCACGGATGAAGACGCGCCGTGCAGATAGGTGTAGGTATGGCCGTAGGCGATTTCCAGGTTGGCGGCCAGGATTTTGCCCTCGAATTCGGCCAAACGGATGGTGGCCAGTTTGCGCTCGTGCAAAAAAAGATAAGTCGTCTTGAGATAATCGCGCCCGTGCTGCGTGATGCCGTCGCGTTGCGCCGTCTCTTGCATCAGGTCGAGGAAGGCGCCGATGTCGCGCTCGCTCTCGGCCAGGCGCACCTTGACGCCATGCCGCGCGGCGACGCGGATGTTGTAGCGGGTCTTCTCGTGCATCGCGGCCAGCAATTGTTCTTGCGTCAAAGTCAGATCGAGCAGGTTGGTCGAAGTCGGATCGGAGATTTGCGCGCGGCGGAAAGACAACGGCACGAAGCCTTCGGGCTTGGACAATTCGGACAGCGGCATGAGGCGCCAGAATAAAGTCTTACGGCGCAGATCTTTGCGCTTGAGCATCTCCGCGCACAGCGTGGACATGGCGGAGCGGCGTTCTTCATCATTCAAGCGCTGCGAAAAGACCGGACCGTGGTTAGCAAACCAGTAACCTTGGCCGAATTTTTTCAGGCGAAATTCCAATTGCACCGTCGTGAGCCAACGTCCCGCGTCATCCGCCAGCGCCAAACGCAAAACCGGCGCGCCCAAATGCGCGCGAAATTCGCCCCAAGCCCAAGCTTGCGCGAATTGCGCATAGGGTTGGGATTTGTTGAAATCATCCCAGGCTTGTTGATCGTCGATTTGGAGGAGGGGCATGGGAGTATCTAGTAGCTGGTAGCTGGTAGCTGGTATCTAGTAGCTAGTAGCTGGTATTTTTCGGACATACTAGCTACCAGCTACTAGATACTAGCTACTACTTTCTACCCAGGTATTTCAACGCTTGCCTGACGCGTTCGGGGACTTCGAGATCGTGCGGCAATGACTTCAGCGCAGCGCGAGCTTGTTGCGCCGAGTAACCCAACGAGACCAGCGCGTCCACGACTTCGGAATCTTCGGGAGCGCCGTCCGCTTCGACCAGTTGTCCCTTGAGCTCGAGCACGATCTTTTGCGCCGTCTTGGTGCCCACGCCGGGGACCGAGGTCAAGAGCGCCAAGTCGCCGCGCATGACCGCTGATTTGACTTGGTCTATCTGCCCGACCGACATGATGGTCAGCGCGACTTTGGGACCCACGCCCGAAACGGCCAAAAGTTTTTCGAAAAATTCCTGTTCGCGCGAACTCACGAAACCATATAGATCACGCACGTCTTCGCGCACATGGTCATGGATATAAAACAGCCGCTCGTCCCCGGCGTGCACCTTGGCCAACACGGAAGCCGAGGCTTTGATCTGATAGCCCACGCCATTGACTTCCAGGATCAAATATCCGGCATGCACCTCCAGGACGCGGCCACGTAAAGACGCGATCATAGCACCGACAGGGTAGCTGAAATGGGGACAGAGTAGAATAGAGGGTAGAGGGTAGAGGGTAGCCAGACTCATGCATTAAAAAAATATTGTCATCCTGGGCTTAATAGACATTCTGTGGTGCTGGAATATTCATTTCTTGGCTTGCGTTAGCTGTAATCTGGGAACAAAGTCCGCACACTTGAAGAATATGCCAAAAAAAACACTGTCCGACA
>Ga0265296_1002710_pt1 | contig 17397 bp, 15 predicted proteins | sample MunlanPumphouse1_FD_189073 | JGI IMG/M metagenome (GOLD analysis project Ga0265296, IMG submission 189073) | Groundwater microbial communities from a municipal landfill in Southern Ontario, Canada - Pumphouse #1 | ecosystem: Environmental > Aquatic > Deep subsurface > Groundwater | place...
GGACCTTCAGAGATGGTGACCTCGGCGACGCTACTCAGTGGAACCGAACCATATTGCATCGTCCGGATCGGGATTTGTCGGATTGCATCCAGAGAATTCCGGTAATCTTGGGCAAAGCGTGCATTGACGGCAAAACGTTCTCTGCCCTCAATGGTCGTGGTTAGGTTCATGCCGCCTAGCGCCGTTTCGACATACATATTAACATTATCGACGCTTAAACCATACTTTCCAATTTCAGCTTTTTTCACAACGATGTCCACGTAACGCCCACCGGTAATCGGCTCCACATAAAGGTCTTTGATACCATTGATTTCCTGAAGTTGGTTTTTCATCTGAACTGCAAGCGCATAAATCGAATCCAGATTCTGACCATAAATTTTTAGTCCGACATCCGTTCGGATGCCAGTCGATAGCATGTTGATCCGGTTGATGATCGGTTGGGTGAAACCATTCACGACACCCGGAATCTGGAGTTTGGCATTCAGCTCATTGATAATGTCGTCCTTAGTAAATCCTTGCCGCCACTCCGACTTCGGTTTCAGGAGAATGATCGTCTCTATCATACTGATCGGTGAATTATCTGTCGCTGTGCTGGCTCTGCCCGCTTTTCCCAACACGTTTTCCACTTCAGGAACAGACGCGATAATCTTGTCTTGTATTTGTAAAATCCTTTTTACTTCTGAATTGGAAACATCCGGTAATGTCACCGGCATGAACAGAATGGAGCCTTCATCCAGCGGTGGCATGAATTCCGAACCCATCCGTAAAAGAAGGACAGCGCCGATCACCAAGGCAATGATATTTATCGTGAGAACCGTTTTCCGCCATCGTAAACAGAGCAATAGCAAAGGAGAATAAACCTTTTCTAATGCGTGGGTAATGGGGTTCGCACTTTCGGGTTTCAATTTACCTTTCAGGAAAAACGATATGAGTATGGGTGTTAGAGATATCGCCAAAAAGGCATCGATGATCAGAATGAAAGTTTTAGTCCATGCCAGCGGATGAAAAAGTTTTCCTTCCATGCCTGTCAGTAAAAATACCGGGAGAAATGAGGTGATGACGACGATCGTTGAGTAGAATACACCCGGACCTACTTGCTTAGCAGATCGTTCAATAATTTCTATGCGCTCGTTGTTATCCATTATCCGTGTGAATTTATAACGGTTTTGTCTGTATATCTTTCAACAATTATCTTCAGATTACTAATATCAATTTTCAATACTACTTAACATTTCTTCGGAAATCTAATCATATATATTGTTCCGGTCAATTAAATTTATTCAATATGATTAGAAGGTAAATTTGGTGTGTTTCGAGCGAAATAACTCTTTCACTTTCAGTGAAAACGCCAAAGAAATCAGTCCGCCATAGGCAGATCGACGTACTCTAAAATGCCATAATTTAAGTCAAGTCGTTTGACCAACCGATTGCTAGCCTGAATAATTCATAAAAATAGCTGTTTGATCCAACAACATATTGTTTTAAATTAAGTTGTGAAAACAAAAGAAACAAAACAAATTGAACAAACAGCTATGATGAAAAATACAAAACCTAATCTTCATTTTAAAGCAATTTCCGGCAAAAAAGTGATTGCAGATTTTAATGGTGGCGATGTAACCTCTGACGCCGGGTTGCTTTTTTTGCGGGAAGTGGAATCAAAAGCAGGTATTATCCAACGCATTGCCGATATGCTTCCCGATCGCCGACATCCGGGTTATGTTCAGCACAGTTTCCGGCAACTCTTAACGCAGCGTGTTTTTCAAATCGCCACCGGATATGAAGATGCCAATGATTGTGATTACCTTAAAGACGACCCGGTTTTGAAGATTGCATGTCATCGCTTAGAGGGTTCCCTGGCCAGTCAACCGACGATGAGCCGCTTTGAAAACGGTTTTTCCCGAACGGATCTTTATCGGATTGCGCAAGCCTTTTTGGATGCCTTTATTGCTTCTTATACAAACCCGCCTAAAGCCATTTTAATGGATTTGGATGATACCGACGACCCGACTCATGGTTCTCAGCAGATGGCTCTTTTAAATGGATATTACAACTGTTATTGTTATCTGCCACTTCATATTTATGAAGGTAATAGCGGCAAATTGATTACAACGATTCTCCGACCGGGCAAACGTCCTTCCGGTAAAGAGATACTGATGATCTTGAAGCGCGTTATTGAACACATTAGACAAGCTTGGCCGGAAGTAGATATCCTCATCAGAGGCGATTCCCATTTTGCATCCAAAGAGGTGATGGATTACTGTGAGTGTCTGGGCCTTAAATACATTTTCGGACTAACCACCCAAAAACCTATGGAGAAACAATCCCTGAGTCTGGTTCAACAGGCTGAAGCATTCTTTTCAGAAAATAAACAGCCGGTAAAACTTTTTGGGGAATTCATGTATCAGGCGGGTAGTTGGAGTGTCTCCCGGCGGGTGATTTATAAGGCGGAACACAATCAGAAGGGTTCCAATCTTCGGTTTATTGTCACCAACCTGGAAAACATGCGTCGCAGTATGGTGTATAGCCTCATATATTGTGGCCGCGGCGCTATGGAACTGTTTATCAAGGAGCATAAGAACCATCTGCGCTCGGATAAGACCTCTTGCTGCCGTTTTGAGGCCAATCAGTTTCGACTGTTCCTGCACAGTATCGCCTATGTACTGCTGCTACACTCCGTGAAAGTTGTCTGCAATCCACTCAATTTGCCAAAGCGCAATTTGATACAATTCGGCTGAAAATTCTGAAACTCGGCGCACGCGTGATTTGGATGTCAACGAAGATCAAAATTCATTTGCCCTCTTCCTGTCCTTATCGGGAAGAACTCCTTCAAATATGGCGATTGTGTGTAACCTGAAAAAACAAACTGCTGAGATACATACCACGATTATCTGTTTTCCTTAGGGAAAGTACGCCTGGATATGGAAATTTGCCGATAAAGCTTTGATTTTAAGCGCCATTTGTAGAATTAATGTTGTCTCATATGGGCATTATAACAGCCTTAATCCGCTGCATTCTATGTAAATTGTCTGGTGTTAACAATTTCCGACAACTTTGCTGATTTCTACAGGTTTATGAATAATGCAGGCTAGATTTCTTTGAGTATGCAAATCGCAACTTAACTCAAGTTCCGTGGGAGAAATTTGAAATTTGCACTTTGCAATTTGACATTCTTTTCCCCTCAATCTCCAACTTATAATCTCCAACTTACAATTGGCTCTCCATTCCCTTTCTCAAATTTCATTTTATTTCCTATATTTTTCTCGGTTGAATTGAAACATATGAGGTGAATGATGAAAAAGATGTGGATTCCGGTATTTTGGGCGGCCCTTTTGGTCTTTTGCGGCAAAGAGACGAAACAGGTCGGTACCCGGTTTGAAAAATCCGATTTCGCCACTGCTCAGCAGAAAACGCTCTCCGATAATAAACCGCTTCTCGCCTATTTCTACACCGAATGGTGAGGCAGCTGTCAGCAGTTGAACCAGTTGGTTCACACGAACAAGACAGTTGGCGACTACATCAACGCACATTACATTTGCGTTAAAATCAATGGCGACAGTCTCGAAGGCAAAGCCCTTCGCGGGACATTCAAATATCCCGGCTACCCGACAACGATTTTCCTGACGCCGCAAGGCGAGGAAATCGACCGCATCGTCGGCTTCAGCGGCAACAAAGACGAATATTTCCAGACGATGAAAGATTACACCGAAGGCAGAAACACGCTGAAAGACTATCTGGCAAAATCCGAAGCAGAGCCGGAAAACATCACCTATCTCTATCAAATCATGCGGAAATATTTCGACCGGAATGACTTCGCCGCCGCCAAGAAATACGCCGAAAAGCTGCTCGCTCCGGGTCTGAAAAGCGAACTGGACCAGCGAACGGAAAGCGAGTACATTCTGGCGCATAGCCAATTCAAAATCTCCGAAAAAATCATTTCTCTGCAGGAATTCGTCCAGCGCTGTTCGGACAAGACGTAGCTCGCCGAGGGATTCAAAGACATCGTGCGCTATTTCAACAAGCAAAAGAATCCTGCCAAAGCGATCGAAACCTACGAGTTGGCGCTAAAAAAGATTCCTGATGACGCCAATCTGATGAATGCGTTTGCGTGGTTTATCTTTCAGGAAAAGATAGAATCCAGCTACACGCGCGGAATCGAAGTCGCCAAAAAAGCCGTCGAACTCGAACCGAAAAACGACGGAATCTACGACACTTTGGGGCAATTATTGTTTGAAGCCGGACGTGTCGAGGAGGCAATTCAGGCAATGCAGAAAGCCGCCGACCTCAACCCGAAGGAACAATCGTATCAGGAGAACCTGAAGAAATATCGGAGTAAAGACTAACCGCGGAGATCGCAGAAGAACTTGTGTTAAGTCGAACCCGAACGAATGGAATCCCTCACGAATGATCCATTGTTCGACTTGACATAAGTTCGGGATTAACTTTCACAAGGTTACCTTTGATGTCATAAATGCAGACCTTCGACTTGACATAAGTTCGGGATTAATAAATGCAGACCTTCGACTTGACATAAGTTCGGGATTAACGACCTTTGGAGTGTGTCAATCCGCCTGCGGCGGACAAGCTCCGCTGACGCTTTCGTCGAGGTACGAGACGAAAGACCTGACCTCGCTGGAACTTAAGTCAAGTCGCATATCCGACCGATGGCAAAATGGCGACTGGTAATCCGACCGCGACTTAACTCAAGTTCTGTCAATGCAAAATTTGAAATTTGACCTTCTCCTCCTTCTCAATTTTCCCACCGCCGTTGGCGGGGTTTCGGTATTTGAAGTTTATCTCGATCCTTCGGGATGGTCAAATTCTTTTCCTACCATTTCACCACTCTCATCCGTTTTCCATCCGATTCAATGACTAACGCGCGGTTTTGATCAGTTCGGTGAATCGCTGTGCCGAGCGCCGAATATCGCGCAAGCGTCGAGTCGGACGGATGCTTGAATTTGTTATTTCTTCCGACGGAAACCAGCGCGATCTGCGGCTGAATTTCACATAGCAAACCGGCCGAAGAAGAAGTCGGCGAACCGTGATGCGGCACTTTGACAATTTCCGACGCGAGAAAATCCTGCCAGTATCGGATTCGCCGTTCGGCATGAACTTCAACATCGCCGGTAAATAAAAAATCGACCGCGCCATGCGTCAGTTTCAGCACGCAGGACGAATTGTTGAGCGTCGGTTCCTTTTCCAAATACATTTTGGACGGATGAAGAACATAAATCGTCGCAAACCGGTCAATGGGGAAGCAATCTCCAGAGCGAATTTGTTTAATCGGAACGCCGAGCGAATCGGCGATGTCGCGGATTTCCTGAAAGATATACGATTTCGCGTCGAACTCCGTTTCCCATATTTCACTGACGGAGAAATTCTTCAGCAAATACGGCGCGCCGCCGATGTGGTCGCTGTGCGGATGACTGAGCGAGAGGATGTCGATTCGCTTGATGCCATGTCGAACGAAATACGGCGCGATGATCGTTTCACCATAATCCCGTCGGAATGTCCGATCGGCGGCATCGATCAGCATTCGTTTTCCGTCTGGAAATTCGATCAACGCCGCATCGCCCTGCCCCACATCCAAAAAAGTAACGCGGAGCGTCGGCTGAGCGAGCGGTTTCTTCCAAACCCAGACATTCAGCAGAATCAAAATCCCGATGATCGTCGCGGCTCGGACATGTTTTTTATCAAAATTCAACAATCCGAAAATGATGAGGTACGAAATTGCCAATCCAGCCAGCGAAATGCTGGAAAAGATCAGCGATGCGTGCGGGACTTCCGACGTGATCATTATCGACTTCTGAAGAATCCAGATGAGGATCATCTGAACTTCGCCGTAAGCGATATTGATCGGACTCCAGATCGCTCCGAGAATCACCTGCGCAAAGCCCAGCGCTCCGATGACACCGACCAGCGGGATGACGAACAAATTGGCGATCAGCGCGATCACTGGCACACGATTGAAGTAGTAAATGGTGATCGGAATCGTCCCGACCAAAGCGGCAAACGAAACCATGAACATCTGGACGACTTTTTTGAGATTTGGATTGGGAATGGCGTTGAGTTTGAACTTTGACGGCAGGAGCGCATCGACTCTCCGGTAGATATACACCGTCGAGAAAACCGCCAGAAAGGAAAGCTGGAATCCCATATCGAACAGCTGAAGCGGATCGATGAGCGTTTGAATCAGCACCGCGGCGCAAAGCGTGTTATAGACGTTGTGGCGAAATTCCCATGCCTGACTGATCATGAACATCGACGCCATGATGACCGCGCGAACGACCGGCGGACAAATATCGACGACGAAGATATAAAAAACCAGCGCCAGAATTGTCAATACCGTCTTGGTTTTTTGCGGAACGCGCAGAAATCCGAACAGTACGATGAAAACGAGCGTCACATAGCCGACATGCAGACCGGACACCGCGAGGACGTGAATGACGCCGGAATTGACGAATGCCTGAACGGTTTCGTCGCTGATTTCTCCGCGAACGCCGACGATCAGCGCTTTCAGAATCCCCGCTTGTTCGCCTGTCATGGATTGGTCGATCAGCCGCTGGATACGAATGCTGACGTTGTTGGCAAATCGCCTCAGACGAAACCGATTCGATTCGACGACTATCGGAACTTCGCCGCGGTTGAGATAGACCGTCGCATAAATGTGATGATTGGTTAAATATTTCCGATAATTGAAATCGCCGGGATTCCTCGCTTCCGTCGGATGCGTGACCTTTCCAACGAATCCGAGCACGTCGCCGTACCGGTAATCCGGGCACGAATCGCGGACAGTTAACAGCAATTCTCTGGAATAAGAGTGCCAAACTTCCGTATGAATATGAACATTGAAAAGCCGGATTTTTGTCGAACCGTCCGCGCGTTTATCGACGGTTTTCACTTCGCCCATCACCGGAAGCGACTCGTCAGGACGTGAAAATTTTGTGAGATGATTTCCGTTTGTATCGACGGAAACTGAATGATTCATTCCGCCCAGCAAAAACATTATCGACACAATCGACCAAACCGACCGAAACCGTCTGGACAAAACGAAGTCCGACAGAAAGATGAATCCCAGCACGCAAAACCAAAAAATCACCGGAACCAGAAGCCAGTTATTAGCGACGATCCCGATTAGGTACGGGATACAGATAAATGCCAAGGGTATCTTTTGTAACCAGATTTTAACCATTTAGCCGACCGTTGAGAGTCGAAAAATCTATTTCAGATAATAGAGATTTTACCAATAAGGCTCAGGTAGAGCCAGTTGTAGGCGGTCGTCGCCGCCATGATCCCGATTGCGAAAGCCGTGAAATTATACCGGTGTTCAAAATGCAGAAAGTAAAAGATCGCAGAAACAGTCGCAGTCGCGATATTTGACAGAATCAGAATTCCAAGAATCACACCGAGCGGTGACTTCTCCGGCGATATGATAATATCGTAAAAGATCGTCGAAAACAACAGCGTTACCGAAAGGATCGCGGCGTACCAGAGCAGATGCAAAACGCGGTTTTTCCGGCGGAACAACTGATATCCCATTCCCCAGAAAAACGACAACATGCCGGTGATGACGGAAATGGCGAACCACGACAGAAGATGCGCATTGAGTGTCTGCGGCGAAATCCATAGCCGAAATTGCTTCAGGATTTCCGGCTCGGCGGAAACCAAAAAGAGGCTGAATCCGGCGATCAACATCGTCGCCACATACCCATAAAAATGTTCGGAAAACTGGAGTTCTTCATTTTCGGCGTAATCTTTCATGGTGTTACTCTTCATTGAAGTAAATTCATTTCCCCAATGCGGCACGGCGCGCCTCTTCCAACCAAAAATCGGCTTTGCCGATCTCGCCTTTCTGTCTGGCAAGAACGATTCGAACCGCCGCCTCAAATCTGATTTTCGAGTTGTATTTATCGGCATAAAAAGCATTCAGCAATTCGATGACCGTGCTGATACTGACAGCCGCTTGTTCCGGATAATATGCGCTGATTTTCTCGCGCATTTGATTGACGTAAAACGGCTCGACGAACGAAAATTCCTGCCGCTTAGCGGACTGCACATTCAGGTCGATGATCTGCGAGGATTTCTTCAATCCGTCGAGAAAACCGGTCAGATAATAGACTTTATTGTCCTGTTTCATTTTTCGCCAGATGTTTCCGTCGATTCCGCTGACATTTTGCGCCTGCGCGGTGGCTGATGCCAGAATAATGAAAGCGAAAACGAAGCGAAAAATCTTCACTATCTCAAATCTCCTCGAAATGGTTGATGATCGGGTATCGCCTGCCGACGCCAAACGCCTTGCCGGTGATCTTGATTCCCGGCGCCGCCTGATGCCGTTTGAACTCGGCGTTCTTGATCTTTCGGAAAATGTCGTCCACCAGCGATTTCTCGTACCCCAACTTGATCAGTTCGGTTTTGCTCAACTGGTCGTTGATAATGGAATCGACGAGCGGACTGACGATTTCATAATCGAACGGATCGAATTGTCCTTCCGCGAGTTCCGCCGTTGGAATCCGGTCGTAGATGCGTTTCGGGATCAGATCGTCCCGCGTCTCGTTGATGAATCGGGCAAGCGCGTACACGTCGGATTTGCTGAGATCGGAAATGACGGCCAGCGCGCCGCACATATCGCCGTACATCGTACAATATCCGAGAGCGAGTTCGGTCTTATTTCCCGTCGAAAGCAGATAACTGTCGAATTTGTTCGCGATCGCCATCAGCAAATTGCCGCGAATGCGCGACTGAATGTTTTCCTCAGCGATGTTTCGTTTCATTCCAGCGAAAATGCCTTGAAGCGATTCGTCGTAGATTTTTGCGACCGGATCAATTGGAATTTCGAGATATTTCACATGGAGACGATCGCAGAGCAGACGCGCGTCGTCGATGCTCATCCGTGCCGTGAATTTCGACGGCATCGAAATGCAGGTCAGATTTTCCGCGCCCAGCGCAGACGTCGCAATAACGGCGACCAACGCGGAATCGATCCCGCCGCTCAATCCCAGAACGGCTCTCCGGCAGGCGGTTTTCCGAAAATAATCTTTCACGCCGAGAACCAGCGCATTGAAAATGCTCGCTTCCCGACGAACTCCCGGCAGTGGAATCGGTTTTCCGGTGCCTTTCTCCAGATCGAGATCGAACACCGTCAGCGATTCGGCGAACTCGCCGCCCCATGCGATCAGATTGGAATCGGAATCAAAGGCGAGCGAATTGCCGTCGAAAACCATCTCGTCCTGTCCGCCGATCAGATTGACTAACATGAACGGTTTTTTAAGACGATTGACTTTTTCGAGGATAAGATGTTTCCGGACGTCGCGTTTGTTGGATTCAAACGGCGAGGCGGAAATATTCACGATCAGTTCGGCGCCTGCCGCAACCAATCTGTCGGTGACTTTGACAGGATTATTCGTATCCCAGAGGTCTTCGCAGATTTCGAGACCGAGGCTCACTTTCGTCCCGCCGATTTCCAGCCAAACAGGCAAATTTTCGTCCGCCGGGACGAAATATCGTTTCTCATCGAAAACGTCATAGTTCGGTAGGAGCGTTTTGTGTCGTTTGTCGAGAATTCTTCCTTTGCGCAAAATGGCGGCTCCGTTGCGAAGTCCTTCCGGTGTCGGGTCGGCAAATCCGACGATCGCTACAATATCTTCAGGCATCGTTCCGGCGACAAGTTTCAGGTAACGTTCGTTCTCAGATACAAATCCCGAATCGTACAGCAAGTCCATCGGCGAATAGCCGGTGATGCTCAGTTCAGGAAAAACGACAAGATCGGCGCCCTTTTCTTTCGCGTTTCGCACGAATTCGACGATCTTTGTGCTGTTGCCTTTCAGATCACCGAGCGTCGGATTGATCTGCGCCATCGCGATGCGAATCATTCTGCTCAAAACCGAACCTCGAACCGATGATAATCAACCAATTTTCCCGATCGGTTCACGATAATATTCGTTACGTTGCCGAACATCGGGCCGATCTGAATTTCCTTGATAAAATCGTTCACCAAACCCTCTTCGCCTTCCGCTTCGATATAAACATCTCCGTTATCCAAATTCTGCACAAACCCGACGACCCGAAACGTCGCCGCTTTTCTCTTCGCAAAGTATCGAAATCCGACACCCTGCACAACTCCCTGAACCGTCATTTTTGCGTTGATCATCATAACTTATTCCTGATTCACGCTTAAGATACGACGATTCTTTATCCATTTTCAACTGATTATTTAAACCCGGACGATTCGGAATGCTTTGAGATGTCCGCAAACACGAATTTCAGCGCTTCTTCCGGTGTTTTCACCTGAACGACTCCGTCAATTGCCCACGATTTCAGCGAGCAGACGCGCTTCCCGAATTGCAGACAATAGGCGATTTCCGAGAGTGTTCCATATTTTCCGCCAACGGCGATCGCCGCGTCGCAGGTTCGGATGATAATCGAATTCCGCGCGACGCCGATTCCAGTCGGAATCACAATTTTCACGAACGAATTCGCTTCGGAATCGTCTTCGCCGGTCAGAATGCCGAGTGTGAGTCCGCCGGCGTCGAATGCTCCGTGGGAGGCGGCTTCCATCACGCCGTTCTTACCGCCGCAAAGCAAAATAGCGCCGCGCTCGGCTATTCCTTTTCCGACGAGATAAGCGAATTGCCGGATTTCTTCGTCGCATTCCCGCCCCCCGATGACGGCGATGATCGGTTGACGCGACGTTTCTTTCGACTGGCCACCCGACTCTGAGCGATGTGAACAGTTCACCATCATTTCACGTCTGGCTCCGATGATTGAAACCGCTGAATCATGGCTGGATGCGGTAAATCGTTCGCGGAAATGGAATCGTTTCGCGGATGTGCTGAACGCCGGACATCCATGTCACCAATCGTTCGAGCCCGACGCCGAATCCGCTGTGCGGAACCGAGCCGTACTTGCGCATATCGAGGAACCATTGATAATCCTGGATCGGCATGTTTTCCGCCTGCATCCGCTGAAGCAGAAGGTCGTGATCGTCTTCCCTCTGCGAGCCGCCGATAATCTCGCCGAAACCTTCCGGCGCGATCAGATCGTCGCCCAGAACGAGGTTGGGATTCTCGGGATCGCGCTTCATGTAAAAAGCCTTGATTTCCTTCGGCCATTTCTCGATGAAAATCGGCACGTCGGAGTGTTCGGTCAGCAAAAATTCATCCTGCGCGCCCAGATCGTCCTGATAGTTAATCTCGGAACCTTTCGACCGGAGAAAATCGACTGCTTCGTGGTGCGTCATTTTCCCGAACGGCGCGTCGGCTTTCCGCAGTTTGTCAACATCGCGTTCGAGAATTTCCAGTTCCATCAGATTCTTATCGAGAACTTTCCGGATGACGAACCGAATGAGTTCTTCCTGAATCTGCATGTTTTCAGCATGCTCGACGAATGCGGCTTCGGCATCCATCATCCAGAACTCCGTCAGATGTTTCCGCGTCTTGGATTTCTCGGCGCGGAAAACCGGTCCAAAATCGTAAACTCGCCCGAGGCTCATGATTCCGGTTTCTAAATATAACTGCCCGGATTGTGACAGATAGGCTTTGCCGAGATCGAAATATGGAACCTGAAAAAGGGTCGTTGTACCTTCGCAGGCGTTCGGCGTTAGAATCGGCGAGTCGAAGCGGAAAAAGTTGTTCTCGTTCAAATATTCCGTGATCGCGTAATAAACTGCATGACGGATGCGCAGAACCGCCCACTGTTTCCGCGAACGAATCCATAGATGGCGGTTTTCCATCAAAAACTCGACGCCGTGGTCTTTCAGGGCAATCGGATAATCGACGGCGATTTGGTGAATGACGATGTCTTTGACAATCAATTCAAAGCCGCCCGGTGAGCGTTTGTCTTCGTGAACCAGTCCAGAAACCGTCACCGACGATTCCTGCGTCAGGACGTCCTTTTTATTAAAAATCTCTTCGGAAGTGTCATTTTTCGAGACGACGCCCTGCATAAGTCCGGTTCCATCCCGCAGAAGCAGAAACCAGATTTTTCCGCTGGTGCGGAGATTGTAAATCCATCCTCTGAGCGTCACTTCCTGACCGTTGAAATTCTTTATGTCTTTGACATTGACAAAATTCATCATTTCCGTTCCAATTTCCTTCCCTGATTTCTGGCTGGCGAACACATATTACCAGCCGGCTAATATTTTATTGATGATGTCTTCGGTGATTTGATTGATGGCTTCGGTAAGCGCCACATCGCGAGTTTCCTCAGTCGCGCCCGTCGGATCGTATTCGCTGAAACCGGTAAATTGTTGTTTGAACATTGACTGATTGTTGACTTTATCGAACCACTCGACTTCGATGCGCAGTGTCAGCCGGTATTCACTGACGGATTCACCCTGCTGGGATTCCGAATAAACCAGCGGCTTATCCTGAATGCTGAGAATCGAGCCATAGAGAATCGAGTTGGCGTTGTTCTCCTCGACCAATTGGAGAATGTTTTCTTTGATAAATCCAAGTCGAATCTTGTCCGTCACAACGGTTTGAATATTGAACTCAGCGGTTTTGTCGGTAAACAGCGGGATCGCGATACTTTGAATATGCGGCGGCAAAGTTCCCTTGAACGAATAAAACCAGCATTGTGAAAAAGCAACGGTCAAGATAACAGCGACAACCGACACTTTCCATGCGTTTCGATTTTTCATTGAAGTCTGATAATCTCTATTTTTCATATCGGGGGAAAATTTACGCTTTCTGAGTCAGGAAAAAAACGGAACTTGTCAGGCATTATTGTCTTTCAGTTTGTACTCGATAATTTTCCGATAGAGCGTGCGTTCGCTGATTTTTAAGGCATTTGCAGTCTGCCGCTTTTTGTAGCCGAATTTTTTCAGCGTCCGCTCGATCAAATCCCGTTCGACCTCTTCCATCGAAATGCGCCCGATTTTGTCGGGATGAATGATCGTATCATCATCCAGAACGACCTCGCCTTCCTCGGCGGCTTTCTCGCGGTGTTTCATCGCTGGAATCGTCGAGATATTTCCCGGCAGTTGAACGGCCTGCGACGGCGAATAGTTCATCGACGACATATCGCCGACGGTGACGTCGTGAATTTCGTGGATTTCACGACGCATCATGAAAAGTTGTTGGAGGATCAGTTCACGTTCTGCCTGATCGACGCTCTTTCCGATTTTCATCGGCAGATTGGGCGTGAACGTCGTTTCGGGACGCTCGCCGAACAAACGCTTTTCGACCATCGCGCTGGTGATGACTTCGCCTTTTTGCAGGACGATCATGCTTTCGATGAAATTTTTCAGTTCGCGCGTGTTGCCCGGCCAACTGTATTCCTTCAGCATGTTCATCGCCGTTGGTGAAAATCCTTTAAAAACGATGTTGTTCCGGTTCGCGAAATCCAGCGCGAATTTATCGACCATTTTCGGAATGTCTTCCACGCGTTTTCTCAGCGGAGGCATGACGATCGTGATCGTCTTGATCCGGTAATATAAATCCTTCCGGAATTTTTCCCTATCGACTTCCGACGCTAATTCTTTATTCGTCGCGGCGATGACCCGAACATCGACGTGCCGCGCATCGGAACCGCCGACGGGCAGGAATTCGCCGAGTTCCAGCACTCTCAAAAGTCGCACCTGCGTTTCTAACGGCATTTCGCCGATTTCATCTAAAAATATCGTGCCGTTGTCCGCGGCTTCAAAATAGCCTTTCCGGTCTTCGATCGCGCCCGTAAACGAGCCTTTGACATGCCCGAACAATTCGCTTTCGAGAATTCCGGGCGGAATCGCGCCGCAATTCACCTTGATAAACGGTTGATGTTTCCGTGTGCTGTGTTTATGAATCGCGTTGGCGATGATTTCCTTGCCCGTTCCACTCTCGCCTGAGAGCAAAACGGTGATGTTCGTTCCGGCGACCTGATCGATTGTCTCGACGATTTCGCGGATTCGGTCCGACTCGCCGAGAATTCCGAAACTTTGCTGTAATCTTGAAATCCGATCTATTTCCATGTTTTAACCTTTTTAATAACCGCGGAGGACGCAGAGAAAACTTGAGGTTTTCTAATCATCATTTCCAATTTCCTACCCAAATCTGTTCTAGTATATTTTCAATTTTCAACTTTCAATCTCCAATTTTCAATTGAAACGCCTTCTTCCCGATGTCTGTCCGAAACTGCATTCCGTCGAAATGAATTCGACTGACCCGCCGATAGACTAAATCGATCGCCGATTCGAGCGAGTCCGCAATCGCCGTCGCGCCGAGAACTCTGCCGCCGGTCGTGATCCACTGTGTCCCATCGAATTTAGCGCCTGCGATGAAAAGCGGCTGATTCGGATTGTCGAGACTGTCGTCGATTCCGGAGATTTGTTTTCCTTTTTCATACGAACCGGGATAACCTTTCGACGCGAGAACGACGCAAGCGGCAAAGCGGTTTGACAACGAAAAAGCGCTCTCGTCAATTTTTCCGGTCGCTGCGCCATAAAGCAATTCCACGAAATCCGACGCGATGAGCGGAACGACGACCTGCGTTTCCGGATCGCCAAACCGCGCGTTGAATTCAACGACGGATGGTTCGCCATTGTCGATCATCAATCCACAATACAAAACGCCGGTGTAAGGCGTTCCTTCCGTGCGCATTCCGTCCAAAACCGGCCGGATAACTTTTTCTTCTATTTTCCGAAGAACGGATTTCGAGCCGAGCGGCGCAGGCGAATAGGCGCCCATTCCGCCGGTATTCGGACCTAAATCGCCGTCGAAAATCCGCTTATGATCCTGCGCCGAATGCAAAACTACGTAGCGATTTCCGTCCGTAACGGCAAAAACGGATAGTTCTTCGCCGGTTAAAAAATCCTCGATAACGACCTTCTCCGCCGCGTTTCCGAACTTGTTTTCCGTGTAAATTTCCGCCAGCGCCGCGTTCAAATCCGCTTCATTTTGAATCACGAGTGCGCCTTTTCCGGCGGCAAGTCCATCGACCTTTATCACATATGGAAAATCTTTCCCGGCGACGATCTTTTCGGTTTCCCGGCGGGATTGGCAAATTTGGAACGAAGCCGTCAGAATGCCGTGTCTGAGCATGAATTCTTTCGCGAACGCCTTGCTTCCTTCCAGACGGGCGGCGGCTTTCGTCGGCCCAAAAATCGCGAATCCGGCGTCGCGAAACACATCCACGATTCCAGCCATCAATGGCGCTTCCGGCCCGACGACCGTCAGATCGATTCGGTTTTCACGCACAAATTTCAGAAGTCGTTCGATGTCGGATTCGGAAATGGCGATATTTTCGGCGATTCGCGCGGTGCCGGAATTTCCCGGCGCACAAAATATTTTCTCGACGGTCGGCGATTGCGCGAGTTTCCAAACGATCGCATGTTCCCGCCCGCCTCCGCCAATGACCAACACCTTTTTTTTCAAATTCATTATTATTTCCTAATAAGCATTCCGCTCGAAAGCGGTTTTCTTGTTCTTAGACAAACGAAGAATCTCGTCACGAAGTTCCGCCGCGCGCTCGAATTCGAGGTTTTCCGAAGCCGCCGTCATTTCGCGTTTCAGCAATTCGATCAGTTCAAGATCGTCCATTTGCGAGCGATAGTGATCGTCGGGTTTTTCCTTTTTCTGAAATTCGGTCGGTTTCATATCAGCGACTGCCGTCGTCATCATGACGTCCGCGACGGATTTATAAATTGTCTTGGGAACGATGCCGTGTTCTTCATTGTATTTTTGTTGGGTGATTCTCCGGCGATTGACTTCGTCGATGACTTTTCGCATCGAATCGGTGATCTCGTCGGCATAGAAAATGACTTTCCCGTTGATGTTCCGCGCGGCGCGTCCCGAAACCTGCATCAGCGAGCGCGCCGACCGGAGAAATCCTTCTTTGTCGGCGTCAAGAATCGCCACCAATGAAACTTCCGGCAGGTCGAGTCCTTCTCTCAGGAGATTGATTCCGACGAGAACGTCGAATTCTCCCAGTCGTAGGTCGCGCAAAATGCCGACGCGATCCAGCGCCTTGATTTCCGAGTGAAGATACCGGACGCGTAAACCGGTTCCCTGCAGGTATTCGGCGAGGTCTTCCGCCATCCGTTTCGTTAGCGTTGTGACCAGCGCACGCTCCTTGCGGGAAGTCGTTTTGACGATTTCCTCGATCAGATGATCGATCTGATGTTTGCTCGGTTGGATGAAGATTTCCGGATCTAACAATCCCGTCGGGCGAATGATCTGCTCGACGACAACGCCCTTGCATTTTTCCAGTTCGAAATCCGTTGGCGTCGCCGAAACGAAAACCACCTGATTCAACATCTGCTCGAATTCGGAAAATTTGAGCGGGCGGTTGTCCAACGCGGATGGCAGGCGAAAACCGTATTCGACAAGGACTTCCTTGCGACTCCGGTCGCCATTGTACATCGCCCGAATCTGCGGAAGCGTTGCGTGCGATTCGTCGATAAACAGGAGATAATCCTTCGGGAAGAAGTCCATGAGCGTGAACGGTTGTTGCCCCGGTTTTCTGCCGGAAAAATGCCGGGAATAATTCTCGATCCCGCTACAGTAACCGACCTCCCGGATCATTTCGACATCGAAGCGCGTTCGCTGGTCGATTCTCTGCGCTTCCAACAGTTTTCCCGCTTCTTTCAACTCCAGCAGGCGAACGTCCAATTCCTTTTCTATCGTTTCTAAGGCACGTTTGACAGTTTCCTCTGACGAGATAAAATGCTTTGCAGGAAAGACGACGATGTTGTCCAACTCCGAGATAATCTCTCCGGTGAGTGGCGTAAATGTATAGAGACGCTCGATCTCGTCGCCGAAGAACTCAACCCTGTACCCAAAGTCTTCGTAAGCCGGTTGAATCTCCACAACGTCGCCGCGTGCACGAAAGGTTCCGCGTTCCAGCACCAGATCGTTGCGCGAATAAAAAATATCCACTAACTGAAGAAAAATCGAGCGAATGCTGATACGCTGTCCTTTTTTCAACAGGACGATGTATTTCGAGTATTCTTCCGGCGAGCCGATGCCGTAAATACAGGAGACGCTCGCGATCACGATCACGTCTTTCCGGCTGATGAGCGAACTGGTCGTCCTTAACCGAAGTTTGTCGATTTCGTCATTGATCGACGAGTCCTTTTCGATGTATGTATCCGTCACCGGCAAATAGGCTTCCGGCTGGTAATAATCGTAAAACGAGATAAAAAATTCGACGGCATTTTCCGGGAAAAACGTCTTGAATTCGCCGTAAAGTTGCGCGGCAAGCGTCTTGTTATGGGAAATGATCAGCGTCGGCTTCTGGACATTTTGTATCACATGAGCCATCGTAAATGTTTTACCGGAACCGGTCACGCCGAGCAAGGTTTGAAACGGATCTCCCCGACGGAGGCCCGCGGTCAGTTCGGCAATCGCCTGCGGCTGATCGCCGGTCGGTTCAAAATTCGTATTTAATTTAAAGTCTGTCATACTGGCAGAAATTTAAGTCAGC
>Ga0265296_1002711_pt1 | contig 17394 bp, 24 predicted proteins | sample MunlanPumphouse1_FD_189073 | JGI IMG/M metagenome (GOLD analysis project Ga0265296, IMG submission 189073) | Groundwater microbial communities from a municipal landfill in Southern Ontario, Canada - Pumphouse #1 | ecosystem: Environmental > Aquatic > Deep subsurface > Groundwater | place...
AAATCTACCCTGCTTGATTATTTCCGTTCCGTTACCCGTAAGAAAATAGTAGTCCTTGCTCCCACCGGAGTGGCCGCGCTGAACGTACGCGGCCAGACTATACATTCTTTCTTTGGGTTTAAGCCGGATATAACTCTGGATAAAGTAAAAAAGGCTAAGGGAAAACGCTCGCGCCTCTTTAAGGAAATTGACGCGGTGGTAATTGACGAAATCTCTATGGCGCGCGCCGACCTTATGGATTGCCTGGAAAAATCCCTGCGCCTGAACGGCAAAAACCCTAAGCTTTCATTTGGCGGAGCGCAGATGATTTTTATCGGCGACCTTTACCAGCTTCCGCCGGTGGTAACCTCCAAAGAAAAAGAGATATTCACCCGGCATTACTCAAGCCCGTATTTTTTCTCCGCGCGTTTGTTTGACGGCTTTAGCATGGAATTTATTGAGCTGGAAAAGATTTACCGGCAGAAAGACGAGTATTTTATCGGCCTGCTCAATGCCGTGCGCAATAACAGCATTACCGATGAGATGCTCTACGCTTTGAATAAACGCGTGAATGCCTCCTTGCGCGAGGGTAACGGCGCCCTCGCCATTCACCTGACTACTACCAATCAAATGGCAGCGGAAATTAACGCCTGTCGTTTAGAGCGGTTAAAAGAAAAAATATTTACCTGCCCCGCGGAAATGTCAGGAGAATTTGAAAAGCATGCTTATCCCGCCGACCTTGAATTGCAAATTGCCAAAGGGGCGCAGGTGATGCTATTGAATAATGACCCGGCAGGCAGCTGGGTTAACGGCTCCGTAGGAGAAGTAGAAAAGATAGAATATAGCGGAAAAGGCAACGTAGAGGCAATCTATGTCCGCTTAAGAGGCGGCGAAACAGAAAAAGTCCTGCCGCATTCCTGGGAATTATTCCACTACCGCTTTAATGAAAATACTTTATCTATTGAAACGGAAACAGCCGGGGTTTTTACCCAGTATCCGCTGAAGCTGGCCTGGGCAATTACCATACATAAAAGCCAGGGCAAGACCTTTGACAAGGTAACCATAGACTTGGGAAACGGCGCCTTTGCCCACGGGCAGACCTATGTGGCTTTGAGCCGGTGCGTTTCTTTAGAGGGTATTACCTTTAAGCGGCCGCTCAAGAAATCCGATATCCGCATGGACTGGCACATTGTGGAGTTTTTGACCAAATACCAATACGCATTGTCCGAACGCGATATGCCGTTTGAAGAAAAATTAAAACTAATTGAGCGCGCGATAGAAGAAGGAGGCTGCCTTGATATCGTTTACCTTAAAGCCAATGACGAAAAATCGCGCCGGCGCATCCAGCCGGTTTATGTCGGCGAAAAAACCTATCAGGATGTAACCTTTATCGGGGTGGACGCCTATTGCCTGAAGCGCAAAGAAGGCCGGGTTTTTCGGGTGGACAGGATGTTAGAGATAAAGCCTGCCAGGCAGGCCAAAAATACCCACTTTCCCACTTGACAATATTCCCACCATATGCTATGCTTTGAGTAGAAAAGGAGGGAAGCAAGATGAAGACTATAAAAACTTCGCAGAGAAAAAAAGAATTGGTTGAGATAAAAGAAAAGTTTATGCCTGTAGATACCCGGCCGCTTGATTCAAAACACAGGATTACCTTAGGCGGCAGGCTCCAGAGGCTTATCGCGAGCAAGATGAAGATTGATTCTTATCAGGTGTTCGTGGGAAAGGACGGGGATATACTCCTTCGGCCCGCCGTGTCAATCCCGAGCAGTGAAGCATGGATCTACCGTAACCCCGAAGTTACGGGTAAAATCCGAAGGGGGCTGCAAGAAGCAGGAGAGGGCAAGACAGAGAAAGCCGATGATTTGGAAGGCTTTCTGAATAACCTATGAGTTTTTTCCTAAGTTTTACCCCCGGCGCAAAACAAAGCTTAAAAGAACTTAAGAGCTCCACTTATCTGGAAAAGCGTTTTAAGGCAGTATCTAAAGCGTTGAAATACCTTGCGGTTGACCCACGCCATCCAAGTTTACAAACCCACCAGTATTATTCTTTATCCGGGCCGAATGGGGAGAAGATTTTTGAGGCTTATGCCCAACAGGATACGGCCGCCGCCTATCGAATTTTCTTTTATTATGGAAGCACCCGCGGCGAAATAGTAGTTTTTGCGATTACACCTCACCCTTAGGAAAATGAGCCAAAAATTCTACGCCCACAGCCTGCCGGCAAGGCCGCACAGGAAGAACCAGCAGTCTCTGGGAGCTTATTTCCATACGTAATAATATTGGCTGATTCGGTCGCGCCCCGCGCGGGCGCGTGAATTGAAACAACAATACTACTTACAGCTGAAAGCTCGATAAAGTCATCTCTCTAACATGAACAGCCTAAAGGGCGAATTCTAACGCTATCGTGTCATTGCGAGCGATTTTTACGAAGCAATCTTTTTGACTCTAAAAAAGATTGCTTCGCCGCTTCGCTCCCCGCAATGACACTAATCTTGGTTTTACTATGATCCTGCATATTGACATGGATGCGTTTTTTGCCTCCATTGAACAGGCAATTAATCCGCGGCTTAAAGGGAAACCGCTGATTGTCGGCTCCCGGCCGAATAAATTACATACCATAGTCTGCGCTGCCAGCTACGAAGCTAAAAATCTGGGGATAGATTCCGGGATGCCTTCGCAAGAGGCATTCAAAATCTGCCCGGATTTAGAATTTGTGGCTAGCGACCAGAGCAAATATATCTGGACCTCAGAGCAGATTTTTAAGCTGTTGGAAACCTACGGCTTTGCCTTAAATTATGCCTCAATAGACGAATTCCAGCTGGATATTAAAGACACGCCCCAGCCGGAAAGTTTAGCCAAAGAGATACAGCGTAATATCCAAGAAAACTTCCAGATTACCGCCTCAATCGGCATTGCCAAAAATTGCCTCCTGGCAAAGCTGGCCTCAAAATTAAACAAGCCAAATGGCATCGCCATCCTCAGCGCGGAAAACCTAAAGCCGATTTTAAGCAAAACTCCGGTAAAAAAAATATGCGGCATAGGAGCAAGTTCCTCTACGGTATTAAGCGGTTTAGGAGTGGATTCCTGCCTGGATTTATACCAGAAGCCAATACAGTTTTTCTACCAAGCCTTCGGCAAATACGGCTTGAATCTCTACCATGGCCTGCATGCAAAAGACAGCTTAAGCCAGAGCCAAATAGAGCAAAAACCTAAATCCATCGGCCATTCTTACACCTTTCCAGCCGCTTCAGAAACCCCGGGGTTTATTTACGCCTGGCTAAGCCTTTTATCTGAAATGGTCAGCCGCAGGTTAAGACAAAATCACTTAGTAGCCCAGACTGTGCATCTATGGCTAAACGGCCCGCAAATAGGCAATTTTTCCCAACAAAAGACCTTCCAGCAGGCTACCTGCGACCCTTATGAAGTCTACCAACGCAGCCGCAAAATCATAGCTGTTTTAGGCCAAAGGGTCCCTAAAATCAGGGCATTAGGTATTAGCTGCAGCAAGCTTTTTTCTGATGATTACCCGCCTCTGCTAAAAGAGCAAAAACGGAGGGAGGGGCTAATCAAGGCATTAGACCGGATTAATTCCCGCTTTGGCGAAAATACCATTTATCCTGCCTTAATCACCCTAGCTAAGAAAATTTCCTAACAAGAAAATCGCCTTCGAGATTACTTCCTGCGATTTTCAGTGGTTATGAGTTTATAACTTCCTTTACCATAAAAACATTTATTTGCAAGTAAATGTAATAATCAAAGAAGAGAAGTAAACAGCGGTAAACCAAAAACGACTTTTCCACAGTGAAAAACTTTTTATGCTTAAAGGTATGGCCAGCAAAGGCTTAAGCAATGATATTCTAATATGCTCAAGTTAACATAAGATATATTATATCCACTTCTCAATGTATCTTTTTATAAAACTCCTTTATTTGTAATTGACTTGAGCTTTCTTTGAAACTCTTTGTTTTTTCCTCTACCTGCAATTCTTTAAAAACTTGTAAGAATACCTGCTCGTATTTCGGCTGCATCTTGCGCGTGCCTTTTAATATTTGACTGAAAGTATTATCTGCAACACCTATTCTCTTGGCGAAATCCCTCATAGTAAAACCAAAATAACTCTTTATGTAATGGCTGCCGTATTCCCTAGTTAATTGCCTCAAATACTCTAGCTCTCGCTGAGCCTCAACATCTTTTTCCATGCTCCTCACCTTTCTTCTTGGCACCCTATACCCTCTAAAGACTTCTTATCCATTGCATATAAATTAATCAGTTTGTATCTGGTTAAATTATATAATTTGCTCATTTTCATCGCGTGAACTGATTACATAGTATCCGCCCTGAATCTTAATGGTTGTGCCTCTAATCAGGCCGTGAATTAAATTCTTGCGCGCCATTTTTAAGATCCGGCTGTAAGTCGGCTGGGATATATGCATGGATTTGGCAGCTTCTTTTTGACTCATGCCCATGTAGTCAGCTAAGCGCAAAGCCTCAAATTCATCCATTGCCAGCACAATTTCCTCTGGCCTGCCGGGCCTACCCCGCGGGCTAAAATGGCTTATTTTAGGATCCTGCCGCACTATCCGGTATTTCTTTGGCCTGCCGCGCATAGGCATTTACCCCGTTAGAGAAAGCCGTCGATTTTAATCAGCGGTCATCTTTCTTGAAGCCGACGGTGGTGTAAAGCCACCGTCGGCGCAGACCGTTAGAGAACGAAATTCTCTAACGGGGTTTACCTAAACTTACCTAGATTTAACGCCCGGGTTATATTGAATACCTATTCAAAAATAAGCATTAAAGAAGCCCGCAATTTCCGCGGGCCGCTGAAAAACTCCTGTAGTTGCCCGATTTATCGGGCCTAAATAAATTTGGCAACTACAATATTACGGTTAAATCTCGCTTTCTTTAATAAGTTTACGGTAATAATCCACGCACTTATGGCAGGTTTTCGCGTCTTCTTTCCATTCCGGATGGTCGCGCCGGATCAACTCAATAATGTATTCCTCTGCTTTAACATGCGCGATTCCGGCAAAATCATCAATGTCGCGGTCACAAATCTGGCATCTGTATTTCATTATCTTAAGCAGTCCAATCTCCAGCAGCAGCTTACCTGGCCACAGTTGTCGCGCCCGGTATCAAAACAGGCGCTAAAACCCTCAGAGCACTGAATTGTGCGGATAAGGTCTTTTTTCTCGAATTTCCACGTATCTTTAATTCCCCTTACTTTAGCCTTTTTCTCAATCTCCGAAAGCCTCATTCCCTCTCCTCCTTTTTACGGCTTAAACACCTTGTCTCCCTGCCTGACCCGGCTATCCACTAAAAGTCCGATTTCATCGCCCTTTTTCGCGGCATCAATGGAGACATGGTCTATCTGCATAGAAGTGATTTTCTGAATAAAATCACTGGTATGGCCTTTAATTTTAATGCTATCTCCGGCCGCTAAGGCCACGTTAAGCTTGATTACCGCGGCATTGACCTTGGGAAAATAATGAGTCACCTTTCCGATAACCTTTTCTTTGGGCTTAGCCGCTATTTTTCTCTTGGGTTTAAGCGCTTTCTTTGCCAGCGGCTTTTTGCGGATTATTTTTCTCTTGGCAGCTCTTTTCTTCGCTACCGCCTTCTTTGCCTTTTTCTTCTTTAGCACCATAGCCACCCCCTTTTTTGTTTAGCTTTAACAGAGGCTAAAGCACAATCTTGCCGGCAATTTCAGAAACTATCGGTATATTTATTTCCTGGCCGCGGTATGCCTGGTATATGCCCCACAGAGAAACCAGAAAAAACAGCGCGCAGCCTAAACCATTAATTAACCAGCCCAAGATCGGGATAACCGAAAGGATAAAACCTGCCACTTCCAAGACAAAGAGCACTAAACCGTTTTTGGCGTGAAACAGCGCGAACTTGTTGTCTTTTTTCAGCACTAAACTAACAATGCACAAAAAACTGATATATGAAATCATCGCGAAAAATTTTCCTTCGCGAATCTCCTGCTCTGGCGTCATAACAAGCTGTGATCTATTTTTTAACCGAAACTTCAATCACCGAATCCATCGAACCAAAAGGATTGGTTTCTTGCATCGGGTTATAGCTATCCTCGGTCCATTTTCCGTCCACCACAAAGCGGTAATGATGCCGGCCGCCGGGTAGAATCATTTTCTTCTTCCAGGCGCCGTTCTCCTTCTCCATCAAAGCCATTTTGTCCACCTGCCAGTTGTTAAAGTCCCCCACTAGATAAACCTCTTTTGCCTCAGGCGCGGGCAAAGAAAAAACTACCTCGTTAAACAACGGCATTTTCTCTTTCAAAATCTCCTTCATCTTGGTTTCTAAGGCCGCGCTGATTTCTGATGGCACTGCCAACGGCAAGGCCTTTTTTGCCTCCTGCGGTTTAGTAAGCTCCTGTATCTTTACTTCCTGCTCTTTAGCTTCGGGAATCTTCAAGTCTTTTTCCTGAACAATTAACTCACGGGATAAACTGAAATAATCCTTTGCCCCGCGGCAGTATTTATCAAAATGGAATATATGCGCGCCGTGATTCTGCGCTTCCTTGAGTTTTACGTTCACATGAATAATGTTACTAAAGAGCTTCTCCTTAAAGTCAGACTTAATCCAATCCAGCATTTTAAAGGAATGGCGCAGCCGCGAATCAAAGTTCACCACCAAAACCCGAAAATTGACAAAATGCTTTAGCCTGTCGCGCACCAGGTTAACTATACTGATTAACTGAGATAGGCCTTCCAGGGAAAACCTGCTGGCCTCAACAGGAATAATAATCTCCTTTGATGCGCGGATGGCGTTAATCGTCAGGATGCCTAAGTTCGGCGGGCAGTCAATAATAATGTAGTCGTATTCGCTTTTGAAATTATTCAGCACATCCCACAAGCGGCATTCCCTGCCGATTTCTCCGGCTAATTCCTGCTCTATGGTGCCTAAGACAATGCTTGACGGGGCAATGTCGAAATTAGTGTCAATATTCTGAATGATGCTTTTAAGCTCCGCTTTTTTATTAGTCAGCTTGGAAAGGACATTATAAATACTAAGGTCAGTCTCAACATTCAGGCCTAAGGTCGCATGCGCCTGCGGGTCTAAATCAATCAACAAAACTTTTCTGTTATTAGCAGCCAAAGCCGCGGATAAATTAATTGCCGTAGTGGTCTTCCCGCAGCCGCCCTTCTGGTTGGTCACAGAAATTATGCGCATGTGCAGTTATCTCCTTTCTTACTTGAGAACCCTGATATTATCCAGATAAACTACGCCTTTTTTCTCTTTGGCGTTCCATTCCTCTACAGCGAATACAAGATTCCGCATTTCCGACCAATCGCTGATATTCTTGAATTCGCTGAAATTTATTTTATAGTCATACCACTTCACCGGAATATTCCAGAGATAGACCTCTGATTTCTCTTTAAAAGCACTTGTAAATTCCACGCGCAAGGAAATACTATCTTTGCGGTTAATATTCTTTACGCTAAAGGCCAGCGCTTTGAATTTGTTAAGGTCAAGGTTATTTAAGTTCAGAGAAAAAATTTCTTTCTTGGCAGGGTCAAAATAGAAGTTAATTTTAGCAGCCTCCGGCAATAACACTAGTGCAGTCTCAGACTCAAATGGCTTGAGTTTGCTAAAAGTAGTAAACACACCTATTCCAAAAGCAAATAGAAACACAACGCTTACTGCAATTATGTTTTTTAATGCTTTGAAACGGTGGCTGGATTTACTTTTTTTATTTGCAGAGGCATCCAGGTAAATCTTTGCTAGATGCTCGTAAATGTCCTTCTTATCCATAGTTACATCTCGTGTGAATTTATAACATAAATATTATTGCCTGTCAATAGTTAAGTGCTGTCGGCTGTGTGTAACCGACCAGTTATTGGGTGATAACGCCATTGTGTCATCGCGTGGAGGTCAATGATGATGTACTTGATCACGTAAAACCCGAGGCCGGTGCCTTTGCGTGAAGAGGTTTTAGCGGTGAAAAACGGCTCTATAATTCTATATACCCTTCGTTATCCTTTAAATTGATATATAATCTCGCCATGGATATTATATTCTCAAGGCCTAATACCAAAGGAGCCTTTGTTTCTAGCGAGAGATATGCTTTAATTTTTACTTCCTCTGATACACTTTTCTCGTCCATTAGGACACAAGATATGTTAGCTATTTTGACGGATAAATAGGAATCTTTCTTGGAAACTATGCCACGAATCTTATGTTCTTCAGCAAGAATTTCTTTTTCTATCTCCTGCCATATTGCAGGCGGAATAATTGATAGTGGCGCGCCCGTGTCAATAATAGCCTCGTAAGGCTGCGTCCAGCCAGAACTCTTCTTAAAACAAATTTGCACTGTAACCCGCCTTAACCAGATTTCAATATTTTTTTCAATTAATTCTAAATCGAGGGCTTTAGAATAATGCAGTCTTATTCTAATAGACATGCGAGGCGTCGTTGACATGGATGAAAGGAACGGTCTTCCCTTTCATCTTTCTGGCAAGAAATACCTTGAGCACCTTAAGATCTTCGTTAGCACATATAACTGTCTTGTTTAAAATTGCCACCCACTTGTTAGGATACCTTTTTAATAGGGTTTGGTAATTTTCATGCGCCCAGTTATCATCTTCCCAAAAACTCTTGGGAGGTATCTGCGGTTTGTTTCTCATTTTACACCTCAAGCATACAATACCATATAGCCATCGGAAGTCAAGATTTTTCCCAATTACAGGGTAAATCTATTAATCGCGGCGGGTGGCTTTGCCTAAGTCCTCTAAAAATGCGGCAATTTCTTTGCTGTGGCTGAGGATTTTATTGGCATTCTCTTCGCTTAAGATTTCCCCGTCTAAAATAGTTGAGCCTAAGATCAGGTTAATCATATAAAGGTCGTTATTAATATGGTGGTCAATCAGCTGCCAGACTAAAGGATGGATTTTTATATTCTCTTTTTTAATTTTTTCGTAAATTTCTTTTTCTCCAGGCAAAGGATTAGCCATTTATCTTGCCTCTCTTTCTAATCTTTTGGATAGCTTCATTACAGTCTTCACTAGTTGAGTAACGGTTAAAGGCTTTGTCAGGTACGTCACCGCCCCGATTGACTTTGCCTCCTCCATCTTGACTTTATCGCTATCCCAGGTAACCATAATACAGAGGCAATCCGGAAGAATACCCTTTATCCTGCGCAAGGCCTCAATTCCGTTAATGCCTTTTTCCATATGGATGTCCAGGAGGCAGATCTGCGGCTTTATTTTTTTTGCCAGGCTTACCGCTTTTACTCCGCTAGTGGCGCAAAAAACTGAAAAATTCTTTTTCTTAAAAATTATCTTTACGAAATCACAAATCTCTAATTCATCATCCACCATCAACAGTTTTATTTTTTCTTTAGGCATTTGTTGCCTCCTTAGAAACTAAATTATGCTTCACGCAGACTTCTTTGATACTCTCACTTAACCGCTTTAGCGTCTCTCTATCTGGCTGCTGCCACAGCGCGGCAGGGTCGCCAAAAAGGATTACCTCCTTGGAAGACTGTGACAATTTCATTAAATTCATTCCAAATTCACCTAAGGCTCCGATTAATTCCACATCGAGCAAAATAATATCCGCGGCAAGCTTTCTGATTTCTTCTAATTGCTCTATACCGGCAAAAGTTATCTCGTAGATTCCTCCGGCGGTATCCTTACGCCCAAAATATTCCCTTAATAAATCCGTAATTGCCTTGCGCGGGCTGACAATTAAAAGCCGCGCCTGCGGGACTAGATTCCGGCTGTTTAAAACCGGGGTTATTGCCGCGGCAACTTGAGATTTAGCAGATAATAATTCTTCAGCTTTCCGCGCCAGCTCATCGATTAAAAGCGGCTTTTGGAAAAACGCATCACAGCCAATTGCCTCGACAATTTTTCTGCACTCCGAACCATAAGCGGTAAGCACGATGGTTTTCAATTGCGGGTAATCGCGGCGGATAATCCTTAAAACCTCTATTCCGTTTAATTTAGGTAACTTTAAATCCAATAGCACTAAATGCGGGTTTTCCCGCTTAATCAATTCCAAACAAGCCTGCCCGTCTTCAGCCTTAAAAGTCTGGTGGCCGCGGCGCAAAAATAAGCTTTCCAGAGAGTCAGTAACGAATTTCTCGTCATCCACAATCAGGATCTTCCTTGTCAGCTGCATAATCTTACCCCCATAGCGTCATTGAGAACGGACAAAATGTGTCATTGCGGGCGAAGCTGTGTCATTGCGGGCGAAGCTGTGTCATTGCGGGCGAAGCTGTGTCATTGCGAGGAGCGAAGCGACGAAGCAATCTTTTTAACTCACAAAATACCGAACTCTCCCCTCCTCTACCGCGGTTTGCCGGTATCCGGGTCTATAGCTTTATAAACAACATCCTTAAGCTGCCCTAAAACTTTATCCGCGCCCATAACAAATTGCTCCAATTCAGAGAGCCGCTTGATCAACCCTTTTACATCCACTTTTTTCTCTTCGCTTAACTCCGCCTTGGTAACCCCCGCGCCCACGCTGATCTTGTTGTGCCAATTCCCCACATCATGAAACAAATCGCGAATACTGGTAGCCATACCTTCTCCTATTTAGAATTTCTTTACTTAACGATATTTTTTAGTAACTCATGAAGTGCCGGTGGAATAAATGGTTTACCCAAAAAATAATCTGCCCCCAACTGAATCATTTCATCCTTTGTATTTTCGTCATTATAGGCGCTTATAACGACGATTTTAATTTGCGGCGCTTGTTCTTTTATCTTCTTTAAAACTTCGCGCCCATCCATATCCGGTAAACCCAAATCTAATAGAATAACCTGCGGATTCTCTTTGGCATACGTATCTAATGCTTCCTGCCCCGACAAAGCAAAGGCAATCTCGAAACCGCGTTTTCCCAAATAAGCCTTGATATACTCATTCATCTGTTTCTCGTCATCAATAATTAAAATTTTAGCCATAGGTTAGCCCTCTCTTTCCTTCAAGCCCTCTCTTTTGAAATATCACTTTCTTTGGGAATAGGCAGCTGGATTAAAAAATCAGTTCCTTTTAATAATTCAGTCTTATATATGTCTATTTTGCCGCCATGATTATTAACGATCTTGCGAATTGTAAATAAACCTATGCCTGTGCCTCCGGTTAATTTTCTTTCTTCCCGCTTTTCACTGCTTGCCTTAGTAGTATAGTGCGGGGTAAAGAGTTTCTTTAAGACATCAGCGGGGATGCCCTTGCCGTCATCAATAATATGCATTGCAATATTTCCTTTCAAACGGCTGATCTGGACCTCAAGCTTGCCTTTATAATCCTTAATCCCTAATTCGGGATGCGCCTCTAAATAAGTTTTTTTCTCTAAAATCGTATCGTAGGCATTGTTGAACAGGTTTACAAAGACATTCTGCATTCCCACAAAACTGCCTAAAATCGAAGGCACATCTTCGGCGATATTTATTGTTATATCAATGTTATGAAACTTACCTACCTGTATATAAAGCATCCTTAAAGTTTTATTTAAAATATCCTTTAAATTAACCAGCGAGTGCTTCTTTTCCCTTTCACTCTGCCCGTAAGAGCGTATTTCCTCAATGGTCAAATCGCCATCTTTGGCGTTTGTGATAATATCAGCGATGATTCTCTCAAATTCTGTTTTTGCGGCGGGCCTGTCTTTAAAACAATCTAAAATTAAGCCGCTGTCCAACATGCCGTAGCCTGCCTGCATAATATTATTCAGGTTATTGCCTAACTGATGGCCGGTGGAAGAAGCAAGGTAACCTATCTGCGCGATACGGGAAGCTTCTGCCAGCTCACCCTCAGTCTTCTTTAAATCAATCATAGTAATGGCATTGGTGATGGCTACGGAAGCCGAACGAGATAGCGCGGAAAGCACATCAATATCTGTAGCAGAATAAGGCTTAGTGGAAATTTTTTCTGCCAAGATTAAGAAACCGATTAGCTCTTTTCCTAATAAGCTTGGCATAACTAAAGCGGCATTTATCTGCTTCATCTGCACAGCTACCTTAGAAAGGTCAAACTGGTTATGTGCCTCCTTTTGGCTATTTATGCCTGCTTTCTCCGCTTTTTGTTCTTGAAGTAACCTCTGCACGTCTTCGTATAAGAAAGCTTTTCGCTGATAATAGATAAATTTTATAAAATCGCTGTCTTCGGCTATATTTACAGATAACGACTTAATCCCTTTAAGGCTATAGCTTGTCATTAAAGCATAACCCTTTAATTCCTCATCATATAAGTATATTGCTCCGTAAGATATCATTAGGGTCTTCACTACGCGATAGGCAATAAGCTTGAGTAATTTATCCAAATCATCTATTGCCCTGCCTAATGTGCGGGTGAATTTCTTGAGGGTTTCATATCGCTTGAGGTCTTCTTTAAACAGTTCAGACTCAGCCCGCCGGCGCAGAGAGATAAAAATAAATGGCCCGGCTGTAGCAAGAATAATAGCCAAACTTACCGGCGCCCAATACCAATTTTCGCCAAATAATCCTTGAAGCCAATCTCTGCCCCAGCTTGTTAATCCTAACGGAATACCTAAAACTAAAGCATAAACAACAGCAAAGATTCCTGCTCGGGTAAGGGCAATCTTAATATCTATAAGATGGTGGCGAAGAATGGAATAGGTAAGGGTGAGCATACAGGCCACAACTAAAAAGTCGTGGGGAAAAAATTCAGCAACCCCAAAAGAAGCAGAAAAATGCATCAGTCCGCTAAAAAATGCAAACAAAAACCCAACAAATACATACCTAAGTTGATTTTTTCTGGAACCGCTTGATTTTTTTATTTCAAGGTAAAGCTTATAAAAACAATAAAGACAGACAATCCCAAAGTAAAAAATAAATATTATATATAGGGGGCCTCCTGCTATCGAAAAATAAGAACCGGTTCTAATTACATCTCTTATAAAAATTGGGGAGAATAAAAAAGGCAAAAATATGAGACAAGATACTAAAAAAGAAAACTTAATTAATTTTTGCTCTATAGGAATTTTTTCAGCATCTAAAATTGTTAGCCCGAATTTAAGGAAAGCAGGAGCTGTGAAAATAGCAGCGATATAAACAAGACGTACAGAAAATAATGATTTTTCTGGCCACCCAGCCAAAGCTAAAAAAGGGAAAAGGCACCAAGTACCGGCACAAAGGATAATAAAAATAATGGCTTTTCGACGTTTATCTTGAACGCCCTTTAAATACACAAACAATGATAGAAAAAATGAAATCGCAAAAGCTATTACTGAAGAAATTACATAGATATTCATTTGTCTAATATCCTGCTAACACCTTGCAAATGAGAAGTTTTTAGCCAAAAATAATTCATTTCTCCGAAAGGACCACCACTCTTACAAGTACCCCCGTGCGTTGAAAGATATGGAGAAAAAGCGATATGGCGAGAATTTATTCTTAACATACCACAATTATCCAGCTGCTTAGCAAATTTTCTCATATATTTCGCTGAAGATATCCAAAGTGACGTCCGAATTCCATAATTATGTTCATTGACAAACCGGATCATCTTTTCAAAAGCTTCTTCGTCAGCTCCCGGAACAATAATTAACGGCAAGAGAGGAAAAAATATTTCTTCCTTAACGCAGCGCATATCGATTGAATTTGAGATATCAAAGACCTCTAAGAGCGTCGGCCGCAAAAACATTCCTTCGGAATCAGCTCGATTTAAATAATTGAGCCGTTCTCCTCCATAAAGAACCCTTGCGCCCTTAGCCTCGGCATCCTTTAGAAAATCAAAATAATCCTTAATTTTCCCCACAGGTGCTGATATTGTTTCTGGGTCACTCGGTAGAGAAGCTTTTAGGAGTTTTGTTTTCTTTATCATCAAACGTGAGAATTCATTATAAGCCTCATGGTGTACAAGCGCAATCTTTGGAACCATGCATATTTGGGTCGAACCAAGGAAACAATCTAATAACGAATCGCTGGCTTTATCTAAATTACCATCTTTCCAGACTAATACTATATCGTTTCCCGAGAGTTCCAAAATAGGTTTCTTACCGGCTTGAAATATCCTAGCGCCGATTTCAAGCCCTCTCTTACTATCTCCAAAGAAAATGATATCATTTACGTGCGGGCTCTCTACCCATTCATCCATAACTTTCTTCGGGTTACCAACAACTATATTCACAGTACCCAAAGGGCACTTATTCTTTACTATTGCTTCATAAACTACATCTTTCCAAAGGAAAAGAGTCGATAACGGAGCTCCCAAAGAAGGCCGGACAACTATAGTATTACCTGTAATCAAAACAAGGATACCATTATATGAATCACTTGCGGAAGCATTTGCAGGCGTCGTCATACAAACAACTCCGTCAGGCTTTCTTGACCAATAAAGGATCTCGCCATTATTTCTGCCAATCTCAAGCCGGACTTGCTTACAATAGAAATCTATTGTTTCAGGACACGTTCCCATACGCATCCCTTCAAACTCCCACTCTGCTAATTTCCGGGGATGACCTTCTATTATCATTAACTTAATAAATTCTTCTTTCTTTTGAATCAATAAATCATAACAATCCAAAAGCAACTTTTTTCTTGTAGCTAGTGAGACTTTGCGAAACTCTTGAAAAGCCCTATAAGCTGAATCGATAGCAAGGCGATTCGTATCGTCATCTACAAGGCAATATTTTGCAAATACGTATTCCTTTGCCTCATCGGAGTCCTCTTGGAGCTTTCCGGTTTTTATCTCTGTTAGAACTCTAAAAGTATTCTTAAAATTACTTATGTATTTATCGGCATACGGAAAATATCCATAATTTCCTGTATCTAATTCCTTCCCTCCGACTAAAAGTGTAAATTTTTTCATATTCGTTATCCTATAGTTTTTTTGATTATTCGTAAAAATTCGGCGCTATCAAATGGTTTATATAAGTAATCCATCACCTCTAGCTCTTTGGCGCTTTCATATTTTTCCATATCCGCGTATCCTGTAATTATGACTTCAGGAATCGGCGCCTTGTTTGAATTTTCTAAATAATTACGAATAAGCTTAATTGTTTCTATTCCGTCCAGCTCCGGCATCATAACATCAGAGATAATCAAATCGAAATCTGACTCTTTTACTTTCTCTATGGCCTCTTTTCCGCTTCTAGTTACAGTTACACTATAGCCTTCGCGGCTTAGTAATTTTAAAAGAGTTTTTGTAACAAGTTCTTCATCATCAATCACCAATATCTTCTTAGTCATTTCCCAGCCTCTCTAATTATGATTATTGTAATTCGTTTTATCTATCGCGTTCCTTACTGTCTGCTGCAATGTTTTAACATCAAATGGTTTTTGAATGTAGCCGGCAACATTAAGCGCTAGCGCCTCTTTGTAAATATCCTCTTTAGCATAAGCGGTAATAAATATCTCCGGGATTGGGTGCTTGTTGTTGCGCGCTAAGTATTCTCTGATTTTTCTTACCGTCTCTATGCCATCCATTCCCGGCATCTTGATATCTGAGATGATCAGGTCAAAACCGTCATCTTCCATCTTCCTCAAAGCTGCCTGGCCGTTAAACGCCGTAGTCACCTTGTAACCCTCCCTTGCAAGGAGCCTTTTCATGGTCATCAGCACCAGTAAATCATCGTCGATCAATAATATGCTTTTTGGCATGGGCATTATGGGAAAACATAAACCTTCGCATTTTTCAAATAATCATCAACCTAATCATCAACCTAATCATCAACCAGTTTTTGGCTTTTTAAACCAAGATATAATATAAAGATCTGCCTGCCCCGGATGTATGGATAACCTTTAATTCAACCAGTTGAGCTAATTCCTTATGGACTGCCTGAGCTGAAATCTTAAATAACTCCTGCAGTTCCCTATTTGTAACTTTTCCGTGCGCGTTGATATATTCAACTATCTGCATCTGCCTTCGCGTAAGAGAAACCTGCTCCTTACCTAGATGCTTACCCTTGACTCCTAATTTCAAAATAGCCTCTTTTACTTCCTGGACAGAAGCCGCCACGCCGGTTGTAAAATATTCCAGCCACTGAGTGATGTCTCCGTTAGCAACTTGGACGGTTTTTAAAGCTGCATAATATGCTTTTCTATCCCTGTCATAGTAATCATCTAAAGCAAATATTCTCCTGTGGTCAAAACCGCTTAAATATAGAATTGAAGTCGCCAGCAGTCTAGCGGTTCTGCCGTTACCATCTATAAAGGGATGGATCCTTGCAATTTCATAGTGAACAATGCCTGCCAGCAAAACCGGATTAATTTCCCAGATTTTATCTATATTAAGCCAATCTATAAATTCTTTTACTAAGCCCGGCACCTCTTTGGTTTCCGGAGGCATATATTCTACTTCTTCCTTTAAAACACTGCCATCAAGTATTCTCTTGCCAACAAAAACCTGCCTATTTCTGAATGCCCCTGAATCAACAGAATTCTGTAAGACAGCTTTAGTTATTATCCCGTGGATATTTAATAAATCGGCCACCCTCATTTCCCCTTTTTTAGCAAACGAGGGGATTTTTTCTAATGCCTCGATATAATTCAGGGCCTCTTGTTTATCTTTATTCGTGGCAGGAACGTCTTTGCCTGCGGCTAATGCCTCAACCTGCTCAAGTGTTAATCTGTTACCCTCAATAGCAGTTGAAGAATGCGTATTGCGCATTAACGCCTGGCGCCTTAGCTTTGCCTCCCACTTTGGCACAAGATGCGACTGTTCGATAATCTCGCGTGCGGAAGCGATAAGCGTAAGGTTATTTAATATTTTATCCGTTATCGTATATTTTGGATTAAAAGGCATATTTATGCTCTGATAGAAACGGCTCCATTTTTCCGCGTAAAAGCCTGCGGATAATTTCAGTTTAACTGGCGGATGAAGCAGTGCCTAGCATATAATCAATTACTTTGTCGCTGACTTTATTCTGCTTCAAGTAAGTTATGGTTTCCGATGTCAGATGGTAAGTGGAATTCGTCCTTTTGATCTCGCTGATAATCGCGTCATCAGTCATGCCTTTTGCGGCCATATCTATAATCGCGGCAGTTGTCAGGTGCGCCGGGTTTTCTGCCTTTGCCGCCTCATCTGCTTTATCCCACTCGTTTCCTAATAATCCGCCGCCTACAGCCCCGACTGCCGCGCCGATCAAGCCCCCTGCTACTCCGCTATGCATCTGATGACCGATTACTGCCCCGGCTGCCGCGCCAACTACACCCCCGACAACTGCCCCGGTCTTTGCTTTTGGCCCCATGCTTTCGCATCCAACCAAAGCTACAGCTAAAACTAATACCAAACAAAACAACGGCCTATTCTTCATCTTTAACCCTCCTCGAATAATATTATCTCCAGAACAATGAGACTAACTATTGACGCTCGCATAAGTAATAGGAATATGGTATACTGGTTCCATGAGACCCCATGGAACCCAAATAGAGCTTGAAAGGCGTAGGCGGCGGGCCTTAGAGCTCTTGGGTAACGGAATGAATCCG
>Ga0265296_1002712_pt1 | contig 17394 bp, 16 predicted proteins | sample MunlanPumphouse1_FD_189073 | JGI IMG/M metagenome (GOLD analysis project Ga0265296, IMG submission 189073) | Groundwater microbial communities from a municipal landfill in Southern Ontario, Canada - Pumphouse #1 | ecosystem: Environmental > Aquatic > Deep subsurface > Groundwater | place...
CGACACGCTCTTCGGGCGCACCAAGACCGTCAAGCAGGTCCGTCCGGACCGGTTGTTCGCGATGACGACCGCCGCGATCGACCTGGAGACCGCCCAGGGCATCGTCACCACCGGCGAGGCCGCGATCGTCTTCCAGCCGCTGGCGACCGGCGACTTCACGCAGATCGCCGACGACGTCGAGTCGCTGCTGCGCAGCACCGGCGAGGACAACGGGACCACCGTCGAGCGTCGCGACGACGACTACGGCTACCGCTGGATGGTGCTGCAGGACGACGACATCGACGACCAGGTCCTCGGGATCAACGCGGTGATGGAGTCGCTGGAGGCCGGCGGCTACGCCGACCGCGTGCTCTGTGCGGTCTTCGCCTTGCGCGAGCAGGCCAGCGGGCAGCTGCTGCACCTGGTCTACCTGGCCAAGCGCGGCACCTGGTACCCGTTCGTGCCGTTCCCCGGCCAGGTCAAGGAGCGCAACCGCGAGCGCGAGCTTCAGCTGCGGGCGATCCTGACCCCGATGATGCCGCTCGAGGAGAGCATGGACCGCTGGTACCCCCTCTGGGGTGCCCCGCTCGGCGAGCGCTGACGCCCGCCGCGGAGTCGCGAGACCTCGCGGCCCCCGGGAGAAGCACCGGGCCTCGGCCGCATACCGCTGGAGAACGACGACGGGGAGCCCTTGGGCTCCCCGTTCGCTTGTCCTGCAGCCGGTGCGCTCTAGGCGTCGGCGGGGTCCGGGACCAGCCCGTCGCCCGTGAACTCCTGGCCCGCCTCGGCGAAGCTGAAGTCGTCGGGCGGCAGCAGCACGTCGCTGCCGATCAGATCCTCGTCGCCGACCGGAACGCCGTGCTCGCGCACGAACGCCAGCAGCTCGTCGAACTTCGCCCGGTACTGCTGCTCGTCCCCCGCGTCGACGGCCGCCACCACGGCGTCGTCGATCACGTTGAGCGGCTCGTAGTGGTGCTCGTCGAGCCGGTACTGGCGGTCGTTGAAGATCCGGACGATCACGCGCCCGGCTCCCGCTCCTCTTGCGGCGCCTTCTCGGCCGAGGCGGCGCCGTCCGCACCGGCTTCGAGCTCGGCGGCCGGCGCGCTGCCGGTGCCCAGCTCGGCCTTCATCCGCTCGAGCTCCGAGTCGACCTGCGACCCGGACCCCAGCTCGCGAAGCTGACGGTCGATGTCGTCCTCGCCCCCGCCGCCGATCTGCGTGAGGTCCTCGAAGGTCCCGGCCGCCTCGAGCTCCTGCACCGCGTCGGCCCGCGCCCGCATGCCCTCGGTCTTGTCGACCGCGCGCTGCATCGCCATCCCGACTTCGGCCATCGACTCTCCGACGCCGGTGGCGGCCTCGGAGATCCGAACCTGCGCCTCGGCGGCGCTGTACTGCGCCTTGATGGTCTCCTTCTTGGTGCGGAACTGCTCGACCTTGGTCCGCAGCTTCTGCTCGCTCGCGATCAGCGCCTGCTGCTGGTTCTCCAGCTCGGTGATCTGCGTGTCGAGGCTCTGCATCTCGGTCTGGATCGCGCTCTTGCGCTCCAGAGCGGTGCGGGCGAGATCCTCCTGGCCGGCCGACAGGGCCTGGCGGGCCTGCGTGTCGAGCTTGAGCATCGCCTGCTGATGCTTGTCGTTCTGCAGCTGCAGGCGCTTCTTCGCGGTCACCACGTCCGCGATGCCCTTCTTGACGTTCTGCAGGTTCTCCAGCTGCTTCTGGTAGCTGTAGTCGAGCGTTTCGCCCGGATCCTCGGCCTTGTCCAGAACGCGGGACAACTTGGCTTTGATGGTGTTGGACATGCGGCCGCCGAGACCCATGTGGTGCTCCCTTGTGGCGTGAACGGGGGGACGTCACCACAGCCTACCGGCCGACGCTCAACCCGCGGCCATCGGGCGACGGGTCGCGCGGACCCTGCGGCGACGAACGACACGGGCGCCGCTTTCGCGACGCCCGTGGTGACGATCTATGGGGTGGAGCGCCGGGCGCTCCGAGGTGGGGTCAGAAACCCGCGGGATGGACGACCGTGAACGACTTGTGGTCGCGGCGGTTGTCCGGGCGCCACTGCGGGCCCTTGAGGCCGCTGGAGTCGCGGGCGGCCGAGGTGTCGAGCCGCAGGCCGGCGATCACGGCGAAGGCGTGGCCCTTGTTGCCGTAGACCGAGATCCACGTGCCGGCGCCGGGCTCGCCCTGCTTCCAGCTCTTCTCGAAGTCGTAGGAGGGCAGCGGGGAGTCGAGCAGCTTGGCCCCGATCAGCGCGTAGCTGACCGTGCCGGAGCAGTCGTAGCCCGTGTCCTGGACCCGGGCGTGGCCGCCGCCGTACTTGTACGGGAGGCCAACGATCTTGTTCGCGGCGATGATCGCCTGCTGAACCTCGGCGGGCGCGCCCGTCGGGATCTGCGCGAAGAAGGCGGTGCGGCCGTCCTGCGTCTTGCCCTTGTACCGCTTGGCCTTGATGCCTTCGACCGTCCGCATCCCGGCCGGGATCTCCACCGCGCCCGGAACCACCGCCTGCGGGGCCGGGGCGGGTGCCGCAGCCGGTGCAGAAGGGGAAACTCCGCCCGTCGTCGCCAGCTGGGCGTTCGCCGAAGCGGCGAAGGTCCCGGCAAGCACGGCAGACAGGGCTAGGGCTCGTGTGGAAAAGCGCACGTAACAGTCCTCTTTCGTCGGCCTACGGGGTTAGCTGACGGGCTAGCGCAGAAAGAGCCAGCGCTTCCACCGCTTACGCGGCGAATTAGCCCCAAGGAACATGTGGTTCCCCCGCTCACCGGGAACGACCCCGGTGATTCGGCTTGCGAGACAGTATCAGGGTCGGCCCCCGGAACGCGAGTGCATGAAATATCCCCTGCGTGGTAGAGGACATATGCCGCCGTGCGTTCCCGTGATTCCCAACGATCGCGCCCGACGGCCGCCCCGGCGGGTAGCGTTGGCGCCGATGCGTAGCGACCCCGCCCCCCGATCCGTCCGTCCGCGCCTCGCCGCGATCGCCGTCGTCGGGGCCCTCGCGCTCGCCGCCTGCGGGAGCGAGGACGCACCGACCGTCGATGCACCGAAGGGCGAGCCGCAGGCCGTGGCCAACCTCGGCTTCCCGGTCGTCGCCACGCGCAACACCACGCGCACGGCGACCAACGACCCCGCGGTCGCGGCGGCCGCCGTCGCCCGCGCGATCTACTCGGGCGGCGCGGCCGAGACCCAGGCCCGCGCGGTCGCGATCGTCGACCAGGGCGACTGGCGGGCCGCGCTCGCGGCGACCTCGCTGATGGCCCCGCCGCTCGGCGCCCCGGTGCTGTTCAGCAACGGCGCCGACCTCCCGGACACCACGAAGGACGCGATCGAGGCCCTGCGTCCGGCCGGCAGCACCGCTGCCGGCGGGGCCCAGGCGATCCGCGTCGGCGCCGTCGGCCGGCCGTCGGGGCTGCGGACGACCGACATCGACGGCGCGGACGGACTCGAGATCGCGACCGCGGTCGACCGCTTCATCCGCGCGACCCGCACCCGCACGACCAACCGCGTGCTGATCGTCAGCGCCGACCACCCCGACTTCGCCGCTCCGGCCGCATCGTGGCTGGCGAAGTCCGGCGACGCGCTCGGCTTCGTCCGCGGCGACGAGATCCCGCCGTCGACGGTCCGGCTGCTGCGCTCGCAGCCGAAGGCCGCGATCTACGTGCTCGGGCCGACCAACGTGATCACGCCGGGCGTGACCAAGGCGCTGCGCCGGTACGGCACGGTCCGCCGGGTCGGCGGGGCCGACCCGGTCGCCAACGCGGTCGGCTTCGCGCGGTACAGCGACGGGGCGTTCGGCTGGAACATCAACGAGCCGGGCCACGGGTTCACCTTCGCCCGCTCCGGGGAGATCCTCGACGCCGTCACGCTGGCGCCGTTCTCGGCCTCGGGGCTGCACGGCCCGCTGCTGCTGCTCGACAAGCCCGACGCGCTGCCCCAGGCCGTGCAGCGCTACCTGATCGACGTCCAGCCCGGCTACCAGACCGATCCGGCGCGCGGGGTGTACAACCGAGGATGGCTGACCGGCGACATCTCGCGGATCAGCGCCACCCTGCAGTCCCAGCTCGACGCGCTGCTCGAGATCGCCCCGGTGCGCAACGCGACCACCACGAGCGAGACCGCGCCGCCGCCGACCACCGAACCGACGCCGCCCCCGACCACCACCCGCAGCACGCCGACCCCTCCGGCTCCCACCGAGTAGGGCGTCGCGTCCGCCGCCTCCCCCACGAGAGAACACGCATGAGTGAAGCCGAACGCCACGACCTGAGCCAGCGCGGTACCGCGCTCACGGTCGACGAGATCCGCGAGCTGACCGGAGCGGCCACCCCGCACTTCGCCCAGCAGATCCGCAACCGCCTCGCCCGGCTGATCGCCGGGCTGCCGGCCGACAGCGTCGTCCGCCGCTTCGGCGAGGCCGAGATCTCCCGCCTGACCGAGCTCAGCCGCTCCGGCGAGGTCCGCGGTACGCCCGCCCAGCCCGGCATGCCCGGCCTGCCCTCCACCACGCTCCCCCACTAGGTCCTCAGCTCCCGTACGCGGCGGTGCCTCCGCCGCACGAAAGGCCCCCATGCCCCGTGACGTCGCGCCGCCCACCCCCGGACCCACCCTCTGGGAGGCCGTCCGAGACCTGCCGCTGCAGATCGACGCGGTCGCGCGGGAGCCGCTCGAGCAGGAGACCCCGGCGTTCACCCGGCGGACCACCGTGGTCCGCCTGACCGGCGACGGGCACGACGGAGTCGGCGAGGACGTCAACTACGACCCGCTCGAGCACCCGCGGTTCCAGGCCTGGGGCGGACTGATCGACCTGCGCGGCAGCTGGACGCTGGCGACGCTCTCGGCGGCGCTCGAGGCCGGGCCCCTGGCCCCGGACGGGTTCCCCCACGCCGTCGACGCCCACTACCGCCGCTGGGCGTTCGAGTCGGCGGCGCTCGACCTGGCGCTGCGGCAGGCCGGCACCGACCTGGCGACCGCCGTCGGTCGCGAGGTCGCGCCGCTGAGCTTCGTCACCAGCCGCGGCGTCGGCGACCCGCCGACGCCCGAGGGGATCGACGCGATCCGTCGTGGCTCCCCCGACCTGCGGTTCAAGCTCGACCTCGGCGGCGCGTGGAGCGCCGACGCGATCGCCGCCGTCGCGGCGACCGGCGCGGTCGAGGTCGTCGACCTGAAGGGCTGGTACGTCGGTACGACGGTCGACACCCCGGCCGACCCGGAGACCTACCGGCGCGTGCTCGACGGTCTGCCCGACGCCTACATCGAGGACGCCGGGATCACGCCGGAGACCGAGGAGCTGCTGCGCCCCTACGCCGACCGCCTGACCTGGGACCTGCCGCTCCAGGCCGCGGCCGACCTCCGGACGCTGCCCTTCGCGCCGCCGCGGGTGGTGAACATCAAGCCGTCGCGGATCGGCACGATCGCCGAGCTGTCGGCCGTCTACGCGGCGTGCGAGACCGGCGGGATCGGCGCGTACGCCGGCGGCCAGTACGAGCTGGGGCCCGGGCGCGGCCAGGCGCAGCTGCTCGCCGCCCTGTTCCACCCGACCGGCCCGAACGACCTCGCCCCCGGGGTCTTCAACCGCACCGAGCTGCCCGACGAGCTGCCGCGTTCGCCGCTCGACCTGCAGGCCGACGCGGTCGGCTTCCGCCTGGCGGCGGATTCCTGACCAGCGCTTTCGCCAGAGCGACGCCCGAGCCCCAGTACTTGCATACAAGGGCCGGCATTCGGGATACCAGCGTGGACGGCCGAAACTCCCGGTCCACGCTGGGCCTACGGGGCGTCGAATCGGATCCGACTCCCGGTAGGCTGCCGTACTTCGTGTCGTCGTCAGCAACCCTGGGAGCACCATGACCGAGACCGTCGCCGTCGCCGGATCCGGCACCATCGCCTGTGGCATCGCCGTCACCGCCGCCCGTACATCGGACGTCATCCTGCTCGCTCGCTCGGAGGCCAGCGCGGACCGCGCCCGGGCCTCGATCGACAAGCAGGCCGGCAAGCTGGAGGTCGACGTCTCGGGCGTGACGGTCACCACCGACCCGAGCGAGCTCAGCCGCGCGACCTACGTGATCGAGGCCGTGTCCGAGGATCCCGCGACCAAGGTCGGGGTCTTCGCGCAGCTGCTCGAGCACGCCCCGTCCGACGCGATCCTCGCGACGACGACCTCGTCGCTCTCGATCGAGGAGCTGGCGCAGGGCGCCGGCGTCGCGGAGCGGTTCGTCGGCCTGCACGTCTTCAACCCCGTCACGAAGATGGAGCTGATCGAGCTGATCTTCCCGTCGACGGCCTCGGAGTCGACGAAGGACCGCTCGCGCGCGCTCGCCGCCGCGTGGGGCAAGACGGCCGTCGAGATGCCCGACATGCCCGGGTTCGTCGTCAACAAGCTGCTGTTCCCGTTCCTCTTCGAGGCCGTGCGCCTGAAGGAGCAGAGCGGGCTGTCGGCCAAGGACATCGACACCTGCATGCAGCTCGGTGCCGGTCAGCCGATGGGGCCCTTCGCCCTGCTCGACTTCGTCGGGCTCGACGTGTCGAAGGCGATCGGCGAGGTCATCGGGGCCGACGTCCCGCAGGCGGTCGAGGATCTCGTCGCCGAGGGCAAGCTCGGCCGCAAGTCGGGCGAGGGCTTCCTCGACTGGCGCCGCTAGCACCCCTCCGGCGCCCGGTTTCGGGCGCCCGGCGCGCCGCCGCTCGGCGCCCAAACAAACGACCCCGGACGGCGTAGGCCGTTCGGGGTCGTTCGTGCGTGTGTGTGATGGTCAGAGCGCAAGCGCCCCTTCCGATGCTGTGATGCAGGGCCGTCCCGGGCCCTGAATCTGGTGTCCCGTCCAGCCGCACCAGGATCGGCTTGGACGGCCTCATCGTCGCGCATCCGGCGCACGATCGCGGAGTTTTTGCTTCGGAACTCCGCAATGTGGCGTCTTGCCACTCATCTTGACCATTTGAGTGGTCAAAACGGACAACGTACGCGCTGGCGTCCCTAACTGGCGTGTCGGCCCAAACGTCAGGTCGGAGGGTGGTTCAGGTACCCGCCGAGTTGCGTTCGGCGGAAGCGGCTCGCCGCCGTCCGGTCAGTCCGTGATCCCGGGCATGCCGGCCATCACGACCGCCCCGACGACGGCCACCACGCAGAGCCCGCCGCAGAGCGCGGGACCGAGCCACCGCGGGCCACGACGCGAGCCCTCGTAGAGCGCCACCGCCGCCAGCGCCCCGAACAGCAGGCCACCGAGGTGTCCCCCGAAGCTGATCCCCGAGCCGGGCCGCAGCGAGAGCACCACGTTGAGCAGCAGCAGGAAGCCGATCTGGCTCTGGAACGGGTTGATCCCGCGGCGGCGCATCTCGACGACCATGAAGCCCATCAAGCCGAAGACCGCCCCGGACGCGCCAACGGTCGGCGCCGTGGTCGTCTGGACGAGCGCCCCGAGCGAGCCGCCGAGCAGCGCCGTCAGATAGACCAGCCCGAACCGCGGCGAGCCGATCTCGCGCTCGATCTCGCTGCCGAGGAAGTACAGCAGCAGCATGTTGAAGCCGACGTGGATCAGGCCCGAATGCAGGAAGCCACTGGTGACCAGCCGCCAGTACTCGTGCTGGAACTCGATCGCCGGGGCCCACAAGGCCCCCTCGAGGTACAGCCACGACGACCCGCCCCCACCGGTCACGCCGAAGTTCCCGCCCGCCAGGAAGACGATCACGCAGATCGCGATCAGCGTCTGCGTCACGACGATCGAGCCCGTCCCGCGCAGCGACTGCGCGGTCACCACCTTGGTCTTCTGCTTGGCGCACTCCGGGCACCGCATCCCGACCACCGTCGGCGTCATGCAGTCCGGGCAGATCGGCCGGTCGCAGTTGGAGCACGCCACCCCGGTCTCACGGGACGGGTGGCGATAGCAGGTCGGCATCGCGCGGAAGCTAGCAGGCGATCGGCGTCCGGGACGCGGTCCCCGGAACGCCGGTCCCGCCCATCCGCGTCGTCTAGCGGCGGTAGACCCGGTCGAAGCCGCGACGCACGGCGCGCGCCGCATCCTCGGCCGCCCGGTCGAGCGGGGTGGCGCCGGTGACGCCCCGCCGCTGGCGGCTGATCTGACGCCAGCGCAACAGCGCGAGGCCGGTGGTCGCCGCCCCGCCGACCGCCACCGCGACCGCGGGGCGGACCCAGTTGCGCGGGTCGCCCATCGCCGCCAGCTCCCAGGACTCCAGCTCGTCGGCCGCCATCTCGGTCAGCGTCTGGAGCGTCTCCTGGAACCGCGTGCCCAGCCGCTCCGGCGGCTCGATCGGCGCCATCGCCCGGCGCAGCAGCGCCTCGACGTCGATCCCGCTGTCGGCCTCGCGGCTCATGAGCGCTTCCCTCGCGTCGGCGTGGTCGCCACGATCCCCTCGAGCTGCTTGATCGCGCGGTGGATCAGCACCTTGGTCGCCCCGTCGGACCGTCCCATCGCCCGGGCGATCTCGCGGTTGTCCATGTCGAGGGCGAATCGCATGATCAGCGCTTCACGGCGGTCGTCGGGCAGGTCTTCCACCGCATCGAGGATCCGGCGCAGCTCGTCCCGTTCCTCCACCAGGTCCTCGGTGGTGTGGGACGCGCGCAGCACCGTCGTCGTGTCGTCATCGTCGATCGACGTCTGGGGGCGGCGCGAGCGGTCCCGGAACAGGTTGGCGGCGAGGTTGTGCGCGATCCGGATCAGCCACGGCCGCAGGGGCCGGCCGTCGGACTCGTTCAGCGCACGCTCGAAGTGGCGGTAGGCCTGCAGGAACGTCTGCTCGGTGAGGTCCTCCGCGTCGTGGTGGTTGCCGACCCGGTAGTAGGCGAAGGAGTAGACGTCGCGAAGGTGGGCGCGGTAGAGCTCCGAGAACCGTTCGTCGAGCTCCGCCTTGTCCACGTCGGTCAGCCTATCCGTCGCGTGAGGTCCGCCACGTGCCGGCTGGCCGTCTGTCGCGCGTCGGTCGCGCCTACCGGGCCTCCGGGTCGGGGGCGTTCCGGGAAGCGGTGCCGCCGTGGAGGCCACCGTCGGGCGCCAGGCTGATGTCCAGCAGGGCGCGGTCGACGCCGATCCCCCGCTCGCTGGTGTGCCCGCCGAGGGCGTTCCACTGCAGCTCGACGCACGGCCAGATCCGGGCCGTCACGGCGCGGGCCAGGTCGGCCGTCGGATCCTCGACCTGCGGGAAGCTCAGCGGACGGCCGGCGCGGACGGTGACCTTGTGCGGGCGGATCTTCCACTTCGTGCGGATGTGGGAGGTGCCGTGGACCGCGACGGGCACGACCGGGGCGCCGCTCTCCAGCGCCAGGCGCCCGACGCCGCGCTTGGGCGAGCCGATCCCGCCGGGCCGCGTGCGGGTGCCCTCGGGGAAGATCACGACGCAGTCGCCGCGCTCGAGGATCGCGCGGGCCGTGCTCATCGCGTCGCCGTCGGCGTTGCCGCGGTCGATCGGGAAGGCACCGAGGCTGTTGAGGAACCACCGCTGCAGCGGCTTGCGGAAGAGCTCCTTCTTCGCGACGAAGTAGAGCGGGCGACGGCTCAGGGCGCCGATCACGAACGGATCGAGGAAGCTGCGGTGGTTGGCGGCGAAGATCACCGGACCGTGCTTGGGCACGTGCGCCAGGCCGATCCGTCGCAGCCGGAAGTACACGTGGAAGAACGGCTGGAAGAACGCCCGCACGACCCAGTAGACCAGCGGATTGACGCCCTTGTCGGTGGCGCGGGCGTGCAGCGCCTGACGCTCGTCGCGGTCGAGGTCGGGACGCTCACGGCGAACCCCCGGGACCGCCACCGAGGGCGCAGCAGCCGGCGACGGGCGCGCAGCGAGATCGGGGGCGGCCGGGGGCGCGTCCTCGACGAGCGGCGGAGCGGTCGGGGTCTGCAGATCGTGCGCCATCGCTGCTAGAGACCCCATCGCGCGCCCGTGGTTACAGCCCGGCGGATCGCCTACCCCCCACATCCCCTACCCACCGTCGGCGTACGGACGATGCGACGACCGGTACCCTCCGTGGCGCCTGGCCGGCGTAGCTCAGTTGGTAGAGCACTCGCCTTGTAAGCGAAAGGTCATCGGTTCAAGTCCGATCGTCGGCTCTGGGATGGTGCGCGTCCGTCCCGCTCCGTCCCGCGGTACCCGCCACCCGCGCGTCCCGCGGACGCCGGGCGCATTACGGTGAGTCGGTGCGATCCGACCCACCGTCGCCCGACGCCGTCCATCCGCTGATCCGCCTCTGGCGGCGGATGACCTCGCTCCGCAAGCGGATCGTCGCCGCGGTGGTGGCGACGGTCCTCAACAAGCTCTTCGACATCGCCCCCGAGCTGCTGATCGGCGTGGCGATCGACGTGGTCGTCCGCTCCGACGACAGCTTCGTGGCCCAGGTCCTCTCGATCGAGGACCGGCACGACCAGCTGCTGGTGCTGGCGGCGATCACCGCGGTGGTCTGGATCCTCGAGTCCGCGACCCAGTACGTCGCGGACTGGCTCTGGCGCGGGCTGTCGCAGGACATCCAGCACGACCTGCGGGTCGACGCCTACTCCCACGTGCAGGATCTCGACATGGGCTGGTTCGAGGACCGGCAGTCGGGCCGCCTCGTGACGATCCTCAACGACGACGTCAACCAGCTGGAGCGGTTCCTCGACATCGGCGCCAGCAAGATCATCCTGACCGTCACCAACGTGATCGCGGTCGGCGCGGTCTTCGTGGTGATCTCGCCGTTGCTGACGGTGGTCGCGTTCCTGCCGATCCCGGTGATCGTCGCGGGGTCGTTGCTCTTCCAGCGCCGGCTCGGCCCCCGCTACGCCGAGGTGCGCGAGCAGGCCGGCCGGCTCGGCGGACTGATCGGCGGCAACCTCGGCGGGATCGCGACCGTCAAGGCGTTCGGCGCCGAAGCCCGCGAGACCGCCCGAGTCGAGCAGGCCTCGGACGCCTACGCGAACGCCAACCGGCGGGCGATCGTGCTCAGCTCGGCGTTCGTGCCGCTGATCCGGATGGCGATCCTGGTCGGCTTCATCCTGACCCTGGTGATCGGCGGCAACGCGGCGCTCGACGGCACGCTGGAGATCGGGCTCTACTCGGTGCTGGTGTTCATGACCCAGCGCCTGCTGTGGCCGCTGACCGAGCTCGGCGAGACGCTCGACCTGTACCAGCGGGGCGTCGCGTCGCTGCGGCGGATCCTCGACCTGCTCGACCGGCCGATCGAGATCCGCTCGGGCGAGACCGCGTTGCCGGCGTCCCCCGCGGGCGCTGTGCGGTTCCGCGACGTCCGCTTCGGCTACGGCGACGGGCCGGTGCTGCGCGGCCTCGACCTGGACGTGCCCGCCGGCGAGACCCACGCGATCGTCGGCGCCACCGGCGCGGGCAAGTCGACGGTGGTCAAGCTGCTGCTGCGCCTGTACGAGGCCGACGAGGGTGAGATCGCGATCGACGGACTGCCCGTCCGCGAGGTCACCCTGCCGAGCCTGCGGGGTGCGATCGGCTACGTCGGCCAGGACACGTTCCTCTTCGACGGCAGCGTCGCCGACAACCTGCGCTACGGCGCCCCCGACGCCTCCGACGAGGCGTTGCGCCGGGCGACGGCCCTCGCCGAGGCCGACGGATTCGTCGGCGGGCTGCCGCAGGGCTACGACACCCCGGTCGGCGAGCGCGGCGTCAAGCTCTCCGGTGGCCAGCGGCAACGGCTGACGATCGCCCGGGCGCTGGTCCGCGATCCCGCGATCCTGGTGCTCGACGAGGCGACCAGCGCGGTCGACAACGAGACCGAGGCGGCGATCCAGCGCTCCCTGCTGCGGGCCAGCCAGGGCCGGACCACGATCGTGATCGCCCACCGGCTCTCGACGATCCGCCACGCGGACCGGATCCATGTGCTCGAGCGCGGCCGGGTCACCGAAGCCGGGACCCACGACGAGCTGCTGCGGCGGGGCGGGCGCTACGCCGCGCTGTGGGCGGTCCAGACCGGCGAGCTGGCCGGGGACTGAGCGCGCCGCGAGCGTTCGGGGCGGCCTACCCGGCGGACGCGGACGGGCGAGCGGGCGGAACGGGCGCCGAGGGAACGATCGGCGCCGCGTTCGGCGGCTCAGTCCTCGGGATCGGGGTCCGAGCGGCGCCGGCGCTCACGCTCGGCGATCGCGCGCTCGGCGGCGTCGAGCGACGCCATCGTGCGCTCGTAGCGCGCGCGGCTGCGGGCGCGGCCGGCGGTCCAGCCGGTGACGATCATCAGCAGGACCACGAGCGCGATCGCTCCCACCACCAAGCCCTCCGCGGTCACGGCGAGTGGCACGTCGCCGGAACGGAGGGCGGGAGCGATGGTGGTGAGCGGCATCAGCGGCATCTCGCCCCCACTCTAGGGGCGGGCGCCGCGGGGTCGCGGGTCAGCCCGCGACGATCCGCAGCGCGGGACGCTCGCGCTCGCGGAGGAAGTCGCCGATCTTGCGCTTGACGCGCTGGAGGGCGTTGTCGACGCGCTTGGTGTCGGAGCCGAGCTTCTCGGCGATCTCCTCGTAGGTGCGGCCGCGCAGGTAGAGCGCGAGCACCCGCGACTCGAGGTCGCTGAGCAGCTCCGGGACGGAGGTCACCAGCGCGCGCAGCTCGTCGCGGTCGACGGCCTGGCGGGCTGGGTCGTGCTTGCCCGGCCCGGCGATCACGTCGTGCATCGTGCTCTCGCCCTCGGACGCGCCCGGCGGCGGCGCCGACAGGGACACGGCGTCGTTGAGCAGCTTGGCCTTGTGGCGGTTGTCCGCCTTGATCGCGGTGATCATCCGCCGCGTGATGCAGAGCTCCGCGAAGTTGCGGAAGCTCGATTCACGATCGGTGCGGAAATCGCGGATCGCCTCGTACAGGCCCATCAGGCCGTACTGGATCAGGTCGTCGCGGTCGCCGCCGTTCAGGAAGAAGGACGACGCCTTCATCCGGACAAAGCCCTGATACCGCTGAATCAAGCGCGAGGTCGCGACTTCGTCGCCGCGCTTTGCACGAGCGAGAAGAAACCCATCCTCAACCTGACGTTGAGCGTTAGGGGCAATCTTGAGTTGTGCCACGAGATGCCTTTCTTGCCCGTCTCCCAACGGACAATCAGCCTCGTAACGCGCGCCTCCCACGGCGCTATGAGCTAAAAACAGTGTTCCCTGCCACTACCGCCGGCCAAGGGCCCGGTCTAGACCTTAGGTCGACGGTGATGACGCGGGTGAGAATGACAAAGTTATGACGCGCTGTCAAGGCGATCACGCTGCTGCAAGATCGCGTACAGCAGCGCAGAACCCGCAGCGCCCACGTTGAGACTGTCGATCCGGCCGCGCAGCGGCAGCGCGACGAGGGCGTCGCAGGTTGCCGTAACCCGGTCGCGCAGACCGGTGCCCTCGGCCCCCATCACCAGCACCACGCCGCCGTCGTAGTCCGGCTCGTCGTACGGCACCGCGTCTCCGCCCCCGGCCGCCCCGTAGATCCAGCAACCGGCCTGCTTGGCCTCGCTGAGCGCGTCGGCCAGGTTGCGGACCTGCGCGATCGGCAGGTGCTCGACCGCGCCGGCGGACGCCTTCGCCGCCGACGGCGTGACCTCGGCCGCCCGGTGCCGGCAGATCACCAGACCGGTCGCTCCGACGCACTCCGCGGTCCGCGCGAGCGAGCCGAGGTTCTGCGGATCCTGGACCTCGTCGAGCGCGAGGATCAGCGGGTTCGGCTGCGCGAGCAGCTCCTCGAGCTCGACGTACGGGTAGGCGTCGACCGCAGCGACGACGCCCTGGTGATCGCCGCTGCCCGCGAGCGCGGTCAGCTCGTCGCCGCTGACGATCCGCGGGTCCTGGTCCTCCAGCCACTCCTCGGCCTGCGCCGTCGAGGCCGTGGCCCAGACCTTGCGGATCGGGCGGCGGTCGGCCCGCAGCGCCTCGTGCACCGCATTGCGGCCGTACAGCAGCTGTCCGTCGCTGCGGAAGTCCTTCGGCAGCGCCGGCGCGGCGGCCGAGCGCTCTTCGCGGCCCGCGTCGCGATCCCGCGGAGCCTGGTCACGGGCATCGCGTCCGCGCGGACCCGCCCCGCGCGACCCCACGTGCGGACGGCCCCCGGCGGCCGGCCGGCCGCCGGGTCGGCCGACCGGCGCGTCCACCGCGTCGGGGTCCGGTCCCTTGCCCTTCCGGGCGAGCTTCTTCGCCTTCCAGTACTCCGGGCCGCGCTTGTCGCCCCAGTAGCCCTCGCCCCGCGGGTCGGGCTTGCTCGGGTCACGCGGCTTGTTGTTCTTGCGTCCGCCCTCCGCCCGGCGGGCGTCGCGCGCGGACTTGCCACCCTGGACGTTCTCGGCGCGCCGCTGGTCGCGGGCGCGAACGTCGTCGATCTCGCCGGAGCGCGCGCGGGCGGGACTCTTGCCCCGTGCGCCCTTCGCACCGGCGGGTCGGTCCTGGCGGGGACGGCGGCCTGCGCCACCGCCGCTCGGCTTGGGGGTCATGTGGTGCTTTCGGTTCGTACGAGCTCGGCGCCGGCAGCGCCGTCGCGGACGGTCCAACCGGCCGCGGCCAGCTCGTCTCGGAGTTCGTCGGCGCGGGCCCAGTCCTTGGCCTCGCGCGCGGTCTGGCGCTGGGCCAGCAGGTCTAGGGCGGCCGCGTCGGGGCCGTCGGAAGGGTCGGGGTCCAGCAGGTCGGCCAGCCCGAGCACGTCGAGCATCGCGCGCAGCTGGCCGTCGCCGACCGTCGCCCCGCCGTCGAGCGCGACGTTCGCCCGGCGGACCCAGGTCCAGACCTGGCTCAGCGCCGCCGCGGTGTTGAAGTCGTCGGCCAGCGAGGCGGCGAAGGCCTCCCCCAGACCGGACAGCTCGGCGTCGTTGGTCGCGGCGTCCGTTTCCGGGCGCAGTCCCGGCGTCAGGCGCCGGCCGATCTCGCGCAGCCGCCGGACCCCGGCCCGGGCCTGCTCGATCGAGTCGTCGGCCCAGTTCAACGGCTGGCGGTAGTGCGCCGAGGCGAACAGCAGCACGAGGGCGTCGCGACCGAGCTCGTCGAGCGCCTCGTGGAGCGGCGTGATGTTGCCGACCGACTTCGACATCTTGGCGCCGCGCAGCTCGATCATCCCGCTGTGCATCCAGATCGCCGCCAGCTCGCGGTTCCGCGCGCAGCGGGTCTGGGCCGCCTCGTTCTCGTGGTGCGGGAAGACCAGGTCGTTGCCGCCGCCGTGGATCTCGAAGCCGACGCCGAGCGCCTCCTCGGCCATCGCCGAGCACTCGATGTGCCAGCCGGGGCGCCCACGCCCCCACGGGCTGTCCCAGGCGACGTCCTCGCCCGGCTTCGTCGCCTTCCAGAGCGCGAAGTCGAGCGGGTCCTGCTTCAGCCTGAGGCCGATCGGATCGTCGCCCTCCCCCTGGTCCATCTGATCGACGTCGCGACGCGACAGCGATCCGTAGCGCGCGTCGGCCCGGACGCGGAAGTACACGTCGCCCTCGGCCTCGTAGGCGGCGTCGGCGGCGACCAGGTCGGCGATCAGGGCGATGATCGCCGGCATCGAGGTCGTCGCCAGCGGCTCCAGATCCGGGCGGCCGAGGCCGAGCCGGTCGGTGTCGGCCCGGTAGTGGTCGCCCATCTCGACGGCCAGGGCGCTCGACGGGACCCCGAGCGCGTTGGCCGCCGCGTAGATCTTGTCGTTGACGTCGGTCAGGTTGCTGACCAGCGTCACGTCGTAGCCCTGACTGACCAGGAACCGCTTCAGCAGCGCGTAGGTGATGTACGGGCGCGCGTTGCCGACGTGGATCCGGTTGTAGACCGTCGGACCGCAGGCATAGATCCGTACACGGCCCGGCTGCTCGGGCCGCAGCGGCTGGAGTCCGCCGGACGCGGTGTCGTGGATCTGGATCGGGCGCACGACGCGTCAGCGTATCGTCCCGAGCGGCCCACGCGGGAGCCGGACCCCACCGATGGTCCGGACCCGCGTCCGCCACGGCGATCCCCCGGCCGGCCGGGGCTTCGGGACGCTCGACGGATCGGCGGCCCCATCGGAGCACGGGGCGGCGGTGACCTCGGGCCACCGCCGCCGAAGGAGCGTTAGCGGCCGGCGACGCCGTCGCTGGTCTTGATCGCGACCTCGTCGTGCTGGCCGACCTCGCCGCTCGGCGTCGCGCCGGCGCGGTACGGGTACGGGCTCTGCTTGGTCTCGCCCTCTTCGAGGTACTCGTCCTCGGCGTTGACCTCCCAGAGGTCGTGGTCCTCGCCGTAGAGGTTGTCCACCGCCCGCATCGACGTCAGCATCGAGTGGTCCGAGTTGTTGTAGCGGTGCAGCCCGTTGCGGCCGACCTGCTGGAAGTTCTCGATCCCGGCGATCCAGTTCTTGATGATCTGAACGTTCTCGGCGTAGCCGTCGACGTAGTCGGGGTAGGCCTTCGGCACGCGCACGACGTAGCCCTTGACGACCTGACCGGGCTTCGACAGCCCGATCTCCTCGAGCTCCTTGGTGGCGAGCGCCACCAGGTCCTCGTCGCTCGAGGTCCAGAGGTCGTCGCCCTCGAAGCAGAAGTACTCCATGCCGACGCAGGCCTTGGTCTCGTCGGGCACCATCCAGGGGCTCCACGAGCGGAAGTTCTGGATCCGGCCGACGATCACGCCGGGCTCGTGGATGTAGATCCAGTTGTCCGGGAAGAGATCCTCGCCGTCGATGATCAGCGAGACGGTCAGGAAGTCGCGGTAGCGCAGCGCCTCGGCGGCGGCCACGACCTCGGCCGGCGCGCCCTCGGTCATCCGCAGCAGGTTGCGCAGCGGCAGCGAGGAGACGATGTTGCCGAAGTCGGTGATCGTCTCGCCGTTGACCGTGACCTCGGTGATCCGGTCGCCCTCGAGCTTCATCCGCTCGATCGGGGCCTCCATCTCGATCACGCCGCCGCGCTCGGAGATCGCGTCGGTCATCTTCTCCCACATCTGGCCCGGGCCGTAGCGGGGGTAGTCGAACTCGGTGATCAGCGTCTTGATGTCCCCGTTCTTCGACGGGAAGAACGCGTCCTTGGCCGCCGTCATGAACGACAGGCCCTTGATCCGCTGCGCCGCCCAGTCGGCGGTCATCTCGCTGGCCGGACGGCCCCAGACCTTCTCGGTGTAGGTCTTGAAGAAGTGCTCGTAGAGCCGCTTGCCGAAGCGGTTGGAGACCCACTGCTCGAGCGACGTCTCCGGCTGACGGCGGAACGGCTTCTTGGCGACGGCCCAGAGGTACGACATCCCCGAGCGGAAGAGCTCGACCGGGCCGAGCTTCTTGATCACGTCCATGCCGTTGAGCGGGTAGTCGAGGAACTTCTTGTTCCAGAAGATCCGCGACATCCGCGGGCGGCGCAGGAACTCGTCGCCCATGATCTCGTACCAGAGCTCTTCGACCTCACGAACCTTCGTGAAGAAGCGGTGCCCACCGAGGTCGAACCGGTACCCGTCGCGCACGACCGTCATCGCGATCCCGCCGACCTGGTCGGCCGCCTCGAAGACGGTGACGTCGGCGTCGCGCTTGGCGAGC
>Ga0265296_1002713_pt1 | contig 17389 bp, 16 predicted proteins | sample MunlanPumphouse1_FD_189073 | JGI IMG/M metagenome (GOLD analysis project Ga0265296, IMG submission 189073) | Groundwater microbial communities from a municipal landfill in Southern Ontario, Canada - Pumphouse #1 | ecosystem: Environmental > Aquatic > Deep subsurface > Groundwater | place...
TTCCCAGGGTCCCCATATCCTGCACATCACCGCGGATGGGGTGCCGGAGTGGGTCAATGAGGCCCCTTTCGCCAGCGGCAGCGGCGATCTCTTTGCCTATGCCCTGCTCCGCAAATACCAGGGAAGGAGCCTCAATCTGGAACGGGCCGCGGTGTTGGCCTACAAGGTCATGGAGGAGGCCATCGCCGTGGACGCTTACGGGCTGGGGCCACCCATCGACGTCTGGCAGGTTACGGAAAAAGGGGTGAGGAACCTGACCGCGGCGGAGGTTGAGGAATTGGCCGCCAGGGCCGGCCGGCTCCGGGAAGGGGAGATTAGACTGCTGCTGGACGGGGAAATCATCAAGAATAATTGATTATTGATTCATTTCACGAGGAAGAGTTAAGAGGGAGGGCTTTTCCGGCCCCCCCCCTCACGCTGCCCTTACCCAAGGGGCTTAGCATTACCCGTAAGTCAGGAAGGAGTTGATATAGGCCATCATTTGGTGGCACAGGCTTTCCAGGCTGTGCCGGTTATTCGGCACAGCCTGGAAAGGCTGTGCCACCGGTTAGAAAAACTTGTGGGTAATGATGAGCCCAAGGGGGGAGAGGGAAAAAGCAAAGAGCTCCATAAGCTAAGTAAGGAGATATTTCCCCAAGTTTTATTCCCGGCCTCCAAGCAAACTTTGCCGGGCCCTGCCGGTGATTACCAGATTTTAGAATAGCGGATGTCATTTATGGCTGTAAATCAAGGCAGGGGAGCCGTCACCGGCCTCCTGCTCGTTCTTGGCTCCGCGTTGTATCTCTATCCCTTTGTCCGGGTGTTATGGCGCATCGGGGACGAAGGGACCATCGTTTATGGAGCCCAACTGGTGGCCGCCGGGGCCCTGCCCTTCCGGGATTTTTTTGAGGAGATCGGCCCGGGGTCGTTTTACTGGCTAGGCCTTTTTTTTAAGGTGTTCGGGACCCATTGGCCGGTGGCCCGGGGACTGCTGCTGGTGACCGGCGCGGCCACGGTGCTGCTGATGTATGGGCTGACCCGGCGCCTGGACCGCAGCCGCTGGGCCGTTTTGCCGGCAGCCTTCTATCTGGCGCTTAGCATCCCGGTGTGGCCTGCCCTTAGCCACCATTGGGACAGTAATCTCTGGGCCCTGCTGGCGGTGGCCGTGTTTTGCCTCTGGCAGGACCGGGGGAAGAGGGTCTATCTGCCGCTGACCGGAGTGATGGCCGGGATCACCGCCTGTTTTATGCAGACCAAAGGCTTGTTCCTGTTCCTGGGATTATTGGCGGCGCTAGTTATTACGGATATCAAGGCAAGGAAAGAAAGCGGGGAATTTGCCCGGACCTGGGCCTCCTGACCCTGGGATTTGCCGGGGTGGGCGGTATGGTCCTCGTATTTTTTTATGTTAACCGCGGCCTCGCCGATTTGGTGTACGCTAATTTGGTTTGGCCTTTGGAGCGCTATCGCCAGGTGAATATTCTGCCTTACGGATATTTTCTCTGGGAAGTTATGGCCCCCCAACTGAAAATTTTTTTTAACCGGTTATTCTCTCCCCCCGGGGCCAAGGCGTGCGCGGTTGTCAGCATGATTCCCTTTTACTTGATTTTTGTGTTACCCGGCCTATTGGCCGCGGCCATCGCGGGCTGCAGCATTAATCGGAGCAAGCGGGCCATGCTCCTAAGCTCCGGGACGCTGACTTACATCATTCTGGGAGCGGCCATCTGGGTGTCGGAGTTGCACCGGCAGGATATTTATCATCTCATCGCCGGCGCTCCTCTCCTGTTGATTATCTCTTTGGTGCTTTTGAAAGAGTGTCTCAGTGAGAAAAGGGTGGCATATGGCCTGGTAATGGGGGCGCTTACCCTGGGGTTCGTCTGCTGCAGCGCCGCCCATATGGCCAATGCGTTGGCGGCGAACCAGGTAATGGCGACGCGCCGGGGCAACGTTCATTGCTTTGCCAAAGACGAAGCCCTGGATTTTTTACTGAGAAAAACCAGGCCGGGTGAAGAGGTTTTTATCTATCCCTATTATCCCCTGTATTATTTTTTGGCGGAGGTGAAAAACCCCACAAGGTACGGCCATCTAATTTATCATCTGCATACGGAGGCCCAGTTTCAGGAAGTTACCCGGGACCTGGAAAAGAAAAAGGTCAAATATGTCCTTATGGACACCTTCGTGGGGGGCGAAAATCTGCGATTCTGGTTCCCCAATTATCAACACCCTGAGGATGATAACCTCATGGTGGAGCAATATCTCCATGAGCATTACCTGGTCATCGGCGAAAAAAATAAATTTAAAATTCTCCAACGCCTGGAAAATTGAGGTTTCCATGGTTAAAGGAAAATTATAAGCTCTTCCCCGGGCCTCCGGTTCGGGGGCTGACTAAAATAAATTGATCAAATTATTATAACTTATAGATAACTATGGAAAAATCTCTGCTTATCGTTGAATCGCCCACCAAGGCCAAGACCATCCAGAAATACCTGGGGGATCGGTTTTTGGTGCACTCCTCCATGGGCCACATCAAGGACCTCCCCAAAAACGAGCTGGGGGTGGACCTGGAGAAAGACTTCCAACCCAATTACGTCACCATTTTGGGCAAGGCCAAGGTCATCACCGCGCTGAAAAAAGCGGCCGCGGGCATCACCGACATCTACCTGGCCCCGGACCCGGACCGGGAAGGTGAGGCCATTGCCTGGCATATCGCCGAGGCCCTGGGAGAAAAGGACCACCGCTTCTACCGGGTGTTGCTCCTGGAGATCACCCCCAAGGCCATCAAGGAGGCCCTGGCGAAGCCGGTGGAGTTGAACCGGCCGCGTTTTGAGGCCCAGCAGGCCCGGCGCATCCTGGACCGCCTGGTGGGCTACCAGATCAGCCCCCTCTTGTGGCAGAAGGTGAAAACGGGCTTAAGCGCGGGCCGGGTGCAGTCCGTGGCCCTGCGGCTGGTGGTGGACCGGGAGCGGGCCATCCATGCCTTTAAACCCCAGGAGTACTGGTCCCTGGCCGCCTGTCTGGACGCTGAGGCCCCGCCGCCGTTTACCGCCAATCTCCTGAAAAAGGCAGGCAAGAACCTCAAGCCGGAAAGCGCCGGGGAGGTGGAGGAGATCCTGGAGACCCTGGAGGCTGCAGACTTCCGGGTGGCCAAGGTGGAGAAAAAGCCGCAACGGCGGAACCCTTCACCCCCCTTTATCACCAGCAGCCTGCAGATGGAGGCCTCCCGGCGGCTCCGGTTCGCGCCCAGCCGGACCATGCGTCTGGCCCAAAAGCTGTACGAAGGCGTGGACCTGGGGGAAGAGGGTCCGGTGGGCCTCATCACCTATATGCGGACGGACTCCACCCGGGTCTCCGCTGAAGCCCTGGACGCGGTGCGGGGCTTTATCCAGCAGACCTACGGGGACGACTACCTGCCGAAGAAGCCCAATGCCTACAAAAGCCCCAAGGGGGCCCAGGAGGCCCACGAGGCCATCCGCCCCAGCGGGGTGAGCCGCCGGCCCCAGGACCTGAAGGCCTTCTTAAGCCGGGAGGAACTGGCCCTCTACGATCTGATCTGGCGGCGCTTCGTGGCCTCCCAGATGACCCCGGCGGTCTTCCAGTTGACCACCGTGGACGTGGCCGCGGGCCCCTATCTCTTCCGGGCCACCGCGTCGGTGCTGCAGTTCCCGGGATTCACCACCCTCTATCAAGAGGGCGTGGAAGAAGAGGAGCAACCGGCCAAGTTCCCGCCCCTGAAGGAGGGAGATATTTTGCAACTGCGGGATTTCGATCCCCAGCAGCACTTCACCAAGCCTCCGGCCCGCTATACCGAGGCCAGCCTCATTAAGGAGCTGGAGGTCCAGGGCATCGGCCGGCCCAGCACCTACGCCACCATTTTAAGCAACCTCCAGGACCGTCTCTATGTCCTCAAGGAGAAATACGGCCTGCGCCCCACGGACATGGGCACGGTGGTCAGCGATCTGCTGGTGGAAAATTTCCCGGACATCATGGACCCCAAGTTCACGGCCCGCATGGAGGACGACCTGGACCGGGTGGCCGCGGGAGAAACGCCGTGGCAGGGGTTGATGCAGGGTTTTTACGGTCCCTTTGCCCAGGAGCTGGCCGCGGCCAAGACCCAGATGCGCCGGGTGAAGAGTCTGCCCACCGGCATGAAATGCCCCGAATGCCAGTCGGAGTTGCTGGTGCGCTGGGGGAAAAACGGGGAATTTCTGGGCTGCTCCGGGTTTCCCAAGTGCAACTTTACCCGGAACTTCACCCGGGACCAGCAGGGGAATTTAGTCCTGGTGGAAAAGGTGCCCGAGTCCTCCGACTTTCCCTGCCCCCAGGAAGGCTGCACCGGCGCCCTGGTGAAGCGGCGCTCCCGCCGGGGCTTTTTCTACGGCTGCAACCGCTACCCGGAATGCAAATACTTGCAAAACCAGCCCCCAGTGGAACGGCCCTGCCCTAAATGCAAGTTTCCCTGGCTGAACCTGAAAGGGAAAAAGATCCTCTGCCCCCGGGACGAATGCGATCACCAGGAGGCGGTGGTGAAAGAGTGAGTCACCGGGAAGAGTTGTCCGGGGGAGGAGGCCGGGGGTCGCAGACCGGCTGACCATCCTCCCCCGGCCCATCATGTTTCCGGTCTCAAAAGTCACAAGTTCAAAGTTTAAGGTTCAGAGTTGAGAGTCTGCCCATCGGGAATTTTGCCCAGTTGACGGGTGGGCTGGATGGCCATGGGGAACTGTTCCGAAAAGATAGGCCTCACGCAAAGACGCCAAGGCGCAAAGCAAGACGCAAATATATTTTAAGAATAAAAGGTAGGTCCTGTTCCGAAAAATTTTGTAGGGTGCGTCCTACGCACCAAATTTACTGCTTGGAAAGCTAATAAATCGCAGTGATTAGGTGGGGCGGCCGTCTCTGGCCGCCTCCCGGAATGGCGGGCACGGAGGCCCGCCCCACCAGTCTTTTTATGGCTTTTGGGTGAGCCGGCGGTTCATGAGCAACTGCTATGATTTGCAGCCGGATCATCGGCTAACAACAGGTCTTTGACCGGTAGTGTCCGGCAACGATTTTACATATTGCGCGCCAGCCGCGGCAGGGCAAAATTTAGCCTGTGCCACCTCATGCCTAAAAAATGGGATCACCCCTTCCTTGCTGCAGTCCCCCGATTTTTAAGACCTAAGATTTGCAAATTAAGGGAAAATTAAGTATGCTGCGGCAGGAATCCCGGTATTTATGGGGCTCTTCCGTATTCTCGGTCTTTCCCTTAGCAAACAGAGGAAAAGGAGGAAAGGTGAAAGTGTCAGCTCGGTGCAAAATCCCACACAAATGGCTGGTGATGCTGGCTCTGACCGCTCTGCTCTGCGTCCCGGCTCTCAGTTGGGCGGATACCATGAAAGTCGCCCAGGGCAACCAGTCCCTTTATGGGGACCCAAATTTCTCCGCCACCCCCATCGCCCCGGTCCCCCAAGGCGCGGAAGTGACCGTGGTCAGCAAGAGCGGGGATTGGTATAAGGTGGAATATAAAGGAAACTCTGGCTGGATGCATCGCGGCGCCTTTGCCCAGGCCCAGGCCCCGAAGGCGGGAGGCCTGCCGGGGATGCTGTTCGGCGGCGGCGTGAAGGAGACGAAGAGCGATGAAGTAGCTCTGGCCGGCAAGGGCTTCACCCCGGAGGTGGAGGCCGGATACCGCCAGCAACATCCGGAAATGAATTTTGCCCAGGTGGACCAAGTGGAAGGTTTCCAGGTGGATGCAGCCAAACTCCAGGCATTCATTAAAGAAGGAGGGTTAAGGCCATGAGACGCCAGCCGGTATTCTGCGCTTTCCTGGCAGCCGCCCTCGCCCTGGTTTGGGGTTGCGCCAGCCTGGATTATGCCTCGATAGCCACCATCGCCGTGAAGACCGGGGTCAAGGCCACCGAGGCCGCCCGGCCCATCAGCGACTCCGAAGAGTACTATATCGGCCGGGCGGTGGCGGCCCGGGTCCTGGGGGGCAACCGCCTGTACACCGACCCCCAACTGACCCTTTACGTCAACGAAGTGGGGCAGACGGTGGCCCGGAAATCCACCCGGCCCAATACCTACCGGGGTTATCACTTTGCCGTGCTGGACACCACTGAGCCCAATGCCTTTGCCTGCCCCGGAGGCATTATCTTCGTCACCCGGGGGCTGGTGCAGATGTGCGGCAACGAAGACGAGCTGGCCGCGGTGCTGGCCCATGAAGTAGGGCACGTGGCTAATAAGGACGGGATCAACTCCATCAGCCAGGCCCGGTGGAGCCAGGTCGCCACTACCTTGGGAACGGAGACCGCCAAGCAATACGGCGGTGTGGGCGGCCAGCTGGCCACCCTTTTCGAAGGCTCCATTGAGGACGTATTCAAGACCATCGTGGTCAACGGTTACAGCCGCAGTGCGGAAGAGGCCGCGGATGCCCAGGCCGTCACGACGCTCAAGGCCGCGGGCTACGATCCCGGAGCCCTGACCGCCCTGTTGACCAAGATGCAGGCCAAACAAGGCGGGGCCACCGGTATTTACAAGACCCACCCGCCCACCAGCGACCGCCTGGCCAAGGTGAAGTCCCTGGCCCCGGCAGGGGCTCCGGATCAGATGGAGGCAGTGCGCAGCAAACGCTTCCAGAGTCTGAAATTGTAAACCCAACCGGGAGGGCCGGACCCGGAATCCGGCCCTCCTTCAGTCTTGCGGACTTAACACCTTCCGGCCCTTGCTATAACTAATCACGCGGCTCTCCTTTTTTCGTTTATCCACCGGCGGCAATCAGCCGATGAACAAATAGAGCATGGTTATGCAAGATCCTTCCCGTTCCTTAACCTTGTGCCCCTTGGGCGCTGAAGATTGTCCCCTCTGCGCGGAGGTCCGGCGGCTGCAGGAAGAGTTCGGCCACTTGCAGGAACTGGTCAACACCGATCCCCTGACCGGGCTTTTCAACCGGCGGCACTTGATGAACGCCCTGGACCAGGAAATGGAGCGCACCCGGCGCACAGGCCTGCCCACCGGCCTGATTATGCTGGATCTGGACTATTTTAAGCGGGTTAACGACACCTACGGCCATCCGGCCGGGGATGAGGCCCTCAAATGGACCACCGGCCTCTGGCGGGACAACCTGCGCCGCATCGACATTCCCTGCCGATACGGCGGGGAGGAGTTTTCCATCATTCTTCCGGGCACCCGTCTTAGTGTGGCCGTGAAGGTTGCCAAGAGGTTGCAGATCGTCCTGCAAAACTCGCCGCTGCTGCTTCTCGGCCAACAGGTGACTCTGACGGCCAGCTTCGGAGTGGATACTTTTACGTCTATTGAAGAGCTATCGGTGCGGGCCTTTATCAAGCGGACCGACCATTATCTATTGGAGGCCAAGGTCAAAGGCCGCAACCAGGTCTGCTATCAGAAGCCGGAACCCGCCAAGCAGACGCCGGAAGTCACCGTGGATGAACGGGCCGCGCTCTCCGGGATGAGCGCTGCACCTGAAAAAGGCGCTACCTGTAAGAAACGAACCTCCGTGAGGGACTGACGATATGGCAGTGGAAATCGCACCCAAATCCCCCAAACCCTTGATGGCCTGCCTGAGCAGCGGCAAGGGCGGGGTGGGGAAAACCAGCCTGACGGTGAACCTGGCCTTTGCCCTGGCGCAAAAAGGCTTACGGGTGCTGGTGGTTGACGGCGACCTGGGGCTGGCGAACGTGGACGTGCTGCTGGGCCTCCAGGTCAAGACCAATATCCGGAATATCATGGACCTGGAAGCCGACCCCATGGAGGCCGTGGTTTATGTGGAGCCGGGGCTGGGCATCCTGCCTGCAGGTTCCGGAGTCCCTGACATGGCCAACCTGGGGCCGGAGGACCACCGGCAGCTGGGCGAAATCCTGCGGTCCATCGCCGGCAATTTCGATATCGTCCTGGTGGATACCGCCGCGGGGATCGGCGCGTCCGTGCTCTGGTTTAACACCCTGGTGGATTACAATATCCTGGTGCTCACTCCCGACCCCACGGCCATGACCGACGCTTACGCCCTGATTAAGGTCCTGTCCCGGGATTATCACCGGAAGAGATTCCACCTGCTGGTGAACCAGGTCAAAAATGACCAGGAGGGCCGCCAGGTTTACGATCATCTGGCCAAGGTGGCCTCCCATTTTCTTAATTTGAACCTGGTGTACCTGGGCGCGGTGCCCCGGGACGAAGCGGTGAGCAAGGGGGTGCGCAGCCAGGCGCCCTTCATCAAGGTCTCCCCCCAAAGCAAGGCGGCCCAGGCAGTTTCCCGGCATGCGGAGTTTTTCCTCAACCGGATCGCCCAAAGGTCCGGGGGGCAAAAAAAAGTGGGAGAAGCCGGGGGGTAGGAGCGGTTTTCAGTTTTCAGTTTTCAGTTTTCGGTTGCAAGAATAGAGTTTATCGGCAGGTTACAGAGCGGTCTTATTCCATCCCCAAGGAAATGGGGGAAGAGCCTGGCTAGGCCCCCCTCCCTACCGGGGATTTTCCCGCCCTTCTGCTTCAATGAGCAATCCCTTGTAGGGGCGCACCCGTGGGTGCGCCCTTTAACGTTGGGCGGACAAATGGAATGGGGCCGTGCCCACAGAAATGGCCGGCTGGGTGCCTCCGGGGATTATGCCTTCCGGGTGCGGGCCCGGATCAGGAAATAGATCATGATCCCCGAGATGCCCTGGGCCAGGGTTCCCAAGCCCAGAAGAACCCGGTAAACGCCGCCCATTGGAGACCAGCCGGTATGCAGGGTGCTGAGAAAACTGGATAAAGTTGTGGCCTCGCCAAGGAATAACCCGAAGACGGCGATGATCAATCCGGTGAGCGCCTGGCCCGCCAGAAACCAGACCACGATCATCCCCAGACCCCGATGGAATTTCCGCACCTCCACTTCCTTCATCCCCTTTCTCCTTTCCCGGTTTTTCTGATACCAATTCGCATCCACAAGGCATTGCCTGGTCGGGGCGAATACCAGATGCGTCCCGACAAAAAAATTATCCGGTTGACTGCGAATTGGTCTGAAACCGAGTTGCGTTCAAACAAGTATTATTAGGGCCGTCATTCTGAACGGAGCGAAGCGCAGTGAAGAATCTAGATTCTTCGCTCCGCTCAGAATGACAATATTACTTTTTTGACCGCAACTTGGTATTACATCTCCCCGGAATTATCCAAGCTGATGTTAGCTAAAGATAGGGGCTCATGGGGGTGCTCGCCAGGCCGGAGAACATTTTTCCCGGGGGAAAGCGCTTATGCCAAGTTGCGGTCTCCCTTCTCGTTCCCAAGCTGTGCTTGGGAACGCAAGATTTCCGCCCAAGCTTTGCTTGGGCTCCTTTAAAATTGAAAGGAATCGTAACTTGGCAGAACAGGCTCGCCAAGCACAGCTTGGCATCAAGGGGATTCCCAAGCACAGCTTGGGAACCAGAAGAAAAATAAATTGAAAAGCCGAAAGAAGCAGAGTGTTTTTTGCGTAGGCTGGAAAGCCTGTGCTACCAGTTTCTTTGTAGCCCTGGGGAATTATTCGGCATGGAGATCCAGGCGGTAGGCGATGGGGCCCGGATGGGGATCGAATTCCGGGGCCCGTTGAAAACCTAATTTTTCATAGATATGGCGGGCCGCTAGCATAAATTCCCCGGTGAACAGGTAAATGGCGGGGATTTTCAGGTCCCGGGCCCGGCCCAGGCATTCCCGGGTCAACAGGACGCCATAACCCCGGCCCCGGGCGGCAGGGAGCACGGCCAGGACCCTGATGGCCGCTGACCCGGGCGGCCAGTGGCCCATGGCCGCCTGCGAGGCGTCCGCATAGAACTTGACGGCCCCATAAATAACGCCGTCAACTGCGGCGACGATGAGCAGGCCCGCGGAGGCGCGCACGGTCTGGCTGACGTTGTCCATCCAGGCCTGCCAAATTTTCTCCGTAAAGTTGGGCCGGAATTCGAGGTAGGCCGTTTTCACCAGCGCTTCGATGGCGTCCAGTTCTTCGGGCAAGGCATCGCGGATGAGGATTTCGTTATCCATGCACATCCACCTACCCCTAGGTAACCCTCATGCGGGTTGGGGAGGGGGGTGAGGCATAAGCGCTAATATAAGGCTTTTTGTCATTCTGAGCGCAGCGAAGAATCTCTCATGTCAATGCAGAATAGAGATTCTTCACTACGCTTCGCTTCGTTCAGAATGATAAATATTGGTTAAGTCAGCGCTTATGGAGGGGTGGGGTAAGGGGCTGGGTCTAAAGGCGGGCCAGAGGCCCACCCTACGGGACCCTGGCCCTCACCCCACATTCCGCCTCACTTACCCCGCAACGGCGCCTTCAGCGCGGCGATGAACTCCCCCACCTCTTTAATCAGCTCCGGGCCGGTTAGTCTGGCCACCCGGGAGACGATGGCGCTCCCCACCACTATCCCATCCACGTAAGGGGCCAGGCCCTGCACCTGTTCCGGGGTGGAGATGCCGAAACCCACGGCCAGGGGGCAGGGCACCAGGGCGCGCACTTCCTGCAGCGCGGCCACCAGGTCCGCGGGCAAGGCCTGCCGCGCGCCGGTGATCCCGGTTACCGAGACATAGTACAAAAAACCCCGGGTGAGGCGGCCCGCTTTTTTAATACGCTCCGCCCCGCTGGTGGGCGCGGCCAGGCAGATGGGGGCCAGCCCCGCGGCTATTGCCACCTGCCGCCAGGGGCCGGCCTCCTCCAGGGGCAGGTCCGGGATGATGAAGCCGTCCACCCCCAGGCGCTTGGCTTCCTGGGCGGTGTGTTCCAGGCCGTACTGCAGGATGGGATTATAATAACCCATGAGAATCAGTGGGATTTCCGTTTCCCGGCGCAACTGCCCGGCCAGTTCCAGGACCTCTTGGAGATGCACCCCCTTTTTTAAGGCCCGGTTGCTGGCCGCCTGGATGGTGGGGCCGTCGGCCAGGGGGTCGGAGAAGGGGATGCCCAACTCCAGCAGGTCCGCGCCCCTCTTGGCCATTTCCAGGGCCAGGGCCTTGGTGGTCTCCAGATCCGGGTCCCCGGCGGTGATAAAGGGAATCAGGGCCTTTTCGCCCTGTTTTTTCAGTCTCCGAAATACCGCGTCAATGCGCTTCACCGGACACCTCCAGGGCCTGGGCCACGGCCTCCATGTCTTTGTCCCCCCGGCCGGAGAGATTGACGATAATGATGTCCTCCGGCCCGTATTGGGGCGCGAGTTTCTGCAAATACGCCACGGCATGGGCGCTTTCCAGCGCGGGCAGGATGCCCTCGGTCCGGGACAACAACTTGAAACCCTCCAGGGCTTCCACATCGGTCACCGCGGCGTATTCGGCCCGGCCCGTATCCTTGAACAGGGCATGCTCCGGCCCCACCCCGGGATAATCCAGCCCCGGGGCCAGGGAATGGGCCTCCTGGATATTGCCCCAGGGGTCTTGTAAGAGATAGCTGAACGCGCCGTGGAGCACACCTTTGCTCCCCGCCACCAGGGTGGCGGAATGGTGGCCGCTCTCCAGGCCGTGGCCCGCGGCCTCCACCCCCACGAAGCGCACCGGGTCCTGATAGAAGGCGTGGAAGAGGCCCATGGCGTTGCTGCCGCCGCCCACACAGGCCACCAGGCATTGGGGCAGGCGGCCCGTGTCCCGGCGCAACTGCGCCTTGGCCTCCCGGCCGATGACCGCCTGAAAATCCCGGACGATCATGGGATAGGGATGGGGCCCGCCCACGGAACCCAGGACATAATGGGTATGGCGCACGTGGGTGACCCAATCCCGGATGGCCTCGTTCATGGCATCCTTCAGGGTGCAGCTGCCGGACTCCACCGGGATCAGCCGGGCCCCTAACAGACGCATGCGGATGACATTGAGGCGCTGGCGGCGGATGTCCTCCGTGCCCATGAAGATGTCGCACTCCTGCCCCAAAAGCGCGGCCACCGTGGCCGTGGCCACCCCGTGCTGGCCCGCGCCGGTTTCGGCGATGAGCCGCCGCTTGCCCATGCGCCGGGCGAGGAGCCCCTGGCCCAGGGTGTTATTGATCTTATGGGCCCCGGTGTGGGCCAGGTCCTCCCGCTTGATATAGATTTGGGGCCCGCCCAGGTGCTCAGTTAAATGCCGGGCAAAATAAAGGGCCGTGGGCCGGCCCACGTAATTCTTCAAGTACCAGGCAACCTCCCGGCGGAACTCCTGGTCCCGGCTGATGCGCCGGTACGCCTCCTCCAACTCCAAGAGCGCCGGCATCAACGTCTCCGGCACAAAACGCCCCCCGTAGGGGCCGTATCTGCCATGTCGATCTGGTAACAATTGCAACCTCCTTTTGTTAAAAGCTATCAGCTTTCAGCGGTCAGCTTTCAGCTTTCGAAGACTTGGTTGATAATTATTGCCGGCTGAGCCGCTTGCAAAATCAATCTTTCACCAAGAATTGTCATTCTGAGGGAGCGAAGCGACCGAAGAATCTAGATCCTTCGCTGCGCTCAGGATGACATAAATTAGTTTTGCAAGAGCCTCGACTGCTAACCAATTCCTTTCTAAGACCCCTGCAACTCCTTAAAAAAAGCCCTCAACTTCCCAGGGTCCTTTTTCCCCGGCGCGGCTTCCACGCCGCTGGCCACGTCCACGGCCTGGGGTTGGACCACCTCGACGGCCCGGGCCACGTTTGCCGGGTTAAGCCCCCCGGCCAGGATAATGGGGCCGTAATTGCGGGCCTGGCGGGCCAGGTCCCAGTCAAAGGTCTCCCCGGTGCCGCCCACCTGCCCCTTTTTGTAGGTATCTAGGAGAAAGGCGTGGACCACTCCCTGATATTCCTTCAGGCCTTCCAGGGAGGCCGCGTCCAGGATGCGGAAGCCCTTGATGATGCGCCGGTCCAGGCTCCGGCAATAATTCGGCGTCTCTTGCCCATGGAGTTGCACCCAATCCAGGCCCACCTGCGCGGCCAATTCCTTGACCAAGGCCGCGTCTTCATCTACGAACACCCCCACGGTGGTGACCAAGGGGGGCAATTGGGCGATGATGGCTCGGGCCGCGTCCGGCGCGACCGCGCGGGTGCTGGGGGGATAAAAGATAAACCCCAGGGCGTCCGCGCCCAGGCCGGCGGCCAGGAGAGCGTCCTCTAAATTCGTAATGCCGCAGATTTTTATGCGTACCATCATTAAATTGATCCCTTTTGCAGGGGGCGCATCCCGAACAGAACCCGTAACACGTTAAAGCGTCTGATGGTTGTATCATAAACCGCCATGATGAGAACAAATGAAAATACATTTATTAATATATACTTAACAATCAGAGAAAAATCCGTATTGACGATGTAAAAGCCTAAGATGATGATAATAGTCTGGTGAATAATATAAATCGGCAGCACACCTTCACTGGCATATTCCAAGAAACGATTGCTAAAGTTCAGAATTCGCTGCGCCAGCCCCAATAACACGATTAACCAGCACAATGTAGCCAACGAATTAATACCCAGTTGAAGCAGATTAGGAATATTGTATCCAAAAACTATTCTGCAACCTAAAAGATACATAATGGCCATGGAAGCAGAAATAACCGCGCCTGTTGCTATCGCTACACTGAGGTTGCGCTCCAGTGATTCCCGGAACCAGGGAAACATGTAAAAAACTACACCATATAAAAAAATAACTAGCATAAACAAGATACGCGCCCAATCTGAGACAATATCCTGTGGTCCTGGATATGCCACTTTTAACGTCATCTGGATGATGGCCAGCGGCATGCATAGCAAAAAAATGCGGCGGCCTTTAGCCAACCACGTACAAAAGCTTTCTATGACGGATGCCCCTCTGCCTGATTTCCAACTCAATATTAATGGAAGAGCGGATAAAGAGATAACGAAGAGGTAGAACAGAAACCAGAGGTGGCACCATTGAAAATTGCCCTTAGGGTAAATGCCATTGAAAAGATGAGAATAAAAGTCAAAATAATTGCCACTAAACCCTGACTTCTGAATTCGTTCATAAAATGTTTGTGGCGGAACAATTATAATCACACCAAATATAAGTGGAACAATAAGGCGTAGAAAACGTTCCTTTATGTAGGCAAGCGTGGGGCGTTTGTTTAATGCAAACCATGTAGACGCTCCTGCCAAAAAGAAAAACAAGGGCATATGCCAGTTATCGATAAATCCCTCAATAATAGTAATTCCAGTGCTGGTGACGTTGTTTTTTATATGGAAATCAAAATTCGCAAAAATCGCCCCAGTATGATAGGGGATTAATAGCAGGACTGCAAACACTCTCAGCCAGTCCAGATAATAAAGTCGCTCATTTTTTAGTTGTTTCTGCATAATAGAAATGTTTGGCAGGCACGGCCCGCTGTCTTTTGATGGTGGGCTGCGCCCACCCTGCTTAAGCCCCTCAGCCTATAAACTCCCGGAGCTTCGCCCCCGGATCATCCGCCACCACCAGCGTCTCCCCGATGAGGAAGCCTTTAATGCCCGCGGCTGCCAGTCGCTCAAGATCCGCCCGGGTCTTGAGGCCCGACGCGGCCACCAGGGTCACTCCCTTTGGCGCCAGGGGGGCCAGTTCCAGGGCCCGGTCCGGGTGCATCCGGAAGGTGTGGAGGTCCCGGGAATTGATGCCGATGACCCGGGCTCCAGCGTCCAGGGCAAAGGCCATCTCCTCTTGGGTGTGCACCTCCACCAGGGCCTCCAGGCCCAAAGAGCGGGTGAGCCGCAGCAGGGTCTGGAGCTTCTCCGGCTCCAGCAGGCTGACAATGAGGAGCAGGGCGTCCGCGCCGATGGCCGCGGATTCATAGACCTGGATGGGCTCCAGGATAAAATCTTTGCGCAGTATAGGGAGATGAATCACCGGGCGCATCTGCCGGATAAAGTCCGGGTCCCCTTTGAAAAACTTGGTCTCCGTCAAGACGGAGAGGGCCGCGGCCCCGTTGGCCTGGTAAATCATGGCCAGCTCCACGGGGTCCCAATGCATGGCGAATTCGCCCTTGGAAGGCGAGGCCCGCTTGATTTCGGCGATAATGGCCGGGCCCGGTTTCTTCTCCAGGGCCTCTTTCAGGCTCAAGGCCGGGGGCCTAGCGGCGATGGCCGCCTGAAAGCGGGCGTAGGCCTCCGGCGTCAAGAGGGCCGCCGACTCCTGCTGCTTATGGGCGACAATTTTATCCAGGAAGTTGTTCATTGTTGTCCTGTAAAGATCAACCACAGAGGCACAGGGAACACAGAGAGGCACAGAGAATTAAATTCATTTGTGCCTTGGCAAGCCAAGGCACAAATATATTTTCTCTGTGAACCTTTGTGCCCTCTGTGTCTCTGTGGTTAATTTCTTCAAATTATGCCACTTCCCCGAAGCTCTTGCTCATCTGGATCAACTGTTCCAGTTTCTCCAGGGCCTTGCCGGCGCGGATGGTTTCCCGGGCCAGAGTGATGCCCCCGGGAAAATCCGGGGCGAGGTCCGCGGCGATGAAGACCGCAGCCGCGTTCAGGGCCACCATGTCCTCCTTGGGGCCGCCGCCGCCCTGGAGGACCTGGCGGACGATACGGGCGTTCTCAAACACGTCTCCGCCCTTGATGTCCTCGAGCGCGGCCCGGGGCAGGCCGAAGTCCTCCGGGGCGATGGTGTAGGTGCGGACCATCCCGTCCTGAAGCTGGCTCACCCGGGTGGGGCCGGCGATGCTGATCTCGTCATAGGAGCCTTCGCCAAAGACCACGAACGCGCTGCGGCAGCCCAGGCGGCCCAGCACCTGGGCCAGTGGTTCGGTAAGGCTCGCGTCATAGACCCCCAGCACCTGGACGTTGGCCCCTGCGGGGTTGGTCAGGGGCCCCAGGATGTTGAAGATGGTGCGGATGCCGATCTCCCGGCGGGGGCCGATGGCGTAGCGCATGGCCCCGTGGAGCTGGGGTGCGAAGAGAAAGCCGATGCCCACTTCGTTGACGCATTGGGCCACCTGCTCCGGGGTGAGGGCCAAATTTATCCCCAGGGCCTCGATGACGTCCGCGGAGCCGCAGCGGGAGGAGACCGCGCGGTTGCCGTGCTTGGCCACCTTCAGCCCCGCGCCGGCCACCACGAACGCGGTGGTGGTGGAGACGTTGAAGGTGGCGGTGGCGTCGCCGCCGGTGCCGCAGGTGTCCACCACCGTCTCCCGGTCCACGTTGATTTCGTCCCGGTCCAGGTCCACCAAGGTGGCGCTCACCGGGATGCGGGTGGCCTTGGCCCGCATCACCCCAGCCGCGGCCGCGATTTCGGTAACCGTCTCCCCTTTCATGCGCAACCCGGTGATGAAGGCCCCGATCTGGGCCTCGGTGGCCTCCCCGGTCATGATGACCTGCATGGCCTGGGTCATCTCCTCCTCCGTCAAATCCTGACGGGTGACCACTTTGTAGATGGCTTTTTTGAGCATGGTTTGAGCTCCTAAATTTTCCCAAGTCCTGAAACTTCTTCGCTGGCCTTCCTTTTAATTTCTTTCACTTCTTTTTGAATATCATCAGGTAGCTCGATCAATTTTAAATCCAAACCGGCGGCGATGCGTCCTCTCAGGAACCTATTCATAATCTCATAAAAAGCAGGAGAGGTAAGAATAAGGATTCGCGTAGGGGCTGAAACCAGTGTTAAAAAATAGAGCTCAGCCAAAGCATCTTTGATTTTACCTGATGGATTACGTCCAGTGGCCGTCTTGCCGCCAGCTGTCTTTATGGCCCCGATGATTCGAAGATCTGCAGAAACTGCGTCAAATTCATGAGTTCCCCCACTATGTAATGTCAAAACTTTAGATTCAAAGGAAATAGCGTATTCCTTAGCAAGTATTTTCCTGACATAAGGCTCTACGACTTTTTTGAGAAAGGTAGTATCAGCCATGCTCGATGATACGCTTATCCTTCGGTCTTTTTAACTTTCTCTTGCGCATACGGCTTTGCTGCGTCAATCCCCGCTTCCAAGGCCTTTTTATTCAATTCTTCCGTGCCTTTGGGCACCCGGGCCAGGACGGCTTTCTCCAGGTTGTCCAGGGTGACCGCCTTGGTGAGGGCCGCCAGGGAACCCAGCGCGACGATGTTGGCCACCATCTCCCGGCCCAGGTCCCGGGCGAGCTGGGTGAAGGGGATGGCGATAAATTTGTCCAGGGGCACCTCCGGCACCAGGGTGGCGTCGACGATGAGGAGGCCGTCCGGTTTCAGGTCAGAGAGATAAAGGTCCAGGGACTTCTGGTTCAGGGCCAGGAGCACGTCCGGCCGGATGGCCTTGGGATAATCGATCTCCGCGTCAGAGAGGACCACCTCCGCCTTGGAGGCCCCGCCCCGGGCCGCGGGCCCGTAACTCTGGGTCTGGCAGACGAACTTGCCCTCATAAATCCCCGCGGCCTCCGCCAGGATAATGCCCGCCAGGATCAACCCCTGGCCCCCGGACCCGGCCAACCTGATTTCAAATCGTGTGCCCATGAGAATCCTTAGAAGAGTTAACCACAGAGGCACAGAGGACACAGAGGTTCACAGAAATATATTTTTTCTTCGTGCCTCTCTGTGCCCTCT
>Ga0265296_1002714_pt1 | contig 17385 bp, 16 predicted proteins | sample MunlanPumphouse1_FD_189073 | JGI IMG/M metagenome (GOLD analysis project Ga0265296, IMG submission 189073) | Groundwater microbial communities from a municipal landfill in Southern Ontario, Canada - Pumphouse #1 | ecosystem: Environmental > Aquatic > Deep subsurface > Groundwater | place...
GGGCTAGCATAGTTGCCGACGACCGCGTCGAAACCGAATGCCGCCTTGACCGCTTCGCTTTCGAACCAGCTGTCGAGGAAGGTGCGCGCCGATTTGGTGAACAGTTCGAGCACGTCGCGCTGCTGCGACAGGCTGAGTTTGGTCAGCCCGCGCCCCTGCCGCGCGGCGTCGATCAGCGTTTTGAAGCCGTCGCCGACATTGGGCGGCGATTTGAGGGCGAGGTCGCGCAGCACGTCGGCGACACCTTCGAGCATGTCATAATATTCGGGGAGGCGCGCCGCGTCGTGGGCGGAGAAGCGCGCGAATTCCTTTTGGGTGCGTTCGAGGCCGCCGCCGAGTTTCAGATAACCGCCCTCTTCCTGCGGCAGGAAATTGCTGATCGGCCGCTCGATGACGCGATAGCCATGATCGGCGAGCTTCATGTCAGCGATCACCTTGGGCTGGAGCAGACTGACCGTGTAGCTCGCGACCGAATTGCGGAAACCCGGCGCGAACTCCTCGGTTACCGCGGCGCCGCCAACGACGTCGCGGGCCTCCACGATGCGGACTTTCAGCCCCGCCTTTGCGAGATAGAAAGCGCAGACGAGGCCGTTGTGGCCGGCGCCGATGATGAGGGCGTCATACTGCTTGGTCATGCTTTGCTCCATCCCGCACGCGGGGCTTGTTCGAGGCGGGATTCGGGAATCAGGTCGCGCATTCGCGCGCAGAAATGCTTGAGGCAGACTTCCTTGTCGCTGAGCGGCCCCATGGTGAAGCTTTGCGACGCCATCCCCTGCTGGACGCGGGTGATCAGCAGCGTGTCCTCGGCATTCACCTGACGGTTGATCCGCCAGTTGAGGTAGCGCGCGGCGCGCATCTCGCGGCGGTCATCGGGCAGGACATAGCTGATTTCGCGGATCAGGCAGCTGGTCGGACCGGTCGGCAGCCATTGCATGAAGTCGACCTGGTCGGGATAGATGTCGAAGGCGACGTTGGGCCACAGCTTGAAATACAGCCAGTGGCGCTGGCCCGCTTCGGGCAAGTGCGCGACCGGCGGCAGCAGCCGCTGGTACATGCGTTCGGACCAGTTGACCGATGGCCGGTCGATCAGATCGCCCCACATGCGGTCGACGTGGGTCGTCGCCTCGACGCCATAGCTTTTGCCGAACAGGCGCGTAAGGCCGGGGTGCGCGACCGGGATGTGAAGCCCGTCGGAATAATTGTCGCCGACATTTTTCCAGTTCACCTCGCGCGGGCGCAGCGTGACACGGCCGAGCGCGCAGAGGTCTTCGAACCGGTACGGCGCGACCTGTTCCTCATAAGGCGCCATCATCGCCGCGACCGAAGGGCCGCCGTCGTCGCTCAGGCGCACGAACCAGAAGCCGCGCCATTGTTCGAGATCGACCGGTGCGAGCGATGCCTTGCCCTTGTCGAGCGTCGGATAGCTCGCCGAATCGGGGACGCCGGTCAGGCGGCCGTCGAGTTCGTAGGTCCATGCGTGATACGGGCAGACGAGCTTTTTCGCGCAGCCCGCCGCGCCGTCGACCAGACGCGAGCCACGGTGGCGGCAGACGTTGGTGAAGGCGCGCACGACGCGGTCGGCGCCGCGCACGACGAGGACGCTTTCGCCGCAATAGTCGATGCTGTGCCAGTCACCAGGGTTCGGGATATCGCTATCGTGGCAGACGACTTGCCAGCTGGGGCGGAATATCCGCACCATTTCGGCCGCGTAAAAGTCGGGATCACTGTACGTCCACGCGGGAAGTGACCAACCGTCTTGCGGGTCGATGTTGTCGAAAGTGTCGCGCAGCGTTGCCATGAATCGATCCTTGTTGTACAAACGTATAACAAGATGCAACCCGTTCGCCAAGCCTTTACGCGCGAAAGCGCCGATGCCCGCCGGGCGGACCTGATCGAGGCAACCGCGGCGTGTCTGGCCGAACATGGTCTGGCGGGGACCAATGTCCGCGCGATCTGCGGCAAAGCGGGGGTGTCACCGGGGCTGCTGCGCCATTATTTTGGCGGCATCGACGATCTGGTCGCCGCCACTTACTCCGCAACAAGCGACCGGATGGACGCGATTTTTGTCGAAGCGGTCGCGGGTGCCGGACTTGATCCGCGCGCCCGGCTGCTGGCCTACCTCACCGCCAGCTTCCGCGCGCCGGTGACCGATCCCGAACTGCTGGGCGCGTGGACGGCGTTCTGGGCGCTGGCGCGAAGCAATGCACGGATGGCGAATATTCACGCGGATAGTTACGCTGACTACCGCGCGCGGCTGGGTGAGCTGCTCACCGCGTGCGGCGCGCGCGATGCCGAGCGGCTGGCGATCATGCTGACCGCGATGGTCGACGGGCTGTGGCTTGAGCTATCACTCGACGCGGACAGTTTTGGCGCCGAGGCGGCGGTGGCGATGGTCGAGCAGGCGGTGGCGGCGCTGCTGCCTCAGCCGCCTGTCGCGTAGCGCTGGATCGTCGCACCGATCTCGTGGCGGATGGTATCGCGGCTTAGTGCGACCGCCGGGGGAAAGCGCAGGACATAGCGCGTCAGCGCGAGTCCCAGAATCTGGCTGGCAACCAGCCCGGCGCGCGTCGCGGCGGTTTCGGGCGGCCCCAGTGACAGGATGACCGGTAGCACCTGCGCCGCGAACAATTGCTGCATCCGCGTCGCGGCGAATTCGTTCGACGCCGCCGAACGCAGCAGGATCGGCAGGCCGCCATTGGCCCCCTCACCTTCCCACAAATCGAGAAAATGATCGACGAGGGTCACGCCGACGAGCGACCGATCGATGCTGGCGACATCGGGCAGGCGCAGATCGAAGTCGGCAACTTCGGCGAACAGGCGCTCCTTGCTCCCGAAATAGCGCATCACCATCGCGGGATCGATGTCGGCGGCGGCGGCGATGTCGCGAATCACCGTGCGCTCATAGCCCTGCTCGGCAAACAACCGCCGCGCCGCCGCCTCGATCGCGGCGCGGCTGCGATCCGACTTCTTTATTTTCAACGGATTGTCTTTCATGCGCGGCAATTTGCCAACATGCGTTGACAAAAGCAAGCGCGCATGAAAAAAGCCAACGCATGTTGACAAATAGAGTCCAAACGATGAAGAGCCAAACCCAGGTGCTGATCGTCGGCGCCGGTCCCACTGGGCTGACACTCGCGATCCGGCTACGACAGGCGGGGATCGATCATCTTTTGATCGATCGGCTGGCAGCGGGGCAGAATCTGTCGCGCGCCGGCGTGATCCACGCTCACACGCTCGAGATGCTGGAACCGCTGGGCGTCGTGCCGCCGATGCTGGCCGCGGGCATGCCGCTGACCCGCTTTGCGGTGCGCGACCGGCGGCGCCGACTGCTGGCGATCGATTTCGCAGCCCTACCCTCGAGCTATCCCTTTGTCCTGATGCTGCCGCAGGACGTCACCGAGCGGATATTGAGCGAACGCCTGACCGCGCTGGGCGGCACGGTGCATCGCGGCGTCGAGGCGATCGACGTCGCGCAGGACGTCGATGGTGCGACGGTCCGCGTCGCGACGCCCGAGGGCGAGCGCAGCATCCGCGCGGATTATGTCGTCGGCGGCGACGGGATACATAGCCGCGTGCGTGCCGCGTCCGGTATTGCGTTCGAGGGCAGCAGCTATGAAGAAAGCTTCGTGCTCGCGGATGTCAGTTTCGACGTGGCGCCGCGCGCCGATGAGGTGGCGCTGTACTTCTCTCCGGCCGGGATGGTTGTCGTCGCGCCGCTGCCGGGCGAACGCTACCGCATCGTCGCGGCGCATCGCCATTTCGAAGGCACGCCCGATCGCGCGTCGATCCAGCAGCTGCTCGACACGCGGGGCCCCGAAGCGGGCGGCGTGACCGTGCGCGACGTCCATTGGAGTTCGGCGTTTCGCGTCCAACACCGCGTCGCCGATCATTATCGCGACGGTCGGCTGATCGTGATGGGCGATGCGGCGCATGTCCACAGCCCAGCGGGCGGACAGGGGATGAACACCGGGATCGTCGATGCGGTGCTGCTCGGCGACCTGCTGGCACGAGTGGTCGCGGGACGAGAGCCCGAAACGCTGCTCGACCATTATGGCGAACAGCGCCGCCCCGCCGCGGAAGCGGTGCTGGCCATGTCGGGGCGGCTGACCCGGCTGGCGCTGGTGGGCGGGCCAGTGCGGCGGAGCTTGCGCAACCTGTTGCTGCGGATGATCGACCGGGTGCCGCGGGTGAAGGCGAAGATCGCACTGCAGCTGTCAGGGATTGCGCGGCGGCGGTGGGCGGTAGCCCGGCCACCTTCGGCATCCCGGACTTGATCCGGCATCCATAACGACAGCGCAGCTATGGATCTCGGATCAAGTCCGGGATGACGATGAGGAGAAAATCCTCTCTGTCGCGGTGCAATGGGAAGGGGGGCCGCTTGGAAAGCAAGCGGTGGAGGGGCAGCGACGACAGTATCAGCGCCCCTCCGTCAGCGCTTCGCGCTGCCACCTCCCCATCGCTGCGCGACAGGGAGGATCGTTTTCGCCCAAACCCCTCGCCGCTATTTCGACAAATCGCGTAGCAGGCTGTCCCAATGCGCCAGCGCGGGGGCGATCGCATCGACCGGGACGCGCTCGTTGAGGCCGTGCGCAAAGCTGTCGCTGGCTTTCGAGAACAGCCCCGCGACGCCATAGCTTGGCACTCCGGCGATGCGGAAATGATAGCTGTCGGTCGCCCCGGCGCTCATCGACGGGATGATCGGCAGGCCGGGCGCGCGGGCGTGGACCGCTTTCTTGACCGCCGCCATGACATCGGGGCGCAGCGGCGAGGCGTCGCTGGCGCTGGCGTCGGGATCGGGGTTCACCTTGATCGCGGGGTCGGCGATCAGCCGATCCAGTTCGGCGCGCACGGTTTCGACCGGAACGCCGGGAAAGATGCGGCAGTTGATGTTGGCGGTCGCGCGCTGCGGCAGCGCATTTTCGGCGTGGCCGCCCTTTACCAGCGTCGGCACGCAGGTGGTGCCGATCTGGCCGACATATTCGGGGTCGGCGCGAATCTTGGTGATCGCGTCCGCATCCTCCGGATTGGCGGCGAAGGCCTTGAGCGCCGCGCCCATATTGCCGCCGACCTGGTCGGCGACGATCGGCATGCCGACCTTGGTCAGCTCATTCTGCTGCGCGGCGAATTTATAGGCGCCGACCTTGGCCAGCGCGTTCGACAACTGGACGATCGCATTGACCGGCGACGGCCGCGAGCTGTGACCGCCGGGATTGGTGACTTCGAGCGTGAAGTCGGCGTAGGTTTTTTCGCCCGCCTGCAGCCCGTAATATTGTGGCTTGCCGTCCTCGGCGATCGTCCCGCCGCCGCCATCGCCGTTCAATGCGAATTCGGCGTTCTTGTACTTGGCCGCTAGCGCGCGCGTCGTCAGCATCTGCGTTTCTTCGTCGCCCGAGAGCAGCAGGATGATCGAGCGTTTCGGCTTGAACCCCTCTTTCTTCAGCTGCGCCATTGCGGCGACCATCATAGACACATCGAACTTGTTGTCTTCGGACCCGCGGCCAAAAATATAGCCATTCTCCTCGACCGGCACGAAGGGGTCGCGCGTCCAGTCCTTTGCGTCGGCCTCGACCACATCCATGTGGCCGAGCAGGACGATCGGTTTTTTCTGCGTCGTACCGGTCAGGGTCGCGGCGAAGGTTGCGGTTTCGCCCATCGGGGTGATTTCGATATCGCTGTCGGCATAGCCCGCGGCTTTCAGCACCCCCGCATAATAGGCCGCCAGTTCGGGCACCTTGCCGCGCCCCTGAACGGTCGGGATCGCGATGCTGCCCTTCAGGATCTGCTTCGCGGCGTCGGCATCGGCGGGTTTGGCGTGGGCGGGCGCGGCGGCGAGCATGGCGGCGGCGAGGGCGAGCGGGGCGGTAAGGTTGCGCATGGAGACGGACTATGGCGCGTGCTGCGGGTTGCGCAAGGGGAGCCAGAATGTTTCGCGCAGAGATCGCAGAGGACGCAGAGATTTGGGTTCACGTGGAGCCGCGGAGGGATTACCCTAAATCCGTTCGTGCTGAGCCTGTCGAAGCAGCGTTCTTCTTTGCGCCGCCAGTAGGAAGAACGGCCCTTTGACAAACTCAGGGCAAACGCAACTGGGATACTCCCTCCGCGGCTCCGCGTCTCCACGTGAAGCCTTTTTCACGCCGCCCTTTTCACCTTCGGCGCTGCCGTTTTCGGCTTGAACCGGCACAGATCCACGACCGGGCAGCGCCAGCATTCGGGGGTGCGGGCCTTGCAGATATAGCGGCCGTGGAGGATCAGCCAGTGGTGGGCGCCGACGCGGAAGGGGGCGGGAGTGCCTTTCTCCAGCGCCTTTTCGACCGCGAGCACGGTCTTGCCCGACGCCAGCCCGGTGCGGTTGCCGACGCGGAAGATATGGGTGTCGACGGCGAAGGTTTCGGCGCCGAAGGCACAGTTCATCACGACATTGGCGGTCTTGCGTCCGACCCCTGGCAGCTCGACGAGCGTATCGCGGTCGGCGGGAACCTCGCCGCTGAAGTCACGGACAAGGATTTCGGAGAGCGCGATGACGTTTTTCGCCTTGCCGTTGAACAGCCCGATCGTCTTGATATGCTCTTTCAGCCCCTCCTCGCCCAGATCGACCATCTGCTGCGGGGTCGTCACTTCCTGAAACAAGCGCCGCGTCGCCTTGTTCACCCCGACATCGGTCGCCTGCGCCGACAGCACGACCGCGACGAGCAACTGGTAGGTGTTGCCATAGGCCAGTTCGGTCTCGGGCGCCGGGTTGAGTTCGGCAAGGCGGCGGTAGAATTCAAAAATGTCGGCGCGTTTCATCCGGTGGACCCCATACCACGCCCCAACGGTGCGGCGCGGCCCCTGCCCTAGCGCGGGCGGGGCGGCGATTCCACGCCGCCATGTTTGACTCGGGCCAAGGAGAGGCGCAGCCTTCGCGCTCCCGATGCCGAGTCGCGCTGCGACAGGCGTTGGCGGGGCGTCGACACCGGGGACCGGACAAGAGGGCCAGGGGCCGGCGTTGGAGGACCAGACCATGTCCAAATTGTTGAAAACGGCCGCTTTGGCCGTCGTGATGTCGTGCGTCATTGCCGCACCCGGGTCGGCGCAAAATTATCCGCTGGCCCCGGGCAATTATACCGAAGTCGCGATGATCGACGTCGCCGACGGCGGCGGCATGCAATATGCGACCTATCTGGCGAACGAATGGCGCAAGGCGCAGGAATTCGCCAAATCGAAAGGCTGGGTCGTCAGTTACGCAGTGTTCAACAACGTCAATTCGCGGCCGGGCGAACCCGACCTGTATCTGTCGGTCACCTTCCCGAGCTTTCCCGACGCGGCCGAAGATGAAAAGCGCGATCAGGCCTATCGCGACTTCATGAAGCGCACCGACACGCAAATGATCGCCGAATCGGGCGACCGCGCGAAGTTCCGCACCGTGCTCGGCAGCTTTCTGCTGCGCGAATTGAAGTTCAAATAGCCGGATAAGGTCGTCGCGTGTGGCGGGCCGGGTCGGTCCGCCACGCACGGCGCGTCGCGAACGCTAGAGCCCCAGCACCTGCGGCATCGTGTAGCGCCCCGGCTGTTGCCCGGTCAGCCACAGCGCCGCGCGCACCGCCCCGCGCGCAAAAATCATGCGGTTTTCGGCGCGGTGCGACAGAGTGAGCATCTCTTCCGGCCCGGCGAAGATCACATCGTGATCGCCCGCAACGGTGCCGCCGCGCAAGGACGCAAAGCCGATCTTGCCATGCCCGCGCGCGCCGGTGACCCCGTCGCGGCCGCGTTCGGAGCAGGTGGCAAGATCGATACCGCGGCCGTCGGCGGCCGCCTGTCCCAGCAACAGCGCGGTGCCACTGGGCGCGTCGACCTTCATCCGGTGGTGCATTTCGACGATTTCGATATCATAGTCGGGGTCGAGCCGCGCCGCCGCTTCGCGCACCAGATGTGCGAGCAAGGTGACACCGAGCGACGTGTTGCCGGTCTGAAGCACCGCAATGTCGGCGGCGGCATCGTCGATCAGATAATGATGGCGTTCTTCAAGGCCGGTGGTGCCGATGACGATCGGCTTCTTTGCCGCCACGCAGGCGTCGAGCGTCGCCTCGAGCGCGGCGGGTGACGAGAAATCGACGAGGACGTCGGCGTCGCCCGCCAGTTTTCCGACATCACCGCCCTTGTCGATGCCGCAGCGCCGCTGCCCCGCTTCGGAAATCGCCGCGGCGAGCGCGACGCCCATCCGCCCTTCGCTGCCGATAATGCCGATGCTGGTCATATGCCGTCCCCTATCCTTCGCCTCCCCTTAGCCGTTCGTGTCGCGCGAAGTCGAGACGCGCTCTGCTCCCGTCATCCCGGCGCAGGCCGGGATCTCAACCTTGCTTCCAGCCGCACCGGCGAGATCCCGGCCTGCGCCGGGATGACGAAAATGGAAGAACGCGGGGCGGGCAACCGATGGGTGTCTCGACTTCATCCAGAGGATGAAGTTTATGCTGAGCGCCTGCTAAAGGCAGTCGAAGGGCGCGACACGAACGGATAGAGAGGGGGGATGAAGGATATCCAGAACATCGTCATCCTGACCGGCGCCGGGGTGTCGGCCGAAAGCGGCATCGACACGTTTCGCGACGGTGGCGGGTTGTGGGAGCAGCACCGCGTCGAGGATGTCGCGACCCCCGAAGCCTTTGCGCGCGACCCCGATCTGGTGCTGCGATTCTATGATGCGCGGCGCGAGGCGATCCAGACCAAGGTGCCGAATGCGGCGCATGACGCGCTGGCGCGGCTCGACGCGGAATGGCCGGGCGAGTTGTTGATCGTGACGCAAAATGTCGACGACCTGCACGAGCGCGCGGGCGCCAAGCGTCTGATCCATATGCATGGCGAGCATCTGAACGCCTGGTGTGCGGCGTGCGATGCGCGGCTGCCGTGGACCGGGCCTTTGCTCGATCGGCCCGCCTGTGCGGCGTGCGGGGTCATCGGCACCCTGCGCCCCGACATCGTGTGGTTCGGCGAGATGCCGTACCGGATGGACGAGATTTACGCCGCGCTGAACCGTGCCGACCTGTTCGTGTCGATCGGGACGTCGGGCGCGGTGTATCCGGCAGCGGGGTTTGTGCGCGAGGCGCGGCAGGCTGGGGCGCGGACGCTGGAGTTGAATATGGAGCCGAGCCAGGGGAGTTACTGGTTCAGCGAAGCACGGCATGGGCCGGCGGGGGTGCTGGTGCCGGAATGGGTGGAGGAGGTGTTGGGCAGCAACGGCGGCAGGTAACGACCGGAAGTAGCCGTCGCCCCCGCGAAGGCGGGGGCCGTCATCGGCCTTTTCCTGCGCCGCAGCGTAAACCGACCGCGGCCCCCGCCTTCGCGGGGGCGATGATTATTGGTGATGTCCGCTCCCCACCCCAAAGCGGACCTCCGTCTTCACCGCCGCGCCGCGAAGAAATCCTTGAGCAGCCCGGCCGCCTCCCCTGCCCCAATCCCATCATACACTTCCGGCCGATGATGCACCGTCGGCTGCGTGAAAACGCGAGGGCCATGCACCACCGCTCCGCCCTTGGGATCGTCGGCGCCGTAATAGAGCCGCGCGATGCGGGCGTGGGCGATGGCGCCAGCGCACATCGCGCAGGGTTCGAGGGTTACGTATAGATCGCAGCCGTCGAGCCGTTCGTTACCGAGTGCCAGCGCGGCGGCGCGAATCGCGACGATTTCGGCGTGGGCGGTGGGATCGTGCGATTCGCGGGGGCGATTATGGCCTTCGCCGATAATCATACCGTCCTTGACGACGACCGCGCCGACCGGCACTTCGCCCCGCTCCGCCGCGGTTTTGGCGAGGTCGAGCGCGCGGCGCATCGGTTCGGGCAGCGGAAATTGCGGCATCGCTTTTCCAGCTAGTCGCTTGACGAATCTGCGGCAAGCCGATAAGCGCGCGCCTTTCCCGGCTCACTCCGGTCCTTCCTTCCCCGATTTCACGGGAAGCACCCGGACGCCGAACCGATATTTTTGTACGAGGACAAACATCATGTCGCGCATCTGCGAACTGACCGGCAAGGGTCGTATGGTCGGCAACAATGTCAGCCACGCCAACAACAAGACCAAGCGCACGTTCCTGCCCAATCTGCAGAATGTGACGCTGCTGTCGGACGCGCTGGGCAAGGGCGTGAAGATGCGCGTGTCGACCCACGGCCTGCGCACGGTCGAGCATAACGGCGGTCTCGACAACTGGCTGCTGAAGGCCGGCGACGATCAGCTGTCGGCTTCGGCGCGCAAGGTGAAGAAGGAAGTGACGAAGAAGCTGGCCGAAAAGGCCGCTTAATTCGCTTTTCCATCGCTGACGCATTGAGGCGGCCGGTTTACCGGGCCGCCTTTTTGCTGTCCGGGGCGTTTTTGCGCGGCAGGCCGGTCAGCTCGAATTGCAACAGCAGGCTGCGCTGCCAGCTTTGGAAATTATTGTCGGAGACGAGCCAGAGCCAGATGCGGCCATTTTCGACCGTCACCGCGGCGCCTTCGAAATTGTCGGCGACACGGCGCGGAACGATTCCGATCGTCCGCGAGCGCAGCACAGCGTTCGGGCGGATGGCTTGCGGATCGGCGATCGCGATGGTCGTCGTGAACACCGGGTTCCAGCCGACCTTGCGATGCACGACGAGAATGCGGCCGTCTGGAAGCGGCGCGGCGTCGCTGACGGCGCCCTTACCCCGCGAATCGTAGAAGAAGCGCGTCGCCGGTGCGGATGCAGCGCCCGGAACTCCTGCGAGCAGCACGCCGCGATTGCGGCGCGGATCGTCGCGGCCACCCTCGGCCAGGATGATGATTCGCCCGTCGGCCAGCCGCGCCATCGCTTCGGCGCCGCGACCCTTTGGCCAAGCGCGCAGGACGGCGGGGGCGTGGCGCGCCTTGAGGCGGGTCAGCGCATCGTCGAAGCGCCAGATCTGGTTGATGCGTTCCAGCCCCACCCACAACGCACCGTCGACCGGGTCGACGAACAAAGATTCGCTGTCGAGCATCGTTTTGCGGTCGGGCCAGCCGGGCGGCACGGGCAACGGCGCGATGCGAAAAGCGGACAGCCGCCCAGCACGATCGAACGCAAGGCGCGTCGCATAGCCATTGTCGCCGATCAGCAGGAAACGGTCGGGCGCGATCCGCGCGATCGCTGACAGTCCGCCAAAACGGCTATGCGGGCTGACGAGGTGCCAGCCGCGCACGAAACGCATCGTGCCGCTGGCCTGCGGGGGCACCGCCAGCGGCCGCGCCGTGGCGCGCTGGGTCAGGTTGTCGACGGGAAAGCGCTGCACCGTCCCCGGCACCGGCCCGATGGCGAGAAAGATCAGGGCGGCGAAAAACAGGCGGCGCATTGGCGCGGAGTTAGGACCGCGGCGCGCGAAAGGAAAGCAATTCACCGCAGAAAGCTGAACGCCAGCCAACAAGCGCGTTCAGGGTCGGCTCAATGCGAATCGCTCATAACCCCTTCATCGACCACCGCCCAGACGGGCAGCCCCAAGGGGCAAACGACGAAAGAAGGAGAACGACGATGAAAAAGATGGTGACCCTCTCGATCGCCGCCCTGATGTCCACCGCGACGCTGGGCATGGCGGCTCCCGCCGCGGCGCAGAACGGCTATTACGACCGTGACGGCTATTCGAGCTATAATGTCGGTTATGACCGCGACGACCGCCGTTATGACCGTCGTTACGATCGCCGCGCCGACCGCCGCGATTATCGCCAGGACCGTCGCTATAACCAGCAGCGGTACAACAATCGCAATTATCGCCAGTGCGACAATGGCACCGGCGGCACGATCATCGGCGCGATCGCCGGTGGCCTCGCCGGCCATGAAATCGCCGGCCGCGGCGACCGCGCCGTCGGCACGATCATCGGTGGCGCAGTCGGCGCAATCGCCGGCCGCGCAATCGACAAGGGGAATGACGGCTGCCGTTAAGGGCAGTCCCGACCTCCAATAATTTGCAGTCCCCCCTTCATGCCCCGTCCGGCCACCGCCCGGCGGGGTTTTCTTTGCGCCATACGGTCGCGAGGGGGCGGGGTTGCCTAAAAGGCCGCCAAAGCCTAGGTTCTTGCGCAAGTGCACATCCGCGATTGGCGGATGCGTGAGAGAGACAGGTAATACTAGCCATGCGGCAAATGGCAGCGCCATCAGGGCGACCGCCGCGGCCAAGTTCGAGGACGGGGCCGACGGCAAAGACGCGAACCAAGGCGGAGTCCGCCGCGCGTCCCGCAAATTTCGTGCGACCGCGCAGCTATGCCGCGATCGACCTGGGCACCAACAATTGCCGGTTGCTGATCGCGCGCCCGCAAGACGGCGAGCTGGTGGTGATCGACGCCTTTTCGCGCATCGTCCGGCTGGGCGAAGGGTTGCACGGCAGCGGGCGGATCAGCGATGCGGCGATGGACCGCACCGTCGCGGCGCTCGCGATCTGTGCCGACAAGCTGCGCCGCCGTCACGTGTCGCTGTCGCGCGCGGTGGCGACCGAAGCGTGTCGCCGCGCCGCCAATGGCGTCGAACTGGCCGAGCGGGTGCGGCGCGAGACCGGCATCGTGCTCGACATCATTTCCCCCGCCGAAGAGGCGCGACTCGCGGTACTCGGCTGTCACAATCTGATGGAACCCGGTGAGGGTCCGGCGCTGATTTTCGACATCGGCGGCGGTTCGACCGAGCTGATGCACGTCGATGTATCGAACCAAGACGTCCAGATCCACGATTGGGTCAGCGTGCCGTGGGGGGTCGTATCGCTGACCGAACATGCGCCGCTGCCCGACGACAGTCTGGCAGGGCGACAGGCCGCTTATGCGCATATGCGCGAAGTGACGCGCACCGCCTTTGCCGCCTTTGCCGGGCGCGCCGAGCAGTTTGCGGGGCAAGAGCTGCGCCTGCTCGGCACCAGCGGCACAGTGACGACGCTGGCCAGCGTGTTCCTGAACCTGCCGCGCTATGATCGCCGCGCGGTCGACGGGCTGGTCGTGCCAACCGATGCGATGCGCGACATCAGCCGCCGTCTGGCCGACGCAAGCATCGCCGACCGCGCCGACATCGCTTGCATCGGCCGCGAGCGCGCCGACCTGGTCGTCGCCGGCTGTGCGATATTGGAGAGCATCATCGACCTGTGGCCCGCGGCGCGCGTCGGGGTCGCCGACCGCGGCATCCGCGAGGGCATTTTGCGCACGCTGGCGATGCAGGGCCGCGACGTGCCGGTGACGCGCCGCGAGTATCGCAAATGAGCGGCGGGAGCGGGAGCGGCAAGGGCGGCGGCAGCGGTCGCGGCGGGCTGCATGTGCGCGTCAAGACCGCGAAGAAGCGCAGCGTGTCGTCGACGCGCTGGTTGCAACGCCAGCTCAACGATCCTTATGTGCGCCGCGCGCAGGCCGAAGGCTATCGATCGCGCGCCGCGTACAAGCTGATCGAACTCGACGACAAATTCGGCTTCATCAAGAAAGCGCGCGCCGTGGTCGATCTGGGCATAACCCCCGGCGGCTGGTCGCAGGTCGTGCGCAAGACCAATCCGCGCGCGCGCGTCGCGGGGATCGACCTGCTGGCGTGCGAGCCGATCGAGGGCGTCGAAATCCTCGAGATGGATTTTATGGACGATGCGGCGCCCGATGCGCTGATCGAAGCGCTGGGCAGCGCCCCCGATCTGGTGATTTCGGACATGGCGGCGAACACCGTCGGCCATCAGCAGACCGACCATCTGCGCACGATCGGCTTGGCCGAAACCGCCGCCGATTTCGCGGTGCAGACCCTGCAACCCGGCGGCGCGTTTGTGGCCAAAGTGTTTGCAGGCGGCGCGGACCACACGCTGCTGACCTTGCTCAAGAAACATTTCACGACGGTCAAGCACGCCAAGCCGCCTGCGAGCCGCAAAGGGTCGCCCGAGCTGTATGTCGTTGCGCAAGGGTTCAAGGGCCGCAGCGGAAATCGCGATCGGGAAACGGCCGAAAATGGCGGCGAACAGAACGACTGAAAGCGCCTTGCTCCAAGTTCATTGCCGGGCCATTTATTCGCGCATACATAAGATGATGACCACCGTATCTTTCGGGATCCGGTGGGGTCGCACATCATTTCCCAAGGACAATCCATGACGCATCGGTCGCGTAAATCCATCGCCCTGCTCACCCTTTCGGCGTTTGTGCTGGCATCGTGCGGTGGCGGCGGCGGTTCGAGCACGGGCGGCAATGACGGGCCGGTGACCGTCACGCCGACCCCGTCGCCGACCCCCACCCCTACCGGAGGCTGCGGCCTCGCCGCGCGGCAGAGCTTTGCCAAAGCGGTGATCGACGAATGGTATCTGTTCCCGAGCGACGTCGCGAGCGGGGTCAATCCGGCGAGTTTCAGCAATGTCGATGCCTATATCGACGCGCTGGTCGCCCCGGCGCGCGCGCTCGGCAAGGACCGGTACTTTACCTACCTCACCTCGATTGCCGAGGAGAATGCGTTTTTCGCGAGCGGATCGAGCGCGGGGTTCGGCATCCGCCTGACCTATGACCCGGCGGCGAATGTGGTGGTCATCGCCGAAGCCTATGAAGGCGCGCCCGCGATTGCGGCGGGGATCGACCGCAGCACCCGCATCCTGGCGATCGGCACCGCCGCCAGCAACATGCGCACGATCGCGAACATCGTCGCCGCCGAAGGCACGCAGGGGATCACCAACGCGCTTGGCCCCAGCGACCCCGGCGTCACCCGCATCCTGCGCATTCAGGATAGCGCCGGCACCCGCGACGTCACCGTCAGCAAAGCCGATTATTCACTCGACCCGATTTCGGATCGCTACGGCGCCAAGATCATCTCCGAGGGCGGCCGCAATTACGGCTATCTGAACCTGCGTAGCTTCATTTCGTCGGCGAATCCGCAGCTGCGCGCGGCCTTCCTGAATTTCCGCAATCAGGGCGTCACCGACATCATTGTCGATTTCCGTTACAACGGCGGCGGACTGGTTTCGACCGCCGAACTGATGGGCGATCTGATGGGCGAAGGGCGCAGCGGGTCGCTGTTTTCGCAGACGGTGTTCCGCGCGTCGAAAGCCTCGCAGAATGACGAGCATCGCTTTGCGCCGACCGCCGAATCGATCGCGCCGACACGCATCGCCTTTATCGGCACCGGATCGACCGCATCGGCCAGCGAGCTGGTGATCAACTCGATGCTGCCCTATCTGGGCACCAATATGACGCTGGTCGGCAGCAACACGTTCGGCAAGCCGGTCGGCCAGATCGCGCTCGACAAGGCCGAATGCGACGACCGGATGCGCGTCGTCGCCTTTGCCACCGCCAATTCGACCGGCGCGGGCGATTATTACAATGGTCTGGCATCCAAGATCGCCAACAGCTGCGCCGCGGGCGACGATTTGAGCCTGCCGCTGGGCGATCCGCGCGAAGCGTCGGTGCGCGCGGCGATCGACTTCCTGGCGAATGGCAGCTGCACGACTCGGATCGCCGAGGCGAGTGTTGGTGCGGCGGCGCAGCGCAGCAGCGCCCGCGTAACCGCCGAACCCGAGATGCTGATCCCCGATCGGCCGAGTGCAGCGCAGCGCGAGCTGCCGGGGCTGTTTTAGAGCTATGATAGTATTCGCCTGACCTGATATATTCCGTTCGCATCGAGCGAAGTCAAGATGCCCCTCGACCGCGCGCTGTCCCAACGGGTGTCTTGACTTCGCTCGACACGAACGGATCCAGACTGACGCCATCAAGTCCTGGCGCTCGTCCTTCCACACTGCGATTGACCGCCACATCGAAACCAAGCTAACGGGCGCCAAGCGACAGGTTCCCCGGTGACGGGGACTAAGAGGGAACGGGATAACCCCGGCTGCCCCTGCAACTGTACGCGGCGAGCCATCGGCCACATGCCATTGGGACTTTCAGTCCCGAGAAGGCGGCCGACCTGGCGCTGACCCGCAAGCCAGGAGACCTGCCCGTCGCCGTCGTCTTTCGCGCGGGCAGGGTGCACCGAGCGGACGGGGGTGAACCCGCATGACGACAAAGTTGACCGCGTTCGCGCGGGGACGTTGTCGTGCGCCCGGTGGCCCAGACGTCGATCCCGCGTGCGTGCGGTGTTGTCGATGAGGTTACCCAGATGAATCGCGTTTTCCGTCACTCCGTTTCGCTCGCCGTGCTGGCAGCGTCGTCCCCCGCGCTTGCCGAAGAGGCTGCGCACGCCGTCGCTTCGGAAGGCGACAGTATCATTGTTACCGCGACGCGCGCGCCGCTGACACTCGATGAAATTCCCGCATCGATCGCGGTGCTCGACAAGGCGGCGATCGACCGCGCGCAGGATATCGGCGTCACCGAATTGCTGCTGCGCACCCCCGGCGTCAGCCTCTCGCGCAACGGCGGTTATGGCACCGCGACGTCGCTGCGCATCCGCGGCGCCGAATCCGAACACACCGTCGCAGTGATCGACGGGGTGAAGCTGAACGATCCGTCGTCAACCGGCGGCGGGTTCAACTTCACCAATCTGCTGGTCGGCGACATCGCGCGGATCGAGGTGCTGCGCGGGCCGCAGTCGATCCTGTGGGGTAGTCAGGCGATCGGCGGGGTGGTCAATATCGTCACCGCGTCGGCCGAAAAGGCGCTCGAAGCCAGCTTCGACATCGAAGCGGGATCGCGCCAGACCGTCAGCGCGCGCGCTGCGGTCGGCGGCAAAACCGGGCCGCTGAGCTGGCGGATCGGTGGCCAGCGTTTCACCACCGACGGCATTTCGTCGCACGCCAGGGCGTTCGGCGGGGTCGAGCGCGACGGCTATCGCAACCACAATGTCTCCGGCCGCGCCGAGCTGGCGCTGTCCGACCATGTCAGCGTCGAAGCCCGCGGGACTTATGCGAGCGGGCGGGTGCAATTCGACGGCTTCAACGCCGACAGCGCGGACTATGGGCTGAACAAGGAATTAGTCGGCTATGCTGGGGTGAATGTCGATCTCGCCGACGGGCGATTCCGCAATCGCATCGCCTATGGCCACACCGACACCAACCGCGACAATTTCAATCCGACCCGCGCGCGACCGCGCAGTTTCGAGGCCGATGGCCGCAACAAGCGCTGGGAATATCAGGGCAGTTTTGCGTTCAGCGACCGGATTTCGGCAGTCTTCGGAGTCGAGAATGAGCGGTCGGATTTCCGCAGCCGCTCGCCCGCGGCGTCGCTGTCGACCCCGCTGCCCGCCTTCGCGCGCGGCGAGGCGGAGCTCACCAGCGCCTATGGCCAGCTGAGCGTTGAACCGGTCGCCGGGCTGACGCTCAACGGCGGGGTGCGTTACGACGATCATGACCGCTATGGCGGGCAGACCCTGTTCGCCGCCGGGGGAGTGTGGCAGCTGCCAACCGGCACCGTGCTGCGCGCGAGCTATGGCGAGGGATTCAAGGCGCCGTCGCTGTACCAGCTGTTCAGCGAATATGGGAATGTCGCGCTCGACCCCGAGGCAGCGGACGGCTGGGAAGCGGGGGT
>Ga0265296_1002716_pt1 | contig 17376 bp, 21 predicted proteins | sample MunlanPumphouse1_FD_189073 | JGI IMG/M metagenome (GOLD analysis project Ga0265296, IMG submission 189073) | Groundwater microbial communities from a municipal landfill in Southern Ontario, Canada - Pumphouse #1 | ecosystem: Environmental > Aquatic > Deep subsurface > Groundwater | place...
CACAAGCAGGCACACCAATTATCGACGCTGTAAAGATTACAGCTGGTGTGATGAATAATATTATTTATAAAAAAAGCTTAGAAAACATTGCCAATCAATTGGAAAGAGGAATTCCGATGTCGGTGCCGCTCGAAAAAGATCCCAGTTTTCCGCTTGTTGTTCCGCAAATGGTGATGGTTGGTGAGCAAACAGGTAAATTAGATCAGATATTATTAAACTTGGCTGATTATTATGAAGAGCAAGCCGATGATAGAATAAAGGGGCTAACTTCACTTTTTGAACCGGCCTTAATAGTTTTAATTGGAATCGGAGTTGCGTTTGTCGTCTTTTCAATATTAATGCCAATCTATGGAATTGTTCAGTTACAATAATAGGAGATATTATGAAAAAAAATGTTTACCCATCGAAGTTTAAACGAAGTTGGGGTTTTACGTTGATCGAACTTTTAATGGTAATAGCAGTTATTGGTATTCTTTCTTCGATAGTGATAGCTAATCTTTCTTCAGCGCGAGAAAAAGCTCGTGATGCAAGAAGGAAAGAGGATCTAAATAGTATCAGGACAGCATTAGAATTGTATGCTAATGGTAATAACGGTAAATATCCTGATTCACTAGTGAGTTTAATTCCAGATTATTTTCAAAGTGAACCGCTTGATCCACTTAAGCAAGCATACAAATATTCCAATACTTCTTGTGATGGAACTTTAACTGGTCCCTCAGTATATAGAATTATGGCGAAGATGGAATCCGTAAATCCTAACGAATTAAAAACATGTGTGGGTGATAGTAATAAATATTACATATTAGAAAGCAAATGATAGACTTATTGCGAAATAATTTTTTGTAACAAGTATAATACAGCATGCCTGGTCGATCATGCATTGTAAATAATAAATTTATAATCTACTAATTACGAATTTTTACTAATTACTAATCAGATTTATTAGTACATTAGTATTTAATTAGTATTTAGTCAGGTGATAGGAAATTTCTATGAAAAAAGGTTTTACACTTATTGAATTGTTGGTGGTTATTGCTATTATTGGTATCTTGGCAGCGATGGTATTAGTAGCTTTAGGTAGTGCAAGAGAAAAAGCTCGAGACGCGTCTTTTAAAGGATCAATGTCTTCCGTAGTAGCTGCCGGAGTACTTTGTGTCGATGGCGCCGGTGCTGTGCAAGCATGGGCTGCTGGTGGTGCTACAGCAATTTGCGATCCCTCTACGTCAGTAACAACAACCGCACTTTGGCCTGCTCTTCCAACTAATTGGGGCGGTGGAAATCCAGTTGTGGCTGGGGCTGGCGAGAACTGGACAGTTACAACCACTCTTGAATCCGCTGCAATTTTTACTTGTAGTCAGACCGGTTGCGTAGAAAGTTAAATTTTAATTTAACGTTAAATTAAATTTTCAAGTGAGTCCGACGCCCCCAATGGGAGTCGGACTCCTTGAGGAATTAATTTATGCTAACATTATTTATTATTTTTATTTTAGGATTACTTATCGGCAGTTTTTTAAATGTCGTTATCTTTCGTATGAATGAATTACACACAATAATTCTTACGAGGTCACACTGCCAGGAATGTAAAAAAGAGATTGCTTGGTATGATTTGATTCCGTTTCTATCATTCATTATTTTAAAAACTAAATGTCGATATTGCGATAAACCAATCTCTTGGCAATATCCATTAGTTGAAGTTGGCACAGCAATATTATCAGTTTTGATTTATTGGAAGTTTGGCAACCATCTTTATACCTACTTCCTACTCGCTACTACCTACTTCCTAATCGTCATCTTTGTCTACGACTTAAAGAAATATCTTATTCCCGATGAAATGCTTTATCCGGCAATTATTATCGCAATTATATATCGTGCTTTCGATAGCCCGTTGAATTTCAAAATGACATTATTAGGTGTTTTGATTGCAGTAGGATTTTTAGGAATTATCTACTTATTAGGAAAAGGTAAGTGGATGGGATTTGGAGATGTAAAATTAGCTATTTTATTGGGGTTAGTTACTCCATTTCCGTTAGTCATTATCACAATATTTCTGGCTTTCTTAATTGGATCTGTCGTGGGTTTAATAATGGTTTCACTTAAGCAAAAAAAGCTAAAAAGCGAAGTTCCTTTTGCGCCTTTCTTGATAATTGGATTATATTTATCAATATTTTTTGGAGAAAAAATAATCAGTTGGTACTTCGGGATAGTTTAATAACCTAACTAATTACGAATTAAATACGAAAGTACGAATAAGAATTTGGATTATTAGTACATTAGTACCTAATTAGTATTTAGTCAGGTCAAAAAGGAGTTTTCATGAAAAAGGGTTTTACATTAATTGAATTATTAACTGTTATCGCCATCATTGGAATTTTAACTTCAATTGTTGTAGTTTCTACTGGTAAAGCTCGCTCGCAAGCGCGAGACGCCAAAAGAAAATCGGAAATTAACACAGTTTCTGGGGTTTTGGAGATGTATTATGCAAACCAAAGAATATACCCAACTTCTAATGGTCTATGGATCTGGACTGATCATCTTGGTGGTGCGTTGAATAATTTTATTTCTGCATGGCCATTGGATCCAACTAATACAGAGATTGGATTTGGAAAAGGGTATGTATATTGTAGTGTTGATGGAAAGAAATATGCCATTGATACAACATTAGAAGGGAGTGAAGCTCCTACAACAACATATTCTATAGACGATAAAGCAGGATGTTCGGATGCTTTAAATTCTTTTTTTACTGGAGTTTACTTAAATATAGATGGTAAATATCACAGTCGAGTAACAAATAAATGAAAAAAGTTTACACCGATTTATCCCGAGTAAAATCGAGGGAGCGAAGTCGAGGTGGTTTTACATTAATTGAGCTCTTACTAACCATGGGAATAATGGTTTTGCTATTGGCTGTTGCCATTCCATCTTTTAATAATTACGGGAGATACAACGAATTGTATCAAATGGCGCAATCGATCAAGTCAGAGATCTTGGAAACAAAAAATTATGCTTTAGCTCCATCTACGAGTAGGAAAGTGCCTGGTGGAGATATCTACAAAATAGTTTTTTATTCTGGGAATAATGGGAGATATACAGTTTGTGAAGAGCCAATTACTATAATCGATTCTGGGCAGTGTGCACTTGGAAGTGAAATGAATAACGCGGCAATGGGATCTGATTATACTCTGAATATTATTAATCCACCTGTTTTAACTGGCATTCCGTTAGAAATTAAATATTCCATTTTACAGTCAGGTAAAATCACTATTGTTCCAATTCTCAGTTCGGGAAATGCGATGATCCGCCTAATTAGTAATCGTATATCTGATACAAGAAATTATGTTGATATTACCATTAATTCACAAACAGGCAATATCGAGATAAACCCATCTTGGAAATAAAATATGAAAAATAATAATGAATCAGAATCAGGTTTTGGACTTTTGGAGGTAATTATTGCCAGCGGTGTTTTGATAATGGTAATAACATCGAGTGTGGCTTTAAGTCGAATGGCAATTCGCAGTAATGTGGTTTCATTAGAAAGGGTTCAGGCATATAACTTGGCTCAGGAAGGGATTGAGAAAGTTCGTCAAGTTAGAGATACAAACTGGGTAGACAAAGATCCAGTGACTGACTGGAAAACAAATCTTCTTCCTACTACAAATCCTGAAACGGTCCCTCTTAATAATAAGGATTTTACAAGAACTATATCGATCGCTGATATTACGGACACTGAGCTTGGAACTAATCTTTTAACTTACGGAATAACAAATACACAGGATACAATTAAAAAAGTTAATGTCACAGTTGCCTGGAAAGAATATGATATTGATTGGAAAATTGACCTTGTCACTTATTTAACAGATTGGAAAGCGAAATACTAAATGCATCAAATCAAAATGGCAAAAAAAGAATACCAAAGAGGATTCACATTAGTAGAAATATTAGTGGCTACTTTTATTTTTTCTATTGTAGTTGTAATGGCAATAAGTATTTTTGGATTAAGTTCGAATGTGCAAATTTCAACAGAAATGATGAGAAGTGCTGGGCAAGGAAGCAGATACGCTGTCGAACAAATTTCTCGAGATATTCGGATGAATGGCAATAATAATACTATCTCTTTTTGTTTATCAGATTTTGATAGTACATGCAGCACGACAACTATCGAATCAGATTACTTGAAGATTGTTTCAGTTACTAATTCAGTAATAACAACGAAGCTTTATGGTTTAATTCCCCCAGATAAAACTGTGTTGGGAATTCAGACAAACGGTGAATCGTGGAATAAGTTATCTCCAGACGGGTTTAAAGTTACAAAGATAATAGGTAGTCAATATCTATTTAGTGGAAAACCAACTGGATTCTCTGCAGTTCAACCATTTGTTTCGATCAGATTTTCGTTAACTAATGTGGGTATAGTCAATAAAAAATCAGAGGAAGTAACAGAAAGTATACGAACAACAGTTACGAGTCGAAATTATTTAAGTTTGGAAATGTAAATATGAAATACAATGAAAACAATCTATTGACTTTGCATAGAACGAGAGGTGCCGCGTTGATTATTGCCATGCTTGTTGTCACTGCTATGACTTCGATCGGTTTTTTCGTAAGTCGATTAAATATCAGAGATACTGTTCAAATGACACGACTGGAACAATCGATGCTGGCATATTACGATGCCGAAGCTGGCATCGAGCAAGGTTTACTTATGTTTCGATATGACAAAAATGTGGAAACTACTCCTTTTGCTACTGACACACAAGGAGAATCAAAAATATTTAATATCGATACTCTAAATAGTTACAAATTGAAAATATGGTATCGGCAGAAAGGAACTATTTCTGGGTCGCTTCAGCAAGATGGTTCTATCGATTATAACATCTCAAAATTACTGGGAAATGTTAAAATTACATGTAGCGATTGCAATGTATTTGATCCTACTAATCCAAACAAAAACTCTCTTGAATATACGACATTTCAAAACGGAGATTTATTTACTTCGGTTCAAAAAGGACTTTTAATTGGAGGTAATGCCACGTCTACCGTCACTAGCGGAACAGATATGATATTGAGGTTACATGCATGGGGAGCAGTTAAAAATTTTAAATTGAGCTCAACAAACGATCAGGATGCACTTGATTCCGGATATACATATATAGAATCAGTTGGGACAAATGGTGACACACAAAGAAAATTAAGAATATCTGTCAATCATCAGAATGGTTCTATTTTACCGATATTTGATTTCGTATTACATGGTCAAACTACAATTGATACTCCTAATACTCCTTAATTAACAATATAAGAAGATCACGACAATAAACCACCAGGTTTTAGATTGATCAGATTATCCTGCAAGTTAATATTTACTTCGCATATCTATGCGGCCGCATTAAAGTGCAAAGTAGATTCAGGATAAATATTTTTTGTTTAATATTCCCAATTCGTAAAAATGATCTACTAAATTTATTTCCGTTTCGATAGTTTCGGCTATGACATATTGTAAATAATTACCTAAACCATAAATATATTTTAAAGCCGCGATCTCTTTTTGGCAGCCAAAAGGATGAATGAAAACACTCTCCTGCAATTGATAAAAATCCCAATTTTTAAGATGAGATCTGATAATATTTCTTATCACTTTCTTTTTTTCGGGAATATCAAAGATTACCATATGCCATTTCTTATCCCAAACTTTTGGTTTCTCGATTTTATAATCTTTAAAAATATATTTCATTGCCTGATTTTTCCCAACCGAAGTAAGTTTGAGGATTGTCTTTTTATTTTCAATATATCGTTTGATATATTTTTGCTTTTCCAATCTCCAAAGAGAACTATAGAAACGATCTTTATCGAGTTCGCGCCATTTCCAGTATTCCTTGATTCTTTTTCTTTGCCAAGGCCGAACAAAAATCTCTTCAACTTTAGAGAAGCTATCATAAAAGGATAATAGAATTTCTTTTGTAGTTAATTTTATTTTTTCTTTCGTTTCATCTTCCATATTTCAATTATAACAAATATCACTTTGCATATCTATGCGGTCGCATCAAAGTGCTAAGTAAAATAAGGAGAAAAAATTAACTTTTTAGTTGGTGGAAAATAGGCAATGTTACATACTACTACTAAAAATAGACATTTGTATTTGGGATTTACCCTTAACGGACAAAAAGAAAAACGCATGGTTTATCCCGACATGATAATAAATTGGTTTCTTTGCGAAAAAAATAAATAATCTCAAATTCTTGATTTATGTGCTCCATTTATCTATAATGAAAAAAGATAACTATGGAGCATTTTTTAATTTATTCAGACGGAGGATCGAGAGGTAACCCAGGTCCAGCGGGTTGTGGTTTTGTGATTAAATCACAAAACCCAATTTTTAATTTCAAATTTCAAATTTCTAATCAAATCAAAATTTCAAATGACAAAAAAGAAATTCATGGATCCAAATATTTAGGTGAGATGACTAATAATCAAGCGGAATATAATGGAGTAGTCGCGGCACTTGAAGAAATTGTTAAATTGTTAAATGGTCAAATTGCTAAAAATAATTTACCGTCGATTGAGGTTTTTCTTGATTCACAACTTATTGTCGAACAAATGAACGGTAGATATAAAATCAAAAATGAAGGCCTGAAGCCGCTTTATTGGAAAATCAGAGAATTGATAATGGATTTAGGTAGTAAAGTATCATTTAAACATATCCCACGTGAAGAAAATAAGCATGCCGATAAATTAGTCAATGAAGCAATAGATAAAGAATTAAAATAGGAGCAACATGTTCAAACCAGTTGATCCCAAACAAGATTTTATTAAATTAGAACACGAGGTGATAGATTTTTGGACTAAAAATAAAATTTTAGAAAAGTATTTGAATAAAAATAACGACTCAAAAAAAAATTGGTCATTTCTTGATGGGCCAATTACTGCGAATAATCCTATGGGTGTTCATCATGCTTGGGGCAGAACTTTGAAGGATCTTTGGCAACGTTTTAATACTATGCAAGGATACAAACAAAGATATCAGAATGGGTTCGATTGCCAGGGGCTTTGGGTGGAAGTAGAAGTGGAAAAAGAGCTCGGCTTCAAGACCAAGAAAGATATTGAAAAATATGGAATTGATAAATTTGTTAATAAGTGTAAAGAACGTGTTATAAAATATTCCGCCATTCAAACGGAACAATCTAAAAGATTAGCTGAGTGGATGGATTGGGAGAATTCATATTATACAATGTCGGACGAAAATAACTACACTATCTGGCATTTTTTGAAGGTTTGTTTTGAAAACGGCTGGATTTATAAAGGAACAGATTCTGTTCCATGGTGTCCTCGCTGTGGCACAGCTATTTCACAGCACGAAATTTTAACCGAAGAATATAAAGAAGTCACTCATGATTCGGTATACTTCAAATTACCAATTGAAAAATCTAATACCTATAATCTAAAACCTAATACCTGTCTTTTGGTTTGGACAACAACTCCTTGGACAATTCCTGCTAATGTTGCTGTAGCAATTGATCCAAAAAGAGAATACGGAATTTACTCAAACGGAAAAGAAAATTTGGTAATATTGAAATCACGAGCGGAAAAAATACTTTCTAATGATTATTCGTTCGTAGAAGATATAAATGGAAAAGATATTCTTGGGTCGGAATACGAAGCACCATTCGATGATATTAGTGGTGTAAAAAAACAGCTTGATGGCTACAAACATGTAGTAGTCGAGTCAGACGATCAAATCTTACCAGTTACGGAAGATGAAGGAACTGGAATAGTGCATGTGGCAACAGCTGCTGGGTCAGAAGATTTTAATTTAGGAAAAAAATATAAACTCCCAGTTGTAAGGGTTATTGGTGAAGATGCAAGTTATTTAGAATCAATGGATTATCTATCTGGAAAGAATGCTAAGAAAAATCCCGAATTCATTTTCGAACAACTGAAGAATAAAGATAAGGGAAAATATCTACATAAAATTGAACCGTACAAACATCGCTATCCTACATGCTGGCGCTGCAAAGAAGAATTAGTTTGGAGAAATGTTGCGGAATGGTATATAGCGATGGATAGACCATCGAAATCCGAAATCCGAAATCCGAAATCCGAAACTGGGAAAAACAAAACATTCCGGGAAAGAATGATTGATGTAGCCAAGAAAATAAATTGGATTCCTAAATGGGGATTGAATAGAGAATTGGATTGGTTAGAAAACATGCATGATTGGCTTATCTCTAAAAAACGTTATTGGGGTTTGGCCCTGCCAATTTATGAATGCAAAAAGTGCGATAATTTCGAGGTTATTGGCTCTAAAGACGAATTAAAACAAAAAGCAGTTGAGGGTTGGGATAAATTTGATGGTCATACTCCACATCGCCCATGGGTAGACGAAGTTAAGATAAAATGTTCAAAATGTGGCGAAATAACATCAAGAATTAAGGATGTCGGGAACCCGTGGCTTGATGCTGGTATCGTGCCATTTTCAACTTATATTGACCCCACTCCGCAAAAGCTACGCGGGGCAAGTCCAGAAACTAAAAAAGTTAGCTATCTTACAGACAAGAAATATTGGAAAGAATGGTTTCCAGTTGATTTTATTACCGAGTCATTCCCAGGACAATTCAAAAACTGGTTTTATTCACTAATTGCCATGAGTACAGCTTTGGAAAATAAGAATCCATTTAAAAATCTTCTTGGGCATGCGTCTGTTCGTGATGAAAAGGGTGAAGAAATGCATAAGTCAAAAGGTAATGCCATTTGGTTTGATGAAGCAGCCGAGAAAATGGGAGTTGATGTTATGCGTTTTATGTATGCCAAACAAAACCCAGTTCAAAACCTTAATTTTGGTTATGGACCAGGGAAAGAAGTTCTGCGTGGATTTATTCTGATGTTTTGGAACTGTTATTCATTTTTTGTTACTTATTCAAATATCGATAAGTGGGATACAAAACAGCAGATAGCAACTGATAGTAAAAATATTTTAGACAAATGGGTCAAAGCAAGATTGTGCCAAACTATCGAAATAACTCAAAAATATCTAACAGAATACAATTCTTATTTAGCGATAGGAGAAATTCAGAATTTTGTTAATGATCTTTCGACCTGGTATTTAAGGCGTAGCCGAAAACGCAGAGATAGTGAATTCTATTCTACTATGTATAATGCAATATTTGATCTAAATCTTATTATCGCTCCAATTATGCCGCATATCAGTGAATCAATTTATCAAAATTTAAGGTCGGAAAAAGATCCAGAATCAGTTCATCTTCATGCTTGGCCACAAATCGATAAAAAAGATTATGATGGAAAATTGTTAGATCAGATGCAAGAGCTAAGAACGATAGTCGAAAAAGCTCATGCCATCAGAGCGGAAAAGGGGATCAAAGTCAGACAACCATTATCAGAATTAAGGATCAAGGAGAAAGGATTAAGCAGGGAATTGCTGGATATAATTGCAGACGAGGTTAATGTCAAGAAAGTAGTCGTAGATGAGAAAATTAAAGATGAAATAGAGTTAGATATACATATTACGAACGAATTACAGATAGAAGGAAATGCAAGAGAAATGATTAGACAGGTGCAAGCATTAAGAAAGAGTAGTGGTCTCATTCCATCAGATAAGATTATTCTTTCTTATTATTCATCTGACGAACGTATAATCAATATGTTTGATAAATATAAAGAAATGATTAAGGGAGATATCCATGCGGTAGATATTGTCAGTAATAAAAACGATAATATGACCGAAATAAAGTTTGGAAGCGAAAAAATATTATTTTCAATTAAAAAGATCTAATGCCCAGTAATACAACTTTCAGTATGTTTGTTAATAATCTTTATTTAGAGGAGTATATGAATCAAATTATAAATGCAGTAGATCAATTTTTTGGAAGATCTGAACGTTGCACAAACATAAAAAGATTGTTTCTGAAAGTTGATATACTGGGATGAAATTTAAACTTTCACTGCCAAAAACTATTGATTGGTTTCTTTATATAATCCCTCTTATTTTGATGGCAGCGGGTTTAGCTGTAATTTATAGTTTAACCTATTATAATAATAAGATCTCTTTATTTCAGGACCAAATAATCTATATTGCGATTGGAATCATAGTCATGGTAGTGCTCACATTTTGGGATTATCGTAATTTACGTGGACTTGCAATCTATTTATATCTAATTGGACTTATTTTATTAACTATTATTTTGTTTTTTGGTAAAAGTGCTTTAGGCGCAACAAGATGGTTAAATCTAGGATTTTTTCAGTTACAACCATCGGAGCTAATGAAAGTATTTCTTGTCATAATTTTAGCGAGATATTTTTGTGATATCTATGGAGAGATAAAATTTAGAAATATAATTTCTGCTGCTGTAATCTCAATGATCCCATTGTTATTAATTCTGAAGCAACCGGACTTTGGCACTGTTTCTGTTCTTGCAATTGGCGCACTAACAGTTGTTTTGGCATCAAAGTTAAGCCGAATTCAAATATTCGCAATCATAGGTATTATTTTTATTTCACTTCCACTTATTTGGTTTAATCTAAAGCCCTACCAGAAGCAAAGAATTTATACATTTATAAACCCTTCTGCCGATTTGTATGGCTCTGGGTATAATGTTACACAATCCGTGATAACGATTGGCAGTGGAGGTTTACTCGGTAGAGGATTGGGTCATGGTCCTCAATCACAATTAAACTTTTTACCAGTTGCACATACTGATTTTATTTTTGCTGGGTTGGCAGAAGCAAGTGGATTAATTGGGTCAATGGTGCTTATTCTACTTTTTATATTTCTTATTACGAGGATAATTAATGTCGCGAAAATTTCCAAAGATAATTTTGGTATGCTTTTAGCGATTGGCTTTGTTGGAATTCTTATTTATCAAATGGCGGTAAATATTGGTATGAATCTTGGATTAGCTCCCGTTACTGGTATTCCTTTACCGTTTGTTTCTCATGGCGGGACTTCACTAATCATGAATTGCGCAATAATTGGTATTTTGCAAAGCATTTATTTGCGCCATAAAAAGATTACTTTTTAATTATTGACACAATTAGAATATATTGATATAATATTTTTAGATCTTGCAAAAGATAAAATTATTTTTTTAATTGCGGAGTATTTATGTCTATAGCTGTAATAAAAACAGGTGGGAAACAATACAAGGTTGAAGAAGGTGACACTCTTAAAATAGAGAAGTTAAGCGACATAGAATCAAAAAACCTGGAGTTTCCTGATATTTTAAATAATAAAAAAGTAAGTGCTACAATTTTGGAAGAAGTAGTTAAGGGTGAAAAAATAAGAGTTTCTAAATTCAAAAGAAAAGTAAGATACAGAAGAACAGCAGGCCATCGTCAGAAATATACGTTAATCAAAATTGAAAAAATATCATGATCAAATCGATTAGAGAATATTTTCGTGGTGTAGTTACTGAATCAAAAAAAGTTGCTTGGCCTACCAGACAACAAATTATTAATAATACTATAACTGTTGCGGCAACTGTAATTGTGGCTACGATAATTTTTGGCAGTATAGATTATGGTTTATCAAAACTTTTAGAAAAAATCATTGTGGGGAGATAAAATGGCAGACGAAAAAGTTGATAAAAAGGAAAAAGATCAAGATGTTCCTGCTGAAGAAGTAAAAAAAGCAGAAACTATTGAAGATAAATCAAAAACTCAGAAGCAGGCAGGTTTACGTGGCTGGTACGTTATCCATACTTATACTGGCTACGAAGATCAAGTTGCAGAGAGTTTGAAACAAAGAATTGAATCTCTTGGCATGGAAGGCAAGATTTTTGATGTTATAGTACCACTGGAAAAGCAAATTGAAATAAAAAATGGTAAAAGAAAAATTGTTGAGAAAAAGATATTTCCTGGTTATGTTATGGTAGATATGATTGTTACAGATGATTCTTGGTATGTGGTAAGAAACACACCAAATGTAACTGGTTTTATTGGTTTAGGTGTTAGACCAACGCCTATGTCTCCTCAAGAAGTAGAAAGAATTAAGAAACGTATGGGTGTGGAAGAACCAAAATATAAAATTGAATTGAAATTAGACGATTTAGTTAAAATAACCGACGGTCCGCTTAAGGGATTTGAGGCCAAAGTAACTGAAATAGACGATGATAAAGGAAAAATTAAGGTGTTGATGAATATGTTTGGTCGTGAAACACCAGTAACTTTAGATTTTCTTCAGGTAAAAAAAATCTAAAAATTCGAATATCGAATATCGAAATTCGAAACAAATATCAAATTATAATTTTCAAAATTCAAAACATATTTCGGATTTCGAGTTTAGTGCTTAGAATTTCCGAGTGAAACGAGGTTTTATGGCTAAAAAAGTTAAAGCAATAGTAAAATTACAATGTCCGGCTGGAAAAGCAAATCCAGCACCACCTGTTGGAACCGCTCTTGGTCCCCAAGGCGTTAATATTATGGAATTTTGCAATCAGTTTAATGAGAAAACCAAACAAATGGGCGATACGATAATTCCAGCTCTTATCACGATTTATGAAGATCGCAGTTTCACATTTATTTTAAAACAACCTCCTATGTCTACTTTGATAATGAAAGCTGCAGGAATTCAAAAAGGATCTGGAGTTCCAAACCGAGATAAGGTTGGTAAGCTCACTAAAGCTCAAGTCAAAGAAATCGCCGAAAAGAAAATGCCTGATCTCAACGTCAACAATATGGATTCTGCCATGAAAGTTGTTGAAGGTACGGCAAGAAGCATGGGCGTGGAAGTTAAATAACTTTCAACTACCAAATTAAAACTAAATATAGATATAACAAAAACCCGGTCTTGCGACCGAGTTTTTGTTTATGCCCCTCAATTACTAACCGGCTATTTTTCGCTTCCCGTAAAATTTAATTAAGGAAACGTCGCCAGAGTAACAGAGAGAGACCTGACCAAGAAGTCGAGCCCAAGGAGGGGAAAGGGATCTATTCCCAGTCAGGTCTCTACCTGTTACGATCCTATACAACAGGTTTGTATACCTGTTAATTCAATTTTTAATAACCTCTACATTATAGCATAAAAAACTGAGTTTGTCAATAGCCATAGAACAATCTTACCCTTATTCCACTTCCAAAGTGGAATAAGGTTTGAGCTTGTTAAAAATGTGGAAAGATAAATTAATTAGAACTTACGGAAACGGAGGAACCAGTTGTGGCAGATCCGTTGGGGCTATGACTGGAGGCGGCTGCAGCGGCAGAAGCAGAAGAATTATCAGGACTAATGGAAGTCGAAGTTGAAGTATTATTTCCAGATGCGGAAGCTGTGGCAGTTGCTGGTTCAATTGAAGTTGATTCAAATTTTACTTTTTTTTCAGCTTTTTTCTTTTCCACAACTTTATTTTTTGTAGTAGTTGGTGTTGGTGCTGGATTAGAATTTTTGGTATTTTTATCTTGATTTACACTCGCAATCACATTTGTATCTTCGGGTTGAGGAAGCAAAGTTGTATCGGTTACAACTGAAACCTTTTCCTCGCTTTCATTATCTTTATCTTTCAGATATCGAAATAGGAATGTACTTATGGACGCTATAATAATAAATACAAACATAACCAGGAGAATATTCCTTTTGCTTGGCTGATTCTGATTATCATTAGAGGATTCTTCCTCGGGAGAGTTTTCTTTTTTTACTTCGTAATAATTTTCTTCCATTTTGCTAATTCCTTTCTACTGGTATATTATAGATAATAAGGAAGAAATGTCAAGCTTGTTGTTCGCTCACTTTTTGGGGAGATAGAAAATGAATAACGATTTAAAATATTGGGTTGCTCTATCAACTAATCTAAATATAGGCGCACGAACTTTTCAAAAGTTAAATAGCAGATTTGAAACAATGGAAGAGGTTTGGAAAGCTGATAAACAAAAATTCATCGACCATGGATATGACCAAAAAATAATTCATAATGTTTTTGAAACGCGAGCGAATAAAGATCCCGACGAAGAAATGCGAAAATTAACAAAATTTAATGTTAAGGCGATAACTGTAAAAGACAAAAATTACCCTAATATTCTCAAAGAAATTTCTGATCCACCAGCTCTACTTTATATCAAAGGCGATTTCTATCCACAAGATGAATTGGCAATTGCAGTGGTTGGTTCGAGAAAATATTCTCCCTATGGAGAACAAGCAACTGAAAAAATAGTTGCACCTCTCGCACAAGCTGGTTTAACGATCGTATCAGGTTTGGCCTTAGGGGTTGACTCAATTGCACACCGAACAACTCTAAATAATAATGGGCGGACAATCGCGGTTTTGGGAAATGGATTGGACACTGTTTACCCAGAAACAAATCGTTATTTAGCTAAGAAAATTTTGGATAATAACGGAGCTTTGATATCAGAATTCCCAATCGGGACTCCATCATTTAAATTTAATTTTCCATTTCGTAATCGCATTATTGCCGGATTATCACTTGGTGTTTTAGTTATCGAAGCTGCGATAGAATCTGGCTCGCTTATTACGGCTCGTTGCGCACTGGATTATAATAGAGAAGTATTCGCAGTGCCGGGAAGTATATTTAATGAAATGTCTCAGGGTCCAAATAACCTGATAAAAATGGGTGCTAAAACTGTTTTGGGTGCTGATGATGTTTTGAATGAATTAAATATATCAAACAGATCACTTCATCAGAAAGCTAAACAGATTATTGCTGATACAAAAGAAGAAAAAATAATTCTGGATATATTGCTAAAAGGTCAGGCCGACATTGACAAACTGGTTGAAGAAAGTAAAATAGATATTATTAAACTCAACCAATCGATAGTAATGATGGAGATGAAAGGTAAAATTCGTAACTTAGGTGGTAATCAATATGTTATTAACAAATAAAATTGACCTAACTAATTACTAATTATTTACGAATGTACGAATCAGAATTATTAGTACATTAGTATTTAATTCGTATTTAGTCAGGTTAAGGAGCGGAGCGACTATGAATTTAGTTATTGTAGAAAGTCCAGCCAAAGGAAGAACAATCGAAAAATATTTAGGTGGCGATTATAAAGTTACTGCTAGTTTTGGTCATGTTAGAGATTTACCACAAAAAGAATTGGGTGTTGATACGGCCAAGGATTTCGAGCCAAAATATGTAATTCCTACTAAAGCACGGAAAGTTGTTACAACTCTAAAAAGTTTGGTCAAAGAGGCGAACGAAGTCTATATGGCAACTGACTATGACAGAGAAGGAGAAGCAATTGCATGGCATATAGCCCAAGTTTTAAACCTGGGAAATTCCAAGAAACAAGCTACAAATTCCAAACCAATCAAAAGAATTACTTTCCATGAAATTACTAAAGAGGCGATTCAAGAAGCGGTAAAACACCCTCGAGAAATTGATATGAATTTAGTCGATGCCCAACAGGCCAGAAGAATTTTGGATAGGTTGGTTGGATATAAACTAAGTCCATTCTTGTGGAAAAAAATATATTCTGGCTTGTCTGCCGGTCGTGTTCAGTCGGTAGCAGTGAGATTAATCGTTGAGCGAGAAAGAGAGATTCAAAAATTTAAAGCAGAAGAATATTGGGGTATAGAAACAGATTTACAGGATCAAGAAACCAAAGGGCCTCTCGATGATACTCGAGGCAAGCAAAAATTTACTGCTACTCTTAATCAAATTGATAATAAAAAAATCGATAAGCTTTTCGTTAAAAATGAAACTGATGCTAAGAAAATTACCGATGAGTTGGAAAAAGCGGAATATAAAATTACAAATATTGAAGAAAAAAACGAAAATCGTTGGCCTTATCCGCCTTTTACCACTTCTACAATGCAACAGGAATCATCGAAACGTCTGGGATTTAGTGCCAAGAAAACAATGAAATTAGCCCAGGATTTATACGAAGCCGGTCATATTACTTATATGCGTACCGATTCGGTGAATTTAGCTTCTTCTGCTATAAATGATTCCAGAAAATTAATTTCCAATGATTTTGGTGAAAAATATTTGCCAGTTGCTCCTAAAATATATAAGACCAAAACAAAAGGAGCGCAGGAAGCACACGAAGCAATTAGACCGACGCATGTAGAAGTCAAAAGCGAGGAGATAGGAAATAATTTAAGTCCCGATCATCAAAAACTTTATGATTTAATTTGGCGAAGATTGGTTGCCAGCCAAATGAAAGAAGCGATTTTAGATTTAATGGCAATAGATATCGAAGCCAATAAATATAGTTTTCGTGCCAACGGGGTAAAGATAAAATTTGATGGATACTTAAAAGTTTGGCAAACAAAATTGGAAGAAAAGGTATTGCCAAACCTAAAAGTTAATGATATTTGCGATTTGATCGAGTTGAGAAAAGCTCAGCATTTTACCGAGCCCCCAGCAAGATATACAGAAGCAAGTTTGATCAAAACTCTGGAAGAAAACGGAATTGGCCGACCTTCAACTTATGCGCCGATAATCTCAACGATTCAAGACAGAAAATATGTTGCTCTAGAACAAAAACGTTTTCGACCGAATGAAATTGGTTTTATCGTTACAGACGTATTGATTGAACATTTTCCCGATATTGTAGACATTGGTTTCACTGCCAAGATGGAAGATCAATTTGATGCCATCGCAGAAGGAAAAGAGAATTGGGTTAAGATGTTGGATGATTTTTATAAGCCATTTGAAAAAAATCTTGATGAAAAATACAAATCTGTTAATAAAAAAGAGTTGATGGTAGAGGAAAAAACGGATCGAAAATGTCCAAAATGCAGTAAAGATTTGGTGATAAAATTAGGTAGGTTCGGTAGATTCTTGGCATGTTCTGGATTCCCAGATTGCAAATTTACAGAACAAATTGTTAATAAAATAGGAATGAAATGCCCAGATTGCAAAGATGGTGATGTGATTGAACGACAAACAAGAAAAGGAAAGAAATTCTGGGGTTGTTCTAACTACCCAAAATGCAAATGGGGAAGTTGGAATGATCCAACTGCTGTGAAACAGCAGAAATAATGAATTAAACCCCACAAATTTTATTAAACGAATTATACAAATGATTTGTAAGATTTGTGTAAATAGATTCGTGGAGATTAACACAATATGTCTCTTCCAAAATCAGTTCAAAATTTAATAGATCAATTTTCTAAATTGCCAGGCGTAGGTCCGAAAACCGCAGCTCGGTTAACTTTTTATTTGCTAACAAAACCTGAATCAAGCATCTCGGAACTTGGACTGGCAGTAGGAAACCTTAGAAAAGGACTTGTTTTCTGTCAGAATTGTTTTAATATTTCTGAAACAAACCCATGTAAAATTTGTACTGATGAAAAAAGAGATCATGAAAAAATTTGCGTCGTAGAAGAACCATTAGATGTTGTTGCTTTAAGTAAAACCGATTATAATGGTATTTACCATGTTTTGGGCGGTGTTATTTCTCCGATCG